>Ga0114919_10003685_pt1 | contig 12336 bp, 12 predicted proteins | sample BlataG_FD_88682 | JGI IMG/M metagenome (GOLD analysis project Ga0114919, IMG submission 88682) | Deep subsurface microbial communities from Black Sea to uncover new lineages of life (NeLLi) - Black_00105 metaG | ecosystem: Environmental > Aquatic > Marine > Oceanic > Sediment | place: Atlantic... | reverse complement strand
TTCGGGGAGGTTCACCATGGAGGTTATGGCTCTGGTTATCGTCACCATCACCGTCGCCGCCATTCTGGGGATTCTGCTGGTTTACTTCACCACCAGATACAGATATGAGCAGAAATTCAAGCAGTGGCAGGAAGAGGTATGGCTGAGGTGGGAGGAAGAGAGGGAGAAAGCCGTCCGCGACGCCATAACGCAGAGTCGGGCGGTGCTGGGGGGCAAGTTCACCGAACAGATGGCACCCTACCTTCCCGAGTTCAAATATGACCCCACCGAAGCCCGCTTCATCGGCAGCCCCATCGACCTCATCATCTTCCCGGGACTTTCCCGAGGCGAGCCGGAGGAAATCGTCATCATGGAGATAAAGTCGGGTCGGAGCGCGCAGCTCACCCCTCAGGAACGTAAAATCCGCCAGTTGATTGAGGACGGCATGGTAAGGTGGGAATTGCTGCAGAAGCCCCAGGGTGCAGAGTAATTTCTTATCCCCGCCCGAACTCACGTCGTAACTGTCCAGCACCGAGGTGAATCAAGGTAGGCCGGCCGTGGGGGCAGGTGTGGGGAACGGCTGTCTTCTCCAGCTGCCGCACCAGCGCCCGCATCTCATCGTCGCTCAATGCCTGACCTGCCTTCACCGCGCCGCTGTGACAGGCGATGGAAATGGCCACTTTTTCCTGCCAGTCGCCCTTGTCCTCTCCCCAGTCCAGCAGCTCCCGCAGCGCCCCGGGCCAGTCGCCACCGCTCAGCGCCTGCGGCACCGACCGGACGAGGTAGGTGCGGTCGCCAAACGGCTCCAGCGAGAAGCCGAATTCGACCAGGTCCTGGTGGTGCGACTTCAGCGCCGCCTCCTGCTGCGGTGTGACCTCGAAGGGCACCGGCTCGAGCAGGCCCTGCACTTCTATTTCTCGCCTTGAGCGCTGTTCCTTTACCCTTTCGAAGACAATGCGCTCGTGCGCCGCATGCTGGTCGATAAGATACAGCCCATCCGGCCCCTCCGTCACAATATAGCTGCTCATCAGCTGCCCGAGAACCCGCAGCACCGGCAGGGTAACTGTCAGTGGCGGGGCCGTCTCAGATGGCTGGCTGGCAACTCTCCGGCTGAAGGCAGCACTCGACCAGTCGATTTCCGCCTGTCGAGAGGGGGCGCCATAAGCCACGGCCACCTCCTCAATTCGCGGCACCGGCGTCTGGGCTATAAGCGTCTGCCGCACCGCTTTCTGGACGGCGGTGAACACCCGATGCTCCTGCTGGAACTTCACCTCGCTCTTGGTGGGATGGATGTTGACATCTAACTCCGGCGCAGGCAGCGATATATTCAGGACGGCCACCGGATGCTTTCCCTGCGGCAGCAATCCATGATATGCTTCCTGCACTGCCCAGGCGAGGAGTCGACTGCTCACCCAGCGGCGATTTATAAAGAAGCTGAGGTAGCCGCGACCAGAGCGACTCAGCGACGGGGAACCGACCATCCCGGTCACGCTGACCTGGACCTCACCACCCCCCCACCCGCTCTCCGGCACCTCCAGCATTTGTCGAGCGACTTCGGCGCCGTAAACCTCGATGATGCTGTCGATGAGTCGGCCCTTCCCCGCCGTGCCCAGCGCCTTTCTCCCCTCAAGGAACAGGGCAAAACTGACCTCGGGATAGGCGAGGGCATACTGGCTGACCACGTTGGCGATGTGACCGTTCTCGGTGGGCACCGATTTTAAAAATTTGCGCCGCGCCGGTATATTGCGGAAAAGGTCGCGCACCGTTACCGTCGTCCCCCGGGGTCGGGCCTGGCTCTTCCGACCCGATGCTTTCCCCTCCTGGACACTGATATAGGTGCCCGTCGCCTCGCCGGCGGCGCTGGTCAGGATATCCACCTGGGCCACCGCGGCAACGCTGGGCAGGGCTTCCCCGCGAAAGCCGAGGGTGGCAATCGACTGCAAATCGTCGAGTTCGCCTATCTTGCTCGTGGCGTAGCGCTCAAAGGCCAGTGCCACTTCAGCCGACGGTATGCCGGCGCCGTTGTCCATGACCCGGATAAGGCTGTTGCCTCCTCCCCGCACCTCAACGGCTATCTGGCTCGCCCCGGCATCGAGCGCGTTCTCCACCAGCTCCTTCACCACCGAGGCCGGCCGCTCCACCACCTCACCAGCGGCAATCTGGGAAATTACTTTTTTATCTAATACTTTGATGGGCATTTTAAGAAGCCGCGAACTCTAAAAATCAACGCTATGTGATATCTTCGCTAACGAAGCGAACCAGCTTCTCCCAGTCTATGCTGCCATCAGTAAAACAGAAGTCCTTAACAAATTCTGCCGTAAATCTATTTACCGCTGCATCCCAAGCAGGGGCATATTTCTGCTTGTGTCTGGCTGGTTCTTCCTTCATTAATCTGACTAATTTAAGATAGAAGTCGGGATCACCTGTAACCTCAGTCCAGAAAGCTTGGCCTGAACTGCGTCTATAAACAAGGTCTTTAGTAGGCTGAGCCTTAGCACGTCCGTAGGCATGGCCTAACATAGGGTCAAATTGTTTATGTAACTTATAAAGACGATTACGTAAAGCAGAAAATTCTTGAGACTGTCGCTTCTTCTGGCTTGCATTATAAATATTCGGGCCTGATTTCAGGGCAACGGCCATCATCCGGTCTACAGACTCAATGACAAAATCTACTCCCTCGGCATCAGACACTTTAGCTCCAGAAACAATCCGAGCGATAGGTTCAAAGAAAACTTCGCCAAACATGGTTTCATCAGAAGCACCAATGTAGGCAGTTAGAATTTTTTCAATAATTTCTGAAGCTTTCTGCGTCCCTAAAGCCTTGAATAGGTACGGGTTCTTCCTGCGTAGAAAATCCTTCAATCGGAGGTCTTCCAATTTTCGAACACGCCGTTCATAAAAATCTTGAAGACATTTACTTATAACAATTTGTAGCTCATCTGTATTCATTTTTGCCTTCCCTCACTGCTGCTACAAACTTATGGTGAGCAGTAGTAGTCTCAAGCGCCAACTTATAGTAATTCTCCATTAATTCAATTCCAATGTAATGCCTGTTGAGCTCTATACAAGCAAGCGCCGTTGTCCCAGAACCGATAAAAGGATCCAAGACAACATCTCCTTCTTCCGTGAATAATTTAACAAACCAAATGGGTAAATTAACAGGAAATGCTGCACTATGATTACGATTAGAACACTCTGTAGCTAGATGAAGAACGTTTGTTGGATATACATGCTTCCTACCAAGCCAATGAGAAACGTTTTTCCCAAAACCGCTAAGTGAGCGCGATTCATCACGAATTCTATCAGTATCACTCAGCTTTTCTAATCTTTTTTGAGCCCAATTACCCATCGGTACCATAACTGATTCCTGAAACATTTTAAATTTTCTTTGCTTGGTAAAGTGTAGGCAGCGTTCCCAAGCATCTCTGAAACGGTTTGGCCATTTGCCGGGATAGCAGTTCTTTTTATGCCACATATACTCTTCAATCCAAAGCCAACCTTGTTTCTTCATCTCAAGGATTAATTCCAAAACGTAAGTCTGCCTTTCACTATCAACTGCTCTTTCCTTAATATTTAGAACAAAAGACCCTTGAGGTTTAAGCACTCGCTTTAGTTGTTCGGATATAGGTAAAAACATATCTACATATCGTCCTATGGGAAATCCAGAATAACTCTTTTTACGATTATCTGCATATGGTGGAGAAGTAATAATTAAATCAATGCACTCATCTGGAAACGATTTCATAATATCCAGACAATCACCGTGGACAATTTTGTCCAATTCAAAAGTAAAGCCAGATAGTTTCAATTGTTCAATTTTTTCCATTTTGTTTTACTATACCATATTTTATACTATATCTTACACGGTATCGTGTATCAAGTCAATATGTTTTTACCGGATTTATTATATTTTTTCCAGATTGGCGAAGCTGAGCAAAAGTTTCTTTATCCCTGCCCCGTCAAAGGCCACCACCACCTCAACGTCGTCCTTCATCGGTTTATAGCTCACCACCACCCCCTCCCCGAACTGCGGGTGCTGGACGTGGTCGCCGAGGCCCAGCTCGGGCAGGTCGGGTCGATTCATCGCCATCCGGTTCCAGGAGTACATGGCCGAGGCCAGCTCGCTGTCCTCACCCCGCCACCGCTCCCCACCCGATATCAGCTGCGGCGGGATGTCCTGCAGGAAGCGCGAGGGCTGATTGATGGCACTGCTGCCCATGAAGCTGCGACGGAAGGCGCGCACCAGATAGACCTTTTTCTTGGCCCGCGTGATGCCAACGTAGCAGAGTCGTCTTTCCTCCTCGAGCTGGTCGGGGTCGTCAAACGACCGTATATGGGGCAGGATGCCGTCCTCCATGCCCACGATGAACACCACCGGGAACTCCAGCCCCTTCGCCTGGTGCAGGGTGATCAGGGTAGCGGCATCGACCCGCTCATCGTAGCTGTCAACGTCGGACACCAGCGTTACCCCTTCCAGAAAGGCAGAAAGGCCTTCGAGAGGCGGTAAATCGCGATACTCCTGGGCTACGGTGCGCAGCTCGAGGATGTTTTCCCAGCGGTCCTCACCCTCGGGCATACTTTGTACATATTCATGATAACCTGAATGCTCCACGACATGGTCAAAAAGGTCGACCAGGTTCATTTCCCGGCTTCTGGCAATGAAATTTTCGAGCATTTCGCCGAATCCGGTCAGCGCCCGCATAGTACGAGTATTGAACGTCGGTCGGTGCTCCGCGGTCTCCGCTTCCTGCTTCGCCAGCCGCGGCAATGCCTGGTATTCAGTGACGCCCCGCGCCCTCGCCCATTGGGAAAGCTCGGCCACTGTCCGCTGCCCGATGCCGCGCTGGGGCACGTTGATAATACGCAGAAGACTGACGCTATCGCTTGAATTAAGAATGAGCCGCAGGTAGGCAATTATGTCCTTGACCTCGCGTCGCTCGTAGAAGCGGGTGCCGGCCACCAGCCGGTAGGGCACGCCGTAACGGACAAACGCCTCCTCGAGGACGCGCGACTGGGCATTGGTGCGGTACATTATGGCGCAGTCGCCCCGACTGAACTCCCCCCGACCCACCAGCTCCTCGATTTCATTGACGACGAACTGCGCTTCTTCCTGCTCGGTATAGGTCTCCACAATCTCGGGCAGCAACCCCGTCTCGTTTTCCGTCCACAGCCCCTTGGGCTTGCGCTGCTGGTTGGCCGAGATGACATAGCTGGCCGTCTCCAGAATCACCTTGGTGGAGCGGTAGTTCTGTTCCAGCAGGATTATCTTCGCCTCAGAGTAGTCTTTTTCAAAGTTGAGTATGTTTCTCAGGTCGGCAAATCGCCAGGCGTAAATCGACTGGTCGGGGTCGCCAACGACGCACAGATCGCGGTACTTCCCAGCGAGCTGCTTCATCAGCTCGTACTGCACGATATTGGTGTCCTGAAACTCGTCCACCTGAAGGTGCAGGTAGCGCGACTGGTATCGTGACAGCACCTGAGGATGCTGCCGGAAGAGCTGCACCACCTTGAGCAACAGGTCGTCAAAGTCGAGCGCGTTGCTCTCGGTGAGGAACTGCTGGTAGCGCTCGTAGACGCGCTGCACAATCTCATCGAAGTAGCTGTGGCGGTGCTTGAGGTAGTCATCCGGCGTCCAGAGTCGACTCTTCGCCGCGCTGACCGCAGAGTGAATCGCCCGCGGATTATACTGCTTGGGGTCGAGGTCAAGCGCCTGAAGGCTGCGTTTGACCAGGGTCATCTGGTCCTCATCATCGTAAATAACAAAGCCCGGATTGACGCCCACGGCTTTGCCATCACGACGCAGGATACGGGCGCAGATGGCGTGGAAGGTACCGACGGTCAGCTCGTCAACAGAGCCGCGGACCAGCTTGTGCAGTCGCTCTCCCATCTCCCGGGCAGCCTTGTTGGTGAAGGTGACCGCCATGATACGCCGCGGACTGACCCCGCAGACCCTGACCAGATAAGCGATGCGGTGGGTGATAACCCTTGTCTTGCCGCTCCCGGGCCCGGCCAAGATAAGCACCGGACCACTGATAGTCTCTACAGCTTCTCGCTGCGCAGGATTCAAGTCGGCAAGAATGTCCATCATCTAATTATAACATCTAATCTCGGCGCTTTTATACGTCGGGAATGCCGCTCAGTCCTGCTTTTCACCTGCTTCCGGTTTGCCTTGCTTTTGCCTCCCTCATTCGATATACTTCTCAATAAGCGAGAACAAGGCGGTAATCGATGAGCTGGAAATCCCTGGTTGTTCTTTCTCTAGTGCTCCTGACCGTCGCTGGCGGCACAGCGCCTTAAATCAGGCGGCGCTTGCATTTCCAGCCGACAAAATGCTACAATGGCCATAATCCATATTTTATGTTAAGAATGCGTCATGTTCACCGGAATCATAGAAGAGATAGGTAAGGTCTTATCGGCATCGACAGCAAAGCTGGTCATTTCCGCAGCGCAGGTTGTTGACGGAATGAAGCTGGGCGACAGCATTGCCATAAACGGTGCCTGCCTTACGGTCACCGATTTCGACAACGCTTCCTTCTCCGTTGATGTTATGCCGGAGACTTTGCAGCGCACCAACCTGGGACGGCTTAAATCCGGGGATGGTGTCAACCTGGAGCGACCGGTGGCGCTGGGCGGTCGGCTGGGCGGGCATCTGGTCCAGGGCCACATTGACGATATCGGTCGTGTTTTATCACTGGAATGGGAAGGGGATGCCCTCCTCATCCGATTTGAAGCCCCGCCCGAAGTCATGCGCTACACCGTGCCCAAGGGATTTATCGCCGTTGACGGCATCAGCCTGACCATAATGGATAAGGATAATAGCTCGTTCCGGGTATCCGTAGTCGAGTATACGCGCCGGAATACCAATCTGGGCAGCAGGAAAGCCGGCGATTTAGTAAATCTGGAAGTGGATATCACCGCCAAGTACGTGGCGCAGTTCACCCAGCCGCAGACCGGCGGACTGACCGCGGAATTTCTGATTGAGCATGGCTTCACCATCGGATAACGATTCAATGGAGAGAAGATGAGCACTGATTTTTCCACGATTCAGGAGGCAATTGAAGATATCAGAGCCGACAGGTTCCTGATTATTGTGGATGATGAGGACCGGGAGAACGAGGGCGACCTTGCCCTGGCGGCGGAAAAGGTGACCGCTGATGCCATCAACTTCATGGCCAGTCACGGCCGTGGGCTTATCTGCCTGCCCATCATCGGCCAGCGTCTTGATGAGCTGCAGATTCCCCTGATGGTGCAGCAGAATACCTCCAAGTTCTCCACTGCCTTTACCGTGTCCATCGAAGCCAAGCATAAAGTGAGCACCGGCATCTCCACGGCTGACCGCGCCGAGACGATAAAAGCTGTCCTTGACCCAACCACGCAGTCCGAGGACATCGTCCGGCCGGGACATATGTTCCCGCTACGCGCCAGAGAGGGCGGTGTCCTGGTACGTGCCGGGCACACAGAAGCGATTGTTGACCTGGCCCGGCTGGCTGGACTCTATCCGGCCGGAGTTATATGCGAGATTTTAAATGAAGATGGCTCCATGGCCCGGCTGCCCCAGCTCAAGAGAATGGCCAGACGGTTTGGTATTAAAATCGTAAGCGTGGCCGACCTCATCGCCTACCGTTATCGCCACGAACGGCTGGTGCACCGTGTGGCCAAGGCCAAGCTGCCAACACCGTACGGCAACTTCACCGCTATCGCCTATAGAAGCAATATCGACCCCGATGAACACCTCGCCCTGGTCATGGGGGACGTGGCCACCGATGAACCGGTGCTGGTCCGGGTGCACAGCCAGTGTCTTACCGGTGAGGTATTTGGCAGCCTCCGCTGCGACTGCGGCGAGCAGATAAAGATAGCCATGAAAAGCATCGCTGAAGAAGGACGAGGTGTCCTGCTCTATATGAGGCAGGAAGGACGGGGCATTGGCATTCACAACAAAATCCGCGCCTACGCCCTTCAGGATGAAGGACTGGATACCGTAGAGGCCAATCTATCGCTCGGTTTCGGCCCGGACCTGCGGGATTACGGCGTTGGCGCTCAGATTCTGGCCGAACTTGGCCTGCACAATATCCGCCTGCTCACCAATAATCCCAAGAAAGTGATTGGTCTGGAAAGCTACGGCCTCAAGGTAGTGGAAACGTTGCCAATTATCACCGCACCGAACCCGTTCAACACGCAATATCTGAAGACGAAACAGAAAAAGCTGGGACATACGTTGAACCTGACCAAGATAACTCCCGAAAGTGGTGATTAATTCCGTTAAAAAGGAGACGATTATGGGTAAAAGCTATGAAGGCTCACTGCTGGGCAAAGGGCTAAAGTTCGGCCTCGTTGTTTCCCGCTTCAACGATTTCTTTACTCAAAAACTGCTGGAAGGGGCGCAGGACGCTTTACTCCGCCATGGTGTCAACGAGGCAGATATTGAGGTTGCCCGGACGCCGGGCTCATTTGAAATCCCGCTGGTTGCCCAGAAGATGGCCCAGTCCAAGAAGTATGACGCCGTTATCTGTCTGGCAACGGTCATCCGCGGCGGCACACCGCACTGGGAATATATTGCCGCAGAAGCTACCAAGGGGATAGCCCGCGTCAGCCTTGAGACCGGGGTCCCGGTCATCAACAGCATCATCACCGCGGAAACGCTGGAGCAGGCCATAGAACGTGCTGGTTCAAAGGCAGGCAACAAAGGATTTGACGCCGCCGTCAGCGCCATCGAGGCGGCGAACCTGCTTAAATCTATGGACTAACGCCACCAGCAGGCAGGCCACTGTTGATTCGCCAGTATTAATCAGTAACCAGCGGAATCACTCAATCGGTGACTTTGTAGACCGTGTCCCCGTGGCGTACCCGTTCCGTCACCTTGACCCCGATGGCATCACCGGTTTTGGCTTCAGCGACATCCACATTGTTGATCTGCATTGAGTTCACCGTCAGTTCGAGGTCGGTAGTATGTCCCTGAATGTGGATTCGGTCACCCACTTTCAGGGTACCGGTCAGCTCAATGCCAGCGACCACCGGATGAGCAAAGAAATCGCTTACCTTCCCGATTTCCTCCTCAGGCATCTGACTCCCTCCTTACCTGAAATTCGTTGTTAAAATCTTTTGGTTTTGAAATTATACTCCCGCAGCCTTGATAAATCAATATGTGACCTGCCGTTTTGACATATCGCTTTCCGGCACTTATAATTAGTGCATCAAACCCGTTGGGAGGCCTTGATTTGGCGCAGGACAGGAAAGCCGCTTCGGTAGCTGAGAATACCAGAGCCGATATCGAGCGCATCAACAAGCGCCTGGATATGCTTGACGACCGTCTGGATAACATTGACTCCATGGTTACCGCCGTTGCCGAACGGGTAATGAAGCAGCCGGTAACGCTCAATATTACCTGCTCCAAATGCGGGCAGACCATTGAAATTGCCCTACTCGGACTGGAAAAACCGAGCAAATAACGGTATTTTTAAACGGCCGAAGCCATTTCCTTTTACCTACCTGATTCCGTTTCTCTCCGATAAGTAATTCCTATGCAATAGCGAGCAATAAGCCTATAGGCAGCGGAAGGCGTAAACCATCGATATGACCGGACTGATAATCATCGCCCTTTATTTTCTGGTTATGCTCGCCATTGGCCTGGTGAGTCGCCGGAAAGCCAGAGGGGCTGATGATTTTTTTGTTGCCGGGAGAAAGAGCTCCTCTCCGTTCCTCGCTGGTTCACTGCTGGCGACCATCATCGGCGGCTCCGCGACCATAGGCATGGCGGGGCTGGGTTTCAAACAGGGGCTGACCGGGGCGTGGTGGCTGCTGGTGGGCAGCATTGGCCTGGTATTCCTGGGGCTCTTTTTTGCCCGGAGGGTCAGGAGGCTGGCGCTCTATACCCTCCCCGAACTGGTCGAAAAACAATATGACCGGCGCATGGCTCTGGCCGCCTCCATTCTGATTGTGGTTGCCTGGGTGGGGATTATCGCCGCCCAGATTATCGCCGCCGGGCAAATACTGGGTATTCTAGGTATTGGCAGCCCGACCCTCTGGATGGTGCTCTTCACCGTGATTTTCGTGACCTACACCGTGCTGGGCGGTCAGCATGCCATCATCCGCACCGACTTTTTACAGGCCATTGTAATTTTCGGCGGCATTTTCGTCGCCCTGGCCCTGCTTCTTACCCGGCTGGGAGGATGGGAGGGACTGCAAAGCTCACTGCCCGCCGAGCAGTTTGCCTTTCCACTGAGCGCGCAGTTCGACGGCGCTTCTCTGGCAACTCTGCTGCTGCTCGTTGGCCTGACCTACGTGGTCGGCCCCGATATGTACTCCCGCATCTTCTGTGCCAGAGATGACCGGGCGGCAAGGACGGCGACATTATGGACCGCAGTTTTGCTCATCCCCCTGGCCTTCGCCATCGCCGTAATCGGCATGGGTGCCGCCGCCATGTTTCCCGATATTGCGCCCGAGCAGGCATTTCCCACGGTCATCAGCAAACTTTTTTCGCCGCTACTGAGCGCCATTATCCTGGCTGCCTTGCTCTGCGCCGTGATGTCCTCGGCGGATACCACCTTACTGAGCGCCAGCACCATACTTACCGTAGATATATTCGGTCGATTCAAGCCCACGGCAAGCCCGGCGAACGTGCTCCCCCGTTCCAGGTGGGCGATAATACTGCTCGGTATATGCGCCCTTATAGTGGCATTAATGCTCAAGGGAGTGATAAGTGCACTCCTTTTTGCCTACACGATATATACTTCCGGCGTAATCATACCGGTCATTGCTGGTTTTTTCAGGAATAATCTGAAGGTTACCCCTGCCGGAGCGCTGGCAGCACTTATCGGCGGCGGCTCAGCCGGTCTTATCAGCAAACTGCTCGACATCAAGTATCTGGATTTGGGGGCGCTTCTGCTCAGCGGGGTGCTTCTTTTCCTGGTCAGTTATATTCACCACCGCTACCGGTCAACCAGCCGTTGATTGGCCGCTTACTGACCGGGTAAACCACACAAATAGACCGGCACCAAATAAGGCCAGACCGGCGTTGAAATAGAACGCGGCGTTGATATTTATAAGGTCAACAATGGCACCGCTCAGAATTGGCCCCACCGCCATGCCAATGCTCAGCGCCATCGTGATGGCAGCGATGGCCGAGCCCATGCCGTATTTCCTCCCCTCCTCCACCGCCATCGCCATGGCCGCCGGAGTGGCGATGGCACTGCCGATGCTGCCCAGAATACACAGCGCCAGCAGCGACCCGAAGCTGGATGACATTGGCACCAAGAATAGATACGGGAAAGTCACGATACACCCGATAACTACCATTGCCCGGCGGTTGAAAAGGTCGGCTACCCTCCCTCCCGGTACACCGAGTATCGATGTTAAAAGGAGGTGAACCGCTATCAAGAGCCCGATAAGATTGGCCGGCAGGCCGAGGCTCATGGCAGCAAAAAGCGGTAAAAAAGTGGAAAAGGAAGACCTGCCCAGGGCAATTGCCAGCCGAAAGCTGCATAGACCTATCATAGTACTGCTACGGCGCATATCCAGGAAGGACAGAGAAATAGCCGCGGCCTGCTTTTTCAAATCGCTGCGGGGCAGCAGGATAACCGCAATTATAAACGCAATCAGGTTAAGGACACCCATGGTGATGAAGGCGATGTCCATCCCCCACTGGTCGGTGAGTATTCCACCCATGAGTGGTCCAAACCCGAAACCGCTGAAAAAGGCGGCGTTTGAGTAGCCCATCCACCTCCCTTCCTCACCCTCGGGAGAGAGGTCACCGATGTACGCCTGCGCAATCGGCAAAATCATGGCCCCGGTCACGCCGTGCACCAGACGAACCAGTACCAGCTGGTAGACATCGGCGGCCAGAACATAGGTAAATGAAATCAGCGCATAAGTGAAAAGACCGATGCTGAGAAAGAGCTTCCGGCCCTTGCGGTCGGAGAGACGGCCGAAGACCGGCGTAAAGATGGTACGGGAAATGGAAAAGCCAGCAAAGATAAATCCCAGCCAGAGGCCGGTTGCCCCCATGCTTTCGGCATAGAGCGGCAGGAGTGGGACGACGATGCCAGCGCCCAGCATAGAGGAAAATATGGCCAGAGCCAAAATAGGGAATACTCGTCTTATCATGTGGATATACTGTATTATAGCTATTTACTCTTGTAGCAGGCAAGCTGAATCGGGTTTTATCCGTTCGTTTGCACTCGTGGAATGTCACTGGTATAATGGGGCTGATGGACAGGTAGGGATGGGCGAAGCCTCTCGTCCCAAAGCCGGGTGAGAGGTTAGTTATAAAAGGACAGGTCTGGGAAACGAGTTAAATGGTAAATAAAGGAAAAGCAGAGTTTCTCGAGACCATGCGGCACTCGGCCTCCCACGTGATGGCGG
>Ga0114919_10003684_pt1 | contig 12340 bp, 12 predicted proteins | sample BlataG_FD_88682 | JGI IMG/M metagenome (GOLD analysis project Ga0114919, IMG submission 88682) | Deep subsurface microbial communities from Black Sea to uncover new lineages of life (NeLLi) - Black_00105 metaG | ecosystem: Environmental > Aquatic > Marine > Oceanic > Sediment | place: Atlantic... | reverse complement strand
GATCGTTTTCGACTTCTCCTCTATGAGCGCAGGTTAAGCCGTTATCGTCAGCCGACCATTACCCTGGCCGTGCTGCTGCTGGGCTTGTGGTACCCGGTTAGCATAAACTACCTGTATTGGCCTTCACCCACCGATGCCCCCTGGTTGATGGCCGGTAGTTTGGTCTCACTAGCCCTTTGGCTCTTCACTTTGTTGGGTCCGCGTCTGGCCTATGCACAGCCACGCGAAGACCACCTGCGTCTACAAACGCCGATCTACCGGCTGAAAATCTCTTATCGCCGCATACACAACACCCGTCCAATCGACTTCGCTAAAATGTTCCCACCCCCGATGGTGCGGCGGGGAGATCGATGGTTGCTGAGACCATTCTTCGGGGCGACCGCATTGGGAGTCGATGTCCAAGGTTGGCCTCTTAGTCCCACTGTGCTGCGGCTCTTCTTCAACCGCTTCTTCTTCGCGGTCGACCAGCCTTCATTTGTGCTGTTGGTGGAGAACTGGATGGCGCTGAGCAACCAACTCTCCAGCCACATGGACGCCTGGGGGGGCACACGCCGCGAACGTCCACGCGGCCCCGGCATCGACGCTAGCGACATCTTGTGGGATGAATAATAGTTCTTGACGACTTCCGAAGTCTTGCGGACTTCGGAAGTCGATACTCTTTGACTCCCTCCCCTGCCTGAGTCTATACTCTCATCAATGAAATCCTGCGGAGATTAGTACCGAGAAATGTGCCAGAACCTCAACAGTTGGAAGCTGCTACATGAGGAGGATAAGCCATGAAGAGGGCCCTGCGCTGGTACGATTACATCACCATAAATGTTTATTGGTTGGGACTGTCGACACTCGCTCAGACGTTGACCCCACTCGTTTTCCCACTGCTGGTTCAGGGCTTTGTGGGCGAACAGGCCAAAGGCACCTTTTTCGGAACACTCCGTCTCTGGTCGTTAATGATCGCTCTGCTGAGCCAGGCACTATGGGGGATGCTCTCCGACCGTAACACCTCAAGATGGGGTCGTCGCCGTCCGTTCATCTTCGGTGGCACATTGGTCGACCTAGTATTCATCGTTGCAATCGGTTTCTCTGCCAGTCTGACGGGAATGACTGGTTACTGGTTCATATTTATCATGGCGATCCTGCTTCAGATCTCCTCCAATGCCGCCCATGGAGCCCAGCAGGGCCTCATCCCCGATCTTGTGCCCGAGGACAAGCGCGGGCGCTTCTCCAGCATTAAAGCCATATTGGAGATCCCCCTACCCGTGATCTTAGTCGCCTTCACGATAGGCCCTCTCATTGGAAAGGGAAATATATGGACCGGCATCTTGATCGCGATGGCCATTCTAACCCTGAGTATGCTGCTTACAATGCTTGTGCCCGAGCAGCCACTTACCGAAACACCCTCCAAGCTAAATTGGACTCCATTCTTGCGCTTATTATTGATGACCGGCTTCTTTACAACCATCATCATTGGCATGGGAGAGTCCGTCAAAGGGTTAGGGCGTCTGGCGGAAGGGGTCAGCTCGACGAGTTCACTGCTTTTCCTCATCGGCGGTACCGGCCTGGCAGCTATGGTTATCGCCGTTGGATTGGGGGTCTGGACCAGCGTTCGCATCAGCATCGGCGAGGCGGCCACGGCCAACCCCTCCTTCACCTGGTGGATCATTAATCGACTGGCTTTTCTAGTGGGGACGACCAACCTGTCCGGTTTTGCAGTGTACTTCTTGCAAGGTCGATTGGGCTACGCGGAAGAAAAAGCTGCTGAGCCAGCCAGTCAATTAATGATGGTCGTAGGGATTTTCATCTTGATCTCTGCGTTATCAAGCGGGTGGTTATCCGATAAGTTCGGTCATAAGCGCCTAGTCGCATTCAGTGGGATCGTAGCTTCCCTGGGCACGTTGATTATCATCTTAACCACCAGCCTTAATATTATCTACGTGGGCGGCTGCATCATCGGTGTCGCCACCGGATTCTTCTTCACCGCCAATTGGGCTTTAGGCACCGAACTGGTCCCTAAAAAGGAAGCTGGACGCTACTTGGGCATCTCCAACTTGGCCGGTGCTGGCGCTGGAGCTGTGGGAGCATATATCGGTGGTCCCATTGCCGATTTCTTCACCATCCGGGTGCCAGAAGTGCCTGGTCTGGGCTATGTCCTCCTCTTCGCCATCTATGGGATTCTCTTCCTTCTCTCCGCCGCAGCCCTAACCCAAGTGAAAAAAAGAATCTAGATGCTAGTAAAGAACTGAAGCAAGATCTCAAACATATATAGAGAAAGAGGCCGGACTGCACAGATTGAAAATATCCAAGCAGGTGACATAAAAGTACACCCGAAGCTCCCTTGACATCACATATAGTGCTTACAATTATGTTGGGTTCGAAATAAATATGTGACATGAGGGATTTCGCGTGTCGGAATCTCCCCATCCCACAACATGTATTACGCCCACACCTGACTACAAAAAAGGTGGGTTTACATTGTACAATCTATAGGTGCATGTTCAAGCGAAAACGAGAATCAACGGACGCCACCAGAAAGGATCGATGAAGAGAGGAGTAAGGCAATGACCAACGGAGAGCGCATCGGCGAGGTGATCCATTATTACGGCAAGATCAACGTCGCGGTGCTGCGTTTGAGCCGAGGCTTGAAAATCGGGGACTCGGTTCATTTCCACGGCCGACACACTGACTTCCAACAGGAAATCACCTCCATGGAGATCGAACACCAGGCTGTGAGTGAGGTGAAGACAGGGAAAGAGGTGGCGGTTATGGTTGAGCAACGAGTACGCCGCGGCGATACAATCTTCCGTATTACCGAGGAGACATAACGTTCACCGGCGATCACTCTATAGCAGAGCTTCATTAATATGGAGGCGCACCTATCCCGAACCGAACTGGCTTGGCAGCTCCGCGCCCTGTCCTTATCGGAAAAAAACAAGTAAGCCGCTCAGTGGGTGTGAAATGTAAGCCACAAGGGCGAGCGAACACGATCAGTGAGCAGATCCCTAACCGGCCGCGAGTTACGATCGAGCGGGTAATGCACGGGACGCCACGCCCTCAACCTCTTCCCGTGCCCCAGGTTACCGGCCGAATATTGTCCCACGATCACGTTCGTTGTATACTTCTTCCATACTACATCATTTCCCTAAGGATTTGTCTCTCATGAAGGTATCCTGCCTGCAAGAGAATCTAGCTCGCGGTCTGGGCGTCGTTGCCCGGGCAGTCGCCCCCCGAAGCACGTTGCCGGTTCTGGGTAATGTGCTGCTGGCCACTGAAAATGGCCGTCTGCGTCTCTCGGCCACCAACCTCGAAATGGGCATCACCTGCTGGATTGGGACCAAGATTGAAGAGGATGGTTCCACTACCGTCCCCGCCCGCACCTTTGTCGACCTGGTCAATACGTTACCCAACGATAGGGTCGATATGGAACTTGCGGTTCGCACTCAAACACTCAATGTGCGCTGTGGGGCATTCAACAACGACATCAAGTGTATCGACGCCCAAGAATTTCCTCCTCTTCCACCCGCAGAACTGGACGACGGGCTGGCGCTTAATGTCGCTGACCTGCGCGAGATGATCAGCCAGGTCACCCTCGCCGCCTCAACCGACGACGCCCGTCCGGTGCTTACCGGCGTGCTGGTCGAGGTCGATGGTGGCGAGATGACCATGGCTGCCGCTGATGGTTTCCGCCTTTCGGTACGTTCTGCCCACCTTCCCTCACCAGCTGCCGGTCCTATTAAGGCTATCATCCCTGCCCGCGCACTGACCGAACTAAGTCGGGTGATCAGCGATGGCGAGGAAACTGTCTCCATGATCTTGCCGCCCAATCGTGGGCAAGTGATCTTCCGCGTCGAAAACATCGAAGTGGTTTCGCAACTTATCGAGGGAACCTTCCCCGACTATAAAGGCATCATCCCCACGAGCCACACAACTCGTAGTGTGCTACCTACCGATGCGTTTCTCAAAGCCTGCAAGGCGGCCGATATATTTGCCCGCGAGGCAGCTCACTCCGCCCGTCTGCGTATCACGCCGGGAGATGAGCTTAACCCGGGCACGGTTGAGGTCTCTGCCACTGCAGCCGAGACCGGTTCCAACGAGACGTTGGTGGACGGCACCATCGAGGGCGAGCCGATCGAGATCGCATTCAATGTTCGCTTCCTGGTCGATGTACTGAGCGTACTCGACGCGCCCAATGTCGCCCTGGAAACCACCGGACCATCCTCCCCAGGGTTGATCTGTCCTATCGGAAGCGATGACTTTCTGCACGTCATCATGCCCATGCACCTGGGTCGTTAACCGCCAACAACAGCCGGAACCCAATCCGTCTTGTGCTCAGACACGCATGACTGGCACATTCCACATGAACTCTATGAGGAATTAATGGGTTAGAATCTATCCACGCGCGTCCCCGGCATTTCCCCAACAGATGAGGTTCACGCCCACCATGATAAAGGACGCTCGTCAGCGGACCAACCGTATTCGCCAACCAGCGGAACGAAGGCCACCGGCGCTACGCACTCGCGCTTGAGATCGTCGCCCTGGCGTCTCCATCGTTCAAGGATTTGCCCCATCTGCTGCCCCACTGGCAGAACCAGTCGACCCCCATCAGCCAGTTGTTCTTTTAGTGGAGTGGGCACACTTGGTGCGGCAGCCGTGACCATGACAGCTCCATATGGCGCATGGTCTGGTAACCCCTGCGAACCATCACCTACCAGCACCTCGACATTATCATATCCCATTGCCGACAGAACATCCCGGGCTTGGTTGGCCAGTTCAGGTATCCGTTCCAGGGTGTACACACGCTTGGCAAGGTGAGCTAGGATGGCCGCTTGATATCCTGAACCAGTACCGATCTCGAGCACAATTTCATCCCCCTGCAGCTCAAGGAGCTCGGTCATTAAGGCGACAATATAAGGTTGGGAGATTGTTTGTCGGTGACCAATAGGTAGAGGTGCATCAGCATATGCTAGGTGTCCATGTTCAGATGGCACGAATAGATGGCGGGGAACGGCACACATAGCATCGAGGACGCGTGGATCGGATATGCCCCTGCCACGCATTTGCTCGTCAACCATACGTTGACGAGCGCGGGTAAGCTCGTCGCTCTCGGTCATCTACCTTCAACTCGATTATACGCCCATGTAGGCAGAAGGGACAACGATGCCTTCATCGACCAGTCGCGCGGGTTACCTTATCACCCCCTGGCCAGACGTTGTTCGTTCCAAATACCGGCTTCATTGTGGTATCCAGCCTGTTCCCAAAAACCTATCCGGTCTTCAGCCATGAATTCCAGTCCCCGTAACCACTTCCCACCCTTCCAGAGGTATACATCCTTAAGATCGTCGCGCCCGGGGATTGCCCCCACCACGCCGCGCAACGGGTAGCCGTGCTCGGGTGTAAGAGGCTGGCCATTGAAATGAGTCGCCAGCAGAAAATTATCAGCCAGAGCTACTTTGATCGGCAGGTTGACAGTAAAGCCATATTCGCAATGCTGCATCACAAAAGCCGCCGTAGGCTTGATCTTGATCACCCCCCCTTCGATCAACGTTCCTAATGACACCCCTTCCCATATGGTGTCAACCTTGCTCCAGCGGGTGACGCAGTGGATATCCATTTTGACCTCAGTCCGCGGCAGCTCCTGAAAGGTCCCCCAGGTCCAGCGCACCTCCTCCTCTACCTCGCCCCAGACACGCAAATCCCAGCTCGATAAGTCAATCGACGGCACTGGTCCATAATGCAATACAGGAAACTTCAACGTCAGCGTTTGCCCCGGCGGCATTCGACCTTCCTGGCGTAAACGCTCTTCCTCTTCTCGTCGATGCAACACATCTTTTAACATCCTTCGTACCTCCAACCTATATGAGATCAATTATATCAACCCCCTTCGATCCCAATATCAATGGACCATCGGAAAGGCGAGTCGAGATCCTCCCCGGTCTCCTCGTTCTTCGCCAACGTCTCTAAAGCTCTGATGGATGAGAAGATGTCGGGAACCGGCACCTAAAAGCATCGTCGTAGGCTTAAACCAACTTCCGCCGCTCCTCCGAGAAGCGCTTAGATGAGGATGTCGAGGTGTGGGGAGTAGAACATCTGTTCCGGCAAACAGTGAGACCACTGTGCGCTACCAATAACCACAATCCTAAACACAGGGGCTGTCCCAAAAGGGTAGCCTCGAACGAGGAGCTAGATCTCAAATGCTCGAAGGGGGTCTGCGACCCCCGTCATAGGCCAATATACTTCTCGATGAGCATGAACATCAGCAGGGTCACAGACCCTGCTGGAACGAGAAGAGGGTCTGTCCAGTGATCTTTTGGGACAGCCCCCTGCAGGATGTCTTCATCCTCTCTGCAGCGCACGCCCCATGGCGCGGATGTGTTCAGGAGTGCTGCCACAACAAGCGCCAACGATGCGCGCGCCCAGGTGGTGCACTCTGAGAGCATGTTCAGCCATGATCTCCGGCGTGGCATCATACACCTGATGGTCACCCTCGATGCGAGGGGCTCCGGCGTTGGACTTGGCCACCAATACGACATCCGGAACCACGGAGTGCATCTTCTCGATCGCCGCCTCAATTTCATCCGGTCCGTTGCCGCAGTTGCCTCCTAATGCCATCAGGTTGAGACCACTCAAAGCTTCCGCCGCAGTCTGTGGCGAGACGCCCATAACGGTGTGCCCGTGGGTGTCAAAGGTCATGGTGGCCACGATTGGGACATCCGGCGCGACCTGGCGACAACCCTCGACAGCCGCACGTACCTCTTCCAAATCAGACATCGTCTCAATCCACAGTACATCCACGCCCCCATCGACCAACGAACCAGCTTGCTCGACAAAAGCGAGCTTGGCTTGTTCAAAGGTGAGATCACCCAACGGCGCCATTACTGCTCCAGTTGGCCCCATCGAACCAGCAACAACCACCGGGGCTTCGGCAGCCTCAGCCTCGGCGCGGGCGAGGCCCGCCGCGGCTATATTCAACTCAACAACACGGTCTGCCAACCCATGGAAAGACAAACGCTGACGATTACCACCGAAGGAGTTGGTAAGGATGATCTGGGCGCCAGCCTCAATATAGTGGCGATGTATCCTGCGGATTTCCTCTGGCCGCTCAACATTCCACAGTTCAGGCTCCACACCTCGTGGTAAGCCGAGCGAGAGTAGCATCGTATCCATCCCACCATCAGTAAGTATCGGTTCTCCTGTTGCGATGAGTTCTTGTAAGGTAGCGTTCACGGCTTCTACCTCCCTCTAGTTTTGAGCACAGACCTCCGAGGTTGTGACCACCCCGGAGGCCATTTTATTCAAGTTGTGTAATTATACTCTCTAACGCTCTAGGCTAATCACTCGTATCAGACCTATTGCCTGACTAATTTCCAGGTCGACACGGTTTTCGGCAGTCCCGTACCCAGGAGAAATATAGTAGTCGCCTTGACGTGAGTAACCTGCCGGCATTTGACTGGTCCCCAGCCCGGTGCTCACACGAATCCGAGCCGCCATTCCTCTGGGGATGATCACAAATGTCTCGCCAATGGCGCTATCGATATGCGCTCTGAATTGACCTTCATTAGGCAATGTTACAGTCATCTTTCCAACCCCGATGTTGGCATCGAGATCGGTCAATATTAACCCACGTAAATCAAGCTCAGTTTTGCCGACGCCGAGGCTGACATCTAGACTTAGCTGTACCTCCGGATTGAGTCCCACATCCCAAGAAGCTTTGTCCTCCCATAGTCCAAAAGAGGGAAACCAACCGACCCTTTGGCTTTTGACCGTGTAGACGATCGGATCCTTATCAGCGTCGAACGTTTCACTCCACTTCTCACCCCTGATGACCCGAATATCCCCTTCGATCAAATTGCTCGTCCCTTGGCCGAGTGCATTCACCCTTACAAAACCAACCGCAGGACTTACACTGATCTCCGCACTGGTTGCATCACCTAAGGAGTGGCGGATTTTCTCTGTGGAAAACGATGCTTCGACACGAGTATCCATCAGAAATACCCCAACAACAAAAACGGCCACAATCAGCACCAGAGCGAGCAACGATCCCCAAACTGAACGGCGTCCTATGAGGAAATCCAAACCTATGGTGATCAATATCAATGGCCACAGTCGGAAGAGCATATCCCAGACGCTCCAATTCAGGACACCCAGATTATTCATCAAGATAATCAGTCCTAGTCCAATTAGCAGGACTGGGCCGACCAACCCACCAGCTCGAGTTCTCTCACTCATCTCACTCTCCTCTTACCCTACGCACCAGCAGTAATATGCCGGTAATAATCACCAGCACTGGCCATATCACCCCCCACTTCAACCATGAGAGCCAGTAGATATTCAAACTATCTAGAAGGTAATACATCCCTATGATTATTAACCCTAGTCCAATGAACAGTCCGGTTTTATGGCTGGGCATCTTTACCCCTTTCTGCAGCTCCTCGCCCATCTCCCGCGCGCGCTCTGCTATCTCCTCGGCACCGGAACGAACGTTTTCCTCCAGCGTGGTTCCCTCAACCCGGTCCTCGCGTGGGACCACAACCCACAGGACAAAGTAGAGAAGGATGCCGATGCCTTCGGCGAAAGCCAATAGTACAAAAAACAGGCGGACAAGGGTGGAATCTATGCCAAGGTACACACCAAGACCACCACAAACGCCACCAACTACTGAATCACTCCGACTGCGAACAAGTCTCTTTGTCTCCATCTGGTTCCTCTCAGTCACATAATGCTGGGGTAACGGTCTAATACATCACACACAATAGTCGCACTCATTCATCGACCATCTACTCCAGGAAATATCTTCTAGATTTGCCCCTTGGGGCCGAATGTGCGGTAGATCAGATACAGCCCAACCAGGATCACGCCTGCTGGCCCGACGAACTTGAAGATCGAGAAAGCCGCGGCGGTGAATATGATCCCCATGATGAGAAGCACGGCAGCAGGTATGAGCGCCCACCGCATACGTCCCTCTGGAGTGGGCAGCAAAGCCAATATTACGAAAGTCAATCCCAGGCCCAAGAAGAAAACCCCAACCAACTCCACGCCTTCGATCAGGGATTCCAGCCCAACAAAGACCCCGACTGTAAGCAACACGCCACCAGGGATGATCGCCCACCAATTCTCACGATTAGTGAGGTAAATGATCCAAAAACTTAGACTGATGCAGCCCATTAGGAGCGGAACCCCAATGGCGTCACCGTACTGTGGAATGAAGTTGTTAACTGCGATCAAACCCCCGATGCCAAGCAGAGTGAATCCAGGAATGAGAGCCCACCAATTGACACGATCGCTTAAATAAACATATAGGAAAGCCGCTCCGGCAACGGCGAAGGCGAGAGCCCATAGAATTACACCCGCCCCTTCAAGAAACCCGAGGTTCTGGAGCAGGAAAAGAACCCCAGCCGCGATCATTAGCAGACTCAATGCGACGCGTGCCTGCACCCCTCTCATTTCATCCTCCTCTCAAAGTATGCCAACTTCTGACTACCTATAAAAGTTGGCGATGTCCAGCCTAGATGCTACCAGTGCGTTGAATCTGGCCAGCAACCAACTCCAAATGCAATCTGTTTAACAATCGTTAGCGTAATCGAAATAAGGTCCGAATAAGGACAACCACACCCGCGGCAATCATCAGGCTGGGCCACAGAAGGCTGTGAAAGGCCTCCCGACCCAAGAAAAAGCCGAAGATTGTAAACAGGACCAGGCTTACCAGCAATGTCCGTCCACCCTCACGAAAGGCTTGCCGCGGATGTCCGCTAACCAGGCCCGATAGAATGATTCCCACGCCGACAAAGCCGGGGATCAACGTCCAAACATAGGACCAGCTTTCCCAGTAGTCAGTGGCATTTTGCCAGTACAGCAGACCACCAATTCCGCCCACAATACAAGCCGGCACAGCCATTGCTGGAACGCCAGTCAACAGACCAATCAATAATAAAAATACGCCTACGCCAATCACAATCAGCGGCCAATTCTCCGCCGGATCAAGCCAGGAAAACAGATCAGGAACCAGTTGGGCAGCCAGAAACGCGCCCCCAATCAGGATCAAAATCAGTCCGCCGGCTAAATTCGACCTTTGTCTAGAATCCATGATCACCTCCTAGATTAATGTACGCAGAATTCGACCATACGTCGCGATCCTCAAAGACAATCCGCTATCCATGAAGGAATCTTGTCCGAGCTGGCGAGCAACCTGAAAAGATTGAGTATATCGAACCCACGTTCGAGTATGAATGTCAAAGATCGGGTAATCTCCCATTTGTGCTTCACGTACGCCAAAATCAGCAAGATGAATAATAACCTGGACTGACTCATGTAATTATAACGCACCTATCAGTGATTACTGGAGGGATTGCGATCTACTACGGCCACTGGAATTGGCGGGTCCCATATGTGGAGCGCGCACTCAAAGCCTTGACATTCTATATCATCCTAATAGAATTAAATCGACAATTATCTAATTAATTAGATAGAGGATGTTATGAATAGCTCCGAATTGCTCGAATTCTTCAAAGCCCTGGCCGACGCTAGCCGGCTGAAGATCATCGGGTTGCTTGCTCAAGAAACTTTCACTGTTGAACAACTGGCGACCGTACTGAAGCTCCGCCCATCGACTATTTCCCACCATCTCTCGCGTCTAGCCAAAGTAGGGCTGGTCAGCGCCCGGGCAGAAGGCTATTACAACCTCTACCGGTTAGAGACGGCGGTGCTGGAGAAGATGGCCCATCAGTTACTCACTCAAAAGACACTGCCGGCAATCGCCGCTGACGTCGATCTACAGGCCTATGACCGCAAAGTATTGGCTGATTTTTCGACCCTGGATGGCCGACTAAAGACCATCCCAGCCAGGCGTAAGAAGCTCATGATTATCCTACGCCACATCATTAAAGACTTTAAACCTGGTATTCGTTATCCCGAGGCGCAAGTCAATCAGATTCTGGCTGCATACCACGAGGATACAGCTACACTGAGGCGCGAGTTGGTTGGGTTTGGATTGCTTCAGCGAGAAAAAGGAGAGTATTGGCTAGTTGAGGAGGGAAGAGGAAAACGGGATTAGGAATCAGGGATAAGGGACTGGATATCGGGGATCAATATTCCTGATCCATAATCCCTTAATATTCCACCTTTTCTCCTTCTATAGGCTCCTTGAAATCGTAAATACCATCCTTCAGTTGCCAAACGCGCTGACACCCCTCACAGCGCAAACCAACGTCGACCGGTTCCAGTTCTAACCAGCCACAGGCGGGGCAGCGCCAAAAAACGCCCTCCGGTGCATGCTCGCCATCACCTACCGCCTCTGCCCGCACAAACACACTCGGCGTCAGTTGCCACCAATTCCCGGACCATTGTGCCAACGAGTCCATCGCCACCAGGAATTTCAACGGAACCAACCGTTTTATTAAATTCAGACGGAAGTGAGACACTGTGAGTTGCTGGATGATGTCGAAACCGGTCGCCTCCAACCAGCCGCGCACTGCCGCCGGGTGGAAGTTAAAGTTTAAAGGGACAAACTCAACTGGCTTTCGGTCAAAGGGATTCCATTCCTGCCGTCTTGAGATCCAACGGGTTATGGCCTTGAAATTCTGCTTGTTGGCATACTCAAGCACAAAGACCGCCCCCGATGAGAGCGTGGAACGCACCTGCTTTAGCGCTGCCAGGGGATTAGCCATATGATGCAAAGTGCGTATCATGGTGGATGCGTCGAAAACACCCGAGGCAAAAGGCAACCGGTAGACGTCGCCTATCGCATACGTATAACGCTCACCATCACCCAATCGCGCCTGCGCCTTTTCCAATTGGGTGCGAGAGTAGTCGAGCAGCACGACTTGGCGAAAACCCACATAACGTGGTGTGTTGCGGCCGGCACCCGCTCCTATCTCAAGTAACCGCTCACCCTTGGGAGGCAGAAGTCGTCGTAAAGCCACCGCCTCCACGCGGTCCTCGTACTCCCGACCGCCACGCTCCCAGAAACGCTCTTGATAATCGGAATGCTCATAGTCGCAGATAGGGGGACAGGTTTCGCTCACGGCAACTCACTAGGGTAAGCCAGGGTCAGTGGCCAACGGAACGTCATCTATCATCACCACGATTGTACCCAAAACTGGTCCAGCATGCTAAGGTTTATTCGGGCATATCAACCAAGGGTCTGAAGCGAGTGGACACCTCATGGCAAGATGTTTATACCCAATAATCGAAATCTGCTTTACGATTGGGTTTTGTATCCCTCCTCTGGACATCCAGAGGAGGGAAGCCAGATGTCACCGTTCGTAGCGTGATTCCTCGATCAGTCGCTGCAGGTGATCCACCTCGCTCTCAAGTTCAAGTGTACCGCGGGTAGCATCCGCAATCCACCGCG
>Ga0114919_10003683_pt1 | contig 12341 bp, 8 predicted proteins | sample BlataG_FD_88682 | JGI IMG/M metagenome (GOLD analysis project Ga0114919, IMG submission 88682) | Deep subsurface microbial communities from Black Sea to uncover new lineages of life (NeLLi) - Black_00105 metaG | ecosystem: Environmental > Aquatic > Marine > Oceanic > Sediment | place: Atlantic... | reverse complement strand
CGAGGGTCGCTTCCATGAAGAAGCCGAGCAGGAACGACAGCACCAGCGACAGCAGGGAGGCAGCAATCGTGAGCCCATCAGGGGCCGGCGGAAAATAGTTGCGGCAGAGAAAGAAGACGAGGCCGAACGGCAGGATCGCCACCACGTAGTAGACCAGCTTGTGGGCCACCCGGGCGGCCAGCAGAAAGCCGACATAGTCGACCGGTTGAATCAAATACTTTTTCACTGAGCCGTCCCGGATGCTGCGGGCGATGCTGCTGGAAAGCCCCGGCATGCTCGAGAAGGCCCGGGTGATCATCGTCAGCAGGTAGTAGGCAATGATGTTGTCGCGGGAGTAGCCGGCGATGTCGCTGCGGTCGGCGGCGGCAAAGACCGCCGTCCAGAGGAAGATCTGGGTGACAATCGGCAGGAACCGCATCAGCGTGCCAAGGGCAAAGTCGGTCCGGTAGGCCAGCCGCTCTTCCAGGCAGATGACGAGCATTCGCCACCAGGTGTGCAGCCGGACACCGAGCGTGGTGGCTGGCCCGCCTGCGATCGCGGCCTCGCTGCTCATGACACCCCCGCCGGCTCGGCAGCCGGCTCCGGCTGGGCAGCCGCCCCGCGGAACAGGCTGGCCACGATCTCCTCCAGCGGGACATCCTCCACCGACACGTCACGGATCTGCCGGTCGGCCAGCAGTTGCGGCAGCACCGCCGCGATCCGGGTCCGGTCGATCCGCAGCGTGACCCGGGGCCCGCGGACCTCGCAGGGAAAGCCGAACCGCTCAATCTGAGCCAGCGGCGGGGCCGACTCAAAGTCGAGTGTCACCACCTTGTGCGTGGTGAAGCGGTCCACGATCTGCTCGAGCGACCCGTCATAAAGGATGCTGCCCCGGGTGACGACGACCACCCGCTCGCAGAGGGCGGCCACGTCCTTCATGTAATGTGTGGTGAGGATTACCGTGACCGAACGCTGCCGCTGCACGGTCTGCAGGAACTCGTGAATGGTGTGCTGGGCAACGACATCGAGGCCAATTGTCGGCTCATCCAGGAAGAGCACCTCCGGTTCGTGCAGCAGCGCAGCGACCAGTTCAAGCTTCATCCGCTCACCGAGCGACAGCTCCCGCACTGGCTGGCCCAGCAGCCGGCCGACGTCGAGCATCTCGACCAGTTCGTCCCGAATCCGAGTGAACCGGGCCGGCTCAATCCGATAGATCTCCTGGTGCAGCCGAAAGCTCTCGGCCGCCGGCAGGTCCCACCAGAGCTGGTTCTTCTGCCCCATGACCAGGGCGAACCGTCGCCGGAAGTCATCGGTTCGCTCCCAGGGCACGTGGCCCAGCACCCGGGCGGTACCCCGGGTGGGCGTGATGATGCCCGAAAGCAGCTTCAAAAAGGTCGTCTTGCCGGCGCCGTTGGGGCCGAGCATGGCCAGGAATTCACCCCGGCGAACCTGCAGATCGACATCCCGCAGAGCAGCAATCGTGCGGCTTTCCCGGTGAAACAGGCCCCGGACGCTGGCCCAGAGGCCCTCCGGCTTGTCGTAGACGCGATATTCCTTGGCCAGCCCCTCAACCTCGATCACCCGGTCACTGGCTGCCTCGCTGCGGTTGTGCATACCCGCAAGTATAGGTGAAAACAGCGGGCTGACCGCCGGCTGTCCGGCACCGCCTCCCCTTGGGGAAACACCAACGATGTACCGGATCGGACTTGGCCATGACACCCACCGGCTGGAGCCGGGAGACGGCCTCTGGCTGGGCGGCATCAAACTGCCGCACGACAAGGCGGCTGTTGGCCACTCGGACGCCGACGTCCTGCTGCACGCCGTGACCGACGCCCTGCTGGGAGCAGTGGGGCTCGGCGACATCGGCGAGCTTTTCCCCGACACCGATCCGGCCAACCGGGGGCGGGAATCGGCCGACATGCTCGCGGTGGCCTGGGAAAAAGTCCGGGCGGCCGGCTGGCAGCTGGTGAATCTGGATTGCGTCATCTTTGCCCAGCGGCCCAAAATCCTCCCACACCGCGAGGCGATGCGGCAGCGGCTGGCAGGCCTGCTTGGCTGCGGCAGCGACCGGATCTGGCTGAAGGCCAAGACCGGCGAAGCTGTCGGGCCGATCGGTCTCGAGCAGGCGATCGCAGCCGAGTGCGTTGTGTTGCTCGAACGGGACGGGCCGATCGTCGGCTGACCAGAATGACCAACGTCGGCCGAACCTGCCGACAGACCACGAAAGACGGAGACACCACAAGCGATGGCGGACACCCAGCAGGCGGCCGAGTCACTTCCCGAGATCGAGATCTACAACACGCTCAGCCATGCGAAGGAGCCGTTCAACACCGTGGTCCCGGGGCGGGTCGGGATGTATCTCTGCGGCCCGACGGTCTACAAGCCGAGCCACATCGGCCACATGGTCGGGCCGGTGATCTTCGACACCGTCAAGCGGCACCTCGTCTATTCCGGCTGGCAGGTGACCTGGGTGGTCAACATCACCGACGTCGATGACAAGCTGATCGCCGAGAGCACCGCTCGCGGCATCACAATGGCCGACCTAGCCCGCGAGATGACCGCCGACTATCTCGAGAATCTTGCCGCCCTCGGCGTCGACGGCATCGACGAGATGCCCAAGGCAACCGATCACATTGACGGCATCATCCGCTTCATCGAGGGCCTGATCGACAAGGGCTTTGCCTACGCCGCCGCGGGCGACGTCTATTTCGATGTCGTCCGGGATGAGGACTATGGCAAGCTGACCAACCGATCGGTCGAGCAGATGCAGGGCGAGGGGGGCTCAACGGCCGACCGGAAACGCTCTGCCGCCGACTTTGCCCTCTGGAAGCAGGCCAAGCCGGGCGAGCCCTCGTGGGAAAGCCCCTGGGGACCGGGCCGGCCGGGCTGGCACATCGAGTGCTCGGCGATGAGCGAGGCCCTGCTGGGGAACCACTTCGACATCCACGGCGGTGGCCTCGACCTGGTCTTTCCCCATCACGAGAACGAGATCGCCCAGAGCGAGTCGCTGCACGGCTGCCCGATGGCCAGCTATTGGATGCACAACGGGCTGATGCAGGCAGCCGGTGCGGCTGGCAAGGTCGGCGGCCGCCCCCGGGAAGGCGGCGATGACGCGGCGGCCCAGGCTGCGACCAAGATCTCAAAATCGACCGGAGCCGAGCCCTTCAAGGACCTGCTGGCCCGCCACCGGCCCGAGGCGATCCGGCTGCTTCTGCTCTCCACTCACTATCGCAGCCCGATTCACTTCGGTGAAGAACCGCTGGCCGAGTCGGCCCGGGCCCTCGAGGCTTTTGAGCGGCTCTTCGCTCGGTACGAACGGCTGACGGGGACCTCGTTCTACGGCCTGTCGGGCCGCGACCGGCAGGCAGGCACGGCAGCAGTGGCCGGCATCAACGACTCCGTCGCCGCCGAGGTCAGCCGCCTGCGGGACCGCTTCCTGGAGGCGATGGATGACGACTTCAACACCGCCATCGCAGTGGCCAGTCTGTTTGACTTTGTGCGGGTTGTGAACAAGTTCATCGACAGTCACGGGCTGGAAAAAAGCCCCGAGCCCACCGCCCAAGCCACCCTCGATGCCGTCATGCTCACCCTGCGGGAGCTGACCACGGTGCTCGGGCTCTTCCTCGAGCCACCCGCCGCGGCTGGCGGCGGTGCCGATGAGGCGCTCGTCGGCAGCCTGATGGGCCTGGTGATCGAACTGCGGGCCCGGGCCCGCCAGGCCAAGGACTTTGCCACCGCTGACCTGATCCGCGACGCGCTCAACGAGGCGGGCATTCAGCTTGAGGACCGCCCCGACGGCACCGGCTGGAGCCAGAAGTAGCAGCTCAGCTGGCCGGCAGCTCGATCTGGACCGGCTCGCCCTCGGAGCCCTGCTGGGCTGCCATGTCGCGGATGTCCTGGCTGATTTTCATCGAGCAGTACTTCGGGCCGCACATGCTGCAGAACTGGGCACTCTTGAAGGTCTCCTGCGGCAGTGTCTCGTCGTGATACCGCTGGGCGGTCTCCGGGTCGAGGGACAGCCGGAACTGCTCGTTCCAGTCAAAGTTGAACCGGGCCCGGGACAACGCATCATCGCGGACGCGGGCATTCTTCCGGTGCCGAGCCAGGTCGGCGGCGTGGGCAGCAATTTTGTAGGCAATCACCCCCTGCTTGACGTCTTCAGCGTCGGGCAGGCCGAGGTGTTCCTTGGGCGTCACATAGCAGAGCATCGCCGCCCCGCTCCAGCCGGCCAACGCCGCGCCGATCGCGCTGGTGATGTGGTCGTAGCCCGGGGCGATGTCGGTCACCAGCGGACCGAGCACATAGAACGGCGCCTCGTCGCACTCCTCCATCTGCCGCTTGACGTTCATATCGATCTGGTCCATCGGCACATGGCCGGGGCCTTCGACCATCACCTGGCAGCCCTTTGCCCAGGCCCGTCGGGTCAGCTCGCCCAGCACGTGCAGTTCGGCAAATTGCGCTTCGTCGCTGGCGTCGGCGATGCTGCCCGGCCGCAGGCCGTCGCCCAGGCTCCAGGTGACGTCGTACTGCCGGAAGATGTCGCAGAGATCCTCAAAATGGGTGTAGAGCGGGTTCTGCTGCCGGTGGGTCATCATCCAGCGGGCAATCAGCGAGCCGCCGCGGCTGACGATGCCGGTGATCCGGTTCATCGTCAGGTGCAGATGCTCCTGCAGCAGGCCGGCATGCACCGTCATGTAATCAACGCCCTGGCTGGCCTGCTTCTCGCACATGTCGAGGAAGTGCTGCGGCTTCATGTCGTCAATGTCGCCGCCGAGTTCTTCCAGCATCTGATAGATCGGCACGGTCCCAATCGGTACCGGTGAGGCGGCGATGATCGCCTGGCGGATGATGTCGATATCCTTCCCGGTTGAGAGGTCCATCACGGTGTCGGCCCCGTAATGCACCGCCATGTGCAGCTTTTCGAGCTCCGTCGCCTCGTCACTGGTGACGGCCGAGTTGCCGATGTTGGCGTTGATCTTGGTGACCGCCGCCACGCCGATCGCCATCGGCTCAAGCTGCTTGCCCAGGTGGACGGTGTTGGCCGGAATCACCATCCGGCCCCGGGCGACCTCGCTGCGGATCAGCTCTTCCGGCAGATCCTCCCGCTGGGCGACAAAGGACATCTCGGGGGTGATTTCTTCGGCACGGGCACGTTCAAGCTGGGTCATCAATTTTCTCCGACAGTGACGAGAGCGGGGAAGGGGCCGGAATCGACCGGACTTTTTCCCGAATCAACAATGTATCAGATCGCCGCGACCGGCAGCCGACCACTCAGAGCGACTTGAGGTACTCAAGCAGGGCCGTCCGCTCGGCCTCATTGAGGACGGCTGGATAGTCGTGCCCGGCGGCCGACTTGCCCGGCCGCGTGGTGTCGAAAACCTGCCGCTGCTGGTCCGCCGGCAGGCCAGCCGCCAGCTCCGCCGTCCAGTCGGCGGCGGTGAAGGTCTCCACCTCCAGGCCGACGCGGCGGTCGTCATAACCGGTTGGCGTCCGCCGCCAGACCTCCGGCCGCTGCGTGGGACGCAGCAGGTGCCAGAGCGTCGGCACCGAGCCGTTGTGGAAATACGGGGCCGTCGCCCAGATGCCATCAAGCGGCGGGGCGACATAGCCAGCCGGACGCTGCCGGTCACCGAGCGGCTCGGCATCCGCGCCAAAGTGCCCAAACCAGCTGTCGTTGAGGGCCAGCCTCTCGCGGTCGGCGAGGGCATCGAACCGCACCCGGTCCGTGCCGATCTCAGCGATCGGCACGACCGTTTCAGGATACTCACCCCCCGAGCCGTAGGTTCCGTGGCAGTGGCTGCAGTGTGTGCGAAAGATCCCCCTGCCCTGCTCGGCCAGTTGGCGGTCAATTGGCCCCGGCCAGGCAGGCGGCGTCAGCGACTCAATCCAGGCCTCGATGTGGCGGAAGTCATCCTCCCATTCGCGGAACTTCTCCGGGCCGTTCTCTTTCACCAACAGGAACTGCATCAGCATCCGGTGCCCCTGTGGAGCGAAACCGTCGGCATAAAGCGTCTTGCGTTTGCCGTAGTGCCACCACGCGGGGGCATCCATGTCGTGGTGGACCAGGTCAAACCGGGGCGGCCGCGAAACGATGTTCAACTCAGCGTCACGGTGGTGCATGAGTGCGACCCCAAAAATCACCGCATTGGTGGTGCCGTTGGTGGTGCCCAGCGGCAGCAGCAGCGAGCCGATATCCATGTGGCCAAACGCCTTCCGCTGGGCGAGCTTCACCATCCGCACATCGGCCGTGAGGGTCTCGAGGGCATAGTTGGAGTTGGACAGCCCCGGAACCAACCGGCCGGCGACCTGCCCCTGGTGGCAGGCCAGGCAGCTCATGGTCCAGTTGCCGGCGGCATCGACCGCATACTGAACCGTCCGGCCGGGGTCCTCCGGGTGGGGCAGCAGGCCGTACCGCTCCCTGGCCAGCCGCCGCCGCTCCTCCGGCCCAGCCTGCTCGGCCCGACTTCGCAGCGGCTCGGGCCAGACTGTCCAGAGGGCGTCAAAGACTTCCTGATCGAGGTCGGCCGGCAGGTAGCCCTTCGACAGCAGCAACTGCCAGCCTCGCTCAGGATCACCCTCCGCTGCGATCGATCTGTCGCCAGCTGCCGGCAGACACATTCCGAACAAAATGGCCCACCAGAAAAGCCGGGAGGCTGGCGACAACAATCCTCCGAACCATACTTTCATGGCATACTGCATTGGCGGCCCGATGACAGCGTCCGTCCGGCGGCTTGCCAATGGACGCAACCGCAGTATAGGCCCGCCCCCAAGCTTGGCCCGCCCCTTCGCTTCCCCTCGACGCCCGGTGCCCGATGGTTGTTGCCAATCCCATCCTGCTGCCCGAGCTGCGGGTCCTGCTGGCCGAGCAGGACGCCGCCGGCATTCGGGAAGTTGCCGAAGAGCTGCATCCGGCGACGGTGGCCGAGTTCTCCGAGGGGCTTGAAGACAGCGAACTCTGGCAACTGCTCGATGCCCTGCCGGTGGAGGAACGGGCGGCGATTTTCCCCTACTACCCCCTGCCCCGGCAGGTCCAGCTGGTTGAAGGCGCCGACCGGGACCACCTGGGACCGCTGCTTGAGTGGATGGCGGCCGACAACCGCGACGACCTGCTGCGGGAGCTCGAGCCCGAGTTTGTCGAGGAGATTCTGCCGCTGGTCGCCAAGGCCGAGCGGCATGACATCCGCATGCTGCTTTCGTGCCCGGAGGATTCGGCCGGCAGCCTGATGACGACCGAGTATGCCTCGCTGCCGGCCGACATCTCGGCCGGCGAGGCGATCGCTCGGCTGCGGACGCAAGCCCCCAACAGTGAGTCGATCTACTACATCTATGTGCTCGACAGCGAGCGAAAGCTCGTCGGTTTTATCTCGCTGCGGGATCTGATCCTCGCCAACCCCACCAGCCTTGTCTCCGAACTGATGCAGCGAGACGTGATCAGCGTTCGGATCGATGAGCCGATCGAACAGGTGGTGCAGAAGCTGGCCCGGTTCGACTTCATTGCCATTCCGGTGGTTGATGACTGCAACCGCCTCGTCGGCATCGTCACCCATGACGACGTGCTCGATGCCGTCCGCGAGGAGGCGACCGAGGATGCCCACCTGAGTGCCGCCGTGGCGCCGCTGACCGACGGCTATCTCGAGACCGGCCTGGTCACGATGACCTGGAAGCGGGGCGTCTGGCTGACGATCCTGTTTGCCACCGCCGCCGTAACGGCGATGGTGCTGGCCCGGACGCCGATCCCGCACGGCTGGCTGGTCGCCTTCATTCCACTGGTGATCGCCAGTGGCGGCAACTCAGGCAATCAGTCGGCGACGCTCGTCATCACCGCGCTCTCAATGGGCGACTGCGAGTTGGCCGACTGGCCGCGGATCTTGCGGCGAGAAATTGTCCTCGGCCTGTTGCTCGGCCTGCTACTGGCCATCCCCGGCTTTTTCCTCGCGCTGCTCTATGCGCCATCGCCGCTGCAGGCGATCGTGATTCCGCTGACGATTCTCAGCGTCGTCATGCTCGGCAGCCTGGTCGGCTCGGTGCTGCCACTGCTGTTTCGGTCCCTCGGCCTCGACCCGGCCCTGATGAGCAATCCCTTCGTCTCGGCGATCGTCGACGTCGTCGGCATCGTGCTCTACATGTCGATTGCCTTTGCGGTTCTGGGCTGATTCGACGAAGACCGCAAGGGGCCGGCAGCAGCCCTCAGCCCAGTTGCCGGCCGACCGCCTCAGCGACCCTTCGGCAGGTGGCCATCGTCTGCTCAAACGCGGTGAAGTCGAGGGTCTGGCCGCCGTCGCTGGCGGCGTTGGCCGGATCGGGATGGACCTCGATGATCAGGCCGTCGGCCCCGGCGGCCACCGCTGCCGCCGCCATGCTCGGCACGAGGGCGGCATGGCCGGTGCCATGGCTCGGGTCAACCACCACCGGCAGATGGGTACGGGCCTGCAGCCAGGGCACCGTGGCCAACGGCAGCGTAAACCGGGTGTGAGCCTCGAAGGTGCGGACGCCCCGCTCGCAGAGCAGCACCTGGCGGTTGCCGCCATCAAGGATGTATTCAGCCGCCAGCAGCATCTCATCGACCGTCGCGGCCGGGCCCCGCTTGAGCAGCACCGCCTTGTCGCAGCGGCCCACCGCCTCAAGCAACCGATAGTTCTGCATGTTGCGGGCCCCGATCTGTAGCACGTCGGCATAGCGGGCGACGAGCGGCACGTCCTCGGGAGCGACCACCTCGGTCACGATCGCCTGGCCGGTCTCCGCGCGGGCCTCGGCCAGCAACTTCAGGCCCTCTTCCTTGAGTCCTTGAAAGCTGTAGGGGCTGGTCCGGGGCTTGAACGCGCCGCCCCGCAGGCCGGCCGCACCTGCTGCCTTGACCGCCCGGGCCGAGGCGATGATCTGCTCGCGGGACTCCACCGAACACGGCCCGGCGATCACGCCCACCCGGCCACCGCCAATCACCAGCGGCCCGGCAGTCACCACCGTCTGCTCGGGCTGCACCTCGCGGCTGGCCACCTTGTAGGGAGCGAGAATCGGCAGCACCCGAGAAACGCCCGGCAATGTCTCCATGCCGCTGAGGGTGGCATCTTTCTCCGAGCCGACCACCGCGACCACCGTCCGCTCGGTGCCCTCGATCACGTGGGGCTTCAGCCCCAGTTCCTCGACTCGCTCGGTCACCCGCCCGACCTGCTCAGGGCTCGCGGCCGCCTTCATCACGATGATCATCGCCTGACTCCAGAATGTCCTTGGTCCACCACTGCGAGCGTCCGGCAAAATCTCGTCGGTGTCAACCGCCGGGCCTACTCCGGGGCTGAGACCGGTGCGTCTGCAGCTGCAAAAACAGCTGGCAGCGGCTCCCCCCGCTTCTCAGCCGCCTTGCGTGTTGTCACGACGAGCTGCTCCTGCCCCCCCTGCTGCCGCACAACGTAGACCAGCTTGCCGGCCCCGCCGTCGCTTTTCTGCAGAATCGTCAGCAGCACCGCCTCGGCCGGCACCCCCCGCTGCTCGAGGCCAAACGACTGGTTCTTGGTGATGCCCTCGAGTTCAAGATCAGCGCCGGCAATTTCGATGGGAATGCCCGACTCCTCCGCCAGCATCTGAATGGCCGTCTCTAACGTATCTCTGGCGAAGGCGATGCTGACGGGACGTTGCAGCCGTTGGGCGAGCGTCTGCGGCGGCTTCGCTGGCGGAGTTGCTGGTGTTGATGCCCCGCCCTCCGGATCGGCCGCCAACTGCTCCAGCAGCACCGTTGCCGCCGCCGCGATGTTGTGCCCCGCGAACTGCGGCAGATAAGAGTTGGCGACGATCAGATCGCGGTGCTCGATGCCGACCCGCAACTGCCGCTCGAATAGCCGGACCAGCGACGGCAGCCGCAACACCAGCCGCTTGCCATAGGCTGCCAGATTCCGCTGGCTGATGACTTCTTCAACTGCGTCGGCCAGGGCGGTCAGCCGCTGCTCAACCTGGCGTTCAAGCCCGCGGGCAGAACCGACAGCCGGGCTGACTGCGTCGAGTTCGACATAGGTGCGATCATCAAGGTGCAGCGACACCGCCGCCGCCGGGCAGTCCGCCCCCACCAGCTGTTCAAGCGGATCAAGCAGCGGCAGCATGGCCGGCGGCAGCAGGCTGCGACCATCATGCACGAAGTAGTGCGGGGAACCGAACAGGGTCAGCTGCCGCTGGTCGTCGAGCACCGGCAGCAGCGGCCGCATGCTGCGGGGCAGCTGCCCAGGTGAATCGGCCGCAGCCAGCAGCGGCTCCAGCAGCGCCGGTGAGGCGACCACCACTTCGCGGCCAGCCCCGGCTGGCGGCCGCCAGCGGGCCCAACTGCCCACCTGCTCGACAGCTGCCGTCCCGTCGTCGGCACTAGGCTCAGCTTCAGAAGCTGCTGGCTTGAGCCCGCGGGCCCAGATGCCCAGCAGCGGCAGCCCGTCGGCGTCGGCCTGCCAGCCAATTTGCAGCTGCTCGATCTCGGCCAGCGGCTGTCCGAGCAGCCGCTCGAGTTCTGCCACCGCCCGGGCAAGGGCCGCGTCGCCAGCCTGGAGCAGCAGCCGGCCATCGGCCGTGGCCAGCAGCTCTGCCGGCCGGGCAAGCAGCATCAGCTGCGAGCCGGCCGGGAGGTAACGCAAACTCGGCTGGCTGCCGGCCGTTGGGGGCAGCCAGGGCAGCTGGTCGTCGCTTTCGACCAAAAAGCGACCGCTCGGGTCGGCTGCGGCAGTCCCGCTGTCGGCTTTGGCCGACGGCCTTGCCCCGGCGGCAGGTTCTTCCGCAGCCGGAGCGACCGCGACGGCATCGCCGGGAACGGCTGCTGAAGTTCCCCAGCGAATAAAGAGAGCGGTCAGGCCAATCAGCACGACCACCGCTGCTGTCACGCCGCCGGCCACGACCGGCAGCCAGGTCTGTCGCTGGCTCGGTTTCGGGGAGTGCTGCGCGGTCGGCGTTGCAGCAGCTGCAGCGATCAGATTGGCAGCCTGAGGCCGTGCGGCTGGCAGGGACGAGCTGACTGCCGGCTGGCCCAGGCAGGCGGCAATGGCGTCGGCCGCCTCGGCGGCATCGGTATAGCGGCGGGCCGGATCACTCGCGGTCAAATACGCGATGAGTTGCTCAACCTCGGCGGGACAGTGCGGGATCGCTGGGAGGATCGGCACGGCTGCGGAGATTCCCTGCCGGAGCAATGCCGCCGTCTTGACCGGGTCGCCCTGCCAGGTGACCAGTCGGCCGGCCAACAGCGTGTGCAGCAGGCAGCCAAGGGCATAGACATCTCCCGCCGGCGTCTCCGGCTGGCCGGTCGACAGCCGTTCCGGCGACACAAAGCAGACAGCCTGTCCCAACCGCAGCAGCGATCGGGACTGCCTCAGTGGATCGGCTGACAGCAGCCCAAGCGGGTCACCCGCCAGCGGATGCTGGAGCAGCCTCAGCGGCTGCTTGAGTTCTGCTTTCGCGGCAGGCCTGATGACGTTTTCAATTGTGATCAGGCCGTGGACGCCACCCAGCCGATGCAACTCGGCAATCGCTCGGCAGAGCGGCAGCACTGCCTCGACCGCCTCCGCGACCGGCCAGCCGCCCCGCTGGGCCAGTTCTTCGGTCAGGCTCTGGCCCGGGATATCCTCACAGACGATGAACCGGCCGCTTGCGGCTTCTTCGAGCGCCCAGGTGCGAGAGAGAGCCGGGTCGGTCGCCGCTGCTGCCCGTTCCGTTCGGCGGACGACCTCGGTCCAGACTTCGACTCGCTCGCAGGCAGTTCGCTCAAGTGGCACGAGGGCCACCCGTCGCTGCGTTGGACCATGAACCGCCCGATAGACCACCCCACCGAACGGATGCTCGTGCTTGTCGAGCAGCCGGTAGTCGCCAATGAAGAACGAGCCACCGCTGCCGCGGGTAAGCCGTTTGGCCTGCCAGAGGGTCAGCACTCCCCGCCGCACCAGCCACTGCGCGGCAAGGGCCGTCTGTTTGTCGACCGATTCATCAGCCGCTTTGGTCTCAGCCTCACAAGCCGCCCGAATCTGCGGCAACTGCTCCTCAGCAAGCAGCCGACTCGCAGCAACTGCGGCCCAGAAGACGTCGGGAGAAAGTGGCGGCATGGGAACGTTTGTGCGACCGGAAAACCCTAGCAATATCCTATCCGGAATCGGCGCCGGCGGGTGTTGAAAGACGCGCACAGCGGCCGGCAACACGCCCGAGGAGTGTCACCGCTGATCCCCCGGCTTGCGCCGGGGGCTTCCCTGGGGAGCGGGTGTTTCGCTCGTCCGGTCGCTTCCGCTCCCGGCTTCCTGCGAAGGCCCGATACCGTTTGACGAGGCGAGGGGGTGGCCGATCGCCGCATCCAAGCGGCGGCAGACTCTTTCCACAGTCTGCTAAGATCGCAGGGGCAGTACCGACACCCT
>Ga0114919_10003682_pt1 | contig 12342 bp, 14 predicted proteins | sample BlataG_FD_88682 | JGI IMG/M metagenome (GOLD analysis project Ga0114919, IMG submission 88682) | Deep subsurface microbial communities from Black Sea to uncover new lineages of life (NeLLi) - Black_00105 metaG | ecosystem: Environmental > Aquatic > Marine > Oceanic > Sediment | place: Atlantic... | reverse complement strand
TAATGGGCCCCAGCGTTATGTTTGGATTCAACTATTCCTTTAATAGGGCTGATGAGGAGGATGTTGAGAAAACAAGAAAGGCCCTGGATGAGTCAAACAGGCTTGCTCTTACTTTAGGGGGCATGGTGTGGAAGGGCGAGGTTGAGGCACAAAGGTTGACGATGGAAAAAATGGATCCAAATACTGCTGGCCTTATCAAGAAGGTCAAAAGGCTCTTGGATCCACAGAACATTATGAATCCCGGAAACTGGGAGAAAGGCTCCTGACCGCTCGCTTTCTATGCAGTTCACTCGATCATGATTTTGCGTTTGCTGCAATATGTCCGAATCTACATTAGTGAACGGTTCGTTTTGGCGTCTTCCCTAACCTAATGAAGTCAAACCGAAAACTCAGCGGAATTCCCCCATCGCAGTCCACCAGATTTTATTTTGATTTTATATGGAATTGTGATAGAAGTAAGACATGAAATAATCATAACGATGCTCACTAAGGGATAGCATTATTATAGATTTTAACCTTTAACCTTAACAAAGGGGGTTTATTATGAAAAAAGTATCCTGGGTAGCTATCGTTTTATTTTGTTGCTCCGCACTCCTTTTTATCTATCCACTATCTTCTGCTGCAAAGCCAATAAAAGTAGGTATTATAGACTGTTATAGTGGTCCAGCGGCAGTATACGGCAAGGACGCCCTGAATGGCTTCAAACTCGCCCTGAATGAGATTAACAAAAAAGGTGTTCTGGGGACGAAGATAGAGTTCACTACCAGAGACACAAAGTTCAAGGTTGATATTGGCTTGAGCCTGGCCAAGGAGCTGATCATGAGGGAGAATGTGGACATCCTTGTTGGTACCATTAGTAGTGGTGTTGCCATGGCCGTATCCGATTATGTCAAGGGCGAAAAGGTACCGTTTATTGTGTGGATTTCTAAAAGCGAGAAAATAACTGGGGAAAAGGGCCACAGGTATGTCTTCTCTACAGGTGAAAATACTTATATGGCTGGCAAAGCCGGGGGAGCAGCCCTGGCCAGGAAACCATATGTCAGATACTGGATTGCAGGTGACGATTACGAGTATGGGCATTCTATAGGTGACGCTGCCTGGCGGAATCTTAAGAGATTAAAGCCAGAGGTAAAGATGATTGGAGAATCGTGGTGGAAGGTTGGCGAACCGGACCTCATTCCTTATATTACCGCGATTCTTGGCGCCAAGCCTGACGCTGTTATCTTTTGCGCCGGTGGTGCTAGCATGACTAATGTCATGAAGGCGATCAAGGCAACAGGCATGGCTGAAAAGGTTCCCATCTGGGTTCACACCGCCACAGATCATGCTGTCCTTAAGCCTCTCGGTCCAGAAGCCCCTGAGGGTGTCATGGGCACCATAGACTACCACTTCTATTACCCGGATACCCCAGCCAATAGGGCATTTGTCGAGGCCTTCAAGGATGCCTATGGAGTTCCGCCGGGTTTTCCAGGTTTTCACGGTTATATAACTGCTCATTTCATAGCTGAGGCATATAGGAAGGCCGGTTCCCTGGACAAGGAGAAGTTCATTGATGCTCTAGAAGGACTAACCATAGATAGCCCTGGTGGCAGAATTGAGATGAGGGCCTGTGACCATCAGGCTGTGCTCCCGATGTATCTCGGGGTAACCAAGAAGGTTCCCGAATACGATTTCATTATCTCTACGGATATTGTGACTGTGACTGGCGATGATGTAATGCCCACGTGCGAGGAGATTGAGAAGGCACGGGGAAAATAGAATTGTTTATTTGAGGGGCCAGTTATCTGGCCCCTTTTTTGTAAAGGAAAGCCGTCACGATGGATAGTGGACAAATATTTAACGTTGCTGCATTGGGCTCTCAATTCTTGGTCGGGCTGAGCAGGGCAATGATCCTGTTCGTCGTATGTTCCGGGATGAGCTTTGTTCTCGGGGTGCTCAGGGTTCCAAATATTGCACACGGCTCCCTTTACATGATTGGCGCATTCTCAGCATTTAGCATCGCAAACCTATTTGGCGGTAGCTCCACTGGTTTTTGGTTGGCTTTAATTCTGGCACCATTGGTGGTAGCCATGGTTAGCCTAATAGCGGAAAGGGCGCTGTTTTGCCACCTTTACGAGAGAGAGCACCTGATGCTCCTCTTATTCACCTTTGCCTTAATGCTGATACTTGGGGATTTGGTTAAGCTAACCTGGGGTGCTGAATATAGGTCGATCATGGTGCCCCCTTTCCTCAGGGGCTCAATTCCAATATTTGGCTCACCTTTCCCGCGTTACAACCTCTTTCTACTCATAATTGGCCCCCTGGTAGCCATCAGTCTGTGGCTTTTTACGAATAAAACCAAGATGGGGAAAATTTCCCGTGCTGCGGCAGTTGATAGGGAGATGGTGGGAGCAGTAGGCATAAATGTAAGCTGGGTATTTGCCGCTGCATTCGTGATTGGCTGTTACCTCGCTGGTCTTGGTGGTGCATTGGTAGCCCCTACGGTGAGTGTTACCCTCGGGATGGATCACACAATCATTATTGAGGCATTTCTCATCGTCACTATTGGGGGATTGGGCAACATGTGGGGAGCACTGGTTGGCTCCCTTATCTTTGGGCTGACGCAGTCATTTGGGGTATTGTTCTGGCCCCAATTCGCTATAGTTTTTCCATATGCTGCCGTGGTGATTATTTTGATCTGGCGGCCCACAGGTATGCTTAAATCGGTTTGGTAAATATAGCTAATAGCTCATAGCTTAAAGCTTATAGCCTGAAGGTCCGCCGGAGACGGATTACTAAAAGCTATGACCTAAGAGCTAATCCCGAAGGAGTTGACTTTGTTCAGAAGGATAGGTAATTGGAAATCGTTTTGGCCTCTCTTGGCTTTCTTTATAATATTGCTTATCTTGCCACCAATAATTCCTCGATTCTACACCTATATAATTGCGTTAATGTTTGTGACGGGCTTGTTCGCTATGAGCCTTAACATGGTATTAGGCCATGGCGGGATGTTTCAATTTCATCATGCTGCTTTTTATGGAGTAAGCGCCTATACCTTTGCCCTGATTCTGACCAAGACCTCACTTCCTATGTGGATTGGCTTTGTTGCAGGGCCAATAATGGCAGCAGCAGTAGGCCTGCTTATTGGCTTATTTTGTGTGAGACTAACCAGGTTATACTTTGGTATGCTCCAGATTTCTTTGGGTTCCCTGATTTGGGCTATCATTTTCCGCTGGTATAACTTTACAGGAGGTGATGATGGGATCCATGGCATTTCCATGCCATCAATTCTTAGCTCCTTGAAAGGTTCCTATTACTTTATCCTCATGATACTAGTAATATGTTTAATAGGTATATACCTGATTTTTAAATCGCCCTTCGGGACTACCCTCCAGGCTATAAGGGACAATCCCCAGAGGTGTGAGGCAGTAGGCATCAATGTGAGGCGCCACCAGCTTTTCGGTATCGTAATAGCCACCTTTTTTGCTGGAATTGCAGGTGTTCTTTTTGTTGTGCTGGAGAGATCTGTTTTTCCTGACCTGTTGTTCTGGGTTCTTTCCCTTGAAATTTTTATCATGTGCCTTTTGGGTGGATGGTTTACCTTTTTAGGGCCTCTGTTAGGTGCTGCAATAATAGTGGCGCTAAGAACGTTTGTTGGCATTTTTACGGAATACTGGACCTTGATTTTAGGGGTTGTCCTGATATTGCTTATTTTCTTTCTACCAGAGGGGGTAATGGGCTATGCGTTGGAGAAATTCGGCTCTGAGAGCTCTAAGGCCGGAGAAAGGAGCAGCAAATAGATGCTCAGGGTAGAGGGCATAGATAAATCATTTGATGAATTCATGGCGGTAAATGGGGCTGACCTTACTGTTGGTAAGGGTGAGCTGGTGGCAGTGATTGGCCCTAATGGGGCTGGAAAGACTACTCTTTTTAATCTTATAACTGGTCAGCTAAAGCCGGACAGAGGAAAGATAGTATTTATGGAGGAAGACGTCACTAATTTGCCCCCATACCAGATTTGTAAAAAGGGAATCGCGAGGTCATTTCAAATTGTTAATATCTTTCCCAGGCTCACTCTTTTCAGAAACGTCCAGGTCGCTGTGCTTTCACAGCAAAGAAAGAGTAATACCCTTTTCCATCCAGCTGAGAACATGGTTGTGAAGGAAACTAACAACATTTTGGAGAGCGTGGGTCTTTTAGATAAGGCTTCTAATATAGCTGGATCATTATCCCATGGGGACCAAAAAATTTTGGAGATAGCTATTGCCTTAGGTAGTGACCCTAAGATGATTATCTTGGATGAGCCTACGGCTGGCCTGTCTCCCGAGGAAACAAGTGCCACCATGGATCTAATCAAGCAGCTTGCTGACATGCAGGGATTAACTATTCTATTCTGCGAGCACGATATGGACGTAGTTTTCAATTTTGCCCAGAGTATCATGGTTATGCACCAGGGACGCACAATCATCCAGGGAAAGCCAGAAGAAGTGAGAAAAAATAATGAGGTACAGCAAGCCTATCTGGGAGGTGAGTAATGCTCGAGGTTGAGGAAATCCACACCTTTTATGGTTTGAGCCATATCCTCTTCGATGTTTCCCTTACTATTGAGAAGGGAAAGGTGGTTTGTCTTCTGGGCAGAAATGGCGCTGGAAAGAGCACTACAATGAGAAGTATCATGGGCTTGACCCCACCACGCAGTGGAGTCATAAGGTTTAAAGAAGAGGATATTACTGGCAAACAGCCTTATTTGCTTGTTCGCAAGGGTATCAGTTATGTGCCCGATGAAAGAAGAATCTTTGCTGATCTCACGGTTGGGGAAAACCTGGAGATAGCTGAAAGGAAGGTAAAAGGAGTTGAGGGTTGGGACAGCGACAGGGTTTATGAGCTTTTTCCTATCCTGAAAAATATAGCCTCACGAAGGGGTGGCTGCCTAAGCGGGGGTGAGCAAAAGATGCTCGCAATAGCCAGGGCTCTCATGTGCAACCCAGAGCTCCTGCTTTTGGATGAGCCCACCGAAGGACTGGCACCGGTTATGGTAAAGGTTTTGGAGGATCGGCTCGGCACATTGAAACAGACCGGTTTAACCGTTTTGTTAGCTGAGCAGAATGTGAAGACCACCTTGAGGCTGAGCGATCATGGCTACATAATCGATGACGGCAAGATTAGATATCATGGAAGCGTTGACGAACTAAAAGAAAATGAGGAAGTAAGAAAAAAATATCTCTTTTTATGATCACAGTGACCGTCATTAGTCAATAGTCATTTGTCATTGGTGAATAAGACCATAGTTAGAGATTTACTGATTTCGCAAATGACCAATAAGCAATGACATTGCTATCCTGCCATAGTGTTTAGCCTTTTGATTCTCTCTTCGGTTGAAGGATGGGTACTGAACAATCTCATGAGGGATTTGCCCGAAAAAGGATTGACGATAAACATATGGGCTGTAGCCTGAGCCGTTGTAGGACTGGCTTCTAATGGGATCCTCTTTGAGGCTAAGCTCAATTTCTCGAGTGCCCGTGCTAACCCTAAGGGGTTTTTTGAAACCCTGGAGCCAGTGTGCTTCCGGCCTGCGCCTTTAGGCCTGATCCCAAAAAATATGCTACGACAATTACCTACTAATCCTCGATAACCATCGTGCCAGCCATCTTATCCCCTAAGCGTATTCCTTTCTCATCGGAGAAGATCTTAATGATTTCAATGATAACCAAGATAAAGACAGCGATCCCGAGCAGGATATCAATGATCCAACCAAGAAATGGTATAAAAAAGAAAGAGAGCATAATTGGACCGAGAGCAAACATCCAGTTTCTTTTGGCAGAGGTGGCATAATCTATCTTAGATTTAGGGTCTTCAGTCATTACGACGGATAATTTCAACAATTTCTTCCCAATACTTTTAGAATCAAGAGCCTCGATAGGCAAAGAATCTCGAAGAAGCATATACAGGGCGCCAATAATTCCCCCAACCAAAGGAATTAACCCTACTACCATGGCAGCTACAGCATCAATGACAAATGCTATGATCCGTTTAACAGGATCAGATTTCTTAAAGGTTAGTTCAGTATCTCCTGTTTCTTTTGCGATTTTTTCTTCGTTCATAATTTATTCCCCCCTCATTTGATAAAGAAACTGCCCCAATCCTTTCTTGAATACTGACAACTATAAAGCAAATTGCTGTCAATTGCCAGTAGATATTTTAGCTTTGCTCAAACAAGCAAAACTTAAATGGACACTATTTGGTGGGACCCTATTGCTACTAAAAAACATACGGATTTCGTTTTCTTTGACAATTGTCGGTTTTTTACTAGAATAACTGGTACCTGTGAATATATTAGACCGAAGAGGGGAGAGTTCTAGTGTGCATCAGCCGGATTTCTGGAAACATTGTGGATGTTGTGGGTGCGAAGATTTATCCTGGAACACTGGAGATTGCCGACGGAAAAATAGCAAGGATTATTGCCGAGGCAAAGGAGTATACAAGTTATGTGATACCTGGATTCATCGACTCCCATATTCACGTTGAAAGCAGCATGCTTACTCCTTCTGAATTTGGCAGGCTGGCTGTAATTCATGGAACGGTCGGTGCCGTTTGCGATCCCCATGAGATTGCCAATGTGATGGGAATCGATGGGATCAAGTATATGATGGATGATGGTGCTTGTGTACCGTTTAAATTCTTTTGGGGAGTTCCCTCCTGTGTACCTGCTACCGATCAGGAAACTTCAGGGGCACGGATAGGGGTGAGCGAAGTGGAGCGTCTTTTCACAATGGATAAATTTGTCTGCCTAAGCGAGATGATGAATGTACCAGGAGTGTTACAGGGCGACCCAGAAGTTCGTTCCAAAATAGATTTGGCACGATTGTATAAGAAGGTTGTCGATGGTCATGCCCCTGGTCTCAGAGGAGAAGAGCTAGCACGATATATTCACTCGGGTATCTCAACGGACCATGAGTCTTATACGAGAGAGGAGGCCATCGAGAAGATCCGATTAGGTATGAAGATTCAGATACGGGAGGGTTCTGCCGCCAAAAATTTTGATGAATTGATCCCTATAGCCAGAGAACATGCCAATAGGTGCATGTTCTGCAGCGATGATAAGCATCCAGATGATTTAACGGCAGGTCATATTAATCAGATGGTAAAACGGGCAATAGATTACGGAATTGATCAGATAGAGGCCTTGAGGATAGCTTCTTTTAACCCTATTAACCATTACCAATTAGATGTAGGCCTATTGCAAGAAGGTGATCCCGCTGATTTTTTGGTCATCGATAACTTTACCAACCTGACTATCTTGAAAACCTGTATCAATGGCAGGCTTGTCGCTCAACACGGGAAGACATTAGTAAAAGAGTCAAAAAAGAAGATCGTTAATAATTTCAATGTCAGAGAGAAAGATGTTCATGAGTTTGCCCTTAAAGATAGGAACGGAAAGATACATATCATTGCTGCAATAGATGGCCAGTTAGTAACCAATGGTGTGTTAGGCAAACCGAAGGTGGTTGATCACTGCCTCGTTTCCGATATCCTAAGAGACATACTCAAAATAGTTGTTGTCAACAGGTATATGAATTCACCGCCTTCAATAGGCTTTGTCAAGAATTTTGGGCTCAAGAGGGGTGCCATCGGGTCGAGTGTTGCCCATGACTCTCATAATATTATCTGTGTTGGTGTGGACGATATGGATATTTGCAGGGCAGTGAATGGTATCATTAGGAACAAAGGGGGCATCAGTGCAGTTTGTGGAGATACAGAGAAGATTTTGCCCCTACCGGTCGGTGGTATTATGAGCGATTTGAGTTTTGCAGAGGTATCAAAAGGGTATACTGGCTTAGACAGGTTTGCCAAAGAGTTAGGCTCTCACCTGAAGGCACCTTTTATGACCCTCTCGTTTATGGCCCTACTGGTTATTCCTGAAATCAAACTGAGTGATAAGGGATTGTTTGATGTGTTGAGATTTGAATTCATAGATCTTTTTGCTTTATGAATGTTTTTTATAGGCAACTGTTCAGATAGCCACCAAGGCACCAAGACCCGCCCGCCTCGCCTAAGGCGAAGCCGATGGCGGGCGGGCACAAAGGCTGAATATGAGTTTATCACCTTATCTGAAAAGGAAAGCAGTGGACGAGATGTGCCCCTCATCAAAAAGGGTATTAAAAGAATAATTCTGTAATGTTCGTGCTTTGGTGTCTTACTGGCTGAATAGTTACTTTTATAGCTAAAAAGGTTATCGGGTTTAGTTGATATTGCCAGAGGAAAGAAAACTATAGTTGACATGAAAATAAGAAGTATGATAAAAATAAAAAAATATGAAATACTAAATTCAGTATGATAATCTTACATTATTAAAACTGAGATGTGAGGAATAAGATGAATATAGTTAGCACCTCAAGCCGAGGACAAGTTGTTATTCCAAAAGATATCAGAAATGAACTGAGAATAGGGCCTGGCAAAAAGCTTTTGATTAAAATTGAAGGGGATCATGCTATTATCTTGCCTCTACCAGATGACCCTGTTGAGCATTTCTGTGGATACTTTAAAGATAGATCCTCACTTACCAAGGCATTATTAGATGAACGAAAAAGGGATAGAGATCGTGAATGAGAAAAGGTTACTTGATAGCTATGCACTATTAGCCTATCTGAATAAGGAAGCCGGCTTTGAAATGGTTAGGAACCTCTTAAACATGGCCCAGAATTCAGGTCACTTTATGCTTATGAACGAAATAAATGTCGGGGAAACTTATTACATCCTTTTTCGAGAGAGAGGCTCGAAAAAATCGGAGTATTTTTTGGATACAATTTTGAAGAGTCTTCCTATTCTCATGGTTCCAAATAATTTTCAGCATGTTATAGAAGCCGCAAGAATAAAAGCTGAATACCCCTTATCTTTTGCCGATTGTTTTGCTGTGGCTACTGCCTGCCGAGAGGGGGCGAGCGTGATAACAGGTGATCTGGAATTTAAAAAGGTGGAGCATATGGTTGATATAGAGTGGATTAAATGATCATTCTGTCAAACCCTTCCAAAATCGTCTTCAAGCCGTTCGATATCATCCTCTCCAAAGTAGTCCCCTTGCTGTATTTCGATAAAGACTAGGTTTTCGGTTCCTGTGTTTTTGACTCTATGAGCTGTACCAATAGGAATATCACAGGACATTCCCTTGTTGAGCCGAATGTCTTTATCGTTGAGCGTGACAAGGGCCTCTCCATTGACCACATGCCAGTGTTCAGACCTGTGCCTGTGCCTCTGAAGACTTAACCTTTTCCCAGGATACACCACTATTCTTTTTACCTTGTGATCAGGCTCGTCGGAAAGTACCGTATAAAAACCCCAGGGGCGGTGGTCTTCTTCCGGTTTCTTTTCGTTCGTGCTCGTCATATTCAGTTAATAGGAAATGGTTCGGATTGATATGATCAGAGATTATAGCCAAAATCAATAGAATGTCAATTGAGGCGCGTTTCCCTTATTCCTTTGTCGGATTATCCTTAGCCTCACATATATAACTTGGAATTTCATAGACAAAACCAAATGACGAAAACAAGAAAGTATAACGTGCCAGCCCTTGAGCGGGCTCTGGATATCATAGATCTTCTTGCATTCAAGGATAAGGATCTCTCATTTTCGGAAATTCTCCTAGCCCTGAACATACCGGGGCCATCCCTGCCACGATACATAAAGTGCTTACCGGGAGAGGATTAGTCAACAAGGCAGGAGATAAAGGCCGGTAGTTCTATTCGGGACAGGCGGGATTTTTTCTGACGCACTTAGGGATGTCGTGTTCAGGTAGCACCGATCACGGATGGAGATGCCAGCCAAATGATTGATGAGACAAGGGGATCGGCTCTTCTAAAAGGATTTCGAGGTGGGACAATAGCTGATATGAGGGCATTGAAGAAATGTTTGGTGAATGTTTCTCAATTACTGTGTGAGCATTTCGAGATTCAAATGCTTGATATTAACGCCCTTAATGTCTATAGAGAGGACTGTGGACGGGAAACCGCTTTCAAATAGGGGTGTGTAAGTGAAAAACTTCATGGAACCTGAGAGTGTGGCGATTATCGGAATCAGTCGAAAGACCGGTCCAGGATCTTTCAACCTCATGGAAAACATGATCAAATTTGGGTTTTCCGGCAAAATCTTTCCTATTAATCCTCACGCTGCGGAGATACTTGGGAAAAAGGTGTATCCGAACGTGAAATCAGTGAAGGACAAGATAGATTTGGCGATCATAAGTACACCTAGGGAAAACACCATTAGCTGCCTCAAAGACTGTGTTGCTTCCCATATCAAGGCTGCCATTGTGGTGAATCAGGGTTTTGCCGATGCAGATGGCCGGGGAAAAGAAATACAGCGGGAGATGAGTGAAATTGCTAAGAAAGATGGGATCCGGATCCTTGGCCCGAATACCCTGGGCGTCCTCAACAATTTCAAAGACTTCACCACCTCATTTATGCCTTTATCCAAGGAGAAGGCACCGGTTGGTTTGATATGCCAATCAGGCATCCTTTTTGTAGGGGCACGGAAATTTAGTGGAATCATAGGGAAGGGCATTGATCTGGGTAATGCGTGTGATATTGGTTTTTATGAGGCCCTCAAGTATTTGGGGGAAGACCCTGATATAAAGATCATCGCTATTCATATGGAAGGCTTAGGTGAGGAAAAGGAATTTCTTTCTCTGGCCAGCAGGATAGTCAAAGAAAAGCCAATCATTATCTTCAAAACCGGCAGCAGCGCAACTGGCGCCGAGTCGGCTCTGTCTCATAGCGGTAGCATGGCCGGCAACTATGAGGTATATAAGGCTGGTTTAAAGCAGGCGGGGGTTACCTTTTTGGAAGAGGATGGCCAGATGATGGCTGCAGTTAAGACCATGCTCAACCTCCCCGCCATGAAGGGAAATGGTGTTGCAGTGGTCACCTTTAGTGGTGCGGCTGGCATCATGGTCACCGATGCGTTGGAAAGATATGGCCTCAGACTTGCCACTCTTTCACCGGAAACCATACGGATGGTGGCCGAACTTTCCCCTGACTGGATGCCCCTCGGAAATTTCCTGGACATATGGCCTGCTGTTATGAAGCATGGTGCTGGCAAGGCATATTCTATAGCGCTAAAGGCGGTAATGAATGACCAAAATGTTGATGGCGTTATTGGCGTAGCCACTGCCCCTGTTATCCCAGAGTTCTCCTTTCTTGATGTCTCCGAGGCTTTGAATAGTATTATTGAAGAGCTACCCCGCAAGCCAGTACTCTTTTGGCTTTACGGGCCCAATCCAGAGGAAATCGGCGAAAGATTTGAATCCAAAAAGAGGATAATGACTTATCCAACCCTTGAAATGGCAGCGTGGTCTTTGTCTCTATTGAGAGATAGGCATTCTTACTTGGAGAGGGAGGATAATAAGTTATGGACATCAAACTCAGTAATATGAATCGACTCTTTGAGCCGAGATCGATCGCAGTGATCGGTGCCTCAGATAAGCCTACTAAAATTGGCTTTCATGTAATGCTCAGTTTGACCAAAGGCGGCTTTCCAGGCAGGATCACACCTATTAATCCTGGTTCAAAAGAGATCCTGGGCCTGAGTACCCTCCCTTCTATCGCTGATCTTCCGGACGATATAGACTTAGCCATAGTAGTGCTGCCCGCACATGTGGTACCGGGGATCTTTGAGGAATGCCTGGCTAAGGGAGTGAAGGGGATTGTTCTTATTACAGCCGGATTCAAGGAGATTGATGATCCAAAAGGGGCTGATCTTCATGAACAGCTCGCCACTATTTTGAACACAACCCATGTGCCGGTGATCGGTCCCAATACGTTTGGCATGATAAATTTACAGGCCAACCTCAATGCTTCCTTCACGCCACAGTTTTCTTTGTTGAAGAAGGGTGTAATTGGGCTCGTCAGCCAGAGCGGGGGAATGTGCCATCTCCTCTCTTTTCTGGCCATACGGGATGACATTGGCTTTAGCAAGATAGTTGGAATTGGAAACAGGCTAAATGTAGATTTTCCTGAGATGGTTGACTATTTAATGCAGGATACAGACACACAAGTCATAGCGCTGTATATGGAGGGGATTGACAGGCCCCGGGAATTAATAGAAACGGCCACGGTCTATAGGGGCAGGAAACCGATTATTGCCTACAAAACGGGCATTGGAGAAATAGGAAATCAGGCGTCTCGTTCGCATACTGGATCTCTGGCTGGAAGAAAGGAAATCTATTCAGGGGCATTTTGCCAGGCAGGCATACTGGGGTTGGATAGCGTGGAGGTCCTGCTGGATACGGCCAAGGCAATGGCTGTATCTCCTCTACCCAAGGGGCCTGGTGTGGCCATAGTTTCCTCTCAAGCTGGTCCAGGTATAGCCGGC
>Ga0114919_10003679_pt1 | contig 12347 bp, 11 predicted proteins | sample BlataG_FD_88682 | JGI IMG/M metagenome (GOLD analysis project Ga0114919, IMG submission 88682) | Deep subsurface microbial communities from Black Sea to uncover new lineages of life (NeLLi) - Black_00105 metaG | ecosystem: Environmental > Aquatic > Marine > Oceanic > Sediment | place: Atlantic... | reverse complement strand
GAGGCATTAACGCAACTTGGCCGTTTTCTGAAACCAATTATGAAAGAAGAAACGCATTAGTGAAGTGAAATAGAAAGGGGGTTTTATGAATCATCCGAATCGTGAAGAGTGGATGGCCTATCTTTATAAAGACCTTGGCCGAAAGAGGCAAGCGGAGCTGAAGGAGCATCTAAAACAATGCTCACAATGCCAGGCCGAGACATCAGCCTGGCGCAGCGTGATGAGAGAGCTCGACAGATGGAAATTGCCGCAGGAACACAAAGCTGTCCCCAGGCTGCGATGGAACATTAAATGGGCCACACGCTGGGCCGCAGCGGCGGTAGTATTGATTTTCGCCGGATACGCAGTCGGCCGGGTTACAGTCGCTTCACCGCCTGACATGGAGCAACTCCAACTCGCGCTGGAAACGTCTTTGGAGCCGGCCATTCGGCAGAAGGTAATTGAGGAGCTTAATCGGGACTGGGGGCTGGCTCTGGCAAATAGTTACCTTCGGCTAAAAGATGAGCTTAGCGGGCAATTTCGGCGCGAGTTAAATGCGTACACGCTGCACACGTTGGCCGCCTCGAATGCCGTCACGAACGAGCTTTTGACCGAACTGATTGAGGCAATTAATACCGCCCAGGCCCAGGACCGCCGCTGGGTTGCCGCGGCCCTCGAGCAGGTGGAATGGAATCGACTACGGGACAAGAGCCAGTTCATAAATGGTTTAGAGGTGTTAGCTGCTGAGACGGGAGACGAGCTGCAGCGCACCAAACAGGATTTAGCACATTTATTGGTTTATACCCAGCCGGGCGATTTAGTTCCGTACGAATCTGAAAACTTAAACAATTCAAATGAAAGGAGCGAAAAATGAAATCCTTAATCCGAACAATTAGTGTGTTTGTCGTTTTTGCTTTGGTAACAGGATGCTTTGCTCTGGCCAAAGACCGTACAGTGGTGGAAAGGCGTGAGGCGGACCGGGCAGTTCAAGAACAAGAGCGGCAGCTCCAGGCCAAAAAGATAGAGATGGATAAGGAAGACTTGCTTATTGCGCAAGATGTGCACCTTAGAGCGCTGGCTACGAGGTCGCAGTTCAGCGGAGACGGCGGAGTTTTGGTGATTCCGGCAGCACAGAGTACAGCAGAGGAGCTTCTCACGATAACGGAAGATATGAGTGTTATGTTGTACATCTTTGACGAGAAACTTGGTCAGGTGCACATGGTTCCGGCCTTTCTCGGTGATATAACGTTTCTTACACGCGATGGTAGTGGGACTCGGGGCATCTACCTTGATGGCTACGGGGCGCTTTTCCTGATGAAGGTGGATTTCCCGCTGTCACCGCCTGCCGAAGCTGCGGAAGAGGAAAAGCCCAAAGAAGGTGTTGACTCAGTTTGGCAGGAGGCGAGGCGCAAGATTAGGCGCAAGATTTATGAGCCGGAAAGGAGAGAAGGTGAGCGATACTATACGAGGCGTCGCGGTGCCAGCAGAACTCGTCCGGAAGAGAAATACGATGCTGAAAAGGTTGAGGAGCTCAAAAGAAAACTTATCAGGGCACTGAAGCACGCTGCAAATATACGGAACTTGAAACCGGACGAGCAGGTAATTCTTAGTGTCACCGGAAGGGGTGAGTCTGATCGGGTTACTACCGAAGTCAAAGTCCAAATGATTCCAGAGAGCGGTCAAGTCCTTGTGGTCAAGAAGAGCGGAGACCGTGAAGAAACCAGGATATACCCCAGTAAAGAAGTCTACACAGCGAGCTTAGGCCCCTCATCGCCGACGGTCATGACGATTCGGGCCAAAAAAGCGGATGTGGACGCTTTCGCAAAGGGTGAATTAGATTTTGACAAATTCCGCCAGAAGGTACAGATTTTCACATATTGAGCTGACCTTGACCGCTCAACCGTAAGTGGTTTGCCATCATCGGCGTACCTGCCGCCCCGGCCAGGCAAAACTGGAGATGCTCTTGGAACGCCTTTTGGTTGCGCCGAGGTTTTGATTTGACGGGGGTAAGGATTTCGGTTATCTTTGTATTTTTAGCGTATAGCTGGAGTCTATTATGCCATTTGCCATAACCATAGTTTTTATTGCCCTGGCGACCGCTGTGGGCGCTTTTGTACGGAGAAGAAGCAGAGATAAGTGTCTGAAAGATTTTCGCGATAATATGGTGACGCTCGAAAACACGGCCGGCAAAACAATCTGGGGCAGGTTGAACGTGCAAAGTACCGGCCTGGAATTCGTTTATCCAACAAAGCACAAAGATAAAGAGGGACACGATGAAACCAGTTACATTCTATACAAATACGAGTATCCCAATATCGCGGCCTTGATACGCTACCATGACCAGCTAAGTGAGAGTGCCAACAAGCGAAGAGAGAAAGAATTACAAAGAACCTATCATCCAAAATTTCTCAGAAGGCTCAAAAGAAAAATACAAAATGTATTCAAGACGGTAAGAGATTCCGTGATGGAGGTTGTGAACCTGTTAATCAGTCAGGCCAAGAAGGCCACGCCTGCCGGGACGATGCTGACTTCTCAGGATAAATATGTCTCCCGGATGAAACAGGAATTGATGGGTTCAGTGGGAGCTTCTTATGAGCCTTTGTTAGAAAGATATATCGGCCATAAGGTTGTACTTGCGCTGATTAAGGGTGATAAGATATTCGAATACTCAGGCGTGTTGAAGGACTACACAGCAGAGTTTGTTGAAATAATGGACGTTGATTATAAAGTGCAGGAAGACCAACCAGCCAAAAAGGTGGATATTGTTGTGCTTCGCAAATACGGCCTCGTCCGACATCTCGGGGAATAGCTCTGGAAAATATTCTTAAGAGTGATTTATATATGGAGAACTGCCGCTTCAGCAAACCGAAGTGAAGGTGCTGCCCAGAGGCAATCCCGGCGAAAAATGCTGAATTATGGGACGTTCTCCGGCAAAAGCAGTGTAGATTAAAAGCGCGGGGCCAACTTATCTGATGGAAAAAGGGAACTATTCTTGCAAACATCTGTCAAAATACTTAGAATATTGTGCAAAATTGCTGCGCATTGGCAGCGTAAATCACATTTGGGTAAATTTTAAGGAGATTATTATGGTCACAAGAAAGTATCTAAGAATTGTAATTTTGCTTGCCTGTGGGATTGCTTTGGTCCTGGCATCGAGCAGTTGTAAGAAGAAAGAGGAGCCGGGTGCTGGGAAAGAACCCAATATACCACCAAAGGCAGAACTCCCCATTGATATACCACGAGACGAAGGTCCCGCTATTGACATACCAATAGAGCCACCTTCCGTGACGCCGACGCCGAAACCAGGCAAGGCTTTTGTAATTGAGCCGCTGGTCGGCATTGGCAAAGTTCGCTTTGATATGACGGTTGAGCAGATGAAGCAAATTCTCGGCGAGCCCGTGCAGATAAGAGGCCCTGTTCACGAATATCTGGATTCCGGCTTTGCCATTTTTGCCATGAATGATGCCGTTACGATGATAGCCTGTGGTGACAGACGCAGCGCTGATTCTCCCCGGACAAGAAATTGCAAGTCTCGCACCAAGAAAGGTATCGGCATGGGCTCCAGCAGAGAGGACATCATATTGGCGTATGGCCAGCCGTCTTCAACAGAGTCCGTGCAGCTGCGTATCGGAGGCAGTGCCGTTACGCTCCGCTATGATTCGCTAAACTCACAGTTTATGCTAATGAACGACAAGGTCTTTTACATGTCGTTTGCAGCAAAAGGATCTTTAATCGGAGCGGGACGTCCACGACCTCCGAGGCCGGGGAGCAGGCTAAAATAGTTGCGCTGAAAGTGCAATTCTAAACATGTTGGCTGGGCCGGAACGCAAACCGGAACCCGAAAAGTCGGCAACAGCGCCTGGAGAATCGGACTATAAGGGGGGCTGTAGAATCCGCAGCCAAGGGTCGCACTTTGGTCACAATAAGGTAGGATATGCAAATAAAGTTAAAGTTTTTGGGTGCGGCTCAGAATGTTACGGGTTCTCGACACTTGCTTCAAGCAAACGGCACCAGGATTCTTGTGGACTGCGGACTTTATCAGGAACGCCAGTTCAGGGCAAGAAACTGGGACACATTCCCGATTGCCGCCGATAGTATAAACGTCGTGCTTTTAACTCATGCCCATTTAGACCACTGCGGTTTTCTTCCAAAGCTGGTACGAGAAGGATTCAAAGGCAAAATATATTGCAACGCCGCTACAGCAGAGATTGCCAAGATAATACTATTGGATGCTGCACACATTCAAGAGGAAGATGCTGAGTTTAAGCGCAGAAGACACGAGCGGGAGGCCAGAAAAGGGCCATATCCGGAAGCGCCGCTTTATACCACCGCTGATGCCGAAGCCTGCTTTCCTCTGTTCCACCCCGTGCGGTACAGGCAGGCGGTAACCGTTGGCGATGGTGTGGAAGCGACTTTCTATGATGCAGGTCATATTCTTGGTTCTTCCATAATAAGGGCCAAGGTGCGCCAGGGCGGGCAAGAGAGGATTATTTTGTTCTCCGGTGACATCGGCCGGCCCGACAGACCTATCGTATGCGACCCGACTGTGTTTGACAGGGCTGACTATGTTCTCATCGAGTCCACCTACGGCGATAGGGTGCATAAGGATACCCAGGATATAAAGAAGTTGATCGGCAATGTGATAAACTCGACAAAAAAAGCCGGCGGCAATATTATCGTCCCGAGCTTTGCACTCGAAAGGGCGCAGGAGGTCTTATATTACATAAACGAATTGCTGCTCGAAAACACTATACCCTGCCTGATGGTCTTTTTGGACAGCCCGATGGCTGCAAAAGTTACCGAGGTTTTCCAACATCATCCAGAGTTGTTTGATGAGCAGATGACCGAATTTGTCAAGCAGCATAAATCACCCTTTAACCTGCGGGGACTGCAAGTTGTCAGCTCTACTCAGCAGTCAAAGGCAATCAACCATATAAAGGGAACGGTTATGGTCATAGCCGGTTCCGGCATGTGCACCGGCGGCAGAATAAAGCACCACCTGGTCAACAACATTACCCGGCCGCAAAGCACAATAATGTTCGTCGGATATCAGGCACTCGGTACCCTGGGCAGACAAATCGTTGATGGTGCGAAGAAAGTCAGGATACTCGGCAAAAAGTACAAGGTCAAAGCGAAGGTTATACGGGTACCCGGCTTTTCTGCCCACGCAGATAGAGATGAGCTGCTTGACTGGTTAAAGGAGCTGGAATCTGCTCCCAGAGGAGTCTTCGTCGTTCACGGCGAGACCGAGAGCGCAAGGGCATTCGGGAATTACATCCGAAAGAAAACCGGCTGGGAGGTGACCGTTCCAGCCTATGAAGATGAGGCCACCCTTGATTAGTTTCCATCGAGTGTGCAGCGCATATACCAGTACGCTCTGCGAGCACCTTTTTGATTGCCCCCACCGAATGCGATACGTCTGTTCCTTTGGCTAATGGAGCTTGCGCCTTATCAGTGACTTCTGCCGGGTTTCACGGCCTTGCTTGACGGCCTTTGGCCAGAACCTGCCTAATCCGTTCATCCATTGCCTTCTGGTCGGTCGCGAAACTGTTCAAACCCGCCAGATTTATCAGACTGTCCAGACCAATCGACCTATCCGCAAGGGCGTCACGCCAGTTCTCAAGTCGTGGGATTTTACCTTCTGCGGTACTGGTTGCAATCTGAGAATCGCTCCAGCGCACCATCACATCGCCGCAGTTATGGTCCCTGAAGAAATCAACCAGGTCATCAGGTGTGAAGCTGTCCAGGTTTTCCTTTTCCAGTGCGTCCACACAGCCGATAAGCTCATCGTTAATATCCCAAAGCGTATCCAGCCTTATCGCATGAGCATCTACATCCTCATTCAGGCCCGGACTGTAATCCATAGTGGTTTTGTCGGTAACTTGGTCCGCGGCAATACCCATAGACAGAAACTCGCTGGCTACCTTCGGCGGTATTGTCATCACATCAATCCCCGCCAAGTCGCGCACCTGCGCTCCTGTGCGAAAGCTGGCGCCTATCTGTTTCGACGGTGTCACCTTCATTTCTCGCAGTTTTCCAACAGCAGCCTGCGAGGCCAGCGTGGCCTTTTCTCCCACATAGCTGCCATCGCCAAGCTCGTTACTTGCTACAAAACTGTTCAGTCGGCCCATAAAGACATTTACATAAGCCGCTCGGCCTATGCGCGATATTACATAGTTCTGACGGGCAGAGAAACCGAGCGTGTGATTGACGGGAATACCCTCGGCCGAGACTCGACGTGTGGCCAAAAGCCCCGCCGGCGTAAAAGGAATTTTCACGATAAATCGCTCTGGACAAATGGCGTGATAACGGCGGGCATAGTCAACCGCCTGTTCAACATTGTGGGCGACGGATGTGTGCTCCTCTACTGAAACATAGGCGTCAAACTTCTCCACAAGCTTGAGCGCGTGCCGGGCATTGAGAACAAAGGCTATCTCAAGTATTCGCTCCTGTTCGTTAAGTTCGCTATGTTTTACGAGCATTTGGTTTGCTTCAGGAACGAGCGAGTCATACCGTCCTGTCTGGACCTCTCTGTTGAGCAGAGTATTGTTGGTGGTCAGGGCTGAAAATTCCTGCGTCCATAGTTTTTGTGAATCCTCGATACTGCCCGTATCAAGCCATAATTCGCTGCCGAGCTCACGAAGCCTGCGCCAGAGGGGATTTGTTTTGAAACTCTCTTTCAACTGACCAAAACGCGGCGAAAAACCCACTCTCACGAAATCATAGATTTCACGACAAAGGTCGGATTTGGTTGTTTTTGTTTGCATAAGAATGTTCCCTTCTGCAGTTTTTAGTCTTTGCCCAATTTTGATATTGCTCGTGAGTATTCAGTCCTGGCTTGTAACTCATCATTCCATTCACGATTGTTTTTTTCCGCGCTTCGTTAAGTAACCCAGAAGTATCCCCAACTCAAACAGCCCATATAAAGGCAGCGCCAGCGTTACCTGCGAAACCGGGTCGGGCGGCGTGGCTACAGCCGCTATTATAAATACGCCGAGCAGAACATATTTCCGTGACCGCTTGAGTGCCCCTACGGAAACCAGTCCTGTTTTGGTAAGGATAAAAATGGCTATTGGGGTCTGAAAGCCCAACCCAAAGACCAGCATAAGCGTGGTAATAAAAGACACGTATTTCTGGAACGTCCAGTTTGGGGCAACGTTGATGAATTTGCCAAACTTCAAAAAGAAAGTGAGCGAAATCGGCGCTACAACGTACAGAAAAAACAGGGCGCCTGCAACAAATAACGCCGCTGAAAAAGGTACCGCCAAGTGTACATACCGTTTTTCCTTCGCATAAAGTCCTGAGGCCACGAATAACCACATCTGATAAAAGACCCACGGCGATGAAAGTATCAGGCCTGCAACCAGCGATATTTTCATATATCCGACAAATGCATCGGATGGTCCAAGCATGCTCAGCGGCCGGTTCGGCATTAGCTCGTTATACGGCCTTTGTATGAAGGCTACTACTCGGCTGCCAAAACAAAAACAAACAATGGTTCCAGCTACCAGACCGACAAGGGCGAGAACCAGGCGCAAACGCAGTTCATCGATGTGGTCGCCCAGACTCATAGTGCTGTTGAGGGGGTCTCGTTTCTTTTTGGTCTTGCCCATTTGAATCGGTAAGGTCGAGTCTGGAAAAGCTCTTTGCTCGAACTGTTAGTCGCTTTTATCCAAGTCGTTTAGACCGGCAGCATCCTTAGCGCCTTTTGCCACGTCTTTCTTGATTTGCTTTACATCGTCTACCAATTCATCCTTGCTTTCTTTGGCTTCATTGATGCCTTTCTTGAACTCGGTCAGACTTTTGCCTATGTTGCGGGCGACCTCCGGCAGCCGCCTGCCGAATATCAGCAGCGCAACGACCAGAATAATCAGCCACTCCCAGTGGCCGGGCAGGCCCCCAAACGCCAGGATATATTGTATATGTTCAGTCATTTCAGTCTCCCAATTTTCTTACGCAGCATATTATAACACTGCTCCCGTTGTTTTGTCAACAAGCAACCAGCCACAGCCACAGCAGATATTGACATACACACCTAAAAAAACTATAATGCGTTTTGATTTTGAAGTCAAGTAAATTACTATTATTGGGGTTGGCCAATGAGTTCGAAGCCCGGACGAGCAAATCGGCTTGAATCCGCTGTAAGCATCTGTCTATTGGCGGTTCTCTTTCTCATCGCCCTTGGAATGCTCATCAAGCAATCCTGCACAGATATGAGCCGATTTGGCATAGAAGCCGCCACTATGCCGGAATTCGAAATTCCACTTGACTTAGGCTCTCTGGTGCCTGCCGGATTCGAAATACTTTCGAAAACTGAAACCTACGATTCCGAAAATCTTTACGAGAAAATCAACGGAAAGGCTGCCTTTTATCTCGATTCAGGATTTAAAAAACTGTTTACTCAACGGTTTGCAAACAAAGACGACAGCAATCTTTGGATGGAGCTTTTCGTTTATGATATGGATAATATCGCAAACGCCTTCTCAGTTTATAGTACCCAGAAAAGACCGGACGTAGAAATGCTCTCCTTTGCATATCCAAGATTTCATTACAAGACCGGCAACAGTTTGTATTTTGTTCACGGACAATATTATGTCGAGGTGGTAGGTTCGTCAGAATCAACCAAATTGCTCAGTGCGATGGTAGATATTGCCCAAAAAATCAGCAGTGCATTAGCTGCTGATGCTGATACCAGAACGCTCGAAGTTAAAATGGCACTGTTTCCAAAAGAGAACATTGTACCAGGTAGTATTAGACTATACCTGGAAAGTGCCTTTGCATTTGAAGGATTGACTGATACTTTTGCCGCTGATTATAGGTGTGGGGACCAAACCGTCACCGCATTCCTGAGCAAACGGGCCAATGCCAAAGAAGCCCGAATGATTGCCGAAAGCTATTACCAATTTTTGATTGATAACGGCGGCGTAGAAAAAACCATCCCGCTGGCGGGAAAGTACCCTGGCAAGATGATAGATATTGATGGGGCCACGGAAATCATCCTCGCGATAGGCCCGTTCGTTGCCGGCATTCACGAAGCTGAAAGTTATGAATGTGCAATCGAAGTAGCGAGCTTGCTGTCCAGCAAATTAGTTGACGAGTCAACAGCGGTTATAAAATGAACGAACAAACAAACAAGAATCTTGGGCGAAGACAGTTTTTGTCGCGTGCGACGAAGGCAGGAATCTCAATCGCAGCTGCCGGTACACTTTCATACCGGCTTTACGATGCAACAGGGCCAAAGACTGGTGTTGATGCCGAATCGCTTGTAGCTTTACAGAATTTTTCGGTGCCATATAAAGCCGGCCATACAATGAGCATTGTCACAGGAGCAGACAGGGTAAAAACCGTTCGCAAGGCGATAGAACTGCTTGGCGGTATAGAGCGATTTGTCAAGCCGGGCGAAACAGTTGCAATAAAACCAAATGTTGCATTTGCATCACCGCCAATATTAGGGGCGACGACCTGGCCTGAACTGGTGGCCGAGGTGGTTCGACTTTGCTACAGCCCAGGCGGCGCCAAAAAGGTGTACGTTGCCGACAATCCTATCAACGACCCTGCAAGCTGCTTTACACTAAGCGGTATAGCTAAAGCGGCAAGAATAGTCGGTGCCAAAGTTGTATTGCCCAGAGCCCGCTCTTTCAAGCACATTACATTAGCCGGAGCAAAGCTCATTAAGAACTGGCCTATCTTCTACGAGCCGCTCGAAAACGTAGACAAACTAATCGGTATTGCCCCGATTAAAGACCATCACAGAGCCGGTGCTTCAATGACAATGAAGAATTGGTACGGGTTCTTGGGCGGACGGCGCAACATTTTTCATCAGGACATTAACACCATCATCGCTGAGCTGGCAATGATGGTGAGGCCGACATTAGTTATACTGGACGGCACAGAGGTTATGATGACCAACGGCCCGACCGGCGGCTCGGTTTCAGATTTAAAACGCACAAATACTTTGATTGCAAGCTGCGACCAGGTAGCGGCCGATTCTTATGGCTGCACACTTTTGGACCTCAAGCCCTCGGATTTGCCTTATCTTGCAAAAGCTGAAAAAGCCGGTGCCGGAACAACCGATTATGAGTCGCTAAAACCAATCATTGCGACAGTGAGCTGAAAGTGCAATTATGAAAATTGTACAGACAAGAAGAATAAGCCAGATTTTCTTTTTTGTGCTGTTTGTTTGGTTTTGCATAGTCTCCACGGTAGGAGAAAATTGGTGGCAGGTGCGGGGCTGGCCGGTCAATTGGTTTTTGCAGCTCGACCCGCTGGTGGCATTCGGCACTATGCTGACAACACATACACTTTACCGTGCTCTCCTATGGGCATTGGCCACGGTCATATTGACAATAGTCTTTGGGCGGTTTTTCTGTGGCTGGGTTTGTCCTTTCGGCTCACTGCACCAATTCGTGGGTTTTTTAGGCAATAGAAAAAAGACCCTGTCACAAAAAATACAGCTAAACAAATATCGAAAGGCCCAGTGCATAAAATACATCGTTCTCGTATTTCTTCTGTTTATGGCTGCGTTTCCATCAATTGGGGCCACTTTGCAAACAGGGCTGCTTGACCCAATACCACTGGTAAGCCGCTCTTTCAACTTGGTTGTACTGGCCGTAGTTGACAGGGCTTTCGGCGTCACTTCACTGACGGGCCGATTTTACGAAGGTGCATGGCTGATATTTGCGATTTTCTTGACAGCGCTTTTGCTCAATCTGGTAATCCCCCGATTCTACTGCAGATTCATCTGTCCGCTTGGTGCGTTGTTCGGCCTAATCGGCAGATTCGCTATATGGCGAATCGGCAAGAATCAGCACCCATGCAGCGATTGCAAATTGTGCGAAAAATCCTGTGAAGGCGGTTGCGAGCCGAGTGGCAAAATAAGAATCAGCGAATGCGTCCTCTGCTTTAACTGCCGCCAGGATTGCAGGGATGAAGTAATCGCTTACCAGACGAGACCGTCACTGGCAGGTGAACAAACGAATCCGGATATTTCCCGCAGGGGCTTTGTGCTTTCACTCGTCAGCGGTGTCTTGGCCGTGCCTGCGGTGAGGCTGAGCAATAAGCTTGGCAGCAATTGGTATCATAAAGTCATTCGACCCCCCGGCGCGCTGTCGGAAGAAGAATTCTTGAAACGATGTATCAAGTGCGGCCAATGTATGCGAATATGTCCCACAAATGTTATCCAGCCGGGTGGAATAGAAGGCGGATTGGAAAATCTCTGGACGCCTGTACTTAACAATCGAATCGGCTCAAGCGGCTGTCAGCTAAATTGCACAGCCTGCGGTCAGATTTGCCCGACTTCGGCCATCAGGCCGATTACACTTGCGGAAAAACTTGGACGCGATGAGTTCGCCGAAGCCGGGCCAATTAAAATAGGCACCGCATTTGTTGACCGCAACAGGTGTCTGCCGTGGGCGATGGACAAGCCCTGCATCGTATGCGAGGAAAACTGCCCCCTCAGCCCAAAGGCAATTTATACCCGCGAGTGTTTCGAAACAGTAAGAAATGGCACCTTGACTGTAAAAAAAGCCACAGACAGTAAAATAGAAATCGTTGAAAATAACCTTTTGCTTGACAAATTTGCTACCGGCGATTATTATTGTATCGTCGAAAGTGGCCGACGAAGAAAAATTACAGCGAACACGGAAAATTCAATTGAAGTTTCCGACGAGGAGAAATTTGAAAAAATCCCCACCCAGGACAGTAAAATCGAGATTCAGGTCCGGCTGCAAAGACCTTATGTTGATATTGAAAAGTGCATTGGCTGTGGAATCTGCGAACACGAATGCCCCGTCAGCGGTAGAAAGGCTATAAGGGTCTCCGCTGAAGGCGAGACAAGGAGCACCGAAAGAACGTTATTGCTTAAACGTTAATCCTTTTTTGGAGTCTATGTGATGAAAGAAAAACAAAATAAAATTAATAGAAGAAATTTCCTTAAGACAGTTGGTGCAGCGGGATTGGTCCCTGCTTTCACAAAGGCGTCGAGCGTATTCGCTTCGGCCAAAACAAAACCTGGGCCGAATGAGCCACCGGTTCCCGGCCCAAAACCCCCGCCGATCCTTGACCCGAATGCTCCGAAAAGGGTACAAGAGCCCAAGCCTCTGCTGGTGCCGAAACGCAAGTTGGGAAAACTAACCGAATTAGACAAGGAAGGAAAGAAGGTGCCTGTTAAGGTAGCGTGCCTGGCGCTTGGGATGATGTTCAACGCTCTTGACCAACAACTCGTCTTGAGAAAGGCAATTCAGTACGGCGTTACGTACTGGGACACGGCATATTCTTATAATGGCGGAAACAGTGAGCACGGCGTAGGAAAAATCCTCAAGAGGTACCCCAAGTTGCGAAAGGAAATGTTCATTGCATGCAAGGCATCG
>Ga0114919_10003677_pt1 | contig 12354 bp, 11 predicted proteins | sample BlataG_FD_88682 | JGI IMG/M metagenome (GOLD analysis project Ga0114919, IMG submission 88682) | Deep subsurface microbial communities from Black Sea to uncover new lineages of life (NeLLi) - Black_00105 metaG | ecosystem: Environmental > Aquatic > Marine > Oceanic > Sediment | place: Atlantic... | reverse complement strand
TAAGAGAAGATCTAGATAAAAGTGTGAAACCTCTAAGCAAGTTCGAGTACATTTCTACTTGAGGCATCGTATGCTTTCAAGTACATTTTTATGTGAGGCATTAAGATATATCATATAATATATCATATAATTGCCCGTGGTACCTTTTTTACTTCCGGGCTTCACTCGATACCCTTTGAGGAAATTTCAATCGAGCAGGAGGTAGGTAATTAGTTCATCTATCGTCCCCTTACACCACCGTACGGACCGTTCGGTATACGGCGCTTCACAAAGCGTTACGAATTTATCCGCAGGATTTATCTCTGGTTTGTGCCGGATACATACTTGGCTCTTTCTGATTAGTCTGCAGCTGCACCGCTTTCTTTTCAGAATAGACCTCATACGGGATTTTCTGTCTTCTTAATGTTATAATTAAAATGTTTCATTTAGATTTTTATATGAGGCATCGATTTTTTTGTTTATATTTCTGATGAGGCAATTCGTAAACTTGCTATTTTATATTGATTATTTTAAAATAATAAAAAAAGAAAAGGAGTTGTTTAAATTGCTAAAAGAGATTTCAAAATTAGTAGCGAATATTAGTCCATCTGCGACATTTGCTATGGCTGCTAAAGCAAGAGAATTAAAGGATAAAGGAATTGATGTCATTAGTTTTGCTGCAGGAGAACCAAATTTTAATACTCCCCAGAATGTAAAAGATGCTGCCTTTAAAGCGATGAAAGATAATTTCACTAAATATACTGCCGTAGGTGGTATTCAAGAGTTAAAAGAAGCAATATGTGAAAAATTTAGACGGGATAATAATGTTCAATATAAATCTTCTCAAATCATCATATGTAATGGTGCTAAACAAGCTTTATATAATGCTTTTTTAACTATTTGCGATCCGGGCGATGATGTGTTGTTGCCTGTCCCTGCATATGTAAGCTTCCCAGAACAAATTAAATTAGCTGGTGCAAAACCACTATATGTACCCACGAAAGAAGAAAATAATTTTCGTGTCACTTTGGAGGATATTAAATCAAAGTATAATTCTAATGTTAAAGTTTTATTATTAAATACGCCTAATAATCCTTCTGGTTCAATGGTAAAGAAGGAAGAGTTAGAAAAAATTGCTGATTTTCTTGTTGAAAAGGGAATTTGGGCAATTACAGATGAAATTTATGAGAAATTAATTTATGATAATAATCAGCATATTAGTTTAGCCTCCATCAGTGAAGCGATGAAGGAACAAACTATCATGGTTAATGGAGCTTCTAAAACTTATGCCATGACTGGTTGGCGAATTGGATTTGCCGCTGGCCCGGAAAAAATAATTTCTGCAATGGCAAAGTTACAGGGCCATACTACATCGAATGTGAATTCTATTACCCAAAAAGCTACTATTAAAGCGTTAATTGGACCTCAGGATGTGGTAGAAGATATGAGAAAAGAGTATGCAAGAAGAAGAAAATATATGGTGGATAAATTAAATTCGATTCGGGGAATCAGTTGCAACAGTCCTGATGGGGCTTTTTATACTTTTCCAAATATTTCTGGAATTTATGGAAAAAATTATAACGGGAAAGAAATTACTTGTGAAATAGATGTAGTTAATTATTTCTTAGATGTGGCTAATGTAGCAGTTGTACCAGGCAAGGCATTTGAATATCCTGATCATATTCGCTTAACATTTGCCACTTCCATGGATAATATAAAAAAAGGGCTAGAAAGAATAGAAGATACAGTCAATAAATTAAAATCTTAAATTGTATTAATTTCATGTTCTTTTTACATTTACATATATCATTCTTTCCAATAGATAATCATACTAACTAAGTGGGCTACTCAGGTAAAGCAAATTTTCACTTACCATCAAGAAACTTCTGATAGGGAATCTTTCCCTTTAACCGGTAGCCCTGATTCGTTCTTTTAAAATTATACGCATACAGGTATCTATCTAAATCAGCCTGTAGCTCATCAATACATGTATAGATCTTCTTAATCAGCGCAGGCTGGTAGAAGTCTTTCAATGGGGTTTGGTTGAATCGCTCTACTATCCCATTAGTTCAGGGAGTTCCCGGTCTAATCTTGGTATATTGATATGATGTTTTTCTAGAAATACCTTATATACGTGCTTGGCATTCGGCCAGTAAGTGGTATACTCCTTGCCATTATCGATAAGGATCCAATCCAGGAGGATATCAAAAGTCTGATAGATCGGTATTACCCTGGTCTTTAAGAAGTCAAACAGCCTGACTGCGTTCATTACCTCCTAGCCGAAAGGGCTCTCAAGAAAGGATAGGGAGTTAGATCGAACCAAAAGTTGCTTAAAATTTTAACCTGAATAACAATTGAAAATCATGAAATATAAAATAAACTATCTTTTTTCTATCTAAAAAGAGGCAAATTAATGTTTTTTCTATATCTATTTGTAAAATAAATTAGGAATAAATAAAGAAATGGAAGGTATATAAGTTAAAATTATTAAACAAATAATAGCTCCAATTAAAAAAGGAATAACTCCTTTAACGGTATCCTCAAATGAAAGTCCAGATGCAGAAACAGCTACATAGAGATTTACTCCTAATGGAGGCGTGAGAAATCCAATAACTAAATTAACAACAACAATAATTCCAAAGTGTGTAAGATCCAATCCTAGTTGTTGAGCAATTGGCAACAAAACAGGTACAAAAATTGTTACTGCGGCTATTCCATCAATAATTGTTCCCACAAGCAATAACAGAATATTAATTAAGATAAGTGTAACCCATTTTTCGCTGGAAATAGTCATAAGAAATGCAGACACTTTTTGGGGAACTTCACCGCTAGCCATCAACCAGGAAAATAAAGTCGCATTAGCCATAATAAATAGGATACCTGCTGAAAGTTCTGCAGTTTTTAAAACTGAATCAATAATGATTTTTATATTTAGACTTCTTGTAAAAAAAATCCCTATAATTATGGTATATAACGCTCCTATAGCTCCGGCTTCGGTAGGAGTAAAAATACCTCCATAAATACCACCTAAAATAATGATAGGAGCTCCAAGTACATATTTAGCTTTCCATATAGCTCTTCCAATTTCATTTATAGAAGCTATTTTTTCACTTCTTGGCACGTTCTCTTTGGCAGCTTTAAAATAACAAATAATTATTAATACAAAGGCAATTAAAAATCCAGCACCAAAACCACCTAAAAACAATTTAGTTATCGAAATCTGAGCAACTACCCCAAAGACAATCATTAAAATACTTGGAGGTATTATTGGACCTAAAGTACCCGCTGCGGCAGCAATTCCGGTAGCAAAAAGACGATTATAGCCTCTTTTGGACATTTCAGGAATTGTAACTGAACCAATAGCAGCAACTGTTGCAGGGCCTGATCCTGAAATTGCTCCAAAAAACATAGATGCTAATACACATACCATTGCTAGACCGCCTCTTATAAATCCAACGAATTTCGACGCTAAATCGATAAGTGATTTAGAAATTTTACCTTTTTCCATTAAAATACCAATTAAAATAAAAAAAGGAATTGCAAGCAGAGCAAATTTATTGGTTCCAACAATCATTTGCTGAGGAATTAAAAGTAGCGGTTTAGGGAAAACTGAAATTAATACTAAAGTACTAGCTAATCCTAAGGCAAAACCGATTGGTATACTTAAAATAACTAGAATAAAAAATATTAATAAAAGCAAAAATCCTATATTCATGGTCTCAGATCCCCTCTTATAGAATCATCACCAGTGAATACATTATTTAATATACTTACAATACTATATAAAATAAATATTCCCCCTGTTATTGGTATGGCAGAATATTCCCAGACCATGTTAATACGAGCAGCAGGTGAAAATTGTCGAGATACAATTCCCAATAAAAAATTACCCCGTTCTACTAATATATAAGAAATAAAAATAATTAAAACATGAACCAAGGTTTGAATTAAAAACCTCCATTGACTATTAAATTTCATTACTAAAAACGTTACATTAATATGAGATTTTTTAAACAAACAAATAGCTGCGCCAAGCATTGAAAACCATACAAAAACAAAGCCAGCAATTTCCTCTGGCCAAGACAATGCACTTTCAAATACATATCGAAAAATAACCTCTAATGTAATTATCCCTACTAAAAATAAACCCAAAATAATACAAACATAAGTACAAATTAAATTAATAAAAATACAAAGTATATTCAGCTTTTTTAGAAAATTAATGGTAAAAGGTAACTTTTTCTTCATATTGATATTCCTTCCTTCATATACATTTGTTTTTATATTATTAATAAATAAAAAATCTTTTTCCAAATTAAATAATTATTCTGATTATAAAAAATTATAATATTTACTATTAATATTATAATTTGCCTTTCCTGGAGAAAAGAATTTCTCCAGGAAAGGCAAATTACTTAAAACTAATTTCTAAATTGATGTTTTTATTTACACTTTGCTGTTTCTTCTAACAGTAAATCTAAAATATCAGATCCAATCTTACTCCTAAATTCTTCATATAGTGGTCTTACTGCTTTCTGAAAAGGCGCTTTATCAATATTCCTTATAATTTCCATTCCTTGCTCTTCTAATTTAATAGTTAATTCGGCTTCAATTTCTTTCGCCCTATCGCGACCAAAATTTGCGGCATCTAATGCCGAATCTAATAAAATCTGCTGTTCTTCATGGGAAAGAGAATCCCAGACGGAAAGGGAAACCTGAAGGCTTGGTGCGTTATAGTTATTTGTAGTAAGTGATAAATATTTAACAATTTCACCATAACCACAATTATAAATAGAACCAATAGGAATAGTGATGCCATCCATGACTCCCTGTTGGATTGCGGTATATACTTCTCCCCAAGGCATAGGAATAGCATTAGAACCTAAACATTTAAATAAACCGATATAAATGGGAGTTTGCATAACTCTAAATTTTATTCCAGCGACATCCTCTGGTTTTTCAATTGGACGGACATTGTTCAATATTTGCATAAACCCAGCTTCAGTAAACGCTAAACCTTTGATCCCAATTGGTTCCAAAGTGTCCAATATAGCTCTACCGGCAGGACCATCCAATACCTGGTGAGCACACTCTGAACTAGGAAAAATAAATGGCAAGTCTAAAGCCATAAAAGCTGGTGCAAATGCTCCAATTGGTGCATTGCTAACTAAAGCCATATCAATGGTTCCTAACTGCATTCCTTCTAATAACTCACGGTCGCCTCCTAATGAACAACTTGGGAATTCAGTAATTTCGATTTCTCCATTAGTTCTTTCATAAACTAATTCGATAAATTTAGCTGCTGGAATATGATAAAGATCTTTTTCTGCTACTGGATTGACATGTCCAAGTTGGTACTTTTTCTTTGCTGCAAAACTATTTAGTGAAAAAAGCAAACACAAAATGATTAAACTAATTATACAGAGAATAAATTTTTTCCTGTACATTTCTAAAAAACCTCCCTTTTTCTATAAATATAAAGTAACAAATTTCAAATAGAAAATATTATTTAACTATATCACCTCCCTTATTCTCGTTTCAAATTCTTAATTATTAGATACTCCATATACCACCCCCATTTAACTAAAGGCCTATTTTAAGTTAGGATAAGCTCAAAAGGTAGGCATTTCATTATATATATTATTTCATACTATAGCTTATCTTAAAAATCCTTCTTTTTTTTGAAAAAAATTAAAACTAAATTATTTCTTGATAATTTAAAGTTTAAAAATTGATTTAAGTTAAGACAACAATTTCATCCCTTCTTTGTATCCTGCTTCGAATGCCTTCTCGTTCATTTTTTCTGTTCCTTTCGGTGAACGAAGTAAAACTGCTTTTTTAATGGATTCTTTAGATACCCAATTAACAATTGCCGCAATTGAACCTAGTGCTACCACATTAGCGGTAATTTTTTTACCAACTACGTCAGTTGCAATTTTAGTCAGTGGAACTTTAAATATTTTTGCACTTATCTTAGGAATATTTTTAACTATTGAACTATCAATAATCATTATACCGTTAGCATTAATATCCTTATGGTATTTATCCGCCGCTTCTTGTGTCATAGCTAATACTAAATCTGGCTTCGTTGCTTCGGGATATCCTATTAATTCATCACTAATAATTATTTCAGATCGGGATACTCCACCTCTTGATTCGGGGCCATAAGATCGGGTTTGCGTGACATTTTTATCATCATAAATACCTGCAGCTTCGGTTAAAATAGCTCCTGCTAGCATAATTCCTTGTCCCCCAAAACCACTCAATCTTACTTCATGATATTCTGACATTTTTTATTTTTCCTCCTTTTGTGCTTTTTCAATTATTTTTTGATAAGCATTTGTATATTCAGGTTTTTGAGTATTCTCATAAAGTTCCCCAATGATAATTTTACCTTCTAAATCTTCAGGGCTCATTTTTTGAGCTTTTTTAAATTGAATTGCTTGTTCTTTTTGCTTTAACATCATTTGGGTTACATCTCCTAATTTATTAAATCTTCCAAACAATGTTGGACAATCACAAATAACATCCACTACTGAGAAACCCTTATGTTTAATAGCTTTTTCTAAATAACGAATAGTGGAATTAATGTGGTAGGTCGTTGATCTGGCGACATATGTTGCTCCTGCTGCCTTCGCTAACTCACAAATATCAAAATTATTTTCAATATGTCCATATGGAGAAGTTGTAGTCTTTGCACCTAAAGGTGTAGTGGGGGAGTATTGTCCACCTGTCATTCCATAATTAGAATTATTAAAAACAACCGCGGTTAAATCAAGATTACGTCGTGCAGCATGAATAAAATGATTTCCGCCAATTGAAGCACAATCACCATCACCAGTAATAACAATAACTTTCAAATCGGGATTCGCAATTTTTATTCCTGTTCCAAAAGGAATCGCTCTTCCATGAGTAGGTTGAAATCCACAAAAATTGACATAACCACTGGCCCTTCCCGAACAACCAATACCGGAAACTACTACTATTTCTTCTTGTTTTAATTTAGCATTATCAATAGCTCTTATCAAAGCATTTATAACTATCCCATTTCCGCAACCAGGACACCATATATGCGGTAAATGTTTTATTCGCATAAATCGATCAATTACATGTACGGCTTCAGTCATTTAAATTTCCTCCTTAATTTTAGTAAGCATTTCCAGTGGTTTAATTAATTTGCCATTATATTGATTTATATATTTAACTGGAAGACTACCTTCTACCGCTTCTTTTACTTTATGATAGATTTGTCTGCGGTTCATTTCACACACGATAAATAATTTTTTATTCTTCTTCATTTTTTTGATTTCGCCTTCAGGGAATGGCCAAAGTGTTAAAGGTCTTAAAAGACCAACTTTAATCCCTTCTTTCCGTGCCTTATCAACAGCAGAACGTGCACTTCTGGCTACAGATCCACATGCAATTAGAACAATATCAGCATCATCAGTAAAATACTCTTCAACTTGAATAATATCATCAAGGTTATCTTCTATTTTTTCGTGTAGCCTATCTAATAATTCGGTAGCTATTTTCGGTTCGGCAGTAGCCGGAAAACCTGTTTCATTATGAATAATACTGCTAGTATACCAAATATAACCGTCACCAAAAGAAGCCATTGGTGGTACTTTACTTTCATCAGTAGAATAAGGCAAATATTCCTTTATGGGAACAGTTGGCTTTTTTCGATTAACAATTTCAATTTCACTTTTATCCGGTATTTCGATTTTTTCACTCATATGACCTATCATTGCATCAGAAAGCAGGATTACTGGTGTTCGATATTTTTCCGCTAAGTTAAAGGCTCGAACAGTTAAATCATAAACCTCACGAACAGTAGAAGGAACTAAAACAATAATGGGATGGTCTCCATGAGTTCCCCATCTTGATTGCATAAAATCACCTTGAGAAGGGGTTGTAGCAATTCCTGAACTTGGGCCAACCCTCATAACATCAACCACAACGCAAGGAATTTCGCACATTGCAGCAACACCAAGATTTTCCTGCATTAAAGAAAAACCAGGTCCACTTGTCGCAGTCATAGATTTTACACCAGCTAATGAAGCTCCAACAATTGCTCCTATGCTTGCAATTTCATCTTCCATCTGAATGAATTTCCCACCAACTTTGGGTAATAATTGTGAACATACTTCAGCAATTTCAGAAGCAGGAGTAATTGGATAACCAGCAAAAAATCTACATCCTGCTACAATTGCAGCTTCAGAACAAGCATCATTTCCAGTCATTATTCGAATTATTTTTTTTACCATTTTTCATTCCTCCTTTAACTCTATTCTTATAGCAAAATCTGGACATCGAAATTCACATAATTTGCATTGAATACATGCTTCTTTATTGACCACTTTTGGAAAACCATCTTCGTCAGCTTTTAAAACATTTTTGGGGCAAAAATCAATACAAATTCCACATCGCTTACACCATTCTTTATTTACTTTTATATTAAATTCTTTTAATTTTATCATAAATTTTCTCCTTATTTTGAGATTTAGATAAACTTCTTTTGCTTAAAGTAATAATTAATTAAGATTATTTTTTATTTATAAGCACAGGCCTAACCAGAGAAGATATCAGCCAATAAGGCAGCAACATTATCCTTGGTGTTTACCTTTAATGCTTTAATCATTTAATTATGGGTCCTGCACTTTTGTATAAAATTAGTAATAAATATTTTAACTATTGTCTGCATTTTGCAATCATTCTATGGGTATCTAAAAGTACAATCACTTTAGCTTTATTTCCATAATGAGCCAAGGTCTTTTCAAAAGCATTTTGAAGCGATGGATTAGGTTCAATATGAACGGAACTAATAATATTGGAATCCAATTTTGATTGAGCCATAATTACTTTATATTTATCAAGAACTTGGGCAACACCATAAGCACGGTGATGTCCTGGTTCTAAATCAGTTATCGATCTAACCTTCTTTATGACCTCAGCAGGTGTTTTGGCTTCCTTTAAAGTATTATAAAAAATTTGGTTATACGCTCCTTCTTCCATTGGTGATGCTACGATAATTGTCCCATCTTTCTTGATACATGGATACTTAACGGCTGAACCGGCAACTGCACATATTGCCATGGCACCAACATGGTATAAATTCGAGTCTTTTGGATAGCCGGAAGAAACAACAACAATCTCAGCAGCCTCTGGAATATCAACTTCGAATAATTCTTTTGTTTTATTTATACAAGCCAAATGTGCTTTTTGGACTTCTCCAGCACTAACATAAAATAAATTTTCATCCTCATCCATAACTGCATTGATTAAAAAATCGACTCCTACTATCTTTGCTTGTTCGATAGAGGAAAGATAAAACGGATTATCTTCTATTAAACCCCATACCGTATTAGGATGGTCAAGCATATCCGGGGTATGGGTTGAACTAATAGCAGATGCGCTAGCTATTCCGACCGAAATCATTTTCCCCCCACCGCTAAAACCAGCAAAAGGATGAGGTAAAACTGTACCTACTATTATTTTTAGATCGCTTTCAGCAAATAAGCGATTTATTTCTATCGGATAACCAAAAGAAGTCTTTCCAAAGCATTTCATTTCACTTTCAAAAGCATTATGACAAATAACTTCTACTTGATCTTTCAGTGCTCCTAACATCTCATCAATTTCATTTTGATAAGCAGCTCGGTGAGAACCGGGTCCGATAATTATTTTTATATCCTTTTTTGCTAACCCACCAGATTCCAAATGCTCAATTACTAATGGTAATACTTTTTTTTCTATATTGGGACGAGAAGCATCGGTTATTGCAATAACCGCACTTTTTTTCCTTTTAGCCATTTCTTTTAAAGGAGGAACGTCGATAGGATTTAATAATGCTCTTTGAATAGCTTGTTTTTCATCAAGAATGGGATCACCTTTTTTAGAGGTAAAAACTCCGATAAGATTTTCCTCTGGAATTTCCAAATTTAAAAAACCGCTCTTTCCATATGGAATTTTCACTATCTCGTTCAATTTCTCTCTCCTCTTTTTAACTAATTTTTAAATTTAACCTAATCCTTCTAATTGTTATCCTCAGATTTAATTGAGATTAAATAAAATACTAAAACTTAATTTTTATTATTTGGTAACTATCATTCATTCCTGCTGTACATTAAATCGAACTTTTATCTACCTAATGCTTTTTTAACTAAATCAGGGACATCGGTTATTTTTTCGGCTACATACACGCCAGCTTCTTTTAATGCTTCCTTTTTATCTTCAGCATTACCTTCCCCACTTTCTGAAATAATAGCACCCGCATGTCCCATAGTTTTTCCGGCTGGAGCAGTATTGCCTACAATAAAGGCAATTATTGGTTTAGTTAAATTATTTTTTGCGTATTCAGCCGCCATTTCTTCATCATTTCCTCCAATTTCACCAATGATAACTACTGCCTCTGTTTCTGGATCCTCTTCATAAAGAGGTAGCAAATCAATAAACGTGGAACCAGGGACCATATCTCCTCCAACTCCTATAACGGTTGACTGACCTAATCCAGCCTTAGTCAAATTATTAGCTGTTTCATAAGATAATGTACCGCTCCTTGACATAACCCCGATACTGCCTTGTTTATATAAAGCGTGAGGCATAAAACCAACTTTACATTTTTTAGGTGATATAAGGCCTGATGTATTAGGACCAATCAATACACAATCATGTTTTTTTGCATAATCACAGCAAATAAGCATATCATGAAAAGGAACTCCATCAGCTACAGTAACGACCAGCTTAAGCCCCGCATCAATTGCTTCTAAAATAGCCTCTTTAGTAAACTTTTGGGGGACAAATAGAATACTTGCATTGCCATTTGTTTCTTTTATTGCATCACATACGCTATTATAAATTGGGACACTATGAAGTTCTTGCCCTCCTTTTCCAGGAGTCACTCCGGCTACAATATTGGTACCATATTCCATCATAATTAGACTATGGAAGGAACCTTCCCGACCGGTCATACCTTGCACAATTAATTTAGTATTTTTGTCTACCAAAACACTCATTATTTTGCCTCCTCGTTTACGTCAGAAACTATCTTTTTAATAGCATCTTCTAAATTATCAACTGCGTTTAAATCCTTTTCTCTTAATATATTCAAGCCTTCCTCAACATTCGTACCCTGTAGACGACAAACAGTTGGAAAATTTTTTGGTAAATCACCTAAAGATCTTACAATACCACGGGCTATTTCGTCACATCGAGCCAAGCCTCCCATGATGTTAAATAGTATACCTTTGGCATTTTGGTCTTTTGTTAAAATTTCAATAGCCTTGAGGATTTTATCTTGATTAGCTGCACCACAATCTAAAAGGCTTGCCGGTTCTCCTCCATACTTCTGTAATAAATCGATCGTGGACATACCTAAGCCAGCTCCATTACTTATAACAGCAATATTTCCTTTCATTTTAATTGCAGTAAATCCGGCTCTCTGTGCATCAAGTTCAATAGGATCTTCCTTGGCTTCATCCCAATATTTCATCAACTCTTCTTGGCGATACTTGGCATTATCATCCATTTGAAGTTTACCGTCTATGGCCATAAACTCATCATTTTCCAATAAAGCTAAAGGATTTATTTCAACAATCATACAATCATATTTTTCATAGATTTTGTATAATTCATACATAATTTTCTTTAATTGTTTAATATTTGCCAAATTTGGATCGACAAATTTTAAAATACAATTAAAATGATATCCCTGAAATCCTAAAATGGGATCAAAATAAATCTTCTCTATCCTTTCAGGATACTTCTTAGACACTTCTTCAATATCCATCCCCCCCGATGGACTAAATATTAGCACTGACTTTTTTCTGCTTCGATCAAGGGTAATCCCTATATAAAACTCTTGCTTAATTGATTGTTTTGCATAAATTAATAATTTTTTAATCATTTCTCCTTTTAATTTTGAACCCAATAATTCTTTAGCCATATCTTTTGCTTCATCTGCCGTTGAAGCAAATTTAATTCCACCCGCCTTTCCTCTACCACCTACATGAACTTGGGATTTAATTACTACTTCTTTGCCAATATTTTTAACAAATTCAAATGCTTCATCACTTGTAACAACTACATGTTCATCAGGAATTGGTATTCCTTCTTTTTGAAATATTTTTTTAACTTCATATTCATACATTTTCATCGTTATTCTATCCTCTTTTCTTATCTCAGGCTTTAGATTGAATAATTGAGTAAATTAAATTTAATAGACAACCCCATTTCTATAGTAAATTCTATAGAAATGGGGAATGATCTTATATATAATTTATAATTTAAAAAATCTATATTTCATTAATTTTATATTCTGGCAACTCCAGTTTCCTTCGCAGCCTTCGCTACTGCTTCTGATTCTACTTCTACTAC
>Ga0114919_10003676_pt1 | contig 12354 bp, 11 predicted proteins | sample BlataG_FD_88682 | JGI IMG/M metagenome (GOLD analysis project Ga0114919, IMG submission 88682) | Deep subsurface microbial communities from Black Sea to uncover new lineages of life (NeLLi) - Black_00105 metaG | ecosystem: Environmental > Aquatic > Marine > Oceanic > Sediment | place: Atlantic... | reverse complement strand
GATGGGCAGGGAACAGCTTGAGGAGGGCATTACTCTGGAGGTGGAGGCGCTCTATCGGCAGATGGAGTCCAGCCGGCAGATGATGGTGGCGCAGGAGGCGAACATCGCCCTGGCCGAGGAGGCTGTGGATATGGTGGAGGCGCAGTATAAAGTCGGACTTGCCACCTACCTGGATGTTACCGACTCCCAGCTGACCCTGCACCAGGCACAGATTGGCTACATGCAGGCTCTGCACGACTATCTATTGGCGGTCTATGAGCTTGAGAGGGCTATGGGCTGGGAGGAGTAGGAATTAAGATAGAGCTTTATCTGCAAGGATAACCCCCACCCGATTTTGGGTGGGGGTGTTTTATTGTGAGTATGATGACCGCCTAATACGCCTCCAGCGTTCCTCTCTTTTTTGCCTCCCTCTCAAAGGTACTGAAGGCTACATAGCCGATGGTGAAGTATATCGCCCCGATGCCCAGCTCCTGCACCAGCAAATGCCAGACGTCGCCCAAGCCCGAACCGGCGACTATCATCCGCGCCGCGGCAAGCCCCCGGGTCAGGGGGAGTCCCTGGGAGATTATCCTTGCCCAGCCGGGGAGCATCTCCAGGGGGAGGTTGACCCCGGCTAAGACCAGCAGGAGGAAATAGATAGTGTTGTTGAAGAACATCACATTGAGGGTGACCAAAGAGAGGGAACCCAGGAGAAGTCCCATCGCCGCCGTGGAGGCGGAGGTTATGAGCACGGTCAAGGCGAAGGCGAGGGGATTGGCGGCCGAGAGGTCCAGGCGGAAGATGAGCACCGCGGCGAGCAGGCTTATTCCCGCACCCACCATGCCGTCAAAGATGTGCACCACCGCCCGCCCGCTGAAAAGGAAGAGCCTGTTTGCCGGTGTGCCGAAGAGATAGGGGAGGGTGCCCTGCCTGCGTTCCATCCCCACGGTCATAGAGACGCCGTAGATGCCGTTTATCGCCACCGCCAGCACCGAGTTGCCGATGAGGAAGAAGGGGGCGTTCTCGGCGCCGGTGGCGAAAGTGCCCAGGAAGGTGAAGAAGATGAGCTGGAAGAGGGGCATTATCACCTTGCTGGAGGCATAGGAGATGGGCGAGAACCAGCGGAAGAGCGCCTTGTAGGAGAGATAGGCGCTCTGCCAGAAGATGCGGAGATTGGTTAGGGGGGTTGCCATGGGTTTGTTTTAGGCGAGGATTTGCATCCTCGCTTACATCTTTTTCGTCTCTTCTTTCCCCTTCGGCTTTGGAGCCTTGCCCAACTCCTTCCCACAGCGGGGGCAGTATCTGGGCTTCTTATCCACAATAGCGGCGTCGCAGTGGGGGCAGACCGCCACAACCGGGCGGGTGGGCGCCTGGCGCTTGAAGATGGCACGCAGGAAGTCCAGGTTGAACTGGCTGTAGTCGGCGTCGTAGAACTTGTTGTAGATGATGACCTGCATGGCGATGTAGGTGATGTAGCCGTAGAGCGCCACCAGCAGAAAGAGGAAGGGGAGGAAGGGGAGGGTGATGATTAGTATCAATAAAGTTACTACGAATATGAGTGGTATCAGGTAGGCGTTGGTGGGCTGTGCGGGAATAGTTGCGGTTTGGTGCAGTTTCCTGATGGATAGCTCCGGCGAATCCTGGCTCCCCTCCTTATCCACCAGGCCGATGCGCGCCAGACCGTAGATGCAGATGTTGTGGATGGAGAGAATCAACATATAGAGCACCATGAAGGGCAGGGAGACCAGAGCGGCGAACTCCAGGAAGATGAAGCGCCCCATCTGTTTGGTAAAGACCCGAAAGACATGGGCGAAGGTGTCGGCGAATCCGCTCTCCCGGCTGACCACGATGGGGGGAATCATGCTCATACTCACCGCAAGATAGATGATGGTGAAGAGGGCGATGAGGGAGAGGGGTAAGTAGAGCAGGGCGGAGATTATCGGTCCTATGTAGTTTAAGGAATAGACCAGACTCAATGCTGTAAAGACCACCGCCAGCACGCAGAAACCGACCAGAATCTGGATGATGGGGAGAAATATCATGGAGGCGAAGTGGCGTTTGATGAAATGGAAAGCCTCCGCCGGGGATACCTTTTGCCCGCTTCTAATCTCTTCCTGCACCATTCTGCTTATTGCCCCGTTTCCCAAAATCAGCACCACCGAAGCCAAAAGCACACCGAAGAGCATAAGCGCTAGATTGAGGGCACCGGCCGCATTCTCAAACGGCTCGCTCATCTCCCCCTGGAATTGCCCGCTTAGAAAACCGGTCAAGCTATGACCGAATAAGGGGGTCAGGTTGTAAGTGATGAAGACTAAAGCCATAGCCACAATCAGGGTGAGCAGGGCGAGGAAGACCTTTGCCGGGTCCTGCACAATGTCAATTAGATAGATGATTCCGCTCTTCTGTTTGGGCATCTCAGTCCTCACTGTTGTTTTGCTGTAAACTTCTTTGATGGAGTTTATTGCATCCCTAAAAGCGCCCTCTCCCGCAGTCTGTGCAGGACCACCCTGAAGAGCCAGAAGGAGAGTATGACATAGACCGCCGAGAGGATTGCCATGACTGCGATGGAGAGACTTATCTCAGCCCACATCCCCTCACCTCCTGTGGCGGCGACGCGCATAGCCCGGCATGCCCAATACGGCGCCAGGATGTAGGAGAGGGGGTTGGTCCAGCCGGGCAGGAGGGATATGGGGAAGAGGAATCCGCCCAGAATATAGACCGGGAATTCAAGTGCATTAGCCCAGCTGGTCATCATCAGGTTGACCGCGAAGAGGGGAGCGAGTAGCATCCCGAAACAGAGTAGGCTGGCTAATGCGACCAGAACCGCCAGGAGGAAGGCGGGAATGTTGGCTATGGTGATGGGCACACGCAGGAGGGCGGCTGCCAGTGCGTAGCAGGCGCTCATGGAGACGAAGCTTGTGAGCACGTTGGAGGCGGTCTTGGCGGTGATGACCGGTCCTAACGGGGTGGGGCTGGCTACGATATACTCCAGTGAACCTATCCAGCGCTCCCCCTCTAAGTTGAAGGCTGAGCTGAAGAGCAAGCCCCCCCAGATTCCCACCATCCCACTTCCCACCACGATGGAGATGAGGGGAAATTCCGCCCCCTTGCCCTTTAGAAGGAAAATCGCCAGGAAGGCGAACAGCAGAGGCTGAACGATTACGGTGAAGATGACGAACCAGTCTATTGCCATCATCTTGAGGTTATACCAGCCGGCGGTGAACATAGTCCGAAAGAGTGCCCCCAAACCTACCTTACCGGAGGAGGTTGTTCTTAGAATGAGGGTGTCTGATGTTTGTACTTGGCTCACAGCCTTACCCCCACCAGCTCGCTGGTCTGGGGGTCGTAATAGAAGAGATAGCCGTCCCGGATGGTGGGGCTTTCCATAGTGGAGGTTATCTCAAAGGAAGCCCGCTCAGAGCCATCGTTTAGGTTGAGCCAGTAGAGCTTGTTTCCGCAGACGGCGAACAGACGGTTGTGGTCCCAGAAGAGTCCGGAGAAGGTATCCACCTTTTTGCGCCAGAGTATATCTCCTCCATCGGCGGACTGAGCGATGATTATCCCCTCCAACAACTTGGGGGTTTCCTCCTGGGCTTGAAAGTAGGTGCTTACCCCCATGACTCCGTAAAACACCTTTCCCCGCTGGCAGATGAGGGCTACATCCATGGGCTGTTCCCAGAAACTACCCGGAATGTGAGCCTCCCAGGCAAGTGAGCCGTAGGCTGTGTAGAGGGCGATCAGTCTATCGCCGGGGTTGGGGACGATGGCTTTATCCTCACGGAAGACCGGAGGGTGGTGCACGCCCAGGACGGCGTAATCGGTGGTCTGGTAGCGCCAGAGCTCAACGCCCGACCTGGCATCCAGGCAGTAGAAGAATACACCGCAAGTGAAATAGAGACGACCGTCCTCAATTGCCGGAGGGGACCAGATGAGGCGCTCCCCTTCGCCTGTGTGGGCGGTGAAACTCCACTCTATGTCTTTACCTTTGGGGTCAAAGCAGCGCAAATGGGGACCATCGCTGAAATATAGTTTGTTCCCCCAGGGGATTAAGGGGGTGAGGATACTATCACCGCCGTCAAAGGTGAAGCGGAGTTCACCTTGGGGGGTCAAGGAGTGGATGGAGCCCTCGGAGTCGCCGATGTAGATATTGCCGGCGAGCATGGTGGGAGGGGCATAGAAGTAGGCTTTGGTGGAATATTCCCAGAGCGCCTCCCCGCTCCCGGCATCAAAGACCGCCAGAGTGGTCTCGTCGTTGGTGACCACCGCCACCAGATTGCCCAGTTTGGCGATGTTACCGGGCTCCACCTGACCTATCGGGGTGCGCCAGACCTCATTCCATATCACTCTGCCCAGGCAGGAGAGGAAGGTGGTGAATATCAGGACGACTGCAAGTATAAACCGTAGGATGTTAAAGTTACGATTCATATCAATCTATCTCCCCTCCAACCAGACGCACATAGGCGTCCTCCAGGGTGGGCTCCCTCAAGTTTATATTTCCCACGCGGGTACCCTCTAAAATGGAGATGACTCTGGGCATTGCCGCCCCACCCTCCTTGGTGTGGATGAAGACCCTCTGGGTGCCGTCCTCGTCCCGGATGGCTACATCGGTTACCGAGGCAATGGTCTTGATGCGTTCAATCTGCCGGGGCAGAATTCCGTAAACCTCACATTCTATCACATGCAGGTCGGCGACGAAGCGCTTCAATTCTCTGGGGCTGTCCAGGGCGGCGACGGTTCCCTTGCTGATGACCGCCACCCGGTCGCATAGCTCGTCGGCTTCAAACATATAATGAGTGGTGAGGAAGATGGTCCGTCCCTCCTCCTGGAACTGCTTTATGAGGGAGCGTATCTCCCTGGCTCCTACCGGGTCCAGACCTAAAGTTGGCTCATCCAGAAAGAGAATGCGTGGGTTGTGCAACAGGCAGCGGGCGATGTGTAGTCTCTGTTTCATCCCCCGGCTGTAACCCTCCACCTTGTCATCGCTCCGTTTTGATAGTCCCACAAGTTCCAGCAGCTCCGATATGCGCTGAGAGCTTTCGGCAGGGGGGATGCCGTAGAGGTCTGAGAAGTAGCGCAGGTTTTCCCGACCGGAGAGACGCCAGTAAACCCCTCGCTCCCCGCCGAGCACGAAGCCGATCAGCGGACGGAGTTTCGCCGCATCGCTGACCACATTGTAGCCCAGGACGGTGGCGGAACCTGAGGTGGGGATGAGCAAGGTGATGAGAATCTTGACCATAGTGGTCTTCCCCGCCCCGTTGGGTCCCAGCAAGCCGAAGATTTCCCCTTCATTCACCGTGAAGGAGATGCCCGTGAGCGCCTCCACCTCCTTGCGCTTGCGACCGAATATGCCGCTTTTGGAGACGTAGGTGTGATGGATATTCTCTATGCAGATAGTGGACAATGTGGTTTTGGGCTAAAAAATCCTTAAAATTATCTATTTGTCTTTAACTCTAACCTTAGAGATGCTATCATAGCAAGCCTTGAAGGGCAATCTATTACTGGTAAAATCTAGGGACAACTCCAATCGGAGGAAGCTGGAGAAGTCTATGACCGAAAGAGCGATAGTTTCTGCGGTTCTTGTGCTCTCACTCATCTGCCTGTCCCCATTTCTCGCCCAAGCGGCGCAGGAAATGCCTTCACAGTTGCAGACCAGGATGGAGGAGGCGGCACAGTATCTGGCAAACTGGGATTTTGAGCCGGCGTTGGAGATAGCATTTCAGGCTATGGAGGATTATCCCGATTATGCCGCCCCCTGGCTGGTGTTTGCCTTTGTCGCCATTCAGACCGGTGACTTTGAAAGCGCCATGCGAGCGGCGGACAAGGCTCTTCTTCTTGATGAGGAGAACATGGAGGCATATAATTACAAGGGGAGCATCTTTCTTGCCTATGATTCCCTCTATGAAGCCCTTTACTGCTTTAACCGGGCTCTGGAGATAGAACCCGGGAATGTAGATGTTATGAACAATAAGGCTATCGCCTTGAATAACCTGGGCCGTACTGACGAAGCCCTCCAGCTGGTGGACGAGATGATAGCCCTTGCCCCGGATGATTATCGGTCTTACTGCGCCAAAGCGGTAATTCTGGCCGGGGAGGGACAGTTGGAGGGGGCGCTTATCGCACTGGAGGAAGCTGAGGAGTTGGAATATGTTGACCCATCCGTCTATCAGCTTGAGGGGTATGTTTTGAAGGAGATGGGTCGGCTGGATGAAGCAATGCAAGCGGTGGCGGAAGCGCTGGCAATCTATCCCCAGTATTTTGACGCCCTGTATGTGAAGGCGTGCATCTTTGCCTTGCAGGGAAGAAGGAGTGAACTGGTTGCCATCTTGCAGGAATTAATTGAACTGTATCCGGACTTTTACTACTACATCCTCGCCGAGCCCAATTTTGAGCCCTATCTGGAGGATGCGGAGATTATGGAATTGCTGGGCTCGCAGTAAGGGATGTTTAGTCCGATGGTTGGGAGTCTCCATGTATGAAGCTGTAGGGGTGATACATCTCCATTCCACTTTCTCCGACGGCACCGCAGACATCGGAGAGATTATGACTGCGGCTTCACAGAACCACCTGGATTTTGTGGTTTTGACCGACCACGACACTCTGCGGGCGCTGGAGTTTGGTTACGAGGGGTATCATGATGGGATAATGCTTCTGTGTGGATATGAGATCACCCCGGAAAGGGACCACTATCTGGTCATAGGCACCGACAAGCTCATCACCAATGATGGAGGTCCACAGGTTTTTGTAACAGCGGTGAGGTATGCTGGCGGTCTGGGCTTCATCGCTCACCCGGACCATGTGGGGGTTCCTCGCTTCGGTGTGGGGCGCTACAATTGGACCCACTGGGAGGTGGACGGTTTCACCGGTGTCGGCGTCTGGGACCTGATGACCGACTGGCAGGAGCGGGTGACCGGCATCTGGCAGGGAATAAAAGGGGTGCTCAATCCCCTGGGACATATTCGGGGACCCAGGACAGTTACCCTGAAGCGGTGGGATGAGATGAATCTGAGACGGCGGGTGGTGGGAATCGGAGAGATAGACAATCACGGGAAGCACCATAGGTTTCTTTTCATCCGACTGACCATCTTCCCTTACCGCTTCGCTATGGGCACGGTGCACAATCATCTCCTGCTGAAGAAACCCCCAAGCGGTGATTTCAAGCGGGATAAGCAAGCACTTCTGGATGCTCTCCGGTTGGGTCGCCTGTATATCTCTATGGAGGCTTTTGGGTCGGCAAATGGATTCCGCTTTTGGGGGGAGCTTTCAGATGGGAAGAGTCTTTCTATAGGTGATAGGATGAAGTTCTCTGAGGGTGTCCCCTTTCAAATTGAGAGCCCCAGGGAGGCGAAGATAAGGCTGTTGTGCAATGGTGTTGTGGTCAAGGAAGTTGCAGGCAGTCGGCTGGAGTATGAAGCAGGCTCACCGGGGGTCTATCGGGCGGAGGTCTATCTGCCGGATAAATCCTGGAAAAAGCGCTCTCTTCCGTGGATATTCTCCAATCCCATCGTTCTTGTGGACGGTCTGGGGTAAAGATGAGGGAAAGTGATGGAGCGGAGTGATTTTCTAATCATCGGTTCGGGGATTGCCGGTCTCTCCTACGCTTTGCAGGTGGCTGACTACGGCAGGGTGGTAATAGTCACCAAGAAGGAGGACTCCGATTCGGCTACCAACTTCGCCCAGGGGGGGATTGCTGCGGTGCTGGACCCGAAGGACAGCTTTAAGACCCATCTGGCAGACACCATGAATGCGGGGGCGGGACTCTGCCACCGGGAGGTGGTGGAGTTGGTGGTGCGAGAGGGACCGTCCCGTATAAAGGCGTTGATGGGGTTAGGGGTGGATTTCACCAAGAAGAAGGGCGATGGGAACCGACTGGATCTGGGTAAGGAAGGGGGGCATTCCCGCAGGCGCATCGTCCACGCCAAGGACTTCACCGGGCAGAAGGTGGAATCAGCCCTGCTCCAAAGTGTGCGGGAGCATGAGAATATCACCCTGCTGGAGAACTCTATGGTTATAGATATTGCAACAGCCGGCGAGGGTCCCTCAAGGCGCTGTCTGGGATGTCGGGTGTTGACCGACGAGGGGAGGGTGGATCTCTTTCTCTCCCGATTGACCCTTCTGGCTTCGGGCGGTGCGGGAAAGGTCTATCTGGTGACCAGCAACCCCAATGTGGCGACCGGCGACGGTATGGCTATGGCTTATAGAGCTGGCGTAAGGCTTGCTAATATGGAGTTCGTCCAGTTCCACCCCACCTGCCTTTACTATCCCGGGGCTAAGACTATCATGGAGCGCTCTTTCCTCATCACCGAAGCGGTGCGGGGTGAGGGGGGGATATTGATTACCAGGGACGGAGAGCGCTTCGCCCAAAAGTTTGACCCCCGTGGTGAGCTGGCACCACGGGATATCGTCGCTAGGGCGATAGACGCCACCATAAAGAAACGGGGCGATGACTGCGTCTATCTGGATATGCGCCCCATCGGCTCCGCCCAGATCAGGGAGCGCTTCCCCTATATCTATGAGAACTGTAAGCTGTTGGGCATAGATGTGACCAAGGAACCCATTCCGGTGGTTCCGGCGGCGCATTATTTCTGTGGCGGGGTGTGGACGGATACTTATGGCAGGACCAGTCTCCCGGGGCTTCAGGCGGTGGGGGAGGTAGCCTGCACCGGGATGCATGGAGCCAACCGCTTAGCTTCTAATTCCCTGCTGGAGGCGCTGGTGATGGCTCATCGGGCGGCTACCATCGCCCCGGAGTTGATGGAGGAGGTCAACCTGAAGGATAATGAGGTCAAATCCATTGTTTTGGAGGGGCTTCCTCAGGCGAAGGAGTCGGTGGTGGTCTCCCACGAGTGGGCGGCGGTCAGACGGTTGATGCATAATTATGTGGGGGTGGTGCGCTCCGATGAACGGCTTGCCATCGCCGCCGGAAAGATAGCTCAAATTCGTCGGGTGGTGGATGAGTTCTGCGAAAAATATTTCCCCACAGTGGACAGCCTGGAGACCAGAAATATCGCCGTGGTCGCTGGTCTGGTCATCTATGGGGCTATGCGCAGAAAGGAGTCCCGTGGTTTGCATTATAATATAGACCACCCCGAAAGGGATGATGAGAACTGGCGGAGGGATAATTTTATAGACCCGCCGATTGAGGATTTTGGTGAGGTGTAAACGATGGCAGAATTGAGTGCTAAATCCGAAGCTGGGGCTAAGAGAGTGGCTATCCTTGATTTCGGGTCCCAATATACCCAGCTCATCGCCCGCAAAGTCAGGGAGTTGGGCATCTATTCGGAGATATTTCCCTGCTGGGTGACTAAAGGGGAACTGGCGCCACTCTCCACCATCGGGGGGATTATCCTCTCCGGGGGTCCCCGCTCGGTCACCGATGAGGATGCCCCCCTGCCGGGGGATTTTATCCTGCGGATGGGGATTACTCTGCTGGGCATCTGCTACGGTCTGCAGTATATATCCCATAAGCTGGGAGGGAAGGTGGCAGGCGCCGGGAGAAGGGAGTATGGTTTCGCCAACCTCAATGTGGATACCGCCCATCCCCTCTTCTCCGGTCTGGATGAGGTGGAGCGGGTGTGGATGAGCCACGGCGATGCGCTTGAGACTATCCCCCCTGATTTTCACCCCATCGCCCACACCGAGAACGCCCCTTTTGCGGCTGTCGCCAACGCAGATGACACTATCCTGGGGGTGCAGTTCCATCCGGAGGTGCACCATACGGAGAAGGGAAAGCAGATGCTTTCCAACTTCCTCTTCAAAATCTGCAACCTCTCCCCCGATTGGACCGTCAAATCCTTTGTGGAGCGGGCGATTCTGGAGATAAAGGAGCAGGTGGGTGCCCAGAAAGTGCTCTGCGCCCTCTCTGGGGGGGTGGATTCCACGGTGATGGCTACCCTCATCCGCCGGGCGATTGGCGAACAACTGCTCTGCGTTCTGGTGGACAACGGCTTGATGCGCCAGGGGGAGGTGGAGCAGGTTCAGGGCTATCTATCCGACATCCTTCCCCTTGAGGTCATTGACGCCGGCGAGCTCTTCATCAACAACCTTCGCGGGGTGGAGGACCCGGAGGAGAAACGGCGCATCATCGGTCATACCTTCATTGAGGTCTTTGAGGAGCGAGCCCGAAAGGAGCAGGGCTTGCGCTTCCTAGCCCAGGGGACGCTCTATCCCGATTATATAGAATCGGTCTCGGTCAAAGGTCCCAGCGCCATCATCAAGAGCCATCACAATGTGGGCGGACTGCCGGAGGGGATGGAACTTGAGCTGGTGGAGCCCTTGAAGTATCTCTTCAAGGACGAGGTGCGGGAGGTGGGGCGGGAACTGGATTTGCCGGAGGAGATAGTCGCCAGACATCCCTTCCCGGGACCGGGGCTTGCGGTGCGCATACTGGGGGAGGTGACCCCGCAGAGGTTGGAACTGGTTCGCCGGGCTGACGCCATCGCCATAGAGGAGTTGAAAAAAGCAGACTACTATGATAAGGTGTGGCAGGCTCTGGTGGTGCTTCTGCCGGTGCGCACGGTGGGGGTGATGGGCGACGCCCGCACCTACGAGAATGTGGTCGCTCTGCGCTGTGTAACCTCAACCGACGGCATGACCGCCGACTGGACCCACCTGCCGGAGAGCTTGCTCTCTTCCATCTCCACCAGGATTATAAACGAGGTCAGGGGTATAAATCGGGTTGTCTATGACATCAGCTCCAAACCCCCGGCGACCATAGAATGGGAGTAGGGAGTTGAGGGGGGTGAAGGGGGGTCTCTTTACAAAAAGAACTCATTCCCTATAGATGATACTATTGATGTCACCATCGCCGCCAGCGTTGATTCCCAGGAGGATGTCATCGTTTCCGCCGGGACCTTTGCCGACTGCTATAAGATTATCTATAACAGCATTATGGTCATCTACTTCTCCAGCTGGGGGGATTTCCCCCTGGTCCTGCCGATATATGTATGGTTTAAACCGGATGTGGGGCGGACGAAGATGCATATACAGGTTGACCTACCCGACCCCTTTGAGGACATTGAATATCTCACCGAGCTTAAAAGCTACTTTCTCACTTAAACTGGCTTTTTACCCCGCCGGTGAAGAGAGCCCCCTCCCTTGTGGAGGGCTTTTTTAGCGCCCCGAAAAGGGCAAAAAAAACGCTCCTGGAGCGAAAATTTTACTTGACATCGCAACGGATGTTGTGTATACTTTTGTTGAGAGGATGTTTCGGCTGATGTGCACTCTTTAGCTATCATGGAGGTGTAGCCATGGAAGGCTTGACCCACAGACAGGGAGAGGTCTATCGGGTGGTGGTGGAGTGGATAGAGGCTAACGGTCAGCCCCCCACGGTGCGGGAGATGGCCGGGGTGCTGGACATCGGTCCCCGGGCGGTCTTTGACCATCTGCAGGCGCTGATCAGGAAGGGCTACCTGCGCAGTAAGCCGGGGCTCTCCCGGGGGCTTTCGGTGATAGGTGAGGGGAAGGGACCGGCGGTAAGCGCCAGGGCTCTTCCCATCATCGGTCGGGTGGCTGCCGGGGTGCCCCTGCTGGCGGAGGAGAACTGGGAGGGAGCGCTCTCCATAGACCGCAGTCTGCTTCCCCAGGGGGATATCTTTCTCTTGCGGGTTAGTGGGGACAGCATGATAGGCGACCACATCCTGGACGGCGATCTGGTGGTGGTGCGCCGTGCCGAGACAGCCGAGGAGGGTCACATCGTGGTGGCTCTGCTGGGCGAGGAGGCTACGGTCAAACGCTTCTCCCGCAAGGGCGGACGCCCCACCCTCATCCCCTCCAACCCCAGATATAAGCCCATAGTGATGGAGGGGGTGGAGGACGAGGTGCGCATAATCGGCAGAGTGGTAAGTCTCATAAGGGAGGGGGTAGGAGGATAAAGAGTTGGAGCAGGAACGTTGGAACGACCCCATCCGGGTGGGGGCTGTATTTTACGGCGGGAACATACGTCCGGTCTGGTTTGAGTGGCGCGGTATCCGCTACAACATCGTCAGGGTTACCTATTCCTGGGAGGACCGGCAGGGGATGCGCCCCCTGCGCTGTTTTGCGGTGAGCGACGGGGTCAATATCTTTGAGATATGCTTTGATGCCCAGTTCTCGGAGTGGCGCATCAAGGGCAGTTACTCCTCGGGCTGAGACGGGCGCATGAAGGCGAGCAGGAGCGCCTGAGCCCGGCGGGTCGGTCGGGGAGATTTTTTTTCAAGCTGGTCTGGGAGATTAGCCCCGGGGACTGAGAACGGTCGGGGTGAATGATAGTGGAGGGACCGCCGGCACCTGCCGGCGGTTTTTTTATAATACTGTGCAAGGGAAAATGGTATACTTCTTGCTTATAATGGAGGGTAATATGAGAGTTATCACCTTTATGTTTTTAGTCTCTGTCCTGCT
>Ga0114919_10003674_pt1 | contig 12359 bp, 10 predicted proteins | sample BlataG_FD_88682 | JGI IMG/M metagenome (GOLD analysis project Ga0114919, IMG submission 88682) | Deep subsurface microbial communities from Black Sea to uncover new lineages of life (NeLLi) - Black_00105 metaG | ecosystem: Environmental > Aquatic > Marine > Oceanic > Sediment | place: Atlantic... | reverse complement strand
CCTGCTGGGCACTATATTGGCTCTGTTGTTTCTCCCGGGAATAGGCCTCAGTGGCAGTTATGCGGCTATTTTCGCTATTTATTGCCTGCTGCAAATTAGCGGCAACACGGCGCAGGGTCCGTTTCAGGGCTTTATCCCTGACCTAGTACCTGAGCAGAGGAGGGGGTTAGCCTCAGGAGTGAGGGGTTTGCTCAACATGGCGGGTGGTATTGCCCTGATACGCCTGATAGGTCCCCTTATGGACCGTTACTTTATTGGGCGTGAAAGCTGGGGATTGTGGCTAAGTTTGGGTATGCTGGCTATTGTCCTACTCGGGGCTATGCTCGCCACTGTCCTGACGGTCAAGGAGCGACCCGGGGCTGATGGCTCCCGATTACCCTTGCTGCCAAGCCTATATAAAAGTTTCAAGATTGATGTCAAGGCAAACCCTAATTTTATACCTTTTCTAGTCTGCTGCTTCCTTATCTTTACCGCCTGGGGCGCTTTGATGGCACATGCCCTATATTATCTTATGGATGTTGTCGGTATAACTGAGCCAGGAGAAGTAATGGGTAACCTCCTAATCGTGGTCGGTATCTGTATGTTAGCTGTGGTTTATCCTGCCGGGCGTTTGTCTGACCGGGTTGGGCGCCGACCAATTGCAGTCTCTTCGGCACTGCTTGGGGCTTTAGGAACTGTGGCACTTTATTCCTCCCAGAGCTACGAGCAGGTGATGTTAAGCGGAGGTCTTCTGGGAATCAGTGGCGGAGCCTGGATGAGTTCTCAGTGGGCTCTGGCTACAGATTTGGTAGGTAAGGGTGAGGAGGCAAGACACCTTGGATTGGTCAATATATCCATTGCTGGTGCTGGCGCTTTATCACGCTTCTTCGGGCCAGTAATTGACTTCTTTAATACCCTTAGTCCCAATCTAGGCTACAAGGTTATGCTTCTGGCTTGTTTTATCTTCTTCATTGTCGGCTCACTGCTACTAATAAAAGTTAAGGGACGGGAGTTAACCAAAGTAGGGTAATATCGCCTCCCACCCCAAGGCAGCAAGCACTACGAAAACTACATATAGTATAGTTCTGCCCAACCAGCAGATAAGGACAAACTTCCATAAGGGAAAGCGGAGGGCACCAGCAGCCAGACCAACCAGGTCAAAGAACAGGGGCACTAGCGCGAAAATAAAGATAGCTATAGCCCCCCACCGCCTCACCCAACCCACTAACCTCTGATATAGCTTATTATTCTCCACAATGCCGCGTCCACCGTAGCCAGCCATATAACCCACTATCTCCCCGATAGCCGCCCCGGCTCCACCAACCAGCCCGACTATAACTGGACTGACTAGACCACCAGCCTGGTATAAAACAACGCCCAAACCAGAAAGTATTGGCAGAACTATACCCGGTAAAAGAACGGTGCCATTCCCAATCAGGCTAATCAGAAAAGCACCCAAATAGCCGTAACTTTTCAGTTCGGCAACTATCTCTGGTTTCCGCCCGTAGAAGAAGAGAACAAGGCTAATAGCTATGACAAGAAGTAAAGTCAAAAGGGGAATAATTCTCTTTCTTAACCGTTGTCTTCTCCCCACCCTACCCGGCATATTGTTACTAATTATCCTACCCATCTTGTGTTCAGCATTGTAGCACATTGTAGGCTCAGGAGTAATAATATAAATAGTGGGGTCATTTATCAACATAGGGCGAAGGAGTTTATGCGTTGTCGGCTAGCTCTATCTCTGCTATACTTAGCTTGTGTGCCCCCATCGTCTAGAGGCCTAGGACATCGGCCTTTCAAGCCGGTAACAGCGATTCGAATTCGCTTGGGGGCACTCTAATTCACTCTCAGGAGCAGGACATGCCAAAGATAACACCAAAAACAAAGTCTACCAAAGGCGAGCAACTTAATCAACCACTTCAGGGGGAGCTAGCCACCTACGAAAAGGTAGGACTATTCCAACACTCGGTGACTAAGAAAACCGCCTACCGTTACCGTGGGGTGTTGCTTCAGTATCAGAAAGCTCTAAATGGCACTACAAATAAGGGATGTGGTTAGAATTTTTTAGTGATTTTATCCCTTGGTATGAAAGAGATACTCGTAACTTCTTTCGGCTCAAAGCCCATACAAAGGGCTAATATTTGATTGTAATCGAAAACAGGTATTGAGTATTTATTCTCATTATCATCACCTCTATTTAGTTCCTTTTGCATCTCGTCCAGATGCATTAAACAAGTTATGCATGAAACAACTAGGAGCTCGGCATTGGTCTCTTGTTTGATGGCATCGAATTTCTTCTTGGTATATCTTACTGCATCAATGCGAGCTCCACGGGCAAATCCCCCAGCTCCACCGCAGCATTGGAATTCTCGACTGAAACCCTGGACTTTCGCTCCTAAAGCCTCTACAAGTTTCCTTAACATACTTGGTCTCCCCGGATTATCAAAGCCGACGATTTCGCTTGGAAATAAAGTGTGGCATGGATACTGGACTACAGCATTAACCCCCTCAAGGCTCTTGGTAATCGTACTACTAATTTTCTTGGGACCAACCTCATTATAGAGCACATCAATCATGTGGTAAGGCTTAGCCGTCCCTTCAAATTTTTTACCGGCTATTCTCAGCAATTCATTAACTCTCTTCCTCTTTTCTTCATCTTGTAAAAGTTTAGCCCTTCCCAACCTTAGTGAACTGTAACAGGAACCACACTCAACTATAGGGTTGACCCCTTTTTCTTCGGCAATGGAAAGATTCCAAGCATTGATAGCTAGGCTAGCGATTTCATCAGCCGAGGGGAATGTGCCAAAGGTTGAACAGCAGGCGCTCCCCTCCAAATCCACTAATTCCACCCCTAGCCTGGGCATGGTTAGCCTAATTGCCCGTTCCACATCTGGTCTTATGGCTGGCATATTACAACCGAGGAATAGTCCGTATTTCATATAACCTTAAAGCCTAAACATATAATCGTTTTCTTTCACCAGCTCTGTCTCTCTAAGAATAGCCTGAAACTTCTCTAGTAGTTCAGGAAATTTCACAATCGTAGGCGGCACTTCTTCCAGACCTAAAGATTTCCTCAGCTCTTGCACTTTCCCTACCGGCTGGGTGTGACCTCTTTGAAATATTTCGGTAACCGCTGAGGGAATGTAGGTTTCGTCCTTCTTGCTCTGCCATCTTCTTATTGAGAGGCAAAGTTCAAACGGGTGTACTCCCATCGGGCACATTTCCTCACATGCCGAACAGGTAACACATATCCAGGGAGTCCCATCTTCAAGCAGTTCATCTTCTAATCCCAGCAGAACCACGCGAGCCAGCCTTCTTATAAGGAGTGGTGGTTCGGCTTCAGCTGCAGGGCAACCTGAAACACAGGTTCCGCAGTTAAAACAATTTCGAATGTCTGCGCTCTCGTCGGTTATTTCCTTCCAAAGATTTTTATTTGCCTTAGCCAAATCAATCATATTAGCAAACTCCTATATTATCCCTTAGTACTCTCGGGGTAGCTGGTTTAATTCAGCTAGGGTGAATACCGGACCATCTCGGCAGACATATTTATTACCTATATTGCATCGACCACACTTGCCTAGCCCACACTTCATCCTCATTTCTAGGGACAGGAGGGTTCTCTCCGGTGGGAAGCCGAGTTCTTGGACAACAGGTAGGGTAAACCTTATCATAACTGGCGGTCCGCAAACCAGCGCATATGCGTTATTAGAGCCGGGGGCGACTTCCTTGGCAATGGCAGGGACAACCCCTACTTTGCCCTTCCACTCTTCGTCTCCCCTATCGACAGTAACATATAGTTGGAGGTCATCTTGTTTTCCCCATTCTTGGAGTTCGTCCTTGTAAAGCAGCAACCCAGGACTCCTGGCACCATAGATAACGGTGATATCCCCAAAGTTACTCCTGTTCCGCTGAACCAGCATGAAATTGGTAAGAGCCCTCAGGCTGGTGAACCCAAAGCCGCCACCGATGATAACAATATTCTTACCCTTGAGTGCCTCTATGGGATAGCCGTTGCCTAGAGGACCCCTTACGCCGACAGTTTCCCCAGGCTCCATGTTGTGAAGTGCTGTGGTTACCACCCCTACCTTATTCACCGTGAACTCAAGACGCCCTTCCTGAGTAGGCGAGGACGCTATGCTAAAAGGAGCCTCTCCCTTACCCAAGACAGATAGCTCGGCAAACTGCCCCGGGATATACTTGAAGCCTGTCTCATCCTCACTATTAAGAAAGGAAAGGGAAAATGTCTTAATATTCTTGTCTTCTGTCTCGGTGACAACCCTATCTATTCTCATTGGTAATGGCAGGTATGGATTCTTCATCTAGCGACCTCTATTTATTGGATATGGTGGTTAACACCTGACGGATATCCAGATTCACCGGGCATTCTGTGACGCACCGCCCACAGCCGACACAGCCAATCTGACCGTAATCGTCTATACAATAGCTGAACTTATGCATTATCCTTTGCCTATATCTTTCCTTATTCGTTGGTCTGGGATTGACCCCGGATGCCTGCAAGGTGAAGAGAGGAAACTGACAGGAATCCCAGATACGAAGCCTCTCTCCTCCTGAATCCCTGGCCTCATCAACGATATCGAAGCAATAACAGGTAGGACAGAGATAGGTGCAAACCCCACAGCTAATACATTTTTCACTCAGCACGCCCCATATAGGGTCATCGAACACTCTGTCCAACTTTTCTTTCAGCCCATCTATTGTTATCTGGGGTAGTATAGATGCCTCAGCCTCCCGGATAGCCTTTCTCATCAAGGCTAGCTTATCCTCTCCCGCATCTTCAGCTTCCCTCTCTTCTAGAAGTTTCGCCCCCTTATCAGTGATTACCTGGACTATGTAGTCATCACCGATATCTGCAAGTAGGAGGTCTGAGCCCTCTGGTGAGAATGGTCCCCCACCTACTGAAGTACAGAAACAGGTAGCTCTGGGCTTAACACAGCCTATTGCTACCACTACCATGTTGGCTCTACGATTCAGATAATAAACATCCTTGTATTTTTCTTCGTTGAAGACCTTATCCAGAAGGGTGAGACTTCTGGCATCGCAGGGGCGGATACCAAAAAGAAGGTATGGTCTTTCCTTGCTGAGAGGCACCTTTATGTTGGCTGCATCATCAAAGGAGCTATAGGTAAACAATGTCTCTGACTGAGGGAATAGTATCTCCTTAGGAGGCTTTATGGAGTTTGTGTAATCAAGAAAGGCCTCGCTGCCCGAACCAATTCTATCACAGACGACAAGGTCATCTCTCTTCACCGGGGCAAATACCTCATATTTCCGGAGTAGGTTATCAAGAAGGTCAGCTATATCCTGTTTTCTAATAATTTTAGCTTTCATTAGCAATATCCCAATTTTGACTCATGGGTTCAGCATAAACCCCTCTGGGTCATCTGGTCTAAATGTAGCCAAGGGAGCTACTTGGTCAAGGCTTATTCCCGCTTCATAGTGGAATAGCTCCTTAACATCACTAGCCAGCTTTCTGTTAAGTTTTCTGATATCCACCCCCGTAGGACAGGCTCGCTCGCAGGCACCACACTCAACACAACGCCCGGCGAGATGCAAGGCACGCATGATGTGGAAGATAATGGTGTCACTAATATTGGTTGTTTTGCCTATCCACTGCGGATGAGTATCATCTACGAAGCATTCCTGACAGTAACATAGGGGGCAAGTATTTCTACAGGCATAGCAGCGGATGCATTTGCTGGCCTCATCGGAGATATACTGCCATCTTTCCTCAGGAGATTTAGTTTCAAACTCAGCTATATCAGCGTATCGGTCAGTGGCTTTTTCTTCCACCATATCCCCTATTAAGATGTCGTAAATCACCGGGTTCCTATGTGTGCAAGCCTCACAGCTAGGATAGAGGTATTCATTCCAGTTTAGAACTCTGGTGAAGCCGTCCCCCTTGAGGATAAGCTTATCATCCCCCTCCCCTACCTCCAGGATTTCCTTTCCTTCAAGCTCAGCCTCTATTCGTCTCCTATCAACCATCCCCTGACAGGGGATGCCAATTATGATTACCTGTTCCCTTGTTACCTGTTTTTCCTTGATGAGTTCAACAATAGCCCGCACATCGCAGCCTTTAGCTACAATGGCGACCTTCTCCTGCCTTTTTACCAAGTAATTAGCCAGATTATTGTCACAAAATGAGCCCCAGATTAGCCTCTCTGCTTCTTCCTGTCCCCTGATAAAGCAGGGTGTGTTGCGCAGAGGCAAGGTGCCCTGTTCAAATCCGATGACTAGCTCTACTTCCCTTTGCTGAAGCAGTTTTCGGGCTGATTCCCTTATCTGATTGGATAGGTCTGTCATCTAGTATACCCTCATATTATCTTTTGACCAGCCTTTTCGCTGGACCCAAGGCCTTTACCCTTTCAGTAACTCTGGCTACCACCTCGGCAAACCTTCCTCCTTCGGCTGCTGATACCCAACTGAACTGAACGCGCCCTTCCTCAAGACCAACATACTCTAGAAGATTCTTTAGCAGGGCAAACTTCCTTCTGGCGCTGTAATTGCCAGTGAGATAATGGCAATCGCCAGGATGACAACCGCTGACGAGCACTCCATCGACACCGCGTTGCAGGCTGGCTAGAATGAAGAAGGGATTTATTCTCCCCGAGCAGGGAACTCGGATGATTCTGACATTAGACGGGTACTGAATTCTACTTACCCCAGCCAGGTCAGCCCCAGCGTAGCTACACCAGTTGCAGAGAAAGGCGACTATCTTTGGCTCCCAATCATTGATTTCCCTTTTCATTTATACCTCAACTAGCATGAATCATAGACAAGATTTGCTGGTCACTGAATCCCTGTATATCCAAGGCGCCACTTCGGCAAGACGAGGCACAAACCCCACATCCCTTGCACAAGGCTTCATTGACTACGGCTATCTTCTCTTTGGCGTCTATTTCTATTGCGCCGAATGGGCAGACCTCTACGCATACTCCACAGCCGGTGCACTTCCGCTCATCCACGGTGCTGACAACACCGCCAGCTTCAATTTTGTTCTTGGCCAGAATGGTTGTCGCCCTGGAGGCGGCTGCCTTAGCCTGGGTGGTGCTCTCATCAATGAGCTTGGGGCTATGTGCCAGCCCACATACGAAGACCCCGTCAGTGGTAAAGTCTACCGGGCGAAGCTTAACATGAGCCTCAAGGAAGAAGCCATCCTCATTCAAGGGGACTTTGAAGAACCGAGCTAGTTCTTCGTTGCCCGGTGCGGGGATGGTGGCTGTAGCCAAAGCCAGCGTATTAGCGTCTATGGAAAGGCGCTCACCCAGGATGGGGTCGGTAACGCTAACCCTGAGAACTTCTTTGCCATTGTCGCTTATGGCTTGCACCTCAGGCTTATCAGGCAGGTCATAGCGAACGAAGAGCACGCCTTTAGCTCTAGCCTCTTGGTAGTATTGCTCCTTGAAACCGTAGGTTCTAATATCCCGATAGAGAATATAGATATTCACTTCGGGGTTTATCTCTTTTAATTTAAGGGCGCACTTTATTGAGTCACTACAGCAGAGTCGGCTACAATAGGGTCTTTCTTTCTCTCTGGAGCCTACACACTGGATAATTACCACGTTTTGACTGGAACAGACCTGGGGATTACCCTTGGCAATCTCCTCCTCCAGCTCTAGCATAGTGAATACCCTAGAGTCTTCACCATAGAGGTATTCATTGGGTCTGTGGACATCACCACCGCTAGCAATTATGGCTACCCCGTGATTTATCTCCCTGACCTCTCCTTCAGGGCGCACCAGTAGCCTGGTTGTGAAGTTGCCTACATAGCCGCCGACTTCTAGGATGTCAGTCTCCTTATAGATATGTATCAAAGGCTCTCGTGAGACTTTGTTGATAAGGTCTTTGAGATAAGCCTGGACATCCAGACCCTCAAGAGTATAATGAAGCCTGTTGGCGATGCCACCAAGTCGAGAGGCTCTTTCCACTAGGTGAACCTCAAACTTCTGCTCAGCCAGATTTAGGGCACTAACCATACCTGAAATGCCGCCACCAACGACTAGGGCAGCGTGATTTACCTCCACAGGCATCGGCTTCAGTGGCTTAATCAACCTTGCCTTGGCTACCGCCATTCTTACTAAGTCCTTAGCCTTCTCGGTAGCCTTCTCCGGCTCGTGCATATGTACCCAAGAGCACTGGTCCCGAATGTTGGCCATCTCAAAGAGGTATTTGTTAAGTCCAGCCTCCCTAAGTGTCTCCTGGAACAAGGGCTCATGGGTTCGGGGGGTACAGGAAGCAACCACCACGCGATTCAGATTGTATTCTTTTATCTTCTCCTTTATGCTCTGTTGAGTATCCTGTGAGCAGGTAAATAGATTCTCATCAGCGAAGACCACATTAGGCAAGGAGCTGGCATATTCTTTTACACTTGGGACATCCACTACTCCACCGATATTAATGCCGCAGTGACAGATGAAGACTCCGATTCGCGGCTTCTCTCCAGTGACATCCCTCTCTGGTGGGTATTGCTTTTCTACGGTCAGGCTGTGCCGGGCTGGGAAGAGTAGACGGGAGGCATCACTAGCGGCAGCGCTTGCCTCCATTATTGTTTCTGGAATATCCTTTGGTCCAGTAAACACGCCAGCAGCCAGTACCCCAGGTTTAGAGGTAGCTACCGGTGAGAAGTCGCCGACCTGACAGAATCCATACTGGTTGAGTTCCAGCCCCAGCTTCTCAGCCAGGTCTTTGCTCACCGCCGGTGGTCTGAGTGCTACCGAGAGAACCACCAGATTAAATTTTTCCTCCTTTACTCCACCAGCCTCGTCAGCGAACCTGATGAGCAGGTCTCCATTGCTATCTTGAAGGATGGTGTGTATTCTTGACCTTGTAAATTGAACCCCGTACTCCTCTTTTGCCCGCTCATAATACCGCTCAAAATCCTTGCCATAAGTCCTGATATCGATGAAGAAGATGGTAGTCTCAAGAGGGATTGAACTATGCTCTTTGGCTACCACTGCCTCCTTTATAGCATAAGTACAGCACACTGAGGAGCAGTAGCCATTTTGGGCGACATGGATGTCTCTCGAGCCCACGCACTGAATCCAGGCAATACTTTTCGGCGGTTTCTTATCTGAGGGTCTGAGAAGCTGACCCTGAAACGGACCGGAGGCGCTCAGGATTCTTTCAAACTGGATGCTGGTTATCACATTGGGGTAAACGCCATAGCCATAATTGCCCAAACCGCTGGCATCAAATTCATCAAAGCCAGGGGATAATATAATAGAGCCGACATCAATTTCTAGGTCCTCTTGCTTCATCAGGTGATTGATAGCTTCAGCCTTGCAGGCAGCAAGGCACTGCATGCACTCTGAGCAGACAGCACAGTTCAAGCATCGCTTAGCTTCTTGAAGAGCCATCTCCTCGGTAAGACCTAATTCAACCTCATTAAAGCTACTGCACCTCCGCTCCATATTTAGGGTGGGCATCTTCGCTCGTGGCTTGTATTCCACTTCTGGGGGAGGTTCGCTTATGCCAGTAGGCTTTGTCTCATCTATTACTCTACCTTGTCTAATGTCATCGCCCCTAAGGTATCTATCAATGGAGGTGGCTGCTGTCTTCCCAGCAGCTACTGCTTCAATAGCGATGCCGGGTCCGGTTTGGGCATCCCCGCCAACAAAAATTCCCGGTCGGTTGGTAGCTAGAGTCAGCGGGTCAGCGGCAATTGTTCCCCGTTGGGTAATCTCTAGCCCTGAGCCTTCAATGAAGGATAGGTCTGGAGTTTGACCGATGGCTGGGATAACCGTGTCTACACCGATATCAAATTCTGAGCCAGGTATAGGCAATGGACGGCGGCGACCTGAGGCATCTGGAGCTCCCAGCTCCATTCGGGTGCACCTTATACCTGCCACCTTGCCATTCTGGGAGAGAACCTCCGTCGGAGCAACTAGGTATTGGATGTCAATTCCCTCGGCTAAGGTGGCTTCTATCTCTTCATCACTGGCTGGCATTTCCGCTCTGGACCTGCGGTAAAGAATAGAAACCTTGTGTGCCCCGAGTCGCAAGGCACTTCTAGCGGCGTCTATGGCTACATTTCCACCACCGATTATCGCAATCCTGCCTTTAACATCAGTTATCTTGCCCAAGTTTAAATCTCTGAGGAAAGTAACCCCATCAATAACCCCTGTGGACTCTTCCCCGGGAATACCTAGCCTCTGGCTCTTATGGGCACCAACGGCAATAAAGACAGCCTTATATCCTTGTTCAGTTAGGTCAGCTAAAGGTAGTTCCTTACCTATGGGGGTGTTGGTTTTAATTTCCACCCCTAGGTGCTTAATCCCCTGGATTTCTTTCTCCAATATGCGCTTGGGGAGACGATACTCTGGAATGCCTGTATAGAGCATGCCTCCAGCTACGGGAAGAGCCTCAAAGATAGTTACCTGATAGCCTTCCTTAGCTAGGTAGTAGGCAGTAGTAAGCCCAGCCGGACCTGAGCCAATAATTGCCACCTTCTCTTTCGTTTCCTTTACCTCTGGTGCTGGTAATTCATCTTCGGCTATGTCAGCAGCAAACCGTTTGAGGGCAGCGATAGCTAATGGCTCGTCAGCAGAGCCCCGTCGGCATTCAGCTTCACAGGGGTGGGGACAAATACGCCCTATAACGCCGGGTAGGGGGAGGTTTTCTTTTATTAAGTCTAGAGCCTCTTTATACTTACCCTGGGAGATTAGGGCAATGTAGCCTTGGGCATTAACATGGGCTGGGCAAGCCCTGACGCAAGGGGGTCTCTCCTTCTTATCAATAGTAAAGACACTGGGATAGGCTTGAGCAAAGGGTCTAAAGATTGCCTTTCTCTGGCTTAGTCCCTCATCAAACGTATTAGGTAGCTCTACAGGGCATACTAGGGTGCATTCCCCACAACCGGTGCATTTATCTATATCTATATATCTCGGTTTCCTCTCAATTACTGCCTTAAATCTTCCTGCCTCGCCATTGACCTCCTTTAGCTCTGCGTACGTTATTACCTCGATGTTTAGATGCCTTCCGCATTCTACGAGCTTTGGCGAGAGAATACACATAGCGCAGTCGTTGGTGGGGAAGGTCTTATCAAGCTGAGCCATAGTGCCACCAATGGCTGGGGATTTCTCTACCAAGTAAACTTTGTATCCTGACTCGGCAAGGTCAAGTGCAGCTTGAATTCCAGCTATGCCACCGCCAACAACAAGCACTGCACCTACCTTCTGCGGAGTTGACGTTTTCATAGTCTAAAGCCCCCGTCTTTCTGCAACCTGACGCGTTTCTGAAATATACTCTGAAAACTACCACAGCATTGAACAATCATGCCTAACTATCAGGTAAATTTCTTGGACTGCGAGGGGTCTACTGACAGTTACTGGGGGTAAAGGCCAGGTGGTCTTGGCAACCCAGCTATTTTGACCGTGCCTTTACCTAGACCTGAAGGGAAGAGAGCATAGATGCGTCAACGTACCTTCCTCTACATGAATTTATTATAAACCGCTTCGCAGCCACTTACAACTCTGGATAGCATCTTATCTATTCATGCTTTTCTATCAAAAATAAGCTTGGTCTTATGGTAGGCTCTTTGGTCCCCACTCTCTAGTTTACCACACCGCTTAACCAGTCCCCCTCTGCCATTCTGGCATTCTCTTCACCATCCAAGCTCTGAGAAAGTTAAAGGCTCCAGCTCGTGAGCCAAAACCATCCATAGGCCTAGTGCGCCGGCGGTATCCATTAATCCCTCGCTCTAAGGGAGAAGTAGTCATCGGCGCAGCTAAACTTAACCTCTCCGAGCTGCCTTAACCATTTCCTTTACCTTCTTATGGTCATCAGGATGAAGTTCCCAGGCCCGCATATACACATTATGTAGTTGGTACCAAAGACAGGCACCGACTCTTCACCTATAGTTAACCCTGGAAAGATAAAGCTCGGTGATCTCCTTGTCCATGTCTATCCAGTACCGTTTTCGGCAAGGTAGGAACAGGGCTCCTAGAGCTACTGTTTTACCACAATATCGGCACAACCCAGTAATGGAAACTTTAAGTGGTTAACTTGGTTTCGCTAATGCTCTCTAAGTATCTGGTTCTACTTTTCCGTAGCCTCGACGAAAGATGCATTAGGTAACAAAAAGCCAAAGTGTGATTCAGCGATATTGTTGACATACTAGTGGGAAATAGTCTATTCTCCGTGCAGAAAGGAGGGGAAACTATGCAAACATACTGCGTCAAATGCCGTGCTAAAAAGGAAATGAAGGATGCTAAGGCCATAACTATGAAGAATGGGAGGCCGGCAACTCAGGGTGTATGTCCTACATGTGGGACAAAGATGTTCAGAATTGGAAGTAAACAATAGCTTCCCATTCAGTTTAGCTATCAACGCAGGGATTTAGTAGTTGCCTTTTCCAAGTT
>Ga0114919_10003673_pt1 | contig 12359 bp, 11 predicted proteins | sample BlataG_FD_88682 | JGI IMG/M metagenome (GOLD analysis project Ga0114919, IMG submission 88682) | Deep subsurface microbial communities from Black Sea to uncover new lineages of life (NeLLi) - Black_00105 metaG | ecosystem: Environmental > Aquatic > Marine > Oceanic > Sediment | place: Atlantic... | reverse complement strand
TCGACGTCTGGGAACGTTGGCATTCCTGTCAATAGCCCAGTAGAGCCTAGGCATAAAAAACCTAAGCTTTCCACAAACCAAACTACCTGAGATTTGGAATTAGTAAATCAAATCGAAGTGTAACCTTAATTTAAGACTAGGTTGTATCTATTATTACAGAAAGGTACTAGCAGGAAAAAAATATCCTCTCTCTAAATTCTCTTTGTTCAAATTGCTTAGAAAATGGTGACTGGTACTGACACACCGTTTGTGGTGAAGTTAACTGCCCATGGGGAGGCAATGTGATCCACTAGACAGTCAACTGGTCCCTTTCCGGTAGCACCATACTGAGCAACAAATCCGAGGAAGGCCACCATTGCCAAGCGAGCATTCTTGATTTCCTTCTGCTTGAGCTCAGGCAAGTTGCCCTTGGACATGACCATTGGGTCAAAAGCACCACCTGGGTAGCCAGACACACCAGTACCAGAAAATTGAGACTCGAAGCCCAAGAATGAGCCTGGCTCTCCTTGGCTGCCAGGCTTCTTCATGTCTTGCCAGCGCTTGATCTCAGAGAAGTTGAAAAGGAAGAACATGGTCATAAGGAGGGAGTTGAATGGCCAACCAGAGCTTTCCATGACCTTGTCATTCTCATACCAAGCTGGGATTGGGAGGTTGAGTACGTCTGGGATGAGCATGCCAGCTACACCAAGCATGGCCCAGCGACCATTTTGGAGCTCAGCATTACGGTACCTGTTGGTTTAACGAGCGAAAGGAGTGTGATGTGAATAAATGGTCTTAAGAGAGGGGGAACAAAATATTTAGACATTAGAAGGAGCGAAGGAAGGAAGAGACACTGCCAGAACCTCAATTGAAGGGTTCTTAACCAGGGTAGTGCCTCCCCTTGTACTCCTCTAGAGAGAGGGGGGAGACGGTCCAGCTCTGGACTGTCGATCCAGCAACCTCCCAGCAATCTTCAACTTGACGGGCACTTACCAGTCCAAAGCTTTTGGGTCAACACCGAGATTGAGTGGATCAAATCCATAATCTCCTGGGAGACTGCCATCCAAGTGTGCTGGAGGAGTGCTGCCTGGTTGCCAGAGAGGGCGAGATGCTGCTTGCACTCTGACGCTACGGCGAGCCTGCACAATCAGAATAGATGGTTGATGAGATGAGGGTATTAGAAGCAAGAAGTGACAAGGGAAAGGTCAATCAGAGAAAATATCTATCAAATCGATGACCCATCTCTGCTATAATTACCTGGACACTGGCAGCTTTGCGGCTAACGAATCCACCGACTCTGTTGGCACTGATAGTAGTCTGCATGATGATAGTGCTGGATTATAATCAAGGTTAGGAGAAGCTAATTATGCCTTCAAGATGGCCTTGATTTCCTAGAGATAAGAGCCTAATCCTTGTAGAGATGAGTTGAGAGAGGGGAGAGAGAGAGAGAGAGGAAAGAGGGAGAGGGAGGCTGCTCTTTGGGTTAGATGGTTATATTGCTGAGCCCTTAGCACAGATGTGTGTGTCTCCATACAAAGGTCATATCGACATAGAATTATTGTGCATTTTTTGTTTAGGCAGCGATGCTGATGATGTTAATGGATGTCATTGTTCGCTCTCTGGGAAATCTTTTCCCTGTCAGGTCAAACGACATGTCGGCCAGTGATGATCAACTTCTGTGCCTTCAAACCAAATTTCTGCATTCTACTTCATTGTTTGAACTTAATATTAATAAGCTAATGCATTCTTGTCTCTTGTAAAGGCAGGGTATTCAACTCCCCCTCAAGAATCCCTGCCAATATGCAATCTTTTGGACGTCCACCGGATGTTTCTTCAAGAATCCGTATGCCACAAAGATTTTTATTATCTATTTCATGCATGAATGAATTTTACCATAGTAATGAGGAGCGACATCGCTTGAAAAGAAGACACCGATCTCAACAAAGAAGAGGTTTGATATGTCAAAGACAGAGCATTCAGGCACTATATACTGGTGGCTCACTTGCATTTGATCGTAAGCATCTGCATCTCAAATTTCTAACCGAATGGTGAACCTCCTACAAATTTGATTGCTGACATCCATCCCTTTCCTCTCTCTCTCTCTCTCCACTTCCACAGCTTCTCCAGATGGCCGTATCAACGTCAGAATTGTAGACCAAGGCAGGCAAGAAGCCAAGAGATGCATCGCAGAAACCACAGTAGCAGCCCCAGTAGATATAGTATGGAAAGTATTAACAGAATACGAACGTCTTCCGGAGTTCATTCCCAATCTAGAAGAATGTCGTAGATTGTCCACCTCAGCACCTGGGAGAATACGACTCTTACAAAGAGCATGTAGCCAGGCTGCTCTTTGGAGATTAGAAGCATCAGCAATACTAGATATAGAAGAAGTCAAGCTTCCAATGGGTAGGAGAGAAGCTAGGTTTACCATGGTCAAAGGTGATTTCAAAGAACTGAATGGCAGGTGGATTGTTCAGCCTAATCCCTCTAGCAGTAGTGGGAGTAGAGGCCAAAGCTGCCTCCTTAGGTATGATATATCACTATCCCCTAGGTTGCCTCTTCCAGCTACCATTGTTTCGTATATAGTGAAAGCAGGTCTACCAGCCAACATTAATGCAGTTATACGTAGAGCTGAGCAGTTGGCCAGAGATAGGTTGAAAGTATCGGGACCTGCTGCTTGGGCTGGTGTTGAGGAGGACCCTCCCATTCCTGGATTTAGTACTAACACTAATAGTATGGATGATGATGTTGGAGGGATGATATCATTTGATGGTACATCAGATATGGCTGTTGCTCTTCCTACCAAGGGGCCATTCTGGCCTGCTGGATTTGGGGTGTCTGCTTCTCCGTTTCCATCAACAGAAGTGGAAGGAATAGGAGGTGGAGGAGTAGATCAATCCAATAATTCAATGAATAATAATGGGAAATACGTGCCATCATCATCATTATCATCACCTCAACAACTAAAACAAAGGCTACGGGCTAGAACAACATCAAGGAAACTACAGCAGCAATCACAGTACCTTGGTGTATCATCAGTGCCTCTCCCGCCTGCCATTCCTCCAGAAGAGACTCTCAGAACTGTATTATCATCAATTGTTGCTGAAGATGCATTATTGGGCTCTTACCCAGAATTCAGTCAAGAATCTCCACCAACATCACCATCGTATACTACTAACCCCACCAACATCAATAGTGCTGATAATAATAGTAGTAGTAATACTGAGATACATTTACGTAGGCTGGACAGGATTGATAAATTACATAGAAGAGCGGTAGCATCTGTAGTTATAAATGCTCCTATTAATTTGATATGGAATATTCTCACTGATTACAACAACCTAGCTCAGTATGTACCCAACTTGGCTGCTAGCGAGAGAATGCAATTGCCACCAGATGCACCAGAGAGAGTTGTCAGGGTGAGGCAAATTGGATATAAGAGAATGCCATACATGTACCTTCATGCTGAGACTGTATTGGATTTGGTAGAGATGCCATGGAGGGAGATACAATTTAGACAAGTGAGTGGTAGTTTTGATAAGTTCCAAGGAAAGTGGATGCTGGAAGAAGTTGAGGCTGATGATGGTGACAGTAATGCTACTCCATCAACTACTACTAAGACATTGCTCAAGTATGCAGTTGAAATAGTAGCACCGGGACAATCAAGATCAATACTAGGTGTTATGGAACCAATATTAGAAGCATTAGTATTTGAAGATATTCCAGCCAATATGAATGCAATCAAGAAGACTGCTGAAGGTAGGCAATTGGAACAAATACTGTCCAGCCTGGATGATGCAGATGATGATGACACCAAGGTAACAGCACTGAAAGAAAAGGTACTGCGTCCCCGTGCATCTGATATGATGAATGATTTTACCATATTATCTAAAGAGCTGGCTCGTTGTTTTGGAGGGCAGAAGACATTGCCCAGCAGGACAAAGTTGAGGGAAATGAACCGGACTGATATTGAAAAGGCAATAACTGCTCATGGTGGTCGTGGTACTGTTGCTGAACGACTAGGCTGGGAGCTGCAAGTACCAAGCAGGAAGCCCAAGGGATATTGGGATTCTCTACCTAATGTGAAGTTGGAGATTGATGAGTTTATTAATCAGAATAATTTACAATCATCAGTGATGCCTCTGAAGAACGACTTTGTGAGAGCTGGTAGAAACGATATTGCTAGAGCAATAGAAAAGTGGGGAGGGCTGTATGTTTTAGCTTCAGAGCTTGGATATGAGACTCAAGATGGTTCTAGTAGGAGTGGCCCTACTGAGTGGAATCAATACATTAGCGATGTGGCAGCTAACACTGGGTTGAGTGGGAGGGAGGGGTTGTTTCAACTTGCAGCTGAAAGCTATCAAGTGGATAAGAATGGGAAGAAACAGGATATTGGTAAATTGAATACAGTGAGAAAAGAAATTGATAATTGGTAATTTGATTTCTATGTAAAAAGTGTGGGTTGGGTTGTTGAAGATGAAGGCAGATGAGGAGAGAAGGAGTCGAGCACTGCATGCATCAGAGGAAAAGGGCATCGATGCCTTTCAGAAATCACATTGTAACTCTTGATCTTTCTATTCTTTGCCATCATGATGGCGTTGAGAGGTGTAGCTAGAATACTGCTCGTCATCTCTCTGTGTTTGGCACTAGTTTGGCTTCAAGGATCACTTGCAAAGATTACACCTGCGAAATTCACGTCATCAAAGCAAAGATTGGAGGGCAATATCCTTGTAGTAGGATCGATCAATCTTGACTTGATAATTTCGGTAGACCGTATTCCCTCTAGAGAAGAAACGATCACATCGCGACGGCCATCTCCAACGTCTGCTCTGGGAGGGAAAGGAGCCAACCAGGCCCTAGCAGCTTCTAAATTAAGCAGTGCCTCCTCGGCAACATCCTTTCTATGCCGCTTTGGAAATGATGAACATGCAGACGCGCTCAAACATACTTTAATTGAGGCAGGTGTTGATATCTCAGGAAGTTCCATTGCCACCAACAGCACCAGTGGACTTGGCATCGTGCTCCTGGAACCTGATGGTACTGCATCAAGTATTGTCCTTGGAGGATCCAATGCTGCCTGGGATCACTCAACCTCTGGAATGGATCATCTATTCACGAGTAGCAGCAGTAGTTTTTCATATAGTGCAGTAATGCTGCAACAAGAGATTCCAGATAAAGTCAACCTCCTTGTAGCACAGGGAGCACACAACGCTGGAATTCCAATAATGTTGGATGTAGGTGGCGAAGAACGCTCATTATCAGCTGCATTAGTATCTCTTATCGATTACATTGCACCAAATGAGAGTGAACTACACCGACTGACTGGCTTGCCGACCAGTACTGAAACACAGGTAGTGACAGCAGCCAAGATATTGTTAGACCAGGGATGTCGCAATGTACTAGTCACACTGGGCGATAGAGGGTCCTTGCTCATTAAAGATGATGGTAGCATTCTTCGTCAACCAGCTCTACCTATACCAGGAGGCAAAGTGGTAGATGCTACTGCAGCTGGTGATGCTTTCAGAGCAGGATTCATGGTTGCGCTGGTGGAGGGGAGAGGGGAGGAGGAATCTTTGTTGTTTGGAGCTGCAGCAGGGGCTGTTGCTGTATCTAAAATGGGGGCAGCACCCAGTTTGCCTAACAGAGAGGATATTGCTGCACTGGTACCATCAATAGCACTACCAGAGAGTGATAGTGGTAAGATAAGTAGTAGTGATACTAAGGGCAGCAGCAATAATAATAGAGGTGAATGTAGCAATGTTATTACTACTAGTGATGATGCTACAGATGAGGATGCCACCTATGACAAAGGTACGATTGCCTTTCCATACAAGTTTGCATCCCGGCTGAATTCAATGCGTGCACGGAGAGATCTCATTAAGAGTAAAAATAATGCAGAAGGCAAGGATACTGTACTGGGCTGGATTGCTCGACAAGGTCAAATCAAAGGACTTGACTTGGTCGACTTAAATTATCCCCAGCACTTTGATAGCGCACTCACTGAGAAGAAACTTCGTCAGGCACTAGATTCTGCTGGCCTAACTGTTGGTGCTATTGCTATTCGTTTTCCAGAGAAAGACTTCAGCATGGGAGCATTTTCTAATCCCAATGATGTTACACGACAGAAAGCTGTCGACATTGCAGTGGAGGGATGCAGATGGGCTGCTAAATTAGGAGGACAACAGCTCATTATCTGGAGTCCGTATGATGGGTATGATTATCATTTCCAAATTGATTATGGAAAAGCGTGGCAATGCACGGTGGATTCTTTTCAAAAACTAGCAGATTCTTGTCCACCTGGTATACGTGTATCATTAGAATTCAAACCAACAGATGAATCTTCACGATTCTCTATAGTACCTTCCACTGGAGCTGCTCTATTACTATCCAATCAAGTCAACAGACCAAACTTTGGGCTGACACTAGACCTGGGCCATCTCTTGATGGCTGGAGAAAACCCTGCTCAGAGCGTAGCCATGGTGGCTACGGCTGGTAAACTATTTGGTATACAGTTAAATGATGCCCATGTGAAACTAGGAGCAGAAGATGGGCTAGTATTTGCATCTGTCAACCCAAGGATGGCACTAGAAGTTGTATATTATTTGAGAAAATTGAATTATAAAGGACATATTTATTATGATACATTTCCTAGGAATGAAGATCCAGTGAGGGAGGCTGAGTATAATATTAGAATGTTTAAGAAGATGTGGAGACTGACTGGAGAGATGATGGCGGGTGGAGGAGTAGAGGAGTATATGGCTCATCATGATGCAATGGGAGTGTTGGAATTATTAGAGAGAGAACATTTGATTAGGGAAATTATTTAAGAACAATTAATATTTTACACACTAAGTATTACTACTTGTGATGCTTCTTTTTCTTTTTTTTCTTAGGAGGAGCAGCAGCAGGCTCTTCTTTTTCTTCTTCTTCTTGTTCTTCTTCTTCTTCCTGTTGTTGTTGTCGTCGTTCTTCTTCACCTTCCTGTTCTTGTCCTCCTCCAACTGCTGCAGTAAACAAGTCTTCAAATTCCTTTCGAGCCACAGATGCAGACGCGACTCGCTTCTGCCACTCACCACTCCCTTTCTTCCACTCACTCACAAAACACTTCTTCAACACCATTGGCCCCCTATGCGTTGCTGCCAATCTTTCTTCAGCTGCTGCCAGCTCTCTCACAATCGACTCTCTCTCCATCACTTCAGCAATCTCAAAACAAAACTCTACAAATCGTCCACCAGATCCCCCTCCACATGCAATGGCTCCCCAATTTCCAGCCAACTTTTCCAATATTGCTCTTATCTTTTTCGATGATTTACCAGCGCCTTGAAGATATGCTTCTATCACTCTACATCCTCCAGGATCCTTGGCTACTATTCCCAACTTTGATGGTGGGTTAAGTGATATCAGAGCATCAGCAAATGGTTTAGTAGCCTTGGGATCAGTGAATGAAAATACCGTGGAGAGAACAGCACACCCAATAGTTGATAACTTTGCACCAGATACTGATGATCCAGTCAAGGTGGCATGTGAATCTAATGTCAGTAGAGTTTCCAATGCATTTCCTCCCTCTGAACTCTTACTTCCAACTTGGGAAGCTGCATGCCACAACGCAGTTGCCAGCTCTTCCTGGTGTGCTTCCAACTTGAGTGCAGCAGCCAACAAAGCAGCCACAACTCCACCTCTTCTTGCTTGTAATAATGAAATAAACTCTGGTCTCAAGTCTTCAAACATTCTCTTCAACTGAGCTGGTTTACGTAATGATGTAATAGCTGCTTGTACTGGAAAGTTGGCACATGGATGCTTGGCCAGTGGTACTAAATGTCCCTTGAACAGGGCGGTACATAGTTTCTGAAATATATCATCAGGAGCAGTTTGAAACACAACCTCCATTGTGTGACTAGCATTACGATCCATCAACATTGATCTCAACTGGTCCACATGTTGCTGATCATCCAGACCAGGACCACCATTACTGCTTCCTAGTAACTGTAATATTACCGCTCTTAATTGAGCATCACCATGAGCATCGTCTTGGCTAATAAGGTGGCATGCTTTAAGTAGAGCTTGGAGGAATGGACCAGCATGTGCATCTCTCTGCAATCCTGCCATTTCACAACCACTCCAGTCATCAGAGACTACCTCCATTACCAGTTTATTCAATAAGTCTGGGAAACCACCAGTACCAACAGAAGTATTGTTTTGCGAAGAGGTGGCAAGTTTAGCTTCCAAACCACTGCTAGCACCGTGTCCAGGTCTTTTATTATCACCACTTAGGTTGACGACTCCTTGCTGTTTCTTTGTTGCTGAGCTGACATCTCTACCACATAACAGGGAAACTAGTCTTCTTGCTACAAAAGAGCCATACTTGTGCATGACCATGTCGTGGAGTGAGTTGGTAGCAGCGTCTGTAAATAATGACAACATACCATATATCTCTTCGTACACTTCATCAGTCTCAGCACTCTGTGATCTATTGACTAGTTCTTCAAGCATTCTTTCTACAACGTGTGAGCCAAATGGACCACTGTGCAAATAGAGTGGGGACGGGAAGGGGGAAAGGGGAGAGCGGAGGGGAGTGAAATGGTGAGAAGAGGAAGGCATGTCGGGCAACTGGGATCTTTTTCTATTCGATGGGGAAGGACAACAGGTCACATACCTTGAGCAGATGTAGCCTAGGCTGTCCCCTTCAATGCATGCGTTTGTAAATTTGATTATACTACTCAAACTAGCCACATGGATTAAAGATTCAATCACTCTACTGGTCGTTGCATCTGCAGCAATTTCAGCTTCTCTACCTGCTGCTTCCTCCAATGCATTGTCTGCTATGAGATGCTTTTCCTCGTTATCCTCGGTGCTCCTAAGGTGGCTGTTAATTTCTTCAAAATAACTCAAAGTTGAAGAATCCAAACGACTATACCGGCCATTATCACCGTTTTGGTTGTTCTTCTGCATGTCTATATCTTATATAACACGTCGCAAATTTAAATTACAGAAACAAATGTGCTATAAATGCACAAATTTGAATTGACAATATCTCAGAACGCCCAATGCTGTTCACTATGGGAAAGGGTTGGGAACGACAAACCCACAACTCTGTATCAATTGCCTACATTTCCATTACATTATAAAATTTATCTCAATAAATACAAGTTATTTCATACCAGTATCAAATCATAATACACATACCCAGCATATCAGTCATATGAGTCGTCAATACTACCAAAGTCAAATAAAGGATACGACTTGACTCCTGGCTCTAAAGATATGGCTGACAATAAGGAAGAGGAGGGGGAAGAGGAAGAATCATTATACATAGTAGTAGTAGGAGGAGGGATTGGAGCAACCCGACTGTTCTTCTTGGGCAGTGTTTCTTTATATACAGGTGTGAGCTGGCTGTTGCCCGATACATTTCCCTTGTTGAGCTGAAGTCCTACCTCCTTCTGTCTCCAGTCTTCGATCATTGGAGGAGTTGGTATATTGTATACTTCCTTATCTAAAGGTGTAACATGCAAGGATATTGTCTTCTTGCCACTGTTATAGTTACTACCGGTACCTTGCTTCCTTGCCCAGTGACGGTCACTTCCTGCTTGTCGGGGAAATGGTTAGGTGAACGTGAAATTGATGGTGCTAAGGATCGTTAACACGCGTCAATTGAGCATAAAGGGAGTGAAACATACCATATATATTCCTGAAGAGCATAAAAGTCTTTCGGTTCTTAACAATTTCTTGTTTGACTCCAATTATTAGGCCCACCAGAGCACCAAGGGGGCCGCCGAGTTGTGATTCCATATATGCTACTATTAATATTGCATTGACAACGAACCATACTATCAATGCCAACGGTACACTACAGAGATTAGCAATCTGGCGATATAATTCTCGCTTTAGTATTCCAGTTCTTGCCTGGGACATGATAATTACCGTTTCATATTTTCGTCATCGTAGTGGGTCCTGAATTAACAAATCATTAAGCAATTCACAAAGGGTTTCCCTTGCTACTGAAAGCTGATGGTGATGGCGATGGTCAACTGAACATCTCAACGGAGTGAAGGTGCTTGGAAACTGGACACCCCCCCTCTAGACATCATTCTGGCATGCCTGTCTCGTCCATAATTTTCGATTTATATACCACGTGCAACAATGGAAAACTACCAAGAAGTAATAAAAACCACTGTTGGTGGTATGCTTGTCCTTTTTAACCTAGCACAGGCCATCTTTAGTTTTCTCTTCCTTACCCTCCCTCTGGAAGTAGCAGCATGGCTGGTGAGGGTAGCGACCGTTGCTGCCCTCGTCCTCCTCGGTGCAACTGTGGGCTTGTTGCAAGGTTTATTGATGGCTTTTACGGACACATTACATTTAGATCAATCATCTCCAGGAATGCTGTTGTCAGCCACACCAAGCTATGAAGAAGAGGATCAATTCATAGAAGTACAAGTAGAGGTGGTGGACGCACAGGAAGAAGTGATGGTGGTGGGGAAAGAGATGACAGCCCCTCCTACACCCAGATTTGTTGCCGAACCAATGCTGCAAGGAAACCAGAAGGATACACCAGAACATTTTCTTGGTACTGCTGATGTTGAGAAAGGTATTGAAAAGGTCCAGGGCCCTCCAATTCAAGCAGCAAGAGTTGTCGCTGAACCAATTCTGCAAGAAGAAGGGAGGGATGAACCGGTCCAGCCCACTGTTGCTATCAATGCCGAGAAAGATAATAAAAAGGCACAAGGCACTCCTATTCAAGCATCAGTTGATCAGCAGCAGGAGGAGAAGGAGGAAGAGACACCTGTGATATATGTCAAGACCATGGATGCTCAACAACCAACAGGAGGTAGTACGGAGGAGAGGAGAGTACCAGTCAAGGTAATGGCAGCTCCTTCAACACCACAAGGGAAAAGAAAGAAGGACAGAGGTCCCATTGCTGGCCCTATCCACAAACTTACAAAGGAGGTGAAGCGTGCTTTCACTACTCCTGCTGCGAGCTAGAGAATATCAACGAATAGCAATGAACATTGTTGTATGTTGTATGTTGAGTCGTTATTGTTGTTTTTTGTTACTTTAAGTATTTAGCTAATAGTAATGATAGTTTTAATATTCATCCACCTGACCAGGTCTCACTATAACCACCTGCTGACGAACAGGTGCCTCGACATCTAAATACAGAAACTGATACCTCCAATCACTCCCATCTTGATACATATCCGCATTCACAGTGGCCCTCCCTGATGGGCCCTTTAAATGAAACTGTATCTGAACATGTTCCCTACCCTCTGCATCATTATATATACGATGAGGAATAGTCTGTCTAGCAGCTCTATTTTTACTCTCTACTCCATATGCAGCAAGAGGTGTCCCCAACCTCACAGTCACTCTGGGATCATCTTTCAATCTCTCAACTGTCTGATTGTAACATTTATATTCTTTGGGCTTGAATAGGAGAGTGTTGAGAGTGGCGTATACGACAGCTGCAGCAAATCCTAGGGCTGCTATGATAACCAAAGTATAAGAAGTGCCTTCAACTACGCTGACTGGTCTTTGAGGGATCTTATCAGTAATGGCACTGAACTCTTCTTCCGCTTCTATCAATGATTGTTGCTGAGAACTTGGCTTACTTTTGTTGTTGTTCTTTGCGTTATTATTAGTACTGGTAGCTAAGAGACGCACTAGGTGCTGGTGATTGTGTTGTGCTGCTGCTGCTGCTGCTGCTGCTGCTGTTGCCCAGGTGGGTGATGAGGTGGAAAGCAGTGCACCAGTCATCATCATAGAGGAAGACGCCATCATAACTATATTTCTATGATTGCCTAGGGTACTGGACATCTTGCTAGATACTAACCCTGGTGATCGGCCAACTGTATTGAGTTTGAGATGGGGTTGGTGGGTGGGTGATAAGAAAGAGAGGAGATGGAGGAGGGGGTGGAATGGGCGACGACTCAAAGTTGTGGGTCGGGGGAGATGGATGGACTCCACTCCAAGAAGATGGAGAAAAAATTGACACAACTACCCGACGTACCTATACACACTGATTCTGCGGAATATGACAATAGCTTTTGTAGCCCTGGCCACACACTTCTAAAACGTGACATCATCTGATGATGACTTTTTTTACCATTCAAAGTGCGGGAGAAAGCCTCGTAAGCCAGCCTTTCAAAAGAACAGATGCTGGTAATTCCCGTAATCTAATGCTACTTTCAAATCAGAAAGTGTGCAAGACTCTGTACTTGCTCCCTTGCTTTCAAGTCCGGGAAAGGAAACGAGCGATGGCGACGGAGTGAGCAAGGGAAGGAGGAATGTGGTCCTGTCTGTCTTTTTCAGCATTTGCTTGCATCATGATGAAAGATTACTGTGGACCAGAGGTCACCACTAATCCATCTGTCAAATCTTTCTAATCC
>Ga0114919_10003672_pt1 | contig 12360 bp, 11 predicted proteins | sample BlataG_FD_88682 | JGI IMG/M metagenome (GOLD analysis project Ga0114919, IMG submission 88682) | Deep subsurface microbial communities from Black Sea to uncover new lineages of life (NeLLi) - Black_00105 metaG | ecosystem: Environmental > Aquatic > Marine > Oceanic > Sediment | place: Atlantic... | reverse complement strand
AGCGCCTTGCAGACCCCATCGACGATGTTATTGTCCATGTTGCCGCCGTACAGAGGATGGGGATGGCAGACTACCACGGCAGGGAAAGGCCCCGTGCCCTCAGGTATGGCCAGCATTCCTTCAAGAGAGAGGCTGCCAGAATTGAATGCTACCCTTGTCACTTCCATTGCCAGTCGTGCCTCTTGTGAGTGCGTGGCCGTCGGCTGGATGTGCTGTCCTGGACGTGAGTCCGCATCCGGCCAGCATGCCGATCAGTCGAAGTGAGGCTTACAAAGGATCTCTTTCACCTTTAGGTCAAAGAAGTCCTGGGAGTTGACCGGCTTGAGAACTAGGGCGGTATCGGCTCCTCTGCTAGTGCCCGCTATGGCGATGACGTCTTCGTCGGTGCGTACCAGGCCCGCGTCTGCTGCCATGATAGCGATCTCGCAGGCAACCTTCATGCCTTGCCCGAAGATGCGCAGGGTATTGGCCACTATGTCTTCGAACAGATACATGTTGAACTTCTTGCGCATGGACCAGTTCAGCCCCGCAAAGGCATGGGTGGCGGTGAGCACTGTGGCGCCGTTGCCCTCTGTCTTTCGTCTATTCTCGTCACTGAACTCCTGAGTATTGGGTTCCCGAAAACCAGCGCAATGGCTCACCACAATCACCCTCATGCTGCGGAACGTCTCTGTTGCCTTCACTGCGGTCTCCCCAGTTGTGGAAGCCACCAGGACGGTGGTGATGCCCAACTCCTCAGCCCTGGTTTTGACAATGCGAAGCACTTGTTCTGCATTATGCGGACCGGGCTCTGTGAAATAGACGATGCTCTTTTCTGTCGCCATTGCCTGTACCTCCGGGTGAGATCTTCTTCCTATGTGCGAGTCTAATAGTATAGAATTGGGGGGAGGATCGGTCAAATGGGAGGGGCTGAAACAACTGAGGGAGAAAATCGAGATGGACAAGCTCAGATTCTGCATAGTGGACGTATTTGCCGAGGAGAAGTATACCGGCAACCAGCTGGCGGTCTTCAGGAATGCGAGAGACGTTCACGATGGTGAGATGCGGCGAATCGCCAAGGAAATGAACTTCTCTGAAACGACCTTTGTATTGTCGGATGAGGAGCGGGATGGGGGCTACGACGTTCGCATCTTCACGCCGGCAGCAGAAGTGCCGTTTGCTGGCCACCCTACGCTGGGGACGGCCTATGTAATGCAGCAGGAGGTCATCAAAGAGCCTGTCGAGGCTATGACTTTGAATCTAGGGGTTGGGCCGATTCGGGTCACGTTCGAGCGCGATGGTGAACGCATAGACACTGTGTGGATGCAGCAGAAATCTCCAGTTTTTGGTCAGACGTTCGACCGTGATCCTATTTCCCAGATGCTGAGCCTCGACAAGAGAGAGATATGCGATAGATTCCCCGTTCAAGAAGTGTCGACGGGGCTGCCGTTTATCGTAGTCCCGATGAAGAGCCTGGATGCGGTGAAGAGAGCCAAGGTAGCCAAGGAGAGGTACTTCGAACTGATCAAAGACACACAAGCCAAGGCGGTGTTCATTTTCTGTCCAGAGGCCTACAAGCGGGAAAATGACTTCAATGTCCGAATGTTCGCTGATTACTACGGGGTGTCAGAGGATCCGGCCTGCGGGAGTGGAGTTGGGTGCTTGGCTGGATATCTGGTCAAGTATGGCTATCTTGGGAGAGACAAGATCGATATCAGGGTTGAGGAAGGCTATGAGATAGGTCGGCCTTCGTTGCTCCTAGCGAGGGCGGAGGACAAGAGGGAGGGTATAGATGTGGCTGTTGGTGGAAGGGTGGTGATGATTGCCAGAGGAGAGCTGGTGTAGGCCGCCAGTTGAGTGTACTGAGAAAGGAGGGAAAGGAATGGCAGAACACATCGGAATAGTCGCGTGTAGCGCCGAGGGTGCAGCCCTTTGCTATAGGACAATCTGCACCGAAGGGCCAGCTCTGCTAGGAAGATATGCCCATCCTGAAGTCACCATGCACACACCTCCGCTTGACCAATACATGCGGTACATCGAGGCAGGGGACTGGGATAGCGTAGCGAAGCTGATGTTGTCCTCGGTGGCCAAAGTGGCAGAGGCGGGGGCAGACTTCGCCATCTGTCCCGATAATACAATCCATCAGGCCTTCGACCTTGCCATTGAGGAATCACCAATTCCGTGGCTTCACATCGCTGAGGAGGTCGCCGCCGAGGCAAAACGCCAGAACTACAAACGCCTCGGGATTCTGGGCTCGCGCTTCCTGATGGAAGGCCCGGTCTATCCCAGCAGGCTCGCTGCGGTAGACATTGAGCACAGGATTCCTGAAGCGGAGTACAGGAAACGCATCAATGCCATCATCTTCGATGAACTGATTTGCGGTCTCTTCACCCCGGAGTCGCGGTCCTACTTCAGCGGGGTCATTAACAGGCTGAGAGACGACGGCTGTGATGCTGTTGTCCTCGGTTGCACGGAGATACCGCTGCTGATCACTCAGGGAGACTCTGTCCTTCCGATACTGGACTCCACCAGACTTCTGGCGAGGGCCGCGCTCAGAAGGGCAGTCGGAACAAGGTCCCAGTAGAGGCCTGTATTGGGCCTGACAGGCCATGAGCCACCTGTCTAGCTCACCCTGTCATCTTGTGGAGGGCTGCAAGCCCGGAGTCGCTGGTTTCGGCGTTTCTAGAGAGGGGCCTGAGGTGTCGGAGTCTGTAGAGCAATCGGTATTGGGAGAACTGGAGCGAGTTCCTGGCGTCGGGAAGAAGATCGCTAGGCATTTGCGCGATCTGGGGTTGCGTTCGACTCAGGACCTGAAGGATCGGGATCCTGACGAACTCTATCTGAGGCTATGCGCTCGCCACGGCAGGCATGTGGACCGCTGTGTGCTCTACGTGTTTCGCTGTGCCGTGTACTACGCATCCAATGAGAAACACGAGCCGGAACTGCTGAGATGGTGGAACTGGAAAGACCAGGAATAGCGCTCTCATCGTATCCTCCCGCGCCGGTATTGGCTGTGCTCCGTTGCGCTTCGCTCGGTGCTACTCTCCGCATGCTATACTGAGGAGCAGTTTGTCACCATAATCTGGCCGAGGCAGGAAATGTCGAGGATTGCCATCTTGAGCGATGCACATCTCCTGATGCAGGCCGAGCGTTTCAAGGACGAGAACTACAGGTCTCCCCGAGGCGAAATCTCACTTCAGAACTTCAACCAGGTTATCGGTCAGGTCGTCGCGGAAGAACCCGAAGCGATTATTCTGGCCGGAGACATGTTTGACGAGAGAGAAAAAGGAGGCGACTGGATAGCGGACTCGGAAGCGGCCAAGTACTGGCCTGAGATTCGCAATGGGCTAAGGCGCTTGATTGAGTGTGCCAAACATGGAGTCTACGCCTTGAGAGGCAACCACGATTCTGCCGCGGTGTTGAAAGAGCTTGAGGATCATCTGGGAGACGGATTTCATTTTGCGCGAGATGAAGAGAGAGCAATCGGCGACCATCGCGTCTTTTTTCTGGAAACACGATATCGGCAGGGAGATTACAGAATCCCGGAAAGTGAACTCCCCGAAGCAGGTGAGATACTCATCATGCATGAAACGCTGCCGTGGAGAGGTGTGCCGGGACTGGAAGAGGAGCTGTTCCGCGAGCTGAGCCAGAGGTTCTCGCTGCTCTTCAATGGTCACATGCACCACTTTGCCCGGAGTCCCCTTGACCTGCCGAATCTGTACTCTCTGCCTGCTCTAGTTCCGTCGCGTGAACTTAAGAACGCTTTCACAGTCAAGTACCAGTGGCCTGGTGATCTGGATAATCCCGAGGTCAGGGATTCGCCCTTCGGCTATGTGGTGGTGGATGGCGGTCAGGTTTCTTTTCAGAGATACGTGCCAATACAAAGCGTGGTCAAAGTGGAGGTCAAGGGAGATACCCCTGCTGAGGTTGTTGCCGGAATAGACGAAGTGTATTCCGCCTTGATGGAGAGGGAGGACAGGGACAAGCTGTGGGTATTCGTCTCTGCCCAGGGGGTAATCCTCAGAGAGACTGTGACGAAGGAGACGGGCAAGTACCCCGAGATAGCTACTATGGCGGAGATAGACGTCACGGCAAGACAGGAGCCGAAGAGAGTGGCCGAGCTGAGGGGCCTGGACAAGGTGATGTCCCTGGCTGAATTGGAGGCAAAGGTGATGACGTCTCTGCCCTGGCCAGATAGAGACATGGCTCAGGAACTGTTCGAAGAAGTGTTCACCAGTGACAACCTGTCCAAAACGGCGGACAGCAGCCTGGAAAGATACCTCTTTCAGAAGCTCCTTGAGCTGGCTGCTCCCCACTACGGCGTGTCAGCGGAGAACACAGATGGCTTTCTGCGCAGAGTCGACCCGCTCTGGAAGAGGCGATGAGGCAAGCATGAAACTGGCCAGGGTCGATTTCGAGAATGTAATGGAGTTGGAAGGCTCCATTGAGTTTCCAATGGGCAAGACGGTCATCGTTTACGGTGAGAATAAGGCCGGCAAGTCCAATATCATCCACGCTCTCAGGTATGCCTTCCTCAGCAAGGTAGTCGGGTCGAGAAGGGCCTCCGGCTATGACGAGCTGAAGCTGGTGACTGGTAGGGAGATGGCTCCCGCTGAGGGTGTGGGGAAGATAACTGTGGACTTCGAGCACGATGGCAGGCAGTTTGAAATCCGGAGAGAAATCGATCGCAACAGGGATGACAACAGAATCCTGAGAAAGGAGGCCGACGGATTTCGAGAACTGGATTTTGCCAAGACTGTGGACAAGGAACTGAGGGCAGGATTGCTGGATGCCCTGTTCGCACCGGACAGCGCTATGGGCTTCAAGCACCTGAACGAGAAGAACATAGACGCTGTTGTTCGAGAGCTATTCAAGGAAATTGGAAACGCCAAGGTGCTCGCGGAGAACTTTGAGCAGCGTGTGCAGCGGCTGAGAGAAGAAGCTGCTGTCAGGGTCGTAGGAATAGAGAGGGACTATTACTCCTTTGTAGCTTGGCTGGGGGAGAAACTGAGCGAAGTGCCTGTTGACTTGAAGGTTTTCGAAACGTACGACGCTGGCAGGACGCCTGAGAACATAGGCAACGTGGCGAACGAGCTAAGAGGGTACATTGATAGCCTGGAAAAGGGAGAACTCAAAGAGTGGATAGGTGACATGAGACGACGGGCTCAGGAGGCGGAAGATGTGGAAGAGCTGCTGGGGAAAGACATGGGGCTCGGGGACTGCTTCAAGAGGCTAGAGGAAATCCAGCAGGACAAGCGGAGCCTGGATCTGCTTGTGGCTGCGTTGAGGGGGGCAAAGTTGGGTGGCCCTGTACCGGGAGTGCCGGACGACTTCCATGATGCCGAGTTGGACATACGGGCCAAGAGTATCTGCCAGAAACTGGAGGAGGGACAGGCCCGCTATTCCAGCGCCCAGAGGCTGGCTGAAGAGGAGATGATCGACCTCAACACGGAGAATCCAGCCAGAATCAGAAGCGACAAGGAGAAAGTGCTGGCACTGTTGGGCATGGAGGTACTCACCGCCGATGCTCCAAGGGTTCAGGTTGACCTGGTAAAGATCAGCTCTGAGAATGGCGAAGAGTCAGTGCACGGACTCATCCCATTGAAGCTGATGGATGATGACGCTGCCTTCACCAGACTAAGCCCGGAACCTATTCCTGAGGCACCGGAGGAGCAGAAGAGGGAGTATGCCCGGATTCTGAGGAGAAGGATAGAGAATTTGACAACCATATGTGAGGACAAGGGTAGAGCAGAAGCTTTCTTTGAAGGCGAGTTTGCCTCCTCGCTTGCTCACATCAGCAGATATGGCGCGACCCTGGCGGAGAATGAGAGGAGAGAGAAGGAGACCATCTCGAACGCGGTCAAGCAGGTACATAGCAGGCTTCTCTTGTTTGCACAGGAACATGTGGGTATGCCAGAGCTAGGCTCTGAAGAAGACCTGAAGCCATTCCTGCGGGGCGTGAGAGAGCTATTGTCTCGTAAGAAGTCTGACTACCAGTCCGCCATTTCGGGCAAGGTGAAGAATCTGGGCATGCAAGCAGGCGAATTCAGCACCCAGGAGATGGATGGTCTCCTCTCGCAGATTGTCGCCATGGAGAAGGATATTCCGCAGCACAGAGCTGTCTGGGCTGAGCTCACCAAGCAGAGGAGAGCTGAATGGGAGAGCAATGATGCCGAACATGCGGATCTAGCGTGCGTGCCTGCGGTAGTGGATGGAATTGCCCGGGCTCTTGGCGCTGTCCTGGACAATGCTTTCGATGAGCAGGAAGTAATGGACGGGATACAGGAAATCATAGTTGACATAAATATGAGACTCGCAGGCGAAGGCTTGATTAACTCCTGCATCGAAATGGGAGAAGGTAGCTTGCAGCTCAGCAAGACCATCTACAAGGATAGGGAGATAACTCATCCCTGCGGGGCAGAAAGGTCCTTTTTCAGTCTGGCCGCACTGACTGCTTTGGCCAGGTACTTCAGGCTGCCGGTCATCATAGATGAGGCGGCCAATAATCTGGACAAGAACCACCTGAGGCACTTCATATCGCTGATACGGGAGTTTGCCTCGAGCTACGATGTTCAGTACATACTCTCGATAAAAGAGACCGACGACTTCCCTATTGATGGTTGGGTTCGGGAGTTCACCGATGACGTGCAAATATACAGGGTAGACTATGACGGCCAGAGGAAACACATCAGACCCGTTGACCTATATGCCTGAACAGAGCAACCCCTTCAGCGGTTGTCACCAGGCGTGCGAAGCAGACGAGAGCTTGTAGGAGTCCAGGGACGAATGAGAAGCGGCAGACTGCTTCGATGAAACTGGTAAGTGCCTGCCTACTGGGGGTCAGATGTACCTGGGATGGCACAGGCAAGAACAGGGACGAGAAGCTTGTGGAGCTTTCGAAGCGGGAGATGCTCATTCCAGTGTGCCCTGAGCAGCTAGGAGGTCTGGGAACCCCACGGCCACCTCAAGAGATCCAGGGAGGCTCAGGTGCGGACGTCGTTGACGGGAAGTGCAGGGTCAGGAATAGAGATGGCAGAGACGTCTCTCAGGAATTCCTTAGAGGGGCTGAGGAGACCCTGAGGATCGCCAGGCTGTTCGGGGTCGGCCAGTTCGTGGGGAAATCAGGAAGCCCGTCGTGTGGTTGCGGCCGGATATATGACGGCAGCTTCTCGGGAAGTCAAGTCGATGGCGACGGCGTTACCGCTGCGTTGCTGATGAGGAGTGGAATCACGGTTCTCACGGAGGAAGACCTGTGATTCGGCTCCCTGGCCCGGTTTCGGGGGACGAGCGGGTGATATAATGGCGAGCGGTGCTGCCATTGGTTCTCTAGGCGTTTCTTTGACAGCTGTAGGAGGCACATCATGTTGGAACAGATGACCGGGCTGTTTGCGTCCTGGTTTGCCAATCCGTGCGTGGAGGGCATTGGCCTTGCTGTGGCCTTCGGCGTGGTCTGGCTTGCTGCTTACTGGCCACCGCTGTACAAGGATGGTTGGCTCTGGGCAGTTCTCGCTGCCAGCGCCTTTCTGACTCTGGCCGCAGTTGCCTTTGTTCAACTGCCGCTGCAAGCCTGGACTGGGCAAGCATTGAAGCATTTCTGGAGTCAGGAGGTCCTGGTGAGCTGGCTTCTCGTTGCCGGAATACCGGCAATACTCCTCAGTGGTCTGGTTCAGGAGGGTGCCAAGCTGCTGCCCGTGGTCATCTACTGGTGGCGCAAGACGTGGTTTCTCATGGACCCCAAGCTCGGACTGGCTGTTGGAGCTGTGGCTGGGGCGGGCTTTGGCATATTTGAGGCGCAATGGGCACACAATGCCATATTCGCGTCCGGGTGGACCTGGGGATTGGTGGAGGGTGAAGGCTTGCTGGCGCTGGCGGGGTTCTGGGAGAGATTCTTCATCGTAGGGTTCCACACCGCTGCCAGTGCACTGGCTGGGTATGGGCTGGCCAAAGGGCGAGGGTCGCTGTTCTATCTCCTGGCTTCCCTGCTCCACGCTCTCATCAACTATGGCGTCATACTCGTGCAGTCCGGTCATTTCTCGACCCTTCAGTTGGAGCTATTCGTAGCCACGGTAGCTGTGCTGGTGACCGTGGTCGTTCTCTGGCTCCGCTGGAGCAAGCCAGCGTATGCATGAACTTTCGGAAGGTTTGAACGTTATATGGTAATGGGCAATAATGCCATCTGGCAAGCTCAAGGTGTTGCAGGGAGGTGAGCGTTATGAGACAGATTCTCAGGGGGGTGGTGGGCATGTCTGTTGCGGCACTGCTGGTGTTCTGCTTCGCAGTACCCGCCTGGGCGTTTGACTTCCGTGGGGCGGAGACGGTCATCGTGGCTAGCGAAGAGGTTATCGATGATGATCTCTACGCAGGCGCTAACAAGGTCATCATCGAGGGCACTGTCAATGGTGAGCTGTGGGCCGCCGCCAACGTGGTCGCCGTTGGTGGTGAAGTCAGCGGCAGTACCATGGCTGCCGGCAGGACGGTCGTTATCTACGGCGATGTTGGTCACGCGGTGCGGGCAGTAGGCGAGACCATCAGTATTGGCGGCAACGTTTGTGGTGACCTGATGGTTGGCTGCGCCGAGCTGGATATTACGAGGTCAGCTAAGATAGAGGGTGACCTCCTGCTGGGTTTTGGGAATGCGCGCATTGACGGACTGGTGGGGGGTGACATCAGGGGTGGAGGTGGGAGCATCAGCATAGGCGGTGAAGTACGGGGAGACATTGAACTTGAAGTCGAGACTCTGACGATAGAGTCGACGGCTGATATTCAAGGTAACCTGGTCTACACCAGCGAGAATAAGGCTGATATTCAGTCAGGAGCCGAAGTCGGAGGGGTGACGACCCACAAGCTGCCTGAGAAGGAGAGAGGTGGTGCCGAGTCCTCCGCGTTTGCCTTCCTCTCGGATGTGAAGTGGAAGTTCATCGGCTTTCTGATGGCTTTGCTGACAGGACTGGTTGTCATACTGCTCGCTCCAAGATGGCTGGCATCCGTCGCCGAGGCTGTGCGTAGCAGGCCCGGCCCCAGCGCCGGCTGGGGTGCCCTTATTCTGCTTGTGACTCCTATCGCCGCTATAGTGACGTGCATCACAATCATCGGCATACCTGTGGGATTGATTACCCTGGCCCTCTGGGGGATAGCTATCTATCTTGCCCAAATCCCAGTAGGTTTGTTCATTGGGAGGTTGATTATCGGCCGTTCCAGAGATGTGGAGGGCAAAGCAATCATGGTTGCAGCCCTGGCTTTGGGGCTGGTGATTCTCAAGCTGTTGAGGCTGATCCCCTATTTGGGCTTCTTCATTGGGGTAGCCGTGGTTCTCTTCGGCCTGGGGGCGGTGGTGGCTTCGGAGAGGAGACGGCGGATTGAGGCACGGTGTGGTAGCTGATAACTGGGAGGATATGACTCGAACGAGCACTTGTGTTGACATGCCCGTAGGCCGTTGTTTACAATAAACGACATGAAGCTGCTGGTTATAGGTTTAGGTCAATGTGGCGGTCGGATTGCTGACAGGCTCGCTCGACTGAACAAGAGAGCTCACGCTTTGCGGGGGATGGACATACTTGCGGACGCCTTTGCCGTGAACACTGATGTTGCCGATCTGAGCGGGTTACGCACCATCAAGGCCGACTACAAGCACAGGATACTTATTGGAGGTCAGCGGACCAACGGTCATGGAGTGGGCAAGATAAGCGAACTGGGTGCTGAGATAGCCAGAGAAGAGACCGATAAGATCATAGACTCCTTGAGGGCCACGGACCGATTCTACGATACAGATGCGTTTCTGGTGATCGCTGCTGCCGCTGGTGGCACCGGTTCTGGGTCGATAGCAGTGCTGACTCAATACCTCAAGGAACGCTACGTAGGGAAGCCGGTCTACGATGTCATTGTTCTGCCTTTCAGACAGGAGGAAACCACGGAGGCGAGGACTATCTACAATACGGCTATGTGCCTCAAGTCCAGCTACTTGGTTGCCGATGCGATATTTCTCATTGATAACCAGAGGTATGTCAAGAAGAACTCCTCGGCAGAAAGCAATATGGCAGCCATCAATGCCAGGGCAGTTGAGCCGTTCTTTAATCTGCTTTGTGCCGGTGAGGAGACGAGCAAGAGATATGTTGGGGCCAAGACGCTAGATGCTGGAGACATAATACAGACTCTGGCAGGATGGACGGTACTCGGGCAGGGCAGTTCGCGACTTCCGCGGAGATTGCCTCTGTGTGGACCCAAGCGCGACTTTAGAGACAAGATGAATGAAACCAGCAAGGCAGCTCATTCGATGGATGAGGCGATAGGAGAGTTGTCGCTTACTTGTGAGCCGAAGGATGCCGGGAGAGCATTGTTCCTGGTTACTGGGCCGCCCAAGGAAATGCGTATGGAGATAATCAAGCAGTTGGGGGACAATCTCAGAAGCGTGGCTCCCGATGCATTGATACGGAGCGGTGACTACCCCAGAGGAAAGGGTTCGCTGGATGTGACGATAATTCTCTCGGAAATCAGCAATGTCAAGAAGATCACGGACTACTTCAGCAAGGCCGTCGACCTGATTTCTGTCATGAAATCCAAGCGTGGACTGGGATATCAGAGCAGGAAACTCGAAGAGACCTTCGAGGATATTCCTGTATTGCTATAGCCGGTCTGCCACCCACCCGTGACCTACCTAGACCTACCTACATTAATATGGTCCAGTAGTGACATATCGGAGAGATGATGTGAGTTGTCTCTCCGCTATTTTCTAGCTTTGGTGAAGACTGTCCACGTCCGCTCCAGGGTCTGGTTGTGGGCCTGGCGGGCTTTGCGCTCAGCCTCTTCTCTGGTCTTCAGCGCTCGAGCTATTGTCTCCTCGTGGGCTTGTCTTGCTTGGCCTATTGTCTCTTCGCAAAGCTTACTACCCTGCGCTATGGTCTCCTCACAGCTCTTCCTCGCCTGTTCTACTGCTTCACCGTAGCCCTTCTCTGCCAGTCCCTCCTGGTCCTTGTAGGCCTCTTCCAGTTGCCGTTCAGCTTCAATATAGGCTAGGTAAGCTGCTGCCGCCCGCTGTTGCGTCTCGTCCAGGAAGTCAACAGCTTGCTCTGCTCTCCTGGGGATCTTCTTGCCTTTCTGCTCAGTCTCTTCCTCAGTCTCAGTAGCGATGAACACTTGCTCCGCTTCGGGCACGGTACACCTCCTTTATTCAGCGAGTCTCTATTTTAGCCTTTTGCCTATGTGCATACAAGAGCCGACCCTATAGCCAGGAGAGCACTTGCCTCCACGCCGTCTTCATCTAGTCCTCCTCTTCCTCTCCGTTTTCTGACTCCTCCTCCTCCTCTTCTTCTTCTTCCTCCCCTCCACGTGTAGCTTTGTTGGATGCGTACATGCGAGCCAGGAAATCCAGACGGGATTGGATGTCTTTCTTGGAGCCTTTCTTCTCCGGCTTCGTTTCTGCGGCAGCCTTGGATTTGGCCAGGGCCTCTTCCAGCACAAGCGATGGCAGCGCAGTGGCCTCTTCCCCTGCCTCCTTGCCCAGCCTTTGAACCCCGCTCACTGCCTTCTGGAATTCCCGTATTGATGCTTTTGCCGCTTTCCTGGCGGACCGATTCGTCTCTTCGCTTATGTTGATCGCTTCCTGCAGTGCCCTCGCGGACGCTATGACAGCCTCCTTGGCTGCTCCTATGGATGTCTCGGCTGTCTTCTTGAGTACCTGGGTGGAGCTTGCGACGGCCTCCTTGGCTGCCTGGCTGGTTTCTTGTGCTCTGGTTGTTGCCTCCTGAGAAGCTCTCTTGGCCTCCTCGGCAATAGCCATGGCGGCTTGGCTTATCTCTTCGGCTCTGTCTATCGCCTCCTGAGAAGTTCTCCTGGCTTCCTCGGCCCTATTCCTGGCCTCTTGAGATGCTCGTGTCGATGCCTCCATAGCTCCACTGGCTGATTTGACTGCTTCCTCGGCAGTGCTTATTGCTTTCTGAGACTCCCTGATTAGGGTCTTGGTCTTTTCCTGGGTGGCCCGGCTTATTTCCTCAGCTCTGGTGGTTGCTTCCTCGAATGCCCTTGCTGAGGCTTCGGCGGCCTCCGTGGTTGACTTGCTCGCCTGGTCAGCTCTGCTGGTCGCCTCGTCAAACGCTCTCGCGGAGGCCTCAGCAGACTCCGCAGATGCCTGGCTGATCATCTCAGCCTTGCTTACGGCAGCCTGCGATACCTTTGATGCCTCTCTGGCGGCTTTCTCGGATGCCCGGCTTATTTTCTCAAGTCTGTTTATGGCTTGCTGTGATGTTCTCTTCGCTTCCTTGGCAGCCTCGATGGCTGCCTGGCCGATTTCCTCGGCCTTGCCTGCCGCCTCGTGTGAGATCCTTCTGGCCTCCTGAGCGGTCTCCTGCGCTGCCTGGCCCATCTTTTCGACCCTGCTTATGGCTTTCT
>Ga0114919_10003670_pt1 | contig 12366 bp, 12 predicted proteins | sample BlataG_FD_88682 | JGI IMG/M metagenome (GOLD analysis project Ga0114919, IMG submission 88682) | Deep subsurface microbial communities from Black Sea to uncover new lineages of life (NeLLi) - Black_00105 metaG | ecosystem: Environmental > Aquatic > Marine > Oceanic > Sediment | place: Atlantic... | reverse complement strand
TTCTCGGTCCCGGCCCTTTTATTTCGTTCATGATGACCACCGTGAAGGAGAGGCGAGACCTTTACCCCTTGTCTTATGTACAATGCTCCCACTCCTTTTGGTCCATATAATTTATGTCCGGAAAGAGAGAGTAAATCTATCCCTAATTTTTCTACATCCATAGGAATTTTTCCCACTGTTTGCACAGCATCGGTATGAAAATATATTCCCCTCTCTTTAGCAATTCTGGCGATCTCTGAAATAGGCTCAATTGTTCCCACTTCATTATTAGCATGCATTATGCTAATAAGTATAGTCTTATCTGTCAAACTCTTCTTTAACTCATCGAGGTCTATCATCCCGTATTTATCCACAGAAATGTATGTTACCCTAAATCCCTGTTTTTCAAGCCACTTACAAGTATTTAAAACCGCATGATGCCCTATTTTAGAGGTTATTATCTGATTCCCTCTTTTTTTATTTGCAAATGCTATACCCTTTATGGCCATATTATCTGCCTCAGTTCCTCCACTGGTAAAGATAATCTCTTCTGTCTTAGCATTAATAAGTCTGGCAACCTTTTCCCTCGCTTCCCCAACCGCTCCTTTTGCCCTCTGGGCGATTTGGTAAATAGAGGAAGGGTTTCCATAAACTTTGTTAAAAAAAGGGAGCATCTCCTTTACTACCTCAGGGTGGGTAGGAGTGGTAGCCGCATAATCCAGATATATTCTTTTCATCTTTTATTTTCCCTTTTTTTCTAATCCACTAAAGAAAGCGGGCCAGAAAGGATCCTGCTCTGGAATCCTCAATGGTTCCTCTGTTCCGTCAAGTCTAATAATTGTTCTTCCCTTTTCCTTAGGAATTACCTCACCAATTACAGAAGATGGAATTCCCTTTTTTATCAATCTCTCTACGATATTATCTGCTCTATCAGGTAAGGCTGTAACGATGAGTGTGCCCTCAGAGATTGCTTCTACAGGATCTATGCCCAGAGAATTCATAACGAGTTTTATCTCCTCGGGATATACGAACTTTTTCTCATTAATAAGCATTCCAACATTAGAGGCGCTTGCCACTTCAAAAAGCCCGCCGAGAACACCGCCCTCAGTTGCATCATGCATTGCCGTTACTCCACCACAGGATTTCGCAACAAGGGCATCCTTAACAACGGTCATTTCTTTCAAATAATCTTTTGCCTTTTCCACCACTTGCGATGGTAATTTTTTCAGAAGTTCCTTCTCGTATACCAGGGCAAGAAGTCCAGTTGCTTCAATTGCCGGGCCTTTGGTGAGGATAACCTTATCTCCAACCTTTGCACCTTTTGGTGTAACATAGTCATTTTTATCTGCAATGGCAAATACAGTGATTCCACCTATGATAGGTGTATTCACCGCCGGATAGTATCCTGTATGTCCTCCAACGACGGAAATATCAAGTTTTTTCGCTGTTTGATGGATAGAGTCTACAATTGCTTTGAAGTTTTCATCTTTTGTTCCAGGAGGCATTAAAAGGCTATAGGTCATATATTCTGGTCTTACTCCCATTACAGCAACATCTGAGGCACCAATATGTACAATATACCAGCCAAAGGTATCGAGGCATTCCCCTGGAGTTGGGAATATAGGATCTTCTGCAATGATTAAAACCTTATATTACATAGCATCTTATTGGGGGGAGTAGCGAAATATTGAGGAGGGGTATTTTCCTCTCAAGCTCGTTTTTCTGTTTTATTCCTGGAAGAGCGAGGTGGTCAAATAACGCTCACCCGTATCAGGTAATAGGACTACAATGAGTTTTCCTTTACTTTCCGTCCTTTTGGCTATTTCTAACGCTGCCCAGGTCGCTGCTCCTGAGGATATGCCGGCTAATATTCCCTCTTCTTTAGCTAATCTTCTGGCCATTATCTCCGCATCTTCGTCGATGACTTTAATAACTTCATCAACTAAATCCATTCTCAAAACATTGGGGATAAAGCCTGCCCCGATACCCTGGATTTTATGAGGTCCTGGCTTTCCTCCGGAAAGAATGGGAGAATTAGCTGGCTCTACAGCAATAACTTTAAAATTAGATTTTCTCTTTTTTATGACCTCGGCTACCCCGGTAATGGTTCCCCCTGTTCCTACACCAGCAACGAATATATCTATTTTACCCTCAGTATTTCGCCATATTTCTTCAGCGGTTGTCTTTCTATGAATTTCAGGATTAGCTGGGTTTTTAAATTGTTGTAGAATGAAAGAATTGGGAATTTTAGATGATAACTCCTCTGCTTTTTTTACCGCTCCCTTCATTCCTTCAGAGCCAGGAGTAAGTATAAGCTCTGCTCCAAATAATTTTAAAAGCTTTCTTCGTTCCATGCTCATTGTATCAGGCATAGTGAGGATTAAATGATAACCCTTCGCAGCACATACAAAAGCTAATGCAATCCCTGTGTTCCCGCTGGTGGGTTCAATAATTACTGTATCCTTTTTAATTAATCCTCTTTTCTCAGCATCTTCTATCATACTTACGCCAATCCTATCCTTAACGCTCCCACAGGGATTGAACGATTCAAGTTTGGCTACCAAATTTGCACCTATCCCAGCGCCTATCTTATTTAGTTTAACTAATGGGGTATTTCCAATAAGCTGGGTTACATCACTTGCTATTTTTACCATTTTTGGTTTTCCTCCTTTTAATTTTACTATTTCAACCATTAATTGTCACCAAATTCTTTTACTTAAGGTTAAAAATATGTCCAGGGTTTATCCTCAAACTTAAGACAAATCCTTTCGAAAATCTAAAAACAAACAGATCTGTATTTCAGGCTCCATTATCTACTGCTCGTTCTATTATTCCTCCCGCCACTACTATATCTCCATCATAAAAGACCACTGTTTTTCTCACCTCTTCTTTAGTATAATCACCCAGGGGAAATAAGCAATACCTTAACTTTTCCTGAGATAAAGAGGAAAGAAAAATTCGGAGTTCTTCCTAATAGGTACTCACGATAAAAGTAATCAAGAATTTTAGTCTTATATTCTTTCTTCAGGTCAAAAGTATGAAAGGGGATCCCCAGGATTTGTGTGACTTTACGGGCATCTTCAATGTCCTCTGAGTTTTTAAAAAGAGGGAAAAATTACCTTACCCCCCATTCTCATTCAACATTAAACTACCGACAACACTTTCTTGAAGGCTCTACATACTTTTCCGGTTCCTTTTCAAAGGCTTCCTTACATCCACAGGCACAGAAGTAATATGTCTTCCCTTTGTATTCAGCTTTCGCTGCTGCTTTTTTTTCATCAACTTCCATTCCACAAACAGGATCTTTAGCCATCAACCTCACCTCCTCATTTAATTGCTCTCTCCTTTAATGGTTTAAAGGTATAACCTGTTTCTGGACCAGGTAGAGAGGCCACTGGTTCGGTTAAGAAAAACTTACCCTTCTGAATCCAATCTTTAAGGATTTTAGCAATCTTCTTAGCTTTACAGTAGCTGGAAAGTGAACCTGTAGGAACTTTCTTGCCCTTTATTAAAATCTTCCCACTTTTAAGCTCTGTATAATTTACCTCACCAAGATTACCTGGTTTACATTGAGGATAAGCTTCACTATAGTCAACTATTGGTGCCCAAATTTCTTTATCTTTAACCGCTGTATATCTACATATTTCTTCATTGAGAATAGGAATAGGAATACCAATTCCTCCCCCTAAGAAAATTCTGGTACCAATTCCGATTGTCCTATAAAGAGGATCGTTAAGGAGTGGGGAAAGCTGTCCCGCGCTACAATAGTTAGCATTACCTAAATTTGGTTTTAAAACACCCATATAGGTGTAAATGGTCTTATCCGATAGGTTAACCGCCACATTGTAATTCTGGTAGCAGTTACGAGGGTTAAAAAGTACCGTCTCATTTAAGTCTTTTAAACTGATCCAGGTTTCCAGTTTTTTTCTGGGATCACCACCTCCTTAAATATTTTTATGTGTATTTTTCTTATTGACAACCGAATTTTTCTTCATTTTTATCCGTTTCAGGAGCATTCTTTAGAAGAATATTTAATTCCTGTAGATATTTTTCCAATTTCTTCAACCTATTTTCTATTTCCTTCTGTCGTCTTAAGAGATTATTAAAAGCATTAGCTACAGGATCGGGAAGTTTTCCATGTTCTAAATCGGCGGTCAACTCCCGATGCTTTTCCGCTATTCTTCCAGGAATCCCTACCACCGTAGAACCCGGCAAAACCGGTTTTATCACCACTGAGCCAGCACCAATTTTTGCCCCGTCACCTATTTTTATAGGACCAAGTATCTTAGCTCCAGTTCCTATAACTACATTATTCCCGATAGTAGGATGACGTTTCTTTTTTTCTAAACTTGTACCACCCAGAACCACACCCTGGTACATTAACACATCGTTACCAATTTCAGTAGTCTCTCCTATAACCACACCCATTCCATGGTCAATAAAAAACCTATGTCCAATTTTTGCTCCGGGATGAATCTCAATCCCGGTTAAAAAGCGACTGACATGAGAAATAAGTCGAGCTGAGAAAAGGAGGTTTTGTGCCCAGAACCAGTGAGCTATTCGGTGGAGCCACAGAGCATGGAGTCCTGGGTAACAAAAGATAACCTCGGGTACGCTTCTTGCGGCTGGGTCCCTGGTAAAGACATTACGAATATCTTCTTTTAAAGTATCAAACATTTTTCTCTCCAACAGAATATTTTTAATTGAAAAATTTCAGGATATTTTTTCTTCTAAATGTTGTAGATTACATTTTTGCTTTGTTCTTTTTTCTTCTCTTGTTCAACCAAATCCTTTAAGCTTATAGATTCTAATATCTCATCCATCGCTCTTTTTATCTCCCTCCAGACATCCCTGGTTACGCAAAGCTCTGTTCGTGGACAGGTTTTGGGATCATCAACGCACTCTACAGGAGCTATAGAACCCTCTAAAACTTTTATTACTTGACTAAGTCTAATTTGAGCAGGGGGTTTAGCCAAAAGATATCCCCCATGTGCTCCGCGAATACTTTTTACTAAACCAGCTACCTTAAGAGAAGTAAGGAGATGCTCCAGATATTTATTAGAAATTCCCTGTCTTTTTGCTATATCCTTTAGTAAAACATTACCCTGGCCATAATAGAGGGCTAAGTCCACCATTGCCCTTACACCATAACGGCTCCTCGTAGAAAGCCTCATTTAATCTCTCCATTTCATTTTCTACTAAATTTATCGGAATTGTAGACATTATACTTAAAAAAAATATTTTGTCAACTTTCTGAAATTTTGAATTTTGACAGTTTATAGGAGATTTGATATAATTTTTATCTGAAGAAAGATTAGGTAATGTCAAAAGTTTTATGGTAGCAGCAACCTTCAGGTTGCGTAAAGAAAGGAAAGCTATTGTGTCCAAGCGCAGGCTCTGAGCCTCGCGGCTACCCATAAAGATAAAAATGGACAATACTAAAAGATTATTTAAGGGGAAAAAGATGAGTTATAAAAATAAGATTCAGCTTTTTTCAGGGAGAGCTAATCCAGATCTTGCTATAAAAATAGTTGAATATTTAGGGATTTCTCTGGGAAGGATGAAGGTTACGTGCTTTAGTGATAAGGAGATTTATGTAGAGATTGAAGAAAATGTAAGAGGAAAAGATATCTTTCTCCTTCAACCTACTTGTTCTCCTGTAAATGAGAATATTATGGAACTACTTATTATGATTGATGCTTTTCAGAGAGCTTCTGCTCGGAGAATTACTGCAGTTATACCTTATTATGGATATGCCCGTCAGGATAAAAAAGATAAGCCTCGAGTTCCTATTAGCGCCAAGTTAGTGGCTAATTTAATCACTACCGCAGGAGTAGATAGAGTTCTTGCTATGGATTTTCATTCTCCTCAAATCCAGGGATTTTTTGACATTAAAGTAGACCATTTATTTGCTGCCCCCATAATTATTGATTATTTTAAAAGAAAAAATTTTGAAGATCTTGTAATTCTTGCTCCCGATGTAGGAGGAGTGACAAGAGCTCGAGCTTACGCTAAAAGACTTAATGCTTCTTTGGCTATTATAGATAAAAGGAGACCAATGGCTAATAAAGCTGAGGTAGTAAGGGTAGTAGGAGATGTAAAAAATAAGAAAGTTCTTATTATTGATGACATGGTAGATACAGGAGGGACTTTAATAGCCTCAGCCCGGGCTTTAGAAGAAAAGGGAGCAAAGGAAATCTATGCCGGTTGTACTCATCCTGTTCTTTCTGGAGAAGCTTACCAGAGGATCCAATCTTCTCCTATAAAAGAATTAGTAGTTACCGATACTATCCTTTTAAGAGAAGAAAAAAAGGCAAGCAAGATTAAGGTTCTTTCAGTAGCTCCTCTTTTAGGGGAAGCTATAAGAAGAATTCACGAAGATAGATCAGTTAGTTCATTATTTGCATAATATGAATAAAGGAGGTTTTTCAATGGAGGGATCAATCCTAAAAGTGCGATTGAGAAATAAAAGAGGAAAAAGCTATGCCCGAAAGTTAAGGAGAAAAGGAGAGGTACCAGCAATTCTTTACGGACACCATCTCGATAAAAATTTACTTTTAGAGGTAGAGAATCGAGAGCTTCACACCTTTCTTTCTCGTTATTTTCAAGGAGAAAAAGTTGCCCGACTTCAGATAGTTAATGATGAGAAGAATAAACAAAGAGAAGTGATTGTTAAGAGTGTCCAATGGGATTCGGTAAAGAGACTTCCTCAGCATGTTGATTTTTATGAAATTACCCGGGGAGAGAAAATAACCACTAGCGTGCCTTTATCTTTTACAGGTAAGTCCCGGGGAGAAGAAAAAGGAGGAATTGTAGAACATTTTTTGAGAGAGATAGAAATTGAATGTTTTCCCATGGATATTCCCTCAGTAATAGAAGTGGATATAAATTCCTTAGATATTGGTGATTCTTTTTATGTAAGGGATTTAAAAGTATCTCCGAAGATAAGTATTAAAAATCCTTCCCAGGAAATAGTAGTTTCTATAGCTTCTCCTCGTGAAGAAGAGAAATTAGAAGAGAAGGAAGGAGCTAAAGAAGTAGAGGTAATAACGGAAAAGAAAGAGGAAGAAGTAGAAGAGAAGCCTGAGGAAAAAGAAAGTAAGAAGGTAAAGAAGAAAGAGAAATGAAGTTGATCTTTGGCTTGGGAAATCCAGGGGAGGAATATAAAGATACTCGACATAATACAGGATTTCTTTCCATAGACAAACTTTCCGAGCTTTATAAGATTCCCCTTGATATTTACAAGTTTCAAACTCTGATGGGGGAAGGGAAAATAGTAGGGGAAAAAATTATATTAGTTAAACCTCTTTGTTTTGTAAATGAGGCTGGAAAATCTCTTTATGAGGTTAAACAGAATTATGAAGTAAAAAACCAGGACATAATAGTAATAAGCGATGATGTAGATTTAGAGAGAGGTCGGATTCGTATTACTGCTGGAGGAGGAGATGGAGGACATAAAGGACTGCGGTCTATTGTTCAATGTTTAGGAACATCCAATATCCCTCGGATACGAATTGGGATTGGCAGACCGGAAGAAAAAATAGGTTTGAGAGATTATGTGTTGGGAAAATTTACTCTTCAAGAAAGAGAGATGATAGAGGAATCAATTAGAAGAGCTACTGAAGCGATAAAGGTAATAGTTCTTGAAGGAATAGAAGAAGCAATGAGAGAATTTAATTCGTTTAGTAGCAAATTGTAGATTTTTATAATTTAAAAAAATGTGGTAGCCGCAACCTTTAGGTTCCGTAGTTTGTTGGAGATGAACTCCAACGCTACTGTAGCGCGGGGGCTTGTCCCCCGCCTATAGATTGCACAAAGGCTGTTCTACGCAAGCGCAGGCTGGTAGTCGCAACTTTTAAGTTGCGTAAGAGAAGACTAATACACAAGAACGCAGGCTGAAGCCTGCGATTACCAATTAGAAGAAGAGAAAAGTATTTTTGGCAATACCAATAAAATAAAAAGGAGAGGAAAATGTTACCGGTATTTATTTCTATAGGAGTAGGGTTGATAGGACTTATAGTAGTAGCCTTTTTAATAAGAGGCATTCTTAAGGCGGATACAGGAAACAAATTAATGAAAGAAATTTCCAGAACTATTCAGAAAGGAGCCAAGACTTTTCTCTATCGGGAATATAGAACAGTAGCGGTATTAGTAATCATTGTAGCTGTTCTTCTCAGTATAGCTCCACTTTTTGGAGCTAAAACAGGAGTTAACTGGCAAACAGCAGTAGCCTTTATAACAGGCGTTTTTTGCTCAGCTTTGGCAGGGTGGATTGGGATGAGTATAGCTACCAGAGCTAATAGTAGAACTACTCAAGCAGCCAGAAAAGGGCTGCTCCCAGCTTTAAATATATCTTTTTCAGCAGGAGCGGTTACGGGTCTTTCTATAGTCTGCGTTGCTTTTCTGGGACTTGTGGGGGTTTTCTTATTATCTAAACTGTTAGATCCACTGGTTATCAATGGGCAGGTTGTAGGTAACCCGATTATGGTTAATGGTTATGCCATGGGAGCTTCCTTAATGGCTCTATTTGCCCGAGCTGGTGGGGGAATATATACTAAGGGAGCCGATATGGGAGCAGATTTAGTAGGTAAAGTAGAAGCTGGTATTCCTGAAGATGATCCTCGTAATCCGGCAGTAATTGCCGATAATGTGGGAGATAATGTAGGAGATGTAGCTGGCTTAGGAGCAGATCTTCTTGAATCTTATGTAGAATCTATAATTGCTACCCTGGCTATCGCTGTTTCTTTATCTATGCTTTCTTTGATTTATCTTCCCTTTTACTTAGCTAGTTGGGGAATTGTTTCCTCTATTATAGGAGTGATTTGGGTCAAAATAGCTAAAACTAAGGATCCTCAAAATGCTTTAAATAATGGGACCTATATTGGAGCTATTTTGATGATTATAGGTTCATTTTTTATTGTTAAAAGCGTGGGGATATCTTATGGAGATTATTCTGTAATGGGTCCTTTTTGGGCAATTGTTGCTGGAGTTATCTCAGGATTAATTATAGGGCAGATAAGTGTATATTATACTTCCAGTAAATATAAACCAGTAAAAGATTTGGCCAATTCTGCTCAAACTGGTCCCGCAGTTGTAATAGTAAATGGATTGGCGGTAGGAATGCTTTCCACATTAGTTCCTATACTAGTTATTGCTATAGCTACTTTGGTGGGATTTTACTTTGCGGGAATGTACGGAGTAGTTACGGCAGCATTAGGAATGCTTTCCATTTTAGGGATTACCTTAGCTGTTGATTCTTATGGTCCGGTAGCTGATAATGCTGGAGGAATTGCGGAAATGGCTCATCTTCCTTCGGAGGTTCGCCAGGTGACTGATAAGCTGGACGCGGTGGGAAATACGACAGCAGCTATTGGGAAAGGATTTGCTATAGGTTCAGCGGCTTTTGCTGCTCTGGGTTTAATTACTGCTTATCGAGCTACTATAGATACTCTTTCTCCTCACCCTCTTTCCTTATCTCTTGCTGATCCTAAAATTATTGCAGGATTGTTAATTGGGGGAATGGTTCCCTATCTTTATGGTTCTTTGTTAGCTAAGGGTGTAGGGAAAGTAGCTTTTAAAATAGTTGGAGAAGTGAGAAGACAATTTAAGGAGATTCCGGGAATAATGAAGGGAAAAGCAAAAGCTGATTCTCATCGCTGTGTAGACATTGCTTCCCGGGGGGCTTTAAAGAGTATGATGCTCCCAGGGATTTTGGCTATTGTCTTTCCTGTAATTATTGGTTTTTTCTTGGGACCAGTAGCTTTAGGAGGTTTTTTAGTAGGTTCCTTAATAGTAGGACTTCCTCTGGGAATTCAGACAGCTAATACAGGCGCGGCTCTGGATAATGCCAAAAAGTATATTGAAGAAGGAAATCTTGGTGGGAAGGGGTCAGAAGCTCATAAAGCAGCGGTAGTTGGGGATACAGTAGGAGATCCTTTAAAAGATACAGTGGGTCCTTCTATTAATATTCTCATCAAGTTAATGTCAGTTATCTCTTTAGTGTTAGCTCCTATATTTGTAGTATTCCACTAAGAAATATAACTTTCAAGAAGACCTTCAGAGGAATACCCCTGGACAGCGAGTTAAATTGTTATATTTTTGGGGAAATTAAATGCCTAAGGAAAAAGTAGATGTGCTTTTAAAATATTATCTTAGTATAATCGGAACCAAACATTTGCATTACGCATACTGGGAGGAAGGAGAAGAACTTACGGTGAAGAACGCCCGTCTGGCCCAAGAAAGATATGCGGATCATCTTGCTTCTTTCATTCCTCCCGGAGTAGTTAAAATACTGGATGCAGGATGCGGGGTAGGGGGAAATGCTTTAAAATTAATAGAGAAAGGGTACCAGGTTGTGGCTCTTTCTCCGGATCCCTATCAACAGAAAATATTTAAGAAAAATACTCAGGGGAAGATTCCTTTTTTTCTTGGTACTTTAGAAAAATTTGAATCTCGGGAAAAATTTGATTTGATATTAATGAGTGAAAGCTGCCAGTATATAAATATTGAGAAAGGTTTAAAAAAATGTAGAGAAATTCTTCGTCCTCAGGGTTATCTTCTAATAGCCGATTACTTTAAATTAAATAATTCAGAGGGACAAGATATACCTATCTCAGGTCATCCTCTTGAGGAATATCTGGAAAAAGTAAAGAAAGAAGAATTCAAGATAGTAAATTCTGAAGATATTACTCCTCAAGTTTCTCCTACGCTGGACTTTAGAAAAGAATTTTATAAAGACTACTTAATACCTACCTTAAAGGTAATAGCTTTTACAATAAAGGTAAATACTCCCCGAATTTACACTCTGGCCAACTTTTTTCTGGGAAAAACCATCCGGAAGATGGTTAATAAAGGATTTGAGGAACCAGGGGCAGTAGATTCTAAGTTCTTTGCCAAATACAGAAAATATATGATCTATCTTTTTCAGTTAGTTAAATAAGCCTCAGGACTTTCCTCTCGGTAGCGAGTGAGAGTTATGAATTCTTAGTTTTTCAGGGAAAAATGGAGAAAAAAATGAGAGAAGTTATAAGAAAACCAGCAACAGCTGGTAGTTTTTATGAAAAAGATAAAGAAAAGTTGAAGAAGCAAATTGAAGAATGTTATACTCATCCTTTAGGACCCGGAGAAATACCTGAGAAATCTTTAAAAAAAGAGGGCAAAATTTTAGGAATAGTTAGTCCCCACGCTGGTTATCTTTACTCTGGACCTGTGGCTGCCTGGGGATTCAGGGAAGTAGTAGAAGAAGAAATTCCAGAGATAGTAGTTATTCTTGGTCCTAATCATTATGGTATTGGAGCCGAAGTATCCTTAATGGAAAAAGGATCCTGGGAAACCCCCCTGGCTAAAGTGGAGATAGATGAAGAAATAGCGGAAAAAATAGGTAAAATTTGTCCTTATGTTAGATTTGATAAAAGAGCTCATTTAAGAGAGCATTCCCTGGAAGTTCAGCTTCCTTTTCTTCAATATAGCTTTGGAGAGGAATTTAAAATAATTCCTATTTGTATGCAAAGACAGGATGAAGAAATTAGCCGAGAATTAGGCGAAGGATTAGCAGAAGTCCTTAAAGAGAAAAACAGCTTAATTATTGCCAGTACAGATCTCACCCATTACGAAAGAAAAGAAATAGCTGAAGAAAAAGATAAAAAAGTAATTAAAGCTATTCTTTCTCTTCGTCCCGAGGAAGTGATTGAGACGGTTTTACATTATAATATTTCTATGTGTGGACCTGGTCCTGTAATGACTATGCTTGTAGCTACCTCTTTACTGGGAGCAAAAAGAGCAAAACTACTTAAACATGCTACTTCTGGAGACATCACTGGAGATTACGAGGCAGTAGTAGGATACGCCTCTATAAGCATTGAAAGATAAAAATACATATATTTTCATTGGTCAGTGCTCTGCATCCTCGCCCAAAAAAATTGCCTTCGGCAACTTCTTTTATCCGCAAACCATTAGGGAAAATAGTAAATTAAAATATATTTTCATTAATATAAAATAGAATTAGATACCACAATGTCGGAGCATTAAAGTTAAAGAAGAAACTTAATCCAGATTAATAATCTCTCCTTTTTCAATAGAAGCATTTGCCGCTAAAGTTACTTTAAGAGTTTTTAGAGCATCAGAATATGGTGATTTTATTTTTCGAGGATCTCCACTTTTTACAGCTTCTATAAAAACTTCATTTTCTATAAGATAAGGGTCTACTTTTGTTTTTATTTCTTCCTCTTTCTCGTTAGTTATTCGTAAAATATTCTGGGAAAGTAAAAGCTGAATTCTTGTTCCTTTAATTAATACTTCCATACCTGAATTCCATCCTTTAGAAAGAATACAGGTAGAAGAAATATTTCCTATGGCTCCACTCTTAAATTGGAGTATTACTGAGGAAGC
>Ga0114919_10003667_pt1 | contig 12370 bp, 12 predicted proteins | sample BlataG_FD_88682 | JGI IMG/M metagenome (GOLD analysis project Ga0114919, IMG submission 88682) | Deep subsurface microbial communities from Black Sea to uncover new lineages of life (NeLLi) - Black_00105 metaG | ecosystem: Environmental > Aquatic > Marine > Oceanic > Sediment | place: Atlantic... | reverse complement strand
GGCGCGTTACGATGTGCCGGACCGGTACTCGTTCTTTGTTCCGTTCTACGTGGCAGCCAGCGTTTTGATCGGCGTCGGCGTGGCGGCGATACGCGGGCGGTGGGGGCGTTGGGTCGCGCCGGTGGCCGTTGCGCTTACCCTGCTTCCCGTAGCCGTTTACGCCGTGCTGCCGCAGGCGGCCGAGCGGGTGGGATTCGTCTTCTTCAAGCGGGAGTTGCCGCATCGGAATCCGTACACATACTTTCTTCAGCCGTGGAAACGCGGGGATGATGGCGCCCGGCGATTTGCCACGGAGGTGCTCGAAGCCCTTCCCGCCGACGCCGTTCTTTTGCCGGACACGACACCTGCTCCGCCGCTCAAGTGCCTTCAGGATATTGAAGGCCGGCGGCCGGACGTGCTGATCGTCGATTCGTATGATGTCCGGTTCGATGACTCTTTGCGGGAATACTGGCCGGCGAGGCCTGAGGAGGATGCGCCCCCGCCTCCACCGGAGGCTTTCACCCGCGGGCGCCGCATTTTCATCGTCTCGGACGTGAAAGGTTACAAGCCGCTGTGGGTTGACGCGCACGGTGTTGTGGAACCGTTCGGCCTGATTTTCGAGGTGAAGCCGCGCGCGCCGGGGGAAGGTTCATGAATCCGTGGCAACGTGCCATCAAGCGAATCTTCGACGTGGTGGCGGCGGGGGCGGTGCTGCTTGTTGGCTGGCCGTTTCTGGTCGCGCTCGCTATCCTGATTCGCATCGACAGTCCGGGCTCGCCCATTTTCCGCCAGCAGCGCGCGGGCCGGGGCATGAAGCCGTTTGAGGTGTACAAGTTTCGCACCATGCGGACGGGGGCGGAGCCGTATGGCGCGAGTCCGAAGAGCGAGGATGATCCGCGTCTGACGCGTCTGGGCCGATGGCTTCGCGAAACCGCCCTGGACGAACTGCCGCAACTCTGCAACGTTTTCACGGGCGACATGAGTCTGGTGGGTCCGCGGCCGTTGTATATGAGCCAGGCCCGGGAGTTTACCCCGCGGCAGAGGCGGCGGCTGGAGGTCCGGCCGGGCCTGACGGGCCTTGCGCAGGTCTCAGGCCGCGGCGAACTGCCGCACAACCAAAAACTCGAGATTGACGTTCAATATGTCGAACAGGCGGGCCTGCTGCTCGATCTGAGGATTCTGTGGCGCTCGATGACCCAGATCTACGCGGGCAGAAAGGCGTATCAGAAGTGGGATTAGAGTCTTTTGGGAGGTGTTCGGTTGACACAAGGCCCGAATGGGGTATGCTAATAGCGGCACGGAACGCGAACCGTCTGGTCACAGGGGGACACGGGTGCCCCAAACGCTGAATATCCTGTTCACGTGTGTGGGACGGCGGGTCGGCCTGCTGGAGGCCTTTCGGCGGTCGATGGCGGACCTTGGGGTGCGTGGGCGGCTGTTCGGGGCGGACTGGTCCCCGCTGGCGCCGGCATTCCACCTGGCCGACGAGGGCTTTATGGTTCCGGGGGTCAATGCGCCGGACTACGTCGAGGCGCTGTTGGACATCTGCCGCCGGCGGGAGGTCGGCCTCGTTATCCCGCTGATCGATTGGGAACTTCAGGTTCTGTCGCGGGCGCGTGAGCAATTTACCGAGGTGGGCGCGCGGATGCTTGTCTCGTCGCCGCGCGTCGTCGAGACCTGTCGCGACAAGGGGCGGGCGTTTGAGTTTCTCACGAGCGTGGGGTTGGGCGCGCCCAAGCCCATTTCCCACGAAGAGGCGCTGAAAGGTCCCTTCCCCTTGTGCGTCAAGCCGCAATTCGGCTCCAGTACGCGTCATGTCCGCTACGTGCGCAGCCGTGGTGCGCTGAGTCGCTACTGCCACCTCCGCCGCAGGAATTTCATCATTCAGGAATATGTGCGCGGCCGGGAATTCACGGTGGATGTGTATGCCGGTCTCGACGGCGTTCCTCGTGTGGCCGTTCCGCGCGAGCGGCTTCAGGTGCGCGCCGGCGAGGTGACCAAAGCGCGGACGGTCCGCCACCCCGAGATTATCGACCACAGTATGCGGCTGGTGGGGGGGCTGACCGAGTGCCTCGGTGTGATTACCGTCCAGTGTTTTCTGACGCGCCGCGGGGAGATCAAGTTCTTCGACATGAACCCGCGGTTCGGGGGCGGCGTCCCGTTGGCCATTCGGGCCGGTGCCGACTTCCCTCGGTGGATTATCCAGCAGCATCTCGGCAACGAGGTCGAGATTGAGCCGAACGGGTGGCAGGAAAATCTCGTGATGCTGCGATACGACGCTGAGGTTTTCTGCGAGGAAGATGAACTGCCCAAACCGGTCTGATTCTGCGACCGGAAGTGCAAAACCGACCGCCTGGAAGGTAGGGCGGAGATAAAAGGAGCACGCGGTGTTTCCGTCCGGCGAGAACATCCCGGCGTGGCATGAGATGATCGGGGAGTTCTGGGCCCCGGCCGTCTGGGTTTTTGTGGCGGCGCTGTTGCTGAGCCTCCTGGGAACGCCGCTTTTTCGCTGGATCGCCCGGCGCAAAGGGATTTGCGACCAGCCGGACCAGGCGGTCAAGATTCATACCACGCCCATCCCCTACCTGGGCGGGTGCGCCATCTGGCTCGCCTGGACCCTGCCCATGTTGGTCTATTATTTCCTGGGTGACGGCGGCCAGGGGTGGGCGGGGGCTGCCGTCATCGCCGCCGGCGCCGTTGCCTTTGTGACCGGCCTGCTGGATGACCTGCTGGATATTCGGCCCCACTGGAAACTGGTGGGCCAGACGATTGCCGCCGCCGTCCTGTTGGCCGGCGGTGTCTATTGGTACGCTTATCCGAACGTCCGAGGGGTCCCCGGGCTGAACTTTGAAGAAGGTTTCTGGGTGGTGTGGGTGGTTTGCATCGGCGTGCATTTCCTGGTGGTGATTGGCGCGGCCAATGCCACCAACCTTCTCGACGGTCTCGACGGATTGTGTTCGGGCGTGTCGGCTATCGTGGCGGTCGGTTTTCTGCTTCTGGCGACGTCGCTGGTTGCGTGGGACCAGTACGGCGAGGGCGTGACATACAAGTACGAGTATGCCTCACTGATTATGATTGTGGCCTTCGCCTTGGCGGGAGCGGTGATCGGTTTTCTCCCGTACAATTTCAATCCGGCCCGCATTTTTATGGGGGATGCGGGCAGCGTGTTCATCGGATACGTTCTGGCGGCCATGATGGTGATGTTCTCCAGCCGTTTCGGCATGGTCAAATGGTTTGTGGGCGCGCTGTTCATTTTCGGTCTTCCAATTTTCGATACCGCGCTGGCTTTGATTCGACGGGTTGTGAATCGCCGTCCGATCATGATGCCGGACCGCAGCCATTTGTATAATCAACTGGTCGATCGTCTCGGCTTGTCGGTGCCGGTCACGGTGGGCCTGCTCTACGCGCTGAGCGTGGTGTTTGCCGCGGCGGGCCTTTTGGTTCTTTACATTCGCGGCCGATACGCGGTCGCCATCTATCTGGGGGCTGGAGTTGTTTTCCTGGTGGTTGTTTGGGCACTGGGGTTCCTGCGGATGACCGACGAGGAGAAAGCCGCCGCCGACCGCTATCTGGCTCGCAAGCGGTGCTTTCGATGAGCGCGCCGCCGGCCCTTGCCTGGACTCCCGCACGATGAAATAATACCCGGTGGACGTCGAATGCATCCGCCGCGGGTGAAAAGACATGCGACGCTTTTGTGTCATCGCGCTGGCCGCGCTTGTCAGCCTGGTCGTGGTTCCCGACTTGCTGGGGCAGCACCTCAGGGGCGTCGGGGAGGGGCCGAGTACGTCTTTTGGCTCGAACCTTCCAAGCGAGCGCATGGCTCGCACTCTCGGGTACTACAGCGGTTTCACGACGGCGAGGTCGTTCTTTGGCGGTGTGCCCGGCTTGCCCCAGCCGACGCGGGGGTATCGGCCCATCCTCGTCGATTTGCGTGAAGCCGCGTGGCGGCCCCTTGCATTCGGGCGGCACACGGTCGGGCCCGGCGTGCCGCCGGCGTTTGAACTCAGGGTTCGCACCCTTGATTCGCTGAAGTTCGACAGGCGGGCTCGTTTCGCCAAGTTGCGCGAAACGATGTTGGCGCTGGCCGAGCGGATTCGGGAACTCGAGGAGCCCAGCCTCGGACAGGTCGGTGTCGGTTTTCGCCAGTTGATGTTTCCGGTTCCGCTCCAGGAGGACCCGGCGCTGGGTTACGGTTTTTTCTCGCGGCTGGACCTGGTCGGCGGCGGCACGGTCGATCCGGAACTGTTGCTGTCGCCGTTTACCCATGAAGTTCAGCAAAGTCTGGGGGAAGCGCGTTTCCTCGATGCCGCTGCGGCGATGCTCTTCGATCGGCCCTTGCCGGACGGCATGGGCCTCGACCAGTTCTACGACAGCCAACTGGCGGCGCTGGGTAATTATCTGTTCAACAACCGACGCTACGGCCGGGCCGTCGAGGTGTGGGCGCTGCTGGTCGAGCGGGACAAAACCAGCGCCGCCAGAAGCCGCGCGCTCGCCTTGTGCCTCCTGGCCGACCGGCGCTTGCGCGGGGCCGCCGCCGAAGCCCGCCGCTCGTTCACGCTGGCGCCCGGCTGGCCGGACCACCTCCGGGTCACCGGCTCGAACCTGCAGGACATCTTTCCCAGCACGCAGGACCTTGTCGATGCACGCGAAGAGATTGAGGCGCAACTTGCCAAACAGCCCGACGACCCGGACCTAAACTTTGTGATGGCCTACCTGGACCTGTTTCAGGGCAATTGGCCTGCGGCCGAGAACCGGTTGGGCAAAATGGCGGAGACGGACGAGGTCGCGCAGCACCTGCTGGCGTATCTGAAGGCCGGGGTGGTTGCCGACACGGTGAGACGGCCGGCGCTGTCGGCCCTGCGCCGGGTGGGGGAGCGGATGACGGGCCTGGAGGAACCTCCCCTCAGCCCCGAGGCCCGTGGGCAACTGATCGTCGCGCTTCGCCGCGGGGCCGCTTCCTACGAGGAGCACATGCGGGTCGGCGATTTTCGCTTCTTCATGGGCGACTTCACCTTGGCGGGGGAGGCCTACCGGGCGGCCCATAAGGCGCGACCCGAAGACCCGTTTGCCCTGTTTGCCCTCACCCACGCCGCGTTTGCCAACGGCGAGTACCGCACGACGGAGCGACTCCTGGAAACCGCTCTGGCCCTGGAACCGAACTGGGGGCTTTACGAATTCCGGATTCAGGAGTTTTACGGCGAGCGCGAGGAGTACGATCGCCACATGGCGAACCTGGAACGTCTGGTGGAACTGCGGCCGAGCAGCACGTCGATGAAGTTCCTCCTGGCGTATGTTTACTACTTCAGCGGTCGCTACGCGGATGCGGCCGAGTTGCTGGCGGAGATCCTTCGGATGAAGCCGGATTTCGGGCGGGCCGACTATTTTCTGCGATTGGCCCGCCTTCAGGGATAGCCGAACGAGACCCGCGGACCCCGCGCAGGACGAGCGTGCCTTGCCACCCATTTCGCTTGTGGCCTTCGATCTTGACGACACGCTGTACCCGGAGCGGGCGTTCGTCCGGAGCGGGTTCCGCGTCGTTTCCGACTACCTGCTTCGATCCGGGATTGTTGGTCGGCGGTTGTTCTCGGACTTGGAGGCCGCCTTTGAATCGGGCATTCGTGGCCGCACCTTCGATCACGTCCTGGCGGCGGCCGGGGTCGAGCCGACCGAGCGGCTCGTGGCGGATCTGGTCGAGCTCTATCGTTCACACCGGTTGACGGAGGGGGTTGTCCGGCCGGACATTCATCTTTATAAGGATGCCGACCGGGTGTTGGCCCGCCTTGCGGAGCAGGGGGTGCGTGTAGGTCTGATCTCAGACGGTCCGCTCGTCGCCCAGCAGGCGAAAATCGAAGCGCTCGGTTTGAGCGAGCGGATGGACGCGATTACCCTGACGGACGCATGGGGGCGGGACTTCTGGAAACCCCATCCGCGAGCCTTTCGCGAGATGGCCGAGCATTTTTCATTGAGTCCGGCGGTCTGCGTCTATGTGGCGGATAACCCGGAAAAGGATTTTCAAGGGCCTGCCGCCGCACGTTGGCTGCCCTCGGTGTGGCTCCGCCGGCACGACGGGCTTTATCGGGAGGCGGCTGTTCCAGAGCGCGGCCTGGTGTCGGCAACGGTTGAGGACTTAAGTGCGCTTCCCGAAGTGCTGGTGAGACTATCTTCGGAAAATGGAGGAACAAATGGCTAGCGAGCGTGTACCCCTTTCCCGCCCGGACATCAGTCAGGCGGACATCGATGCCGTCGTTGAGGTGCTGGGGACGCCTTACCTGAGTCTCGGCCCGAAGTTACCCGAGTTTGAGAGGGCGTTCGCCGGGTTTCTGGGCGTCCGCCGCGCCGTGGCCGTCAACTCCGGCACCAGCGCCCTTCATCTGGTGGTCCGGGCGCTCGGCCTGGGTCCCGGCGACGAGATGATTACCAGCCCCTTCTCGTTCGTCGCGTCGGCGAACTGCGCCTTGTTTGAAGGCGCGCGGCCGGTGTTCGTGGATATCGACGAGGCGACCTGGAACCTCGATGTTGCGAAACTCGAGGGGATAATCTCGGAGCGGACGCGGCTCCTTTTACCCGTCCATATCTTCGGGCGGCCCATGCCGATGAACGAGGTGGTCCGGATCGCCGAATCGCATAACCTGCCGGTGGTCGAGGATGCGTGCGAGGCCGTCGGCGCGACCCACGGCGGGCGTATGGTGGGCACCTTCGGCCGCGCCGCCACCTTTGCCTTCTACCCCAACAAGCAGATGACCACCGGCGAAGGCGGCATGATCGTCACCGACGATGAGGCATTGGCCGACCTGTGCCGCAGCCTGCGGAACCAGGGCCGCGACGCGAGCGCCGGGTGGCTGGCGCATGCGCGGCTGGGGTACAATTATCGTCTGTCGGACATTAATTGTGCGCTTGGGCTGTCGCAACTTCGCCGCCTGCCCGAGTTTATCGAGATGCGCCGGCGGGTTGCCGACCGCTACCTGGAGAAGTTGGGGGGTATTGAGGAACTGGTCCTGCCGCCGCCTTACGAGGACGGCCGCATCTCCTGGTTCGTCTTCGTCGTGCGCCTGGCGGACCGGTTCACCAGAGGACAGCGCGACGCCGTGCTCGCCGACCTGCGCGGACAGGGCATCGGCTGCTCCGATTACTTTACGCCCATTCACCTCCAGCCGTTTTACCGGGAAATGGGTTACAAAGAGGGCGACTTCCCCGTGACTGAAAAAATCAGCGCCCGCACCCTGGCCCTGCCGTTTTACAACCGCCTCACGCCGGAGGATCAGGACCTGGTGGTCGAGTGCCTGAAATCCGCCCTTGCGAGGCTGTAGGGCGTCGCCCGGCTGCGCCTTTTGCGTCCTTTACGGTTGCTCCCCGCCGGCGAACACATTGACAATAGGCAATATGATTGTGCGCGTTTTGGGGTGGATTTTCCCGATTTTGGCCCGTTTTGGAGGCCGAATCGGCCCTGGCGCTAGCGCCAGGTCGGTTCGGGGGCCGAAATGTTAAGATGGGCAAGGCAGAATTGGGTGCTTTTTTCGACTTTTTTTCACTTTTTTGTCGAAACTTGCCCCGAATTGTCCTCTTTTGACCCCCTTTTTGCCCCCTACGCATGCCGATACGATGATGCGTGTGCGGGCCGGTTCGAGGCTCCACCCATCGGCCCTGCCCCATGCGTCCGTTGGCCCCAGACTGCCAAAATGGCAGGGGAAAACGGGGGAGGGAGACGGCGAATGTAGAATGTCGAACAAGGAACCGCAGAGCGGTGAAGGGCGGACTACGGCGGGTGAAAATGCGGAACAGGGACGCCCTTGACCCCGTCCGGTTATGGGTACCCTGGGAATCACCCGGGACTCCCGCTACTCCCGGAAATCCTACTCGGCATTATGCGCATTTTGTTTCTGACCGGAAGCGCGGACCAACTCCCGAAAAACGAAAGAAGCGCCGATCCCAACAAAGGGGGGCCACCAGGCGTTGAAGTAAAACCCCAGACCGATTCCTAGGACGCATATGACTACCACCGTAAGGTGACATGCCCGTTGCCCAGGCTTAAGCGTGCCACCCTGTGTGACTCCGGTAGCCACGGAAATCAGCTCGCGCAAGGCGTACCAAGACGCCAATGCTACACCGATCCAGAACAGCCACGTCCCTGCGTTCCCCACGGTGTCTTGGTCGCACAACATCCAGAGCGTGGCCAGAGTTAGGCCCGCGGGGAGGCCAATCACCCAAGATAAGTGCACGTGCCTCTCAAACCGTGACGGTGCTAGAAGGCCGGTAATGGATGGGATCACGAAAACCGCGCACAGGAGTCCAAACGGCAAGGCCATCCATTGCGTCGGTGTAGCTCCGCATAGATGAAACAGCCATTTCGATACAGCAACAGCCGCAAATTGCGTTGCCGCCAAGACTGCCGCCTGAAAGATATCGGCAGCGCCGAATCCGACCGGTTTTCCAGGTGTGGGCCGATGTACGAGAGAGAACACGGGCAACAAGAGAACGCTGAATACGAGATTGCCCCCGAACGTGATGATTGGCCAGGTCACTATCGCCAAGATGTACGCGAGCAGAGTCATAGATTCTCCCCCTCTCAAAAGCCGCCATCGCCGAAGAACCACGTACCGATAAGTTCCATGATAACAGAAATTGCAAGAACCACGGCAACGGCAATGGGCGTTCCGGCCGTCCCGGTGACATACACCTTATCTCCCCACTCATGGCCGAACCCTATCGGCTCAGGTGCCCCGCGCCAAACGTAATCAAGTCAGCGGAACTAGCGACCTTTTTCGGCCCAGGCTTTCACATACGCCTTGCACCCCTTCACTAGCGGCTCCAGGACGTCGTCAATCCCCAGAGGGAACTCTTTGGGTGATCCCAAATCCAGAGATAGGACGGACCTCAATTTCTTGAGGATTTCTTTGTGGTAGGGCTTGCGCGCGTTGTAGCGTCCCGATGAATGGGCGAAGACATTCCGAAGAGCTCTCAGCAGGGACACATGCCTGTTGCCATCCAATTTGCAGTCGACTTTCTGCCCGGAAACGGGGACCTTGTGCGATTCAAGAAGGGCATACAGTCGGACGATGAAGTTCTGGTTTATCCAGTGTCCTATCGCAAGGAAGTCCTCGATATTCTTCTCCGTAAGTGGTGTGCGGAAACATATGTGGACGTCGAAGCCCCTACGCGAGTAGTAAGGGGCCGTCCGAATCGAAGTCGCCCCGATGGCCTGCTCGGATACGCAGGGGAAGTGCGCCCGGCAGTTTACGAATGTCCTCCACAGGTTGTTTATCTCCCTGATGATCGCGTGCGCGTCACGTTTCATGGTTCGTGTCCCAATTCTGTTCAACTAGGCTTCTTCGGTGACACTTTTCGGCTACCTTTCTTGGCAAACTTCCGCACCGTGTCAATCGGTCGGGTGCCCAGGTTGCAGCCACAACTTTGCGCCCGGAAATCCCCGCCAACTTTCCCACGTCATACCTCCACGGTGGTCGTCAGTGCGGGTTTGGAGGCCGGGCTTTTCTTGCGTGGCGCGGTTTCCAGGTAAAGAGAGATGGCTTCTTTGACGTTCTTCAGAGCCGCTTCGATGGTCTTGCCCTGACTCATGCAACCGGGCAGTTCCGGAACGTCGGTGACGTAACCCTTGTACTCATTATCGTAGGTTAGATTGACTATCAGACGCATGAGAGTCCTCCTCCTTCTCCCCCCATTGCACAGCCCGCAGATGGCAGGGTCAAGAGACGCGGTTCCCTGCGTAAGACGAAGGACATGCACAGTCCCCCCGGCCGAACGAAAAACGGCATGAACAGGTGAGCAGATGAACAGGAGACCGCAGGCGAGCCTCAGCCCTGCCTGGCGTGCTCTTGTTCCGTTCGATGCTTTGCCGTTCTCACCTGTTCACCTGCTCCATTGCTCGCCTGCTCTGCCATTTTGCCCCGCCAGCGGGGCAAAATGGCTGGGGTACCAGGATTCGAACCTGGACAGACTGATCCAGAGTCAGCCGTGCTACCGTTACACTATACCCCAGCCCGTCTCTGGACGTCCTCAGTATAAGAGAGAATCGGCGAAGTTCAAGGGCCAGTTTCCCGTTCCTGCCCCGATATGTCTTTTCAGAGCGTGATGGCTCGCGTAGAATAGCAAGTGGCGTCGCACCCTTCCGGCGCTCCGCATCGCCTCGTCGAAAAGGGGACCGCAACATGGATACCCTGACGAGAATCATCCTGGAAGCGTGGAACATGCTGTATCAGGCGGGGCTTTATGTCCTCATCGGCCTCGTGGCAGCGGGGTTGGTCCACGTGTTCGTCTCGCGAGCGTTTCTGACGCGGCACCTTGGTGGCCGCGGCTTCTGGCCGGTCGCCAAGGCGGCGCTGGTCGGCGCGCCGCTTCCGCTTTGCAGTTGTTCGGTCCTGCCGACCGCCTTTGCCCTGCGCGAGCGCGGCGCGGGGCGCGGCGCCACGGTCTCGTTTCTCATTTCGACGCCCGAAACCAGTTTCGACAGCATCGCTGTGACGTGGGCCCTGATGGGACCGTTGATGGCCATCGTGCGGCCGGTGGCGGCGGTGGTGACGGCGCTGGTGGCCGGTGTGGCCGAGGCGATTCGCGGACGGGACGCCCGAGAGCCCGAGCCGACGGCGCCCGCGTGCCCGCATTGTGAATCGGACGCCCACACCGCCGAAGAGCACGCCGACCCACCGGGCCGCTGGCGCCGGTTCCGGCGATTTGTTCTTTTCGAGATGGGCGATGAGATCGGGCCGACGCTGGCGCTGGGCCTGTTGCTCGCCGGTCTTGTGGCGGCCTTTGTCCCTGAGGAGTTTTTCACCACTTATCTGGGCAATCGCTGGGCCTCGATGGGGATTATGCTCCTTGTGGGTCTGCCGCTGTATGTGTGCGCGACTGCTTCGACGCCTCTGGCGGCCGCGCTCATGCTGTAGGGCCTCAATCCCGGCGCGGCCCTGGTGTTCCTGCTGGTCGGGCCGGCGACGAACCTGGCGACGGTTCTGACGGTCGGCAAGATGTTGGGGAAGGGCGCCGCCGCCCTATACGTCGTGATGATCGCTGTGTTCAGTCTCGTGTTCGGTGCCGCGCTGGATGCGGCCGTCGATGCCTGGCAGATCGACCTGCACATGGAACACGCCCACGGCTTCGTACCCCCGTGGGTGTCCGTCGCTGGCGGCGTCCTGTTGGGTCTGTATTTGCTGCACGCGCTAGGGCGCTGGGTTTACCGCAAGTGGCCGCGCGGCAAAGCGGCGTCCCGCCACTCGGCCCATCACATGTAGGGGTTGTCGGGTTCTCTTGTCGGCTCGACCTTGTCGGCCGCCAGGATCCCCGCCTCCGGGTCCGTTCGGCCGAACACCTTCACCCACTGGTTATTTTCCAGCGTGTGCGCTTCCGGCCACCGGACCGGGACGGCCATCGGCGAGGCGTCCGCAGCGCAGCACGTGATGAGAAACCGGACGAGAAGAAATCGGTCGGCGGGCGTTTTCTCGTCGCGCACGACAAAACCCAGGGCACCCACCTTTTGGGCCTCGGGCGATTGGAGCCGCTGTGCCACACCGAGCACGGTCGTCCAGCCGTATCCGCGCTCCTCGCGCGCCTCGGCCAGTTGCTGCTGGGCGGCCAGTTTGGCCAGCATCGCGGGATCGCCCGCCCCGCGCTGAAGGGCCGCCAGGGCGTTCAGCCCACGTTCCGGCAGCGAGAAACCGACCACCAGCGGCGCCAGAAACGCCAGGCTTCGTACATAATACCACACCGATGGAGGCCGGGGCGGCGCTCTTTCAGATGCGGCCTCGTGTCGCAGACTTCGCCATCGCAGGAACCACCCGTACGCGAATATCGCCAGCAACAGCACGCCGCCGGCCACCGCAAGGTATCCATAAGCGGGGCGCAGGAAGTAGATCATCCGTCCCTCGAAGTATAGGTAAACGACAAAGATGCCCCACCCGAGCATCGGCCACAGTTCCCACCACGAAAGCCGCTCGGCCGGGCTGCACTCACTGTCGGCGTGGTTCATGACAAGGTTCCATAAAGCCAGCCGGCCAATTCGCTCAAGGCCAGCACCAGTACGGGGACCACCAGGAGCACCGTCAGGAGCACCCGGCGCGGCAAGGCCGCCAGATACATCGCGACCAGTTTGATGTCCAGCATCGGCCCGAAGACGAGAAACGCAAGTTTCGAGGCGAAGGTAAACTGGACGAAGGATGCGGCCACAAAGGCGTCCGCCTCGGAACACAGGTTCAGGACGAACGCCAGCGCCATCATGCCGGCGCTCGAGGCGAACGGTGTCTGACCGACCGATCGGAGAGTCTCGTATGACACGAAGGCCTGGGCCGCCGCCGCAATCATGCTGCCCAGAATCAGGAAGCCGCCCAGCAGCAGGAAATCTTTGGCGGCGTGGTGGAGAATGTGTGCGATGGCGCTTCCGCCG
>Ga0114919_10003666_pt1 | contig 12370 bp, 12 predicted proteins | sample BlataG_FD_88682 | JGI IMG/M metagenome (GOLD analysis project Ga0114919, IMG submission 88682) | Deep subsurface microbial communities from Black Sea to uncover new lineages of life (NeLLi) - Black_00105 metaG | ecosystem: Environmental > Aquatic > Marine > Oceanic > Sediment | place: Atlantic... | reverse complement strand
GGGAAGATGCTATTAAAATGATAATGGATGATGGACACGTCAAAACTCCTTTAAACAGATTAGGAACAGTTGAGGATGTAGTGAATGTTCTCCTATTTTTAGCATCTAATTTATCGGATTTTATAACAGGACATAATTTCCCTATTGATGGAGGAATAACTGAAGTTGGGGTTCCAGCATATTATATTAAATCGGATATCTAATAAAGAATAAGAGGTGAAAGAAAATGATTGAAATTATAACGAATCGTTTTAGAGAGTGGCAATTTTAATTTTTTTTTTATCTTATTATAATCTTAGACTTGTTAAATATAGACGCTTATTATATAAAACATTTCATAGAAATAATGAAGCTATGAGAAATTTAAGATATATTTATAAATAAATTTTATTGATTTGGAAATTAAAACTCTATTTTTTTTATAGTTTCTGACATTAAAAAAGGTTAAAAATTTATATACTATAGAAAATCGATAATTAATTAAAACTATAAAAAAATTTAATTTTAAAGAAGTGATAAAAATGATTGAAATTATACTTGCAATATTTCAAATAATTGGAGCTATAGGCATTGGGGGATTCTGGATATATTTTTTCTTAGTCGAGAATAAAAATCCTGAAAATACTGAAGTTTTTCTTGCTTATGAAAAATCCTTTCCAATTCCAGACATATTTTGGGCTACACCTGCTCTATTACTTGCAGCAATTGGTCTATTGACTGGTGAAAGATATGGTGTCTTTTTTTCCATAGCTGCAGGAGGTGCTATATTATTTCTAGGGCTATTAGACATATCTTTTAATGCCCAAAATGGTGGATATAAGAAGAGTATGTCTGATACAATAATGAACTTAGTTATTAACTTATACTGCGTCATTTTTGGGATACTATACATGGTATATGGTTTTATTAATTTCTAAATTATACTGAGAAGTGAATTAAATGGCAAAAAATAAACTAATAGAAAAACAACCTTTTAAAGGGAAAATAGCTGTTATTCCTGGTGGATCAAAGGGAATGGGCAGAGCCACAGCAAAAGAGTTTTATATGTTAGGTGGAAGCGTTTGTATAATTGCCAGAGGGATGGATGCATTAAAATCAGCTGAGGAGGAACTTAAAAAGCTTAAAACAGATAATTCTCAGTTTGTCGAAACCATTTCATGTGATACTACAGATATGGATAAACTTACACCTTTACTCACAGACTTTATTAATAAACATGGGATTCCAGATTATATATTTAATTTTGTTGGTTATGCATACGCTCAATATCTCGAGAAATTAACACTTGAAGATTTCAAAAAGAACATGAATGTTAATTATTACGGTCAATTAGTCCCTACTTTAATTTTGTTGCCATATTTAATGAAGGCAAAAAGTGGATATATTTCTTTTACATCATCAGTATCAGGTTTTTTAGGTATTATGGGATATACTACATATACTCCTACTAAATTTGCTATCTTGGGTTTAGCTGAAGTATTAAGAAATGAATTAAAACCATATAATGTTAATATATCCGTTTTATTTCCTGCTGATGTTGATACACCTGGATTTGCGGAGGAGAATAAGTCAAAACCACCTGAATGTGCCATAATTTCAGAAGCAGGAATATTAATGATTCCTGAGCAAATAGCTGAAATTTTCATTGAAAGCATTTTAAAGAAAAAGTTTGAAATTCTACCAGGTAAAGCAAAATTGTATAGAAAATTAAAACGTCTTTTTCCAGATTTAGTAAGAAATATAACCGATAGTGATTACAAGAAAGCCCTTAAAAAAACTGGAAGACAAATTTAATATTTTTTATTTTTTATTTTAGAACTATATTGTTTTTAATTATTTAATAGAATTACAATTATGAAAAAAAATAATTTAAAAGATAAAATAGCAATTATTACAGGAGCAGCAGGAGATATCGGGAGAGAAATAGCAAAATTATTTGATATATATGATACAAAATTAGTTTTGACAGATATTAATGAAGAAGGCTTAAGAGCAATTGCAAATGAACTTTCACAAGAACCACTAATTATTCCTTGCGATATAACAAAAATAGAACAAGTAAAAAACTTAATTTCACAAACAAATTCAAAGTATGGAACAGTAGATATTCTTATTAATACAGTTGGTATTATAATTCCTGCTCTTTTCGAAAATACTAATTATTCGGATATTGAAAAACAAATTAATGTTAATTTCTTAGGTATAATTCATTGTACCAAAGAGGTTATTCCAATAATGAAAGATGCGGGAGGGGGAAATATTGTTACTATTTCTTCTCTTGCAGGAATAGTTCCAGAAACTTATAGTTCAATTTATACAGCAACCAAGTTCGCCCTCAGAGGTTTTGATCTAACCTTAAATCTTGAGCTTAAAAAACACAATATAACCGTCTCCACTATTTTTCCTGATTCTGTAGATACACCTATGTTAGAATACGAAGCAAAGCATGGTGGGTCGCCTTTAACATTTTTAAGTGAACCTGTAAAGACTGAAAAAGTCGCTAAAGCGGTATTAAAAGCAATTCTTAAAAATAAGGTAGAGATTTGTGTCCCTCACTTTCAAGGAACTTTATCTAAATTTATTATGTGTTTCCCTAAGAGGGTTCAAAAAATGTGGCCAAATTTAGAAAAGAAAGGAGAGAAGAAGAAACAAGAGTTTTTAAGAAATTTAGATTAGCAATTTAATAGAGAAACAAAATTTCAATTAAGAGGAAGTAATTTCAGTATGCGGAAAATAGGGCTTATTATAAATCCTATTGCGGGAATGGGTGGAAGTGTAGGACTTAAAGGAACTGATGGTGATATATATAAGAAAGCTATTAGAATGGGAGCTAAGCCAATAACACCTGACAGGATTCGCTCTTTTCTTTCTAATTTAAAAACCAAAGGTAAAATTCATTTATTAGTTGCTCCAGGAAATATGGGCGCTAATATTGTGAAAGAAACTGGCATTAAATTCGAAATAATTGGTGATATTAGTCAAGAAACTACTGCCGAAGATACAAAAAAAATAGCTAAAATGATGAAACAACAAAATATTGAATTATTAATTTTTTGTGGCGGAGACGGAACAGCCAGAGATATTCACGATGCCATTGGCTTATCTATACCTGTTGTGGCAATACCTTCTGGCGTTAAAATGTTCAGCGCTATTTTTGCCATTAACCCTAGAGCTGCTGCCGGAATTGTTGATAAATTCATAAAGGAAACAGTAGAAATTCAAGAAAATGAGGTTTTAGATATTAATGAAGAATCGTTTCGAGAAGGCATTTTAGATTCAAGGCTATATGGATACTTAAATGTTCCTAAAGTTATAAATCTTCTACAGGCTGGAAAAGATAGTTCTAAAATAGGAAGATCCATTGAAGAAAATAAACATGAAGTTGCTCAACATGTAATTGAAAATTTAGAAGATGATACACTATATTTCCTTGGGCCTGGTACAACTGTAAAAGCAATCACCGATCAGTTAAAGTTAAAAAAAAGCTTACTTGGAGTAGATGCTCTTTATAACGGTAAGATTATTGGGATAGATTTAAATGAATGTGGAATTCTAGAACTTTTGAATAAACATAAAAAGGCAAAAATTATCGTCTCACCAATAGGTGGGCAAGGATTTATTTTTGGAAGAGGTAATAAGCAATTTACTCCTAAAGTTCTAAAAAAAATTGGAAAAAAGAACATTGAAATAGTTTCAACTGAAGAAAAAATTAAAGGTTTAAGATGTTTAATGGTAGATACTGGCGATATTAAGACCGATGAAATGCTTAAAGGACTAGCAAAAGTGATAATTGGATACAAGGAGGAGCTAATAATAGAAATTGAATGTTAAGCATTTAATTTCTAACATAGTTAATATATTGAAAAATAATAATCGAATAATAAGAGCGATTCTTGTCAGATAGAGGACAAAGTATGTTAGTTAGATTAGATAGAAACGAAATGCCTATAAAACTCCCCAGAGAGATTACCGATCCTATCAAAGAAAGCATAGAATTCTTAAATCGATATACTCCTCAAAGTAAAGTAGACGAATTAATATCTTTATTAAGTAAATATACGAATTCTCCTAAAAATTCAATTATTATTAGTTCCGCATCTGATATCTTGCTTAAAGAATTTATTTATCTTTTTTCGAAAAATAGGCAAATTATTCTCGCTGATCCGTCTTTTTTTTTAATTAATGCGACCTGTCGAAAGACTTATTCTTCAATTTTAAAGGTAAGATTAAAAGAACCTGAATTTAAATTTTCAATTGTACCGTTAATTGATGAGTTAAAAAAACCAACGTTAATAATTTTAGATAACCCTAACAACCCAACTGGAAATATAATTTTAGATAAAAACGAAGTAAAATTGATATTAGAAAATGAAAACATCATTTTTTTGGTAGACGAAGCTTATTTTGAATTTTCAAATGTATCATATGCTAATTTAATCGCAGATTATCCTAATCTAGCTATTTTGAGAACATTAAGCAAGGGTTTTGGATTGTCTGGGTTAGGAGTGGGATATATAATTGGAGGAGAGACTGTCCAAAAGAGGTTTCTCGGAATTAATACAATGCTACCTTATTTAAATGTAGTAGCTGGCATAAGTGCCTTGAAAAATAAAAACTATGCAATAGAATATATTAAAGAAGTTGAAAAAGAAAAAAATCGAATTAGAAATGTTGCTTTAAAATTGGATATCTCAGTTTTTAAAAGTTATTCGAATTTTTTATTAATGAAAACAAAAATTCCTAACATTTCAAAAAAGCTTACCGAGCAAGGAGTATTAGTACTAGATGTATCAAAACAACTAAGTTCAGAATATTTTCGGGTTACAATAGGAACTAGAATAGAAAACGATTATTTTTTAGGAGCTTTAGAAAAAATCACTTATCAAAATAGAGATTGAAAAGAATGGACTTTATTTAAATACTGCCATGTTATATTTAAAAATAAAATTATAATAAAAAAATAAATTAGTTATATATTAAGTTCTTCGAGTTTTTCTTTTGTTGGACAACCAGTTTCCCAATCCCAACCACGAATCTTGTAATATGTCTTTAAGCTTTCATTTAATTCTAACTTTACCCCTTCTGTTTTACCAGACTTCAATACTTTGTTGAGATGACCAGGTAGTTTATCGTCTTCTCTTGTTATCCCTAGATTGCATATAATAAGTCTTTTAAGAGTATTTATTCGTTCCCCTACAAGCAATAAAGATTTTTTACTGTAATCAAAACCCGTTGCTGCGTTGATGTACTTAATTATGTGTTCAAGTGTGGGGTTTAGGAAATTGCAATTTACGGCGGAATCATCTATCGCCCTAATGTTTTGTAGGGCAATAACTCCTTTTTCTCTACCTTTTATGGAAGTTCTATCGCCAGATTTTACGCGTATTTGCGGGTACGCGAGAGTTCCCGCTTCAGCGCTGAACCAATCACATTTTTCGTGACTGGCTCCCACATAACAAGTAATATAACTTAAAGCTTGTCCCGCAAAAGCTCTTGGATCGTGCATGGGCATTTCTAAACCCTTTACATGGGCAGCTAATTCAGGATCAACATTAAATTCTTTTGCCATGGTGCGTACACCCTCAGAAAGTACGGTGCCAATGCCTTCTTTTTTCGCAATTTTATCAATTAGTTTCAAAAGTAAATTTCCATTTCCCCACTTTATTTCTCCGATTTCAATATCTTTTAGATGTGACTTAATTTTGTCAATTCCCAAATTATTTTCAACTAAGTAAATTAAAAATGCGATTGACACGCCCCCAGAAATAGTATCAAAACCATATACGTTACACATATGATGCGAGAGAATTACTTCTTTGGAATCGTTAACGCCACATAAAGGTCCAAATGCCGCGACAGACTCGTACTCTGGTCCATCTACTTCGATATCTTTGCCTTCGTGTTCTACAATTGTAGTTTTACCACATCTCATAGTACAGCCCGCACATCCGTAATCTAAAACGGGATATTCTTCCCGTAACGTTTTCCCCGTCAATTTTTCAGCGAAAAATTCGTTCTTAGTAAAATAATATGCTGGCGTGTCACCAAGAGCCATACCTATGTCTAAATAGCAATTTGTACCATATAAAGTGAATAGAAAAGGCGTTATTGATTTAAGGAGGTCTCCTCTCTTTGCATCTTCTGCTTCTTTTAACAGTTCTTTGCCTATTTTATTATCTGCGATTTGCACTCTTTTAGTTCCATGAATTGCAATTGCTTTTAAGTTTTTTGAGCCCATTATAGCACCTAAACCACATCTCCCTATAGCTCGACCTTCGTCGTTAATTATTCCAGCGTATTTCACTAAATTTTCACCAGCAATACCAATAGTGGCAACCCGAATCTTTTCGTTGTTTAGCTCTTTTTTCAAAATTAATTGGGTTTCGTATGTGTCTTTACCCCAAACGGCACCTCCATCTTTAAACTCAATGGTTTCATCGTGGACATATAGATAGATAGGACTTTTTGCTTTTCCAACAATAACTATAGCATCGAAACCACTGTTATGTAAAGAAATGCAAAAATAACCCCCAGAAGAGCCTTCACCCCATATCCCTGTAAGGGGTGATATTGCTGTTACGGTGTACCTTCCGGAGGAGGGCCTTAAAGTTCCTGTTACAGGTCCCGTTGCAAATATTAGTGGATTAATTTCTGAAAAAGCATCTTTTTTTAAGGTGTCGTAATCGTCTTTTGATAGAAGGTCGTAAGTTATTTTAGCGCTTAACCCTGTACCACCGAGGTATTCCTTTGCAACTTGAGCATCCAAATCTTTAACATTGACCGTTTGATCGGTTAAATTCACATAAGCAATTTTTCCATTATAACCAAATAAATTTTCACTCATTTTTTTCCCTCCATATTAAAAATCAATATCTTTTCCATCCCACGCGTACTCAAAAATGGTTCTATATAGCTTCTTATTAATTGTACGGAAAGAAGTTAGAGATACTGCGTCGTCGTCGGCATATTCGGCTAATAAATCTAGTTTCGAGAAATACTCTTCTTTATTAATAACAGGATTTTTCAAATCTTTTACGCATATAGGAGCATCAAGTGAGAGTATAAAATTTTTGACGGCTTGAAGAAATTCTTTGTACAATCTGTCTCTACCCTTGTTTTCGACTTTAATATTGAAAATTGGGCATAATAATTTCCATCTATCAGTAACTTTTACTTGAAAGTCAATAGAATAAGGCAAGAACATCCCAACGCTAAGCCCGTGATGTACACCAAAAATCTTCCCAAAGCTATGCCCTAAGGAATGGTCTATTCCAGCTATTGTGTTTCCAAATCCTATTCCCGCCATTAATGCAGCCATCTGCATGTGATCTCTCGCTTCTATATCTTTTGCACCGTACTTATACGCACGAGGAAGGTATTTTACTACTTCTTTTATCGCGGTCGAATTCATGGCATCATTAAATGGGCTACCCCAATTTGACACGAAACATCCCATAGAGTGAGAGAATGCGTCCAAACCTGTTGCCATTGTCAGAAACGGAGGCATATCTTTAACAAAATCCGTAAATAGAATTGTGATGTCTGCACATAACTCGTCAGCTAACACTTCAATTTTTTTAGGAGGATCTCTTTCATTATCAGTAATTACGGCAACTGGGGTTACTTCGGAACCAGTTCCAGATGTCGTTGGTATCGCAATAAAATATTTCATCTTCTTTCGCAATCCTAACGAACCGAAATATGGTAAAATCATTAAAAGATTTACTTCCGGTTTTTCATATTTAACCATCACCATTTTTGTTGTATCCATAACACTACCGCCCCCTAATGCAAACAGTACTTGCGGTTTAAATTCCTCGCATATTTTAACACCCTCATAGATAGTTGTGATTGGTACCTCTGGTTCTGCACCAGACCATACCTTGTATTCCATTTCAATTAAATCTAGATAATCTGTTAGCTTTTTGGCAAATTTGTGAGTAAAAGAATCTGTTATAATTAACGCTCGCCTATCTTGTTTATCAATCATAGCTTCTAAGTATCGCGTAACTCGTAGTAGCGCCGCTTTTCCTGCATAAATTTTAGATGAAAAATAATTGGCCATTACACCTCTTAATGCTCTGCCACCCATTAATCCCATCATATCTTTAATTACAGGTGTTTCATACCAAGCTGTTTTTTCTTGTACCATTTTAATCTTATCTCCTTTTGGAATCCATATTTTTTTTTTATTTGTAAATTATATTTTAAAGAAAGGTTTCTTGTAAAAAGTTGATTATTTATTATTGGAGATAAACTTGAATATATAATTATTGTTAATTAATTTCTTATATAGAGAAATCTAAAAGTAAAGTAATTAAAAAAAAAATAGTGGATTAAACATGGTTGATGAAATTAAAGTTGTGTCTATTATTGGAATAGGTTTCATGGGAAAGCAAATTGTTGAAAAAAGTGCCGATAAGAACTATTCTATTCGAATGTACGACGCAAATACCGAAGGGTTTGATAAATATACGAGAAAAATTGCGAGAAGAAAAAGGATAAAAAAGGTTTCTGGAGATGTTTCATTCCACGATACTATAGCGGAAGCTGTAAAAGATGCAGATCTAATTATAGAAGCAATACCAGAAAAATTGGACTTGAAGAAAGAAATATTTTCTGAGATCGACAAATTTGCACCGCCACATGCTATAATAGCGACTAATAGTTCCTCAATTCCCATATCGAAGCTTGAAGACTCTGTCAAAAGAAAAGATAAAGTGTTGAATATCCACTTTTATAATCTTACAACAATTCCTATGGCAGACATAATGAGAGGGAGCGAAACAAGCGACCAGTCTTTTCAAAAAGGGAAGAATTGGGTTGAAAGTATAGATATTACGCCTTTAATTGTTAAAAAAGAATGTTTTGGTTTTGTATTTAATCGAATATGGCGCGCAATTAAAAAAGAAAGCTTGAAAATATGGGCTGGTGGACACGCTGATATTGAAGTAATTGATCAAGCGTGGAAGATATACACTAAAATGGGACTCGGCCCTTTTACTTTGATGGACCAAGTTGGGTTAGATGTAGTTTGGGATATCGAGATGTCTTACTATAAGGAAAGCGGAGATCCAAACGATAAACCGCCGCAAGCTCTTAAAGATATGGTTGATAAAGGCGAATTAGGAAGGAAATCTGGAAAGGGTTTCTATACTTATTAGTTATAATATCTACTTTTTTCTTTATAATTTTATTTTAGTTCTAAAAATCTAAAAGAAATAAGTAATATCCCATAAAACCTTGCGGGGTTCGTCATCGTGCGTCAATAATTTTTACACACGAGTCATTCTTAAGGGATTCTATAATTTTTCGTCAATTATATCTGTCATCATCTTTATTGAAGGCCTATCAGTCTTATCTTTACCAATATAAGTCCAAATAATCTTTCCGTCCTTGTTTATTAGAAATTTGCTCGGTACCGCTTGTTTAATATTCATAGTCCCTCCTCCACCGGGAGCAAACCAGTAAACATCGTAATCTTTCGCAATCTTAGCTCCGCGATCAGATATCATATCTACAGTAAAATTATTTTCTTCCTTGAATTTTTGTAAAAGTCTTTCGCTATCGCTTGCTATTGACATAAGCTTAATATTTCCCTTCTCAAATTCAGATATATTTTCGGTAAGTAGCGTTAAATGTTTTTTGCAATGACTTCACCAGTTACCTCTAAAGAAATCAATTAAAACTCCATCATAAACTTCAAGAAGTTTTTTTAAGCTGATTTCGTTTCCATAAATATCCTTAGTATCAAATAATGGCGCTTTAGAACCCGCTGGTAATCCACTAGGCCTTGGCGGTTCTTCGTCGTTCATATTAAAAAATTGAGTGGTCTCAAATTTAAAGTAATTGGATATAATTTATTAATAGAAACCAAATTGGATAAATAAAACCAATCCAATTAAAAAAAAGAAAGAAGAATTTTTAGAAGTTAAATTAAGTGAGTCCACGGAATATTAACAGTTATATTCAAATTAATGAGGATTGCGGCATAGAGCGTAGAAAATGAGATTTTAAGCTCTAAAGTTGCATCTGTAGTAGCTAATCCAACTATATAAGTTGGATCCATTATAATTGTTATGTTATTATTGATATTATTTGTGAAGGAATGAAACGTACTAAAATAGTTATCTAATGATTCTCCTACTTTAACTCCTACAGGGAGTGCTGATTCATTCGCGCTAGCCTCTGTATGAACTTCTGCGTCTATATAAACATCATAAATAGCGTAAAGTCCTTGATTGTCGAGATCAAAAGTAATCGTGATATTAATATTATCGTCGCTTGGATCAAAAAGTAGAGCGCCTTTATCCCATCCTAATACAAATGTGTCGTGAAAATCAAAACCGAGATTCATTCCGCTATAAGCAATGCTGCCAAGATAACCAAATATAATAAGACTGAATATCGTACCTAATACTGTAAAAATGTGACTAAGTCTAAATTTTACACGATATTCTTTATTTTTTCGTAATTCTATTGCTTCAATTAGGTATTTCAATGCCCTAATCCCAGATGAACCTAATAACAACCAAGCTATGATTTGTAAACCTAAAAGTACCTGAAGCGTAGGTAAATTTATTGAATATGTCCCTAATTGTACTCCGGGCGTAAAGCCCCCGAAAAGATAAAACATGTAAATCCCGGAGTATATTGTAGAACCAAACGCTAAAAGACGATTCGCAGAAGAGTCTTTGGGAAAAGCATGCCTTAAAATGGCAAAAACAGTACCAATAATTCCAATAATTATAATCGATATTTTAAACTCTTGACTAAATGTCATAAGTCCCATCATTGAGATTACTTCAAAAAGAATTAACGGTAAAGCAATGTACATTAACGTATTGAGAATTCCATGTAAAATCATTTTATCTATTTGAATAGCCATAAGTTTTAACCCTTTTCTTTTTAATTTTATTTTTTTAATAGAGTAATGTTTTTAAAAATCTCATAAAATTTCTAATACTTAAATCTCTCTTATTAGATTTATTATAACTTAACTCTTTTATAAGATGTAGTTTAAATTAACTTAATAATATTATTTAAAAAATAATAAAAATTTCGATTAAGGGATTAAATTGGATAAAAAAGATTATTATAAGTATATGTTTATCATTGGTGCTTTCTGGAATTGGATTCTTTCATTATCATTTATTATTTTAAGCATCGTTGACGAGATGATTTTTGCCACTTTTGGTATTACAAAACCACCTACTCTTTTCTTTTTGCACGCTCTTTTGATATTAATATTTACATTTGGAATCGGGTACTTTATCGTTGGAAGGGATATAAATAACAATAGTGGGATTGTCATACTCGGAATAATTAGTAAACTTGCTTATTTTGCATGTAACCTTATATATTTATTTATAGGGGAGCTCACAATTATTTTCGTTGTGTTGGCATTCGGAGATTTCGTCTTTGCAATGCTTTTTATAGAATTTATGCTAAAATATGAGCAATAAAAATAAAGTAAAAACATTTTTTTTTTAAACTCTTTAGTACTTATTTCTAGGTTTTCTCAATTTTAATAAGTAAGTTCCCTATTAAACCATGGCTGAAAACGAATAGAAAGCCTATTAACCACCAAAATCTTGGCACATATATCTCTTTCTTACTTTTGCGTGAAGCTTTTAAGATTCGTTTAGCAACATCTTGAGGCTCGACAAATTTAAATAAAAAGCCTCTCTTTTGATAATTTTTCACCCAGTTCACCATTTCTGGTGTGCTATAAAATTTAGTATTAGCGGGAGCGGATACCGAAGTAATTACATCAATTTTATGGCCGTTCATTTTATATTCTAACCGAACCGAATCAGCTAAAGCTATAATTGCGCTTTTGCTCATAGCGTATGCTGCCATGTTAGGGATACCGGTCTTTCCCGCAGCACTCGAAGAAAATATTAATTGTCCTTCCCTTCTATCTGGGTATTTTTTCGTTGGAGAAGGTCGTCCTATGTAAGGGAGAGCTGCCTGAAGTACGAGCCACATACCGTCCACATTTACTGACATTATTTTTCTGTACTCTTCAAATGTTCCTTTATTTGTTATTGAGCATTTGCTTCCAATTCCGGCATTATTAAATATGATATCAATATGCTTCTCTTTCTCACCAATCTTTTTAAAAACTACTTCAATTTGTTCTCGGTTTGTTACGTCTAAGATAATTGCTTCCACATAATTCGCTCCTAGTTTTTTCAATTCATCTATAAGCCCCTCTAAAGGCGAATTAGGTAAATCTAATAAGTACATCCTCATTCCTAAAGGAGCAAAAAGACGACACACTTCGCTACCGATATCACCGCTCGCTCCTGTAATTACAAATACTTTTCCTTTATACCATTTCTTTTTCATAAATATCACTTTAAAG
>Ga0114919_10003665_pt1 | contig 12372 bp, 7 predicted proteins | sample BlataG_FD_88682 | JGI IMG/M metagenome (GOLD analysis project Ga0114919, IMG submission 88682) | Deep subsurface microbial communities from Black Sea to uncover new lineages of life (NeLLi) - Black_00105 metaG | ecosystem: Environmental > Aquatic > Marine > Oceanic > Sediment | place: Atlantic... | reverse complement strand
GGCGGGCTGAGGATGACGGTGTACGACGTGCTCTCGCCGGCCGCGACGATCATGCCCTCAGCCAGGGCCTCGTCGCGCTCGGCGAGGATGTCCAGTATCGCCCGGCCGAACAGGTCGTCGCCGATCTTGCCCATCAGCCGCGTCGCCTGGCCGAGGCGATGCAGCGACAGGCCCGTGTTGCTCACCGTCCCGCCGGTGGCCAGCAAACTCTTGCCGACCTGCGTGAGCTTACCCGGCGTGAGCATGGCACTCAGCTCGCCGGTTTCGGGGAACTCCGGAATGATGTCCAGGCAGATGTGCCCAGCCACGACGACGTCGGCTGTAGAGCTGCTATCAGTCATGCGAGGGATTCTAAGTGCCCGCAGCCGGATGCGTCAATTGTCGGCGCTTGAACACCCCGGCCCGACCGGCCACAATGGGAAGCAGCGCGGTGGGAGCAGGTCGGTGCTGGGCAAGTGACAAGAAAGGACGGGCACGATGACCGGGAACGAAGGGAAAGACGGACCATTCGGGCGCCTTGCCGCGCGCCTTGGGTTGATGCGCCGCCAGCGGAACAAGCTGTCCTGGGTTACACCGGCGGTCAGGAAGCAGGCGCAGCTCGTGCAGCCAGGCAGGATTGGGCGATGCACGCACGGGCCGCTGACGAACATCGACTCATTCTGCTTCGGCGCTCGGGACGCCAACTACATCATCAAGTTGCCGGGCAGCGCGTCGGAGAACTGCTGTCCATTTAGGGCTGTTCGGTGGTTCCGGAGTGGACAGCCCATAACGCCGCTGCAGCATGAACCCACCTACTGGGGCCGCGACCGCAAGGTCGGCTCGCGAACATGGTACGTCGAGTTGACCCTCGATCGTACGTGGTTCCCCAAGGATCCCGCCATGTGGCCACAGTTCACGCTTCGAGCCACTGCTATCAAAGACAAGCGAGGCGGAAGGGACCAATGTGGCCTGTACTCCCAGCCCTATCTCGATCTCCCTCCGGACGTGGAAGTGGACGGAAGAGACAGGTTCGATTTCACGCCGTGCTACGACGCGGCTGTGGACGAGCGGGCGGACATCCCGCTTGCCTGTCTGTACCTCCCCTACGCCGGCGCTTGCTCGATGAGCTCTGACGGCATCGTTGAGACAGCCGGCCTGGCGTGCGTGTTCTATCTCCAACTGCGGGAAGAAGGCCCCGAGCCGCCGGAACAGGTCGCCGATGACCGGCCTTGACGGGGGAGGGCTTGGGGCAGATACTGTGTCGCCTCGCGTCGGCTCCCGCGACGGGGCGGGCGCGATGCACTTGCAGCCCGATTGAAACGCGAGATACCCCGGCCGGCCAGGCCGGCATAAGGAGAAGACAATGGCATTCAAATGCTTCGGTGAAGCCGATCTGAAGAATCTCACCAAGGTGATCGAGAACCAGGAGCTGTGGCGCGGCATGGAGGGCGAGTTCGTCAGCCAGTTCGAAGACGCCTTCTGCGAGCACCTCGGCAGGAAGTACGTGCTGGCCGTCAGCTCCGGCACGAACGCCGAGGAGACAGCCCTGGCGGGCCTTGGCCTGGAGCCGGGCGACGAGGTGATATGCCCGGCCACGGCGCCGATATTCGTTTCCATGCCGGTCGTGTCGCTCGGCTGTGTTCCCATGTTCGCCGACACCGATCCGCGAACGCTGATACTCGACCCCGACGCGATCGAACAGCGCATCACCGACAAGACCAAGGCCATCATGGTCGTCCACCTGCACGGCCAGCCCGCCCGGATGGACGAGATTCTCGCCGTCGCAGCCAAGCACAATCTGCTCGTGCTGGAAGACTGCGCCCAGGCCTACGACGCCTACTACAAGGGCAAGAAGACCGGCACGCTCGGCGACGTGGCGTGCTTTTCCATGCAGCAGTCCAAACACCTGACCGCCGGCGAGGGCGGCATCGTCGCTACCGACGATCCGGAAATCTACAAGCGGGCGGCACTTTACGCCAACTGCGGCATGCCGTGGTTCCGCTACGGACTTGAAGCGCCCAAGGCTGAGCCGGTGGCCGGCATGCGAACGCGAGGCCATTTTGCATTCAGCCACAATTACCGCATGAGTGAGCTGCACGGTGCGGTTGCGTTGGCGCAGCTTCAGCGGCTGGACGAGTTCAACGCCCGCCGGGCCGTCAACACTAAGGTGCTGGAAGAGGAACTCGCCGGCGTCGAAGGCCTGGAGCTGGCCCACGTGTACCCCGACACCGTGCCGAACTACTGGGTCTATCCGCTGCGCGTGCCCGAGTCCATGGGCTCCTACAGCGAGATCAACTACCTGGAGGTTGTCTTCCAGCAGATGCAGAAGACGCGGCGGACGCTGGTGGGCTACCCCCTGCCGGACTACGTGCAGTACACGCCCGGCATCTGCCCCAACGGCGAGAAGGCTTCCAGACGGTTCAGCGGCGCCGGCGTGCACCACTCCATGGACCCCGACGATATCCGCAAGCAGGCTGCCGAAATCCGCCAGGCCGTCAAGAAGGCCCTGGCCTAGCCGTCGCTACCTCGCTGCGCCGACGGGAATCAGGTACAGCGGCGCGTGGTCTGGCGGGAGCTGAAGGACTTCGGCCACGCGGGCGTCATCGAACGCGCCGACCGGCACCGCCCCCAGGCCGAGCGCCACGGCCTGGAGCAGGATGTTCTGCCCGGCGTGGCCCGCCTCTATCCACACGTAGCGCTCCGCCCGCGGGCCATACTTGGCGGCCGTGCGAGTGACCACGCCGCACAGCACGAACGTCGCCGGCGCGCCGCCCACAAACCGCTGCCCTAACGCCGCGGCCTGAAGGCCGCCGCGCACGTCGCCTTCCAGATGGCGCGACAGCGTGTTGCTGCCCGGATCGTAGTGGTCGACGCCGTCAGCCGTGACCACGTAGCACTCCAGCGGGTAAAGCGCCCCGGCCGAGGGGGCCGTGCGAAGGCCCATGCGCTCGCCCGTGACGCCCTGGGCCGCCCAGCACAACTGCGCGATCTGCTCAGCCGACAGGGCGTCCGCCTTGAACGACCGCACCGACCGCCGCTGAGCCAGCGCGTCGGCCAGGCCCATGCCGCCGTTCGCGTTGGCTGGGCTCGCGTCGCCTTCCGAGCCGGTCGAGGCGGGCGGGGCTTGATTGGCATCCTCGCACCCCATCGACGCCACCACCAACAGCGACCCCAGGACCATCAGGAGAATCAGTGACGTGTCCATAATCCGTCTCCTTCCACGTGCGGTTTCACCGCGCCGCTGTCACGATGTCCAGCGCAAAAAACGACGAGGCCGAAGGCGACGCCGACCTCGTCATAGACGCTTCAGGCTAAAAACGCTACTTCTTCAGCTTCAGCCGGACCGTGGCTGTGCCGAACGCGGCCAGCGATACCTTCACGCTGCCGGCGGCGTGGGTGAGCTTCTCGCCGCCTTCTTCCATGGTGTTGGTCAACGTCGCCTTGTCGATCTTGACATTGGACAGCTTGATCGTCGTCTTGGTGGCCTTGCCGGCCGTTTCCATCACGCGGAGGATCAGACCCTTGCCATCCTCAGCCGGCTTGTAGGTGCACAGCTCCACGTTGCCGGCGTCGATGGTGACGAACGAATGGCTCTTGGCCGGCAGCGAGCCGGTCTGCCCGCCGGGTAGGTAGATGCACCAGCACGGGTTGGCCAGGTCCCAGCCGTAACGCCGGACGGAATCGTCCCGCCAGTCGCCCTTGTGGCCGGCGAAGCTGAACCGCAGCAGGATCTCGCCCGCGTGGGTATTGACGAAGTTCGTGCCGTAGTTGTTGTAAAACAGCATCGAGTAGATGTGGCCCTTGGTCAGCGAACCGGGCTTGAGCCATTCATGCCCGTACTCGGGATTGGTGAAGTGGTGGTGGGCGCCGCTGACGCAAGTGGCGTACAGCCCGCCAAACTCCGCCATCGGGGAATCCAGCGGGGTGAAAACCACGCCGCCGTCTTCGTTCGATACGTCCGCCCAGTGCTGCATGGCGTAGTAATCCGTGTTTGATCCGGGCAGTTGGTCCACCGTCGGCTCGATGACCGAGCCGGACGCCTCGAAGCGGAATTGCGGCTTGTCGATGGCGAACGGGAACGCCAGGAACGCCTCCACCGTCGGTTTGCCGTCCTTCAGGCCTCGCAGGGCAACGTCAATCCGCCTGGCGGCGTGGAAGACGGTGATATCCTTGGTGAACCGCGGCATGGAGACCGCCTCGCCCTTGACGCGCAGGAGGGGCAGGATCGGCCCGTCCTCGACGACCTCGACGGAAGTGGCCTTGACGGACTTTTCTTCCATCGTCTCGGCCGAGCGGACGATCAACTGCGTCAGGCCGTGCGGGGCGGAACCATCGACCAGGTCCCTGTTCAGCTCCTTGTCGAACAGGCTGGCGATGTCGCCGGTGGCGGCGTCGACGGTGAGGGTGACGAAGTCGTTGTCGATCGTCAGGCCGTCAACGTGGCTGGTGAACTCGGCGGGCCTATCGGTCTGGACGAGCTTGAAGGTCTTGTAGCCGACCGGCGGGATATCCTTGGCGGCGATCAGCAGGTCGGTGGCCGTCTTCTGATGCCCCATCGCGATCCGTTCGGAGGCATGCGGGCTGGCCGCGAAGGGGTCTTTGACCTCGACGATCTGGGCGGCCGCGGCCCGGCCGGTCTCGGTGTCGATGACTTCGAAGCCGCCTTCGACGAGGAAGTCCGGGGCCGCATGGATCCCCCGGCCGACGCACCAGGCCGAGAAGGTGCGCACCTGGCCGTGCTCGTCTGGCTCGCTGGGCACCATGGGCAGCCCGCAGGGGGCCCACTCGTTCAGGGGGGCGGTGATGACTTCCGACCGGGCGTGACCGAGCGGGTTGAAGATGGTCAGGAAGTTGCCTTCGCCGGAGCGAATCTCATCGGCGATCCGGTTGGCCGCCTTCATCTCCACGTCCAGCCCCAGGGCGTACGCCCGGAAGGCGTACACGGATTTTTCCGCGACGCAGGCGTCCATGGCCGGCCCGCCCGGGTGGGCCATGCCCCAGCAGTGCAGGTCGTGATAGAACGTGTCGCGGTAGGCGCCCGCGATCTGCTTTTGGGGGAAGTCGAAGTCGCTGACCTGGGAGGCGATGGTCGCGTAGGTCTCGCCGCGCCGCAGGGCCTGGTGGCCGTTGCGGTTGACGCCGGTTTCCTGCGGCGTGCTGGTGGCGCAGACGGTGTAGTCCGTGTTGGGCAGCTCGCCGCGCAGGACCTTCAGGTCGGCCGGCAGTTGCCTGGAGATGATGTCGCCGAAGCGCGTGTTGGTCGAGTTGACGAAGTGCGGGTACGCCCACTTGCCGTTCCACTTGCGGACGAAGTCCGCGAAGAAGCGCGTCGGCGGGCTGTTGTCGCGATGGCCGGCCGAGACGGTGAAGTTGGCGACGTTCCACGCGTAGCCGAGCTTCTCGAAGCCGGCCAGCACCTCCGGCAGGCGCGTCAGGCAGTCGTGCTCGCCGGCGGGGCGGAACTCCGCCCCGTGCAGGTTGTACCACGTCAGCAGCCGCTGGCCGTCGGGGGCCTGCCACCACCACGGGCCCGGCACGCCGAAGTGCTGGACGGCCGCCTCGTCCCAGCAGGGGTGCACTTCCTTCTTGGCGGAGAAGTACCAGATCGGCACGCCCAGGCAGAAGTACTTCACGCCGGCGGCCGCCATCGCCCCGACCAGGCCCCACGAGAAGCCCGGCACGTCGTTGTGCATGGCGCTGGTGACCTGCACGCCGTACTCCCGCTTCAACCGGTGCGACGGGTACATCAGCCGGTGCAACTCCTCGTGGCCGCACAGCTCGGATGTCTGGTTGCCGAACAGGGCGGGGATTTCGATCTGCCCCTTCCTGGCGAACTGCATGAGCCGCTTGACGACGCTCTTGGGTCGCCGGTCGGCCCAGTGCAGCACGCTCCAGGCCTGCTCGACCTGGTAGCGGAAGCAGGCGTCTTTGTCCCAGTCGGCCGTCGCCTCGCAGTAGTCGAGAATATCGTCGAAGAACTCGTCGTGCTCGGCCAGCACGCGGCTGGGCAGGTCCGTGTAGCCGAAGTCGTGGTGCGAGTAGTGAATGTAGTGGACGTCCCACTTTTTGGGCGGCTGCCAGGTGAAGTCCTTGGCGGCGACGGCCTTGCCGCCGACGACCAGCTCGGCGTGGACGGCCGCGGCGGACTTGATCTCCGGCAACATCACCTCCAGGACGCTCTCGCCCTTGGCGACGCTGCCGAGCTTGACGCGCTTGTCGATCCCGCCGCCCTTTATGGCCAGGTGGGCCTCAGCCTTGTTGCCGTCGTTACGGACGGTGACCTTGACCAGATTGACCAGCCCGGCCTGGCGCTTCTTGAAGAAAATCGTCGGTTCGATGTTCAGCAGTTTCATGGCAGCCATCAGCTATCTCCGGTTCTTCTCACCACAGAGGCCACAGAGATCACAGAGAGGAAAAGAAACAAGGCCCTCTGTGTCCTTTGTGTGCTCTGTGGTGAGCTGTTTCTATTGGCCGTCAGTGTTACGATTCCTCTCGGATGGGTCCCGGCATTATTGACGCTCTGCCGGGGCAGGTGCAAGGTCCGGCCCGCGGCGCGGGCCAAAGACTAACCCGTCCTCACACGCTTCGCACCGTGCAAAGCGTCCCCCCATACTTGGGCGCGTGACGCCGTTTCCGCGCGCAGCCGAGGTCGCTGGCCGGCCCGCCGCGCGGCAACGCCCGGCCGGCCCGCGAGTTGGCAATCTGAGGAAAAATCCCCCAGCCGCCGGATGCCGCGCCAATCCCCGGCCGAAAACGGCGTGCCACCAGCCGCAACCCGCCGGGCCGCCCCCACTTGCCGGCGATCTCAACACCTGCAGGCGCGTCTGTAGCGCCGCCCTACAGGCTGTGCCGGGACGCCGACGGGCCGAACGCATAGCCCGAAATCTCCACACCCATCGGCGGCGTGATCGATTACGGAGCAAAACCAGCCCTGAGCATACGGCTCCTTTCAAAACACAGAAACCGGCATTATTGGCCTGCGACGGAACTGTCGCAAGGGAATCGTTGGGAGGGGAAGGGCCGAGAAGTCCTTGAGTGGTTGAGCTTCCTGACGGAGGAAGTATGATGCGTTCCTTATCAGGGCGTGTTCTCTCAGATTGGCTCGGGCGGGCCAAGGAGACATGCGGTCTGTATTGAGGAGCTCTGCCGATGGCCAATAGCCATTCTGATGAGATCAAGCGTTTGGCTTTGATCGCGATGTTCTCGCACGCAGAGTTGACAGACCATCTGGTTCTCAAGGGAGGGAATTTGCTGGATTTGGTCTACGGCGTTGCCCCCAGGGGGTCCATTGATCTTGACTTCTCGATCGAAGGAGACTTCGCGCCGGAGGAAAAGGCCAATCTGGAGAGCGTCATTTCCGCGTCGCTGAAAGAGACATTCAGCGAGAATGGGTACGCGGTCTTCGACATTCGTCTCACAGAGAAGCCTAAGCATGTCAGTGCGGACATGAAGGAATTCTGGGGTGGTTACGGCGTTGAGTTCAAGGTGATCGAGGAAGATAGATTTCAAGAGCTTCAAGATGATCCCCGAGGGCTTCGAGTCAATTCGCTAACGCTTGGGGCGGGCCATCGAAAAGCCTTTCGCATTGAGATAAGCAAGTTCGAGTACTGTCAGCCAAAACAACCACGCGAAGTCGACGGGGGCATGATCTACATTTACACGCCGGCGATGATTGTTTACGAAAAGCTGCGGGCAATTTGCCAGCAGATGCCCGAGTACCGACGTCTGGTTAAGAGTGAGGCCGCTTCGGCGCGAGCGCGAGACTTTGTGGACATTCACGCGGTCATGGAGAACTTCAGGCTGGACCTTACGACCCAGGAGAATGTGGCCATCCTTCGCAGTGTGTTCGAGGCCAAGCATGTTCCCCTTAGTCTGATTGGCCTCATAACCGACTTCAGGGAGTACCATCGCCCCGACTACGCGTCCGTCGAAGACGCCGTCAAGTCTCAGGTGAAGCTGAAGGGCTTTGACTATTACTTCGACTATGTCATCCAGAACTGTTGCCAGCCACTACAGGCCCTCTGGAAAGAATAGTCGCCATCTTGGGGAGTACTGGGGGTTGCGAATCTGGAACGTCACGTAGAAATCGTACTCCTGTGGTAGGTCCGCCAGGAGCTGCAATTCATCCGGCGTGTAGCATCCGGCCTTCTCCATGTAGAAGCCGATAGCCTGGTGATAGGGGTAGACGTAGGACAAGTCCTTGAGCATGCCGACGACCTCAGATACGTCAACGTCCTTCTTGGCGCGACGGTATGCTTCGAGCACCTCGAAGACCCCGCCGGAATAGAATGGTCGAACGGTAATATCGATGAGCGTCCTGGCTAAATTCGCAACACGAACTTGCTCTCCCTTAGGGCCATCGACCGAAGTGGCGCCGAGGTTCCCTGTGTTCATTCCGCTGAGCAGGCAGATGCGGTAGTCCTCGAACGTGGCGACGTTGCTTGAGACACGCGGCTTTCTCTTGAAGGCGAGATCTATGCGATCTTGCGCCAGAGCTCCACGCGTCCAGGGCTTTGGGGTCTGCTCGGCGTTTAGGTAGATGGTCCTGGGAAGCTGATCGGTCAGATCGTGAAGGCTCATGGCCGTGTGGTGGGTGAAGTAGCCCTCCGGCGCAACGGACATCGCCAGCGCATACACAGACGCGCGGCCGAATACGTACCGCGTTTGGCGCCGGCTGGGAAAGGGAAGAACGATCTTGGAGACTACGCCTTCCTCGAGAAGGAGCCCCTCAAAATCTGCGAAAGGGAACGCCCTTGGCAAGTCTAAGGACGACTTGCCGGAACGGAAGACCGAACGAAGTTCTGAGGGCCTCAGAATGGCATTGCCCAAGGAATCACAGAGCGTAAGGAGCTTTGCGACAAGATGTTGCGGGAGGTCTGCCATCAGATTTCCATCAACAAGTTATGCGGTATATATACCGCATAACTTGTTCTGTCAACCATTTCTCTTTATCGGCTGGGTGATTGTAGTATGTATACTACAATCACCCATGCAGCAACACTTTTTCGTCCCCTCGGAGCCTAGCCCGTAGGGTGGGCAACGAAGTTGCCCACCCTACAACCTTCGGATTTCGAGCTTTCCGCGCTGGCGTTGGTGGGCTGGTGGGGGTAACTTGGCCGCCTGCCGTGCCGGGCCCGCCGGGCCGGTCCGGCGACGAAGCTCGTAGGGCGAGTCCGCCGCGGCGGATTCGTCGCGGAAGGTCGTGGGCCATCGTTCCGCGAGCAAGACCTCCCTGCGGCGAGAACTTGCTCGCCCTACAACTGATCGGCCACGAAGGAGAGACTTTCGATGAAGCAGGCGAAAAAGGTGCTAATCATGTTGGGTGGCCTGTACCACCCGTATGAGCAGTTCGGGCGGATGTTCTCGGACATCCTGGCTGAAAGAGGCGGCTGCGAGGTGACGGCCACCGAAGACCGCGAGGCGTTGACCAAGCTGGCGGGCTTCGATGCGGTCATCATCTACACGCAGGGCGGCAAGCTCACGGGCGCCCAGGAGAAGGGCCTGCTGGAGTTCGTCTCGTCCGGCGGCGGGCTGGTCGGCGTGCACAGCGCTACCGCGTCGTTCAAGGAAAACGCCGGCTACCTGGAGATGCTCGGTACGGAGTTCGTCGGGCACGGGCCGTGCTGCGAGATCGCCGTCGAGCACACCGACGACTACGAGGAGATCATCCCCCGCGTGGCCGCCGGCTGGACGCAGTTCGACGAGCTGTACCTGCTGGAGAAACGCACCGACGCGGAGCTACGCCCCTTCCAGTTCAGCTGGTGGGAGTTCCAGCGGCAGATGCTCGGCTACGTCCGCGATTACGGCAAGGGCCGCGTGCTGTACACGGGCCTGGGCCACGGCATGGAAACGCTCAATAACCCCGAATTCCAGGACCTCGTCTTCAAGGCCGTTCGGTACGTTACGCGGCAGAGCGAAACGCCGCTGCGATGGGGGCTGGTGGGCTACGGCCCCAACTTCGGCATGGGCGCCCACCACGCCGAGTGGGTGAATGTGACGGCGGGCATGGAGCTGGCGGCTGTGTGCGACAAGGACCCCGCCCGCGTGGAAGCCGCCCGCGAAGCCCACGGCGACGGGCTGGAGTACTTCCTCGACGCGAAGGACCTCATCGCCAGCGGCTGCTGCGACGGCGTGACGGTGATAGTGCCGCACAACCTGCACGCGTCGGTCACGGTTCCCCTGCTGGAGGCCGGCCTGCACGTTATATCCGAAAAGCCCTTCGCCATAACGCCCGACGAGTGCGACCGAATGATCGCCGCCGCCAAGGCGGGCGGGGCGGTGCTGTCCGTATACCACAGCCGCCACTGGGACGGAGACATGTGGGCCATCCGCAAGCTGGCCGAAGAGGGGCTCATCGGCGAGGTGTACGCCATCGAGCACAACATGTGCTCGTTCGGCCGGCCGGGCCAGAGCTGGCGAGACCATAAGCCCATCTCCGGCGGGCTGATGTACGACATGGGCGCGCATGGATTCGAGAAGATGCTCCAGCTCGTGCCGCGCTTCGATGAGCAGGGCAAGTGCATCAACCGCAAGGCGACGCTGTTCGGCAACTTCCTCAAGAAGAAATGGTGGGACACGACGAACGAGGACTACACGCGCGCGTACGTTAAGTTCGACACGGGCCTGGAGATGATGCTGACGCAGTCGAACATCTCCGCGGCCCGGCGGCCGTCGTTCGTCGTCAGCGGAACGGAAGGGTCGATCGTGGCGTGCCCGGAAGACATCGAGGTCAAGCGCTACGTCAATGGCGAAATCCGCACGACGCGGGCGCCCTACGCCAAGGGCCTGTCGTGGCAGAGCTACTATCGCAACTTCGTCGACCACATGCTCACCGGCGCGGCCCTCATCATCACGCCCGAGCTCGCCAAGGCGACGATCCAGTGCATCCACGGGTGCGAGGTCGCGTCGCGCGAGAACCGGCTGGTCGAGGTGGAGTTCGACTTCTGATCGGCTGTCCGCTCACCTGCCGCAGCGTGCCGCAGCGTGCCGGCTCTTGCCGCTACTGCCCAGTGGCTGCCGCCCGCTGCCACCCACGGCCCGCCACGGCCGCGCGCGCCCAAGGGCTTGTCGATTGAAACTCTCCCGGCTTTTCTGGCACAATGCCGCCATGAGCAGCGACGAGACAGCCGCCGCATCCGACCGGCGACGGTTCGACCTCGGCGACCTGGCCGAGCTGACCGCGCTCGCCGACGAGCTCGGCGTCACCGTCCCCGTGCGCGAGGACGTGTCCAACCTCGCCGAGCCGGTCGCCCTCGCCGCGGCCACTGCGCCGAACAGCCTGGCGATCCACCCGATGGAAGGCTGCGACGGCGACTCACAGGGCAGGCCCGGCGAGCTGACGGTCCGCCGATACGATCGCTTCGCAGCCGGCGGCGCGGGCCTGATATGGGTGGAGGCCACCGCCATCGTCCCCGCCGGCCGTGCCAACCCTCGCCAACTGTGGATCAGCCGCGACAACGTCGGCGATTTCGCCGCGCTCGTCGCCAGCATTCGCGCGATAGCGGCCGAGCGATTCGGCGCGGCGCACCGGCCGATGCTCGCGGTGCAACTGACGCACTCCGGCCGCTATTGCCGGCCCGACGGCACGCCTGCCCCCATGCTCGCACAGTTCATCCCGCCGCGCGACGAGTCGCTCGCCGAAGGCCAGCGCACGCTCGTCACGGACGCTTACCTCGACGACCTCGTCGGCCATTACGTGACGGCCGCGGAGCTGGCTTTCGAGGCCGGCTTCGACGCGGTCGACGTCAAGGCCTGCCACGGCTACCTGATGAGCGACCTGCTGGGCGCCCGCACGCGCGAGGGCAAGTACGGCGGCGACTTCGCCGGCCGTACGCGGCTGCTGCTGGACGTCGTCGACGCCATTGGCGCCGCCTGCGGCAATCGCGCCCGCGTGACGACCCGTCTCGGCGTGTTCGACGCCATCGCCCAGCCCTTCGGCTGGGGCGTAGCCGCGGACGACGGCGCCTGCCCCGACCTCGCCGAGCCGATCCGGCTCGTCGCCGCCCTGGTGAGCCGCGGCGTGGAAATGGTCAACGTCACCGTCGCCAACCCCTACTACAACCCCCACTACGGCCGACCTTACGACAAGCCCATCATCGGCGGCTACCCCGCGCCGGAGCATCCGCTGGTCGGCGTGGCGGGGCTCATCCACCTGGCCGGCGAAATCCAGAGGAGCTTCCCGCAACTCGCCGTTGTCGGCACGGGCTACAGTTGGCTGCGACAGTTCATGCCGAACGTCGCCGCAGCGGCCAAGGCGGATGGCCTGGCGACGCTTATCGGCGCGGGCCGGGGGGCGCTGGCCTACCCGGACTTCGCTGCGGATATCATCGCCACGGGCAAGCTGGACCCCTCCAAGGTGTGCATCAGTTGCAGCGGGTGCAGCCAGATAATGCG
>Ga0114919_10003664_pt1 | contig 12373 bp, 8 predicted proteins | sample BlataG_FD_88682 | JGI IMG/M metagenome (GOLD analysis project Ga0114919, IMG submission 88682) | Deep subsurface microbial communities from Black Sea to uncover new lineages of life (NeLLi) - Black_00105 metaG | ecosystem: Environmental > Aquatic > Marine > Oceanic > Sediment | place: Atlantic... | reverse complement strand
GGATAATGAAAAAAGGCTAAAAGATAATACAGAGGAAAAGAAACGGGAAGAGTCGCGGGCCCAGATGCAGCCATTCAGGCCCTCCTCAATGGTATAAGATTGCTTACATGGGCTGTGGAAAAGAAGTAGTGGTTTAGGTTTGCCTTCCCGAAGACACGTAATGCCTCCATATGGATTGCTTCGAAAAAGAGAGGCCTCCCAAAAAACACAAGGGTCAAACCTACACATTTCACAAGAGTGAATAGCCGCGGGCACCCATTAAATTCAAATCTGCTCTTGACTCTTGTGAACTGAGTGAGCGTTCCGGGAAATACAAAATGAATGGTTTTGTCGGCGTCACAGACAATGAGTGGTTTGCCTTTCTCTCCCACCAGCCGGAAATAGATGAGGTAAACTTCTGGCAGCGAGGTGGAAAAAACGTTTGTTATGAGTGGGAGTCTACACATTTCACAACTCAATAGGCATGGAGTTATTACGGTAAGGTGATGGACAACAGGAAACCAAACATTTTGTCAAGAGTGTAGACGCGAACCCATTCTCGTTGTCTTTATGCTAGCCCTATAACCCAGGAAGGAGAGATTGTATGAAACGATGGGTAGTAGGTTTGGTAGCCGCGTTCTTCTTGTCTGGGTGTGTATCTATGGCGCACGGAAACGAGACATACACGAATGAGGCATGGATTATTGAAAAGGATCCGCTCAACAGCGATAGATGGGTTCTCAGAAACAAATATGGGGACCTTGTCGGATATGCTGAAAGGGACCTTCTCAGCCCAGATAGAATAATCATCAGGAATAAGTATGGCGATAGGACGGGCGTTATCATAAATGGTGAGCCCTTCCAGTGAGGATCGGTGCCAGGTCTTGATATGTGACAAACTGAGTGAATTTGCAGCGACCGAACCCTTCCCTTTTGCCCCAATCCCCTCCCCGCCCACTAAGCTTCGTGAGACCTTTCCTCTAACTCCCTGCCTCATTCGCTTTTTCCCAAATCAGAAAATGACATTCCCCTCAACTAAAGCCCGCCTTTTGCCGATACAGGTAACGAGAAGCCGCCTTCGAGGATATCAAGTCAGACAGTTGAAGGGACGGCAGATTGAGAAACAGTGCATATCTAGGATACTCGCAGGACCTTCAGGCCAGGTCATGGTGAATGCCATGAATAGTCATAAACACAACAGATTGGTGATCTAGAATGGAATTCCAACAAGGTGATCGTGTTAAGAACCAGAGCACGATGGAATGGGGCAAAGGCGAAATTTTGTGAAAACAACAGGGTCACCCATTAAAGGGCGACGCTCTTAAAAAACTAAGTTCATGAAGTGAGCCGCAGTAAATCTTTACTTTTGACATTTTTCGGGACCAAACATTGCCTTTTGCCCCAATCCCCTCCCCCTTCAGCGCAGATCAATGGTGAATTCAGGTCGCAAGCGCACCACTTATTGCTTGGCGATAGACTTCATGTGGCGTCCGGTAACTGTGTAAGATTGGAAAAAGAGAAATAATTACAAGAAGTTGATCATTCATACACCTTGATCTCGCCCTGCCCGGTGCACCGGATCTTCCTAAGGGAGGGGCAGGCAGGAATCCGAGAGCCTCCGGTAAGAGGTTTTACCTTGACAGTGACCCCGGCCGATGATAGGGAAAATATCATATAGATGAAACACTTTTACAATGTAAAAGAATGAAGTGAATATTGACAGCCTAACGAGCGGGATGCTCAAACCCCTTTTGCCGTCTCCCTCTATCGACGCGCGCTGTTTCCCGGCGCTTCGTTACCGAAAACCCGCTAAGAACACAGTGCAGGCCCGCCCCATCCTCAGTCCTGTCGTAGGGCCGGCAAGAATGACAGTGCGGGCACGGCCCGGAACTCCCGCCAGTTAGCCAAAATAAGGGATGTATCCGATGACGCAGGAGGAATTTCCCACCCACAGGAAAGAAGATGCCGCACGATATTCCAAGTTTAGATGGTGGTTGGGCATGACCTTTGGGGATATGTTCGACAAGACGACAGACCTCTACCCCAATAAGGAGGCCGTTATTGGCGATACCGGCCGGTTGACCTATGCCCAGGTGCGGGAGAAGGCCGACAGGCTGGCAGTCGGTCTGATGGAGCTGGGCATTCAGCCACAGCAGCGCGTGCTGATGCAGTTGCCAAACTGGAGCGAATTCGTATACACCTACTTCGCTCTTCAGAAAATTGGAGCAATCGTGGTATTGCTGCTTCCCAGGCATGCCCAGTTGGAAATCAACCACTTCTGCCAGCTGACCGGGGCGGTCGGCTGGATCGTGTCGGAGAAATACCGAAAGATCGACTACCTGCCGATCGTCGAGGATGTGGCGAGGGCAAACCCGGACCTGAAGCATATTATCCTGGTCAGGAGTGAGAGCGCTTACGGCCTGAAGACCCTGGAGAGCTTGATCCATGACGCCGATCTGAGCGACGAGCGTCGGGCTGAGCTTCTGGAGAGAAGGCCGGAGCCCACATCGGTGGCCCACATGGGCCCGACCGGCGGAACGACGGGTTTGCCGAAAGTCGCCCCGCGGACCCACACTGAACTCATCTGCAACGTTGAATATAAAGTCCGTTCGTGGGAGCTGACGAACAGAGACATCTGCGTGGCCGTGACGCCTGCCGGACATGATATGACGTTTACCAATGCCATTTGCGGCAGTATTTTCAGCTTCGGCACACTCGTATTGCTGGATTCAACCATGCCCGAGGATTTCTGTAGGGTCGTGCAGGCGGAGAGGGCTACCTGCGCCGTGATGGCCCCTGCTCTGGGCATACGTGTTGTCAACTTTCCCGGGTTGAAGGATTACGACATGTGCTCTCTGCTCAAGGTCCACGTCGGCGGCGCTCCCAGCACCCCGGATCTGATCCGTTCGGTGGACGAAAAGCTCGGCTGCATCTTTGTAAACGGCCTCGGCTCCACCGAGGGTCTGAACATCATGACCCGGCTGGATTACGACCTCGATACCATATGCAATACGTCAGGCAGACCCTGTTGCCCCTATTCCGAGTACAGGATCGTCGACAAGGACGGAGGCGAGCTTCCACGGAATACGGACGGCGAGCTCATTGCAAGGGGGCCGGACGTGTTCGCCGGCTACTTCAAGGCCCCGGAGGAGAACAGGGCGAGCTTCACGACAGACGGTTTTTTCAGGACGGGTGACCTGGCAAGGATGGACGAATTCGGCAATATCCGGCTGACCGGCAGGATCAAGGACGTGATCAACCGGGGCGGAGAGAACATCAACTCCGCAGATATCGAGAAGCTCATTATCGAACACCCCGATGTCGAGGACGTGGCGGTCGTCGGCATGCCGGATAAAGAGCTCGGGGAGCGGATCTGTGCCTATGTTCAACCGACCTCATGCTCGGAACTGAGTTTCGAGGGCATTGTCTTATTTCTGAAAAACAGGGGAGCCTCGGCCCTTCAGCTTCCGGAACGGATTGAATTCATCGATCGGATACCCCTAACGAAGGCAGCGAAGGCCGACAAGGCGGCCCTAAGAGAGGACATCACAAAGAAACTGGCAGAGGAGTAAACGGCAACCTGTTGTAGCAGGAAGGTCCATCAGAAGACTGAGCGTTGTTCAGTCCCCGATCAGTCGTATATCGAAAGGTCAATCGCCACAGGGCTCAGAGGCCGCGCTCAGACAGATTCGCTCGGAGAGTCTTCGGCATATGGGCTTCCGAAGGTCAGAATGGGAGGAAAAGGCCTATGGATGAACTCATGAAAATTATGAAATACCGGAGGAGCATCAGGCGGTACAAACCGGACGACGTGCCCGATGAACTGATCGAGAAGATCCTGGAAGCTGCACGATGGTCCCCTTCCGGCGATAATGCCCAGCCATGGCGCTTTATTGTGCTCAGGAACCCCGAGAAGAAGAAGGCGATGGGGAGGATTGCCACGGAGGGCAGCGGAAGGAGATTCTCCGCCGAAGCGTTCACCGGGCGCCTGGAGGAGCGATTCGAAAAGCTCAAGGACCCTGAGAAGAAGGCGAAGGCGTTTCGGTTTCTGATATCGGGTGAGGTCTCGGCATTTCTGGCCGAGGCACCGGTCATCATTGTGGTGTGCGCGAAGCTTGATGTATGGGATGTGCCCTACGACTCCGCAATGGCGACCCAGAATATGATGCTGATGGCCCACGCGCTGGGTCTTGGTTCCTGCTGCGTCGTTGCTCCGGTATCGGACATGAGAGACGATATTAAGACCATGAAGCTGCTAAATGTGCCCCACGGCTACAAGATCGTGGCACCGGTGGCCATCGGCTACCCGGCGGAGAGCCGCAATCCGAGACCCCGTTTCGAGCTTGACGAGATCGTATTCTACGAGGAGTTCGGCAAAAGGAGAAAACAATGATAGATGCTGCTTATTTCCGTGATGTCGTTTCCGCCCTGGAAAAGGCCCTTTACTATGAACGGGGCAGGGGGGCCTACTTCAGGGCCACCATGGTCGGGACCGATTATATTGACAGAAAGGCAATAACGGGTGACACTGCCGAACGGGTCGTGGACAACTGCATCAAGGTGCTTGTTGATGACGGCGTGATCGAGAAGGCCGATTACAAGATAAACGAAAGCGGCAGTTTCTTTACCTTTGAGATTCAGGGGTGCACCCATCTGCCCGTTGAAGCGAGGCTGAAAGAGGAGGGCGTCCCCGCCTACATCTGTCCCCCGATCAATATCATTCTTTACAAGATCAGACAGATGGTGGACCTTGCTGCTGAGATTGCGGACATCACGGTCCATCACGAGGAAGGGAAGTGCGTGGGCAGGGTGGTCATATACAAACAAGGTTGAGAACCGAAGCCCGCGAACCATAAGAAGGAGAATGCCGATGAAGAAAGTTATTGTCCCGGAAAACGTCCATCGTCCCTTTGGATACGCCCATGCCATACAGATCGATAAGACCCTTTATGTCTCGGGCCAGATCCCCCTGGACCAGGAGATGAATGTGGCCGGAAAGGGAGACATGGCGGCCCAGACCCAGCAAGCCTATGAAAACCTCAAGAGGGTCCTGGAGGCTGCCGGCGGGACCCTGGCAAACGTGGTAATGCTGAATATCTACTGCACCGATCTGGAAGCCTACGACCGGGAGACCCGTGAGCAGAGAAAACGCTACTTCGGGGACTACTACCCCGCCATAACCGCTGTTGAAGTCAAGCGGCTGTATCACCCCGATTTCATGATCGAGGTGGAGGCGGTCGCCGTCCTGGAAAGCTAATAAAGAGGTAAAGAGGGGGACGTCCGTAAATAAGTAAATAACGAACCGATGACGGTCAGGCCCTCCAGAAGAACGGCGGACAAGCCTACATTCCTAACAACCCTAGCTGGGCAAGTTAGCCAGGGGTGACGCCCTTAAAAAACTAAGTTGACGAAGTGAGCCGGAGCAAATCTTTGCGCTTGACATGTTTCGGGATCTTTGCTTTTGCCACAATCACCTCCTCGCAAAGCAATATTGGACATTAGGAAAAGAGCTTAGGATAATTTCATCATAGACCGATGACCTTTAAATGAGGAGATTGCTCATTAAAGATCAGGCTTCCCAATGGCCTTGATAGGGCCTCTGTCCGCTCATGTGAGAAAACCGGGGTGATGCTTTGATGATTACCAATCATCAACAGTTCTTTGAGATTCGAGGCTTTTGCAAGAAAGGTTTCATCTCGGTTACATGAAATCCGATATATTCCGTATGTAACTTGTTAACAAGGTACGGGAACTAATAGGCTAAAAAATTTTGATAGTTATGATAAGAAAACGGTGTGGAAGGCAAGGATAAAAATAAACTAGCTTCTCCCGAGATTGCCAACCTGGACAGCCTGACACCGCAAATGGCTGAAATTTTTGGAGGAAAGGCCTGCGGAGCGGCTCGCTTGATCTTCTTGGGAGCAAGAGTTCCGGGCGGTTTTGCAGTATCTGCGACAGAAACTCCTGCGGAGCAATGGCCCCTAGAGACCAGGAATCGATTCACCGATAAAGTCAGGGACCTGCTTGATAAGGGCCCGGTTGTGATCAGGTCTTCTGCACTGGGCGAAGACTCCGCTGAAAAATCCTTTGCCGGCATGTTTGAAACAGTTCTCGGTGTTGGCACTGAAACAGAAGCACTATCTGCTGCAAACCGCTGCATCAAATCGGGAAATAGCGCAAGGGTCAAAAAGTATGCCGGTTCTAGATCTTCGATACCGGTGGGATTAGTTGTCCAGGGCCACGTGAACGCTAAGGCGGCTGGGGTTTGTTTTACCTGCGATCCTACAGGCAAAGACCACGCCGTGGTGGTTGAGGCTGTGGCAGGTATGGGTGACAAAATGGTCTCAGGACAAATTGAACCGGAACGCTTTCGGGTGTACCGTTCGGGCACAGGGGAGTGGGAAATCCCGGCAGGGAAAGGGGTAGACTTCATATCTTTTGAAGAGATCAAATTGATTGCGGCAGAAGCGAAAGACCTGGAAGAGAAGTTCGGGAAACAACTGGATATCGAATGGGCCTTAGATGGGAACAGGGACATTTGGTGGCTGCAAGCGCGCCCTGTTACCGTAACTGCTACCCCTGTGAACTATTTCATACAGCGTTCCTTTGCAGAAGCTAACGACGGACCGGTGACGGTCTGGTCCAACTGGAATGTCAGGGAAACAATGCCGGAGCCCTTACTCCCCTTTACCTGGAGCTTCTGGCGGGATAAATTGCTTCCGGTAGTTAGCCGGCATCTGACGGGAGTTTCAAATAAATCCTTCATGCTTCCTTGCCTTGCCCCACTCGATCTGATCCATGGCCGAATTTACTTCAATATGAATGCCATGCTGGCAGCTCCTGTCATCGGACGATTAACAACCCGCCTTGTTGGTGCTGTGGACACCCGGGCAGGTGACACCCTCAAATATCTCAAAAAAAGGTCTATACTCCGCCCGCGTAAATACCCGGGTCCGTCGTTCTATCTTTTTTTCTCCACACTCAAGGCAAGCTGCATAAGCCTCTTGAGAATCTTCCGCTGGCTGAATCCCGAGAAAGCCATGAGTGTATTGATAGAGGATAGTAGAGCCATTGCACAGCGGAAAGATATCACCCTTATGACCGACCAGGAACTGATCGATGAGTTCGACCTGTGGGAGCGGCCGGAATGCAGCAGATTGCTTTACGGCCTGCAAATGGAATTAGTGGCAATGACCGTTTATCTTGCAGCTAAGAGGGCCTTTAAGAATCACCCTAAAGCCGTGCAGTTGTTGAGCACGGGCATCCCAGCAAGCCCGACCACACAGATATCGATCGAAATAGATGCACTGATTGAAGCTGCCGCGCCCTTCAGAGACCTCTTCATTGACACCCTTACAACGGAACAACTGCTGCAGCGGCTAAAAAAGGAGCAAGGTGGAGATGAGTGGCTTATGAAATTTCATACGTTTCTAAAAGATTTCGGTCACCGCGGCCCCATGGAGTTCGACCTGGGTTCCAGCCGCTGGTCGGATGATCCGACGATGATCATAGAAACAATCCGATCCGGGTTAAGGTTTACTGTGAGAGAAAGATTAACAATGCGCATTAATCGTCTCGCAGAAAAGCGTGAACTGGCACTGAACCATGCAATATCCACCTCATCGCTGTGGAAACGCCCCGTTATGCGCTGGCTGGCTCAAAAAGTTGAACTCTATATGCCCCTGCGCGAAGCGCCTAAACACTATGCCGTTATCGTGTTTCAGCGTATTCGCCAAGCTGCTCTCGAGCTCGGTAAACGGCTGGAGAGGAGAGGATCGATTTCTGCAAAGGAGGAGGTTTTTTTCCTCGAAATGGAAGAATTGGTTAACCTAGTACGGGCAAAGGAACCGGGCCCTGATATCAGCAATACATTGAATGACCGTAAGAATCGGTATGTGCAGTTTAAGAATGAAACGCCGCCGGGTATTTTCAGGTCCGATGGGGTGCCTGTCATCGAGGAGATAGATCCTTTAGGACAACCGGTAGAAGGCCTTCTCCAGGGCACTGCGGTCTCAGGGGGATGTGCGGCAGGGCCTGTTTGCATACTCTCCGAGCCCAACCCAGCTGCTATGAAGGGAGGGGATATTATCGTCATGGGCTATGCAGACCCGGGTTGGACTCCCTTGTTCCCCCAGGCTTCAGGTATAGTCATGGAAGTCGGGGGACTGATTTGCCACGCTGCGGTAGTAGCCCGTGAATTAGGTATACCTGCTGTCTTTGGCATCCGCAACGCCACCGCTATCCTGGAAAACGGGCAGCATGTCAAAGTGGATGGAACAAAGGGAACCGTCACGTTAGATGATAGAAGGGTTACCCATTAAATAATAAGTGCTTGACTTGGCGGACACATCTTAGATATTAAGTACTTGACTTGGCGGACACATCTTTACTGTTGCAACTTTTCGGTATCAAACTTGATGCTTTCGTAAAAAGTCAAAATCTTCAAAGAGTAAGCTCGTAACCTATTGAAATTATTGAGCGTGAAACTTGAAAGTTGGCGATTTTCTGACTTTTTACGAGACCATCAAACCTGGCCTTTACCACAATCACCTCCACACCAAAGAACTGAGGCCAAACCATAATCTATTGACAGCCACCCCGAAAACTGATTCTAATAGACCAAAAAGCCAAGGATTCTGTAAAACAGAGAATATATTGTGAAAGCTGAGACCTGAGCCTTGCATATTCACATTTGAGCAGCCTGATCAAATAGTTGAAGTTAGATTGTGAGAGGAGAAATCTACCGATGAGCCAAGAAAATATTCAGAGAAAACTTGCTGTACTAATCGATGCCGAAAATGCCCAACCTTCTATCATAGAGGGGCTAGTGGCAGAAATTGCAAAATATGGAATTGCAACCGTGAAACGAATCTATGGTGACTGGACCACGCCTGATCTAAAAGGATGGAAAGAAATCCTACTAGAGTATGCTATCCAGCCATACCAGCAATTTCGATACACGGTTGGTAAGAATGCCACTGACTCCGCAATGATAATTGATGCCATTGACTTACTTTACACAGAAAAACTTGATGGTTTTTGTATTGTTTCGAGTGACAGCGATTTTACCCGCTTGGCATCAAGAATTCGAGAAGCCGGACTTATTGTCTATGGTTTTGGCGAACTCAAGACGCCCAAGGCCTTTGTAGGTGCTTGCGACAAGTTCATCTTTACGGAGATATTGCGAAAGGATGAGCCAGCTGTCTCATCACAAAAGAAGAGCACAAAGGAGCTGAAGGGAGACACAAAACTGGTCAATCTGCTCAGAAATGCCGTTGAAGATTCTGCAGATGAAGATGGCTGGGCGTATTTGGCAAATGTCGGCCAGAATATAGCAAACAGAGCCCCAGAATTTGATCCCCGTAACTATGGTTATAAGAAACTGGTAGAGCTAATTGGAGCAGTTCAACTCTTTGATAAAGATGAACGAGTTTCCTCAAGTTCGCAAGATAAATTAATATACATACGAGATAAGCGAAAGAAATAAAAGAGGGGATGTAGGCTCTAAAGCAACTTAAGAAAATAGTGATTGTGCTGTGATATTGAGGTCGGACCTCGATACGTATCTGAGATCTTGGAGAGTTTGTTTTGAATTCGGCTCGGTTTTTTGTGCGCGAAGAGGCGTATTTTTGTGGATGTAAGGGAGGAGCCACATCATTTTTTTATTGACAAATTGATCGTCATTTCGCATGAAATATGACGATGGAACCGACAACAACTATTCAGGGCAGAGATATCACTTATATTGAGCGGATTTTGAATCTGCCCCCTCTCCTTGATAAGAAGTCTCATTTCCTTTTTGGACCCCGCCAGACCGGCAAGACATTTCTGATTCAAAATACCCTGAAAGAAGCGAGGGTCTATGACCTTCTGGACACATCAATCTTTCTGGCTCTTAGTCAGAATCCCGGTCGTATTGCACAAGAGGTCACCCCACACGACCGTCTGATAGTCATAGATGAAATTCAGCGTCTGCCAGAGCTCCTGAACGAAGTCCATCGCCTGATTGAAGGCCGACGAATTCGTTTTCTCATGACCGGTTCCAGTGCCCGCAAGCTCCGCCGCGGTGGAATCAACCTCCTTGGTGGGCGTGCCCGGACCATACACCTGCACCCCCTTACCTGCAGGGAATTGGGGAACCGGTTCGACCTGATACGCGCCCTGGAAAGAGGATTGCTTCCCTCGATCTATTTTTCCGATGATCCCTCTGCTGATCTCGAGTCCTACACCGGTTTGTACCTCCAACAGGAGATCGTGGCCGAAGGAGCCATTCGTAACATTCCTGCGTTCAGTAGATTCCTCAGAATAGCCGCCCTGTGTAACGGTACTATCGTAAACTTCACGAAGGTATCCAATGATGCTCAAGTGCCACGGACCACTGTATATGAATACTTTGAGATACTTAAAGACACCCTGATTCTTCATGAACTCCCGGCATGGCGAAAATCAAAAAAAAGGAAACCCCTTGCCTCTTCGAAATACTATTTCTTTGATGTGGGCATTGTAGCTACATTACAGGGAAGGGTGTTCAGGCCTGGTACGCCCGAATATGGAGACGGGTTTGAGACCTATCTTTTTCATGAACTTATATGTTACCGAGATTATATCCGCCGGGAACCCCTGAGTTACTGGAGGTCATCCTCGGGATTTGAGGTGGACTTCATCATTGGAGATCACACCGCGGTTGAGGTTAAGGCCAAAGAGAATATCTCACCCCATGATATCAAAGCGCTTCAGGCCCTCGCGGAAGAAAAGATCCTTAAACGATATCTCTGCGCAAGTCTTGAACCACGCATGCGAAGGATAGGTGTGGTCACCATTCTCCCTTATAAGGAATTTTTGGATAAGCTCTGGAATGGAGATTTTTCATAAATCGGGACGCCCTTAAATATCTAAATAAAAGACTATAGATCAGTGGGAAATGCGGGACGTGAAGCGGGACGCCCTTAAGAAACTAAGTTGACGAAGTGAGCCGGGTCAAATCTTTGCACTTGACATGTTCCGGGATCAAACCGTTTCCTTTGCCACAATCACCTCCGCGCTGACCGCTGATAGATTTCTGAAACAGCGGTCAAGATGCCCCTCATCTTCAGAGGTGTTTTTCACCCGCCCAGGATTTGGATTCGGATTCTCCCGCTCTTAAATTCATTATTTGTGCTTTATTGGGGAAAAACCCTGCGGATCGGGTGAAAACCTTGCTGGGAAAACTTGATTCTATGAGGCGTAGCAAAGAGCTGAGATATAATGTCAGTGAGGAAATAAGGCACACGTCCAACAAATTTGTTGGACGTGTTGAAAATATCTTTGCAAATCTGCCTAAGCCATTGGAATGGCGATCATTTTTCAATCATGACCTTCCTTTACTGGTAGACTTTTGCGAAGAGGTCCAGGAAATATCCATTCAACACCGACCCTCGCCCAGACCCGGAATGTAAGTGGGCACAAAAAGCTCTGGCACAAAAATTGGGGGGTAATACAGCAAACGGTCAATTCCTGGATCTCAGATATTTGAGCACGCCAAAGGGCCAGCCGAAATATCATTATCATCCGGTTAAACCGCCTTGCCTGTCCGCCGTCTTTTTAGAGGGGCTGAACCCAAGAGCAGATTGCGGAGGTAGTGGGGATAAGCCAGGGTAGAGTTGCCCAAATTATTAATAATACCATTTTTGGTAAAATTACTAATTTGCTCTGCCAGGAGCGGGACAGAGTATCTTTCTTTCAGACTATATTGAGCTCCTGAAGGCCTCAGGGTGGCAGATCACCCATATCATCGATTGTCCCCTGTCTACGCAACGATTTTTCCCAAACATGGTGAGCCGGATGCACAAGAACCGAACCCTGGGAGTGGTTCGACGATCACTGATTATAGGAAGAAAAAATGATAAAGACACCATCTTCGGCCAGAGGGCCGTGAACTACGATGCGATTGTAGCCTTAAGGAAGAAAGAACAATCTGAGAAGGGGCCTTCGTACAGAGCATGGGGAAAATAAGGAACGGGCACAGTGGAATGCTTTACCCGCCTTCGCCATTGGCTTCGGCGCGGCGACCCCGCCTTTCCATCCTCCGTAGCCCGTCCTCCGCAGTAGGCTGCTACGGAGGATGGACAGGCTACTGCGGAGGACGGGCGCACAAGGCTACGGCGGGCCGCGTCCCGGACGCGAGTTTATCCGGCCGCTTAGGCGGCACCCATTTTGGAGCTCTTCAAACAGATTGTCGACGGCTATCCTGAAGAGGCCAGCTAACTATCCCCAAAGCCTTTTCTCTGCAAAAGCACGGCCTGATCCGGATTTAAGATGTTTTTTCTGCTTCAGAGTCATTTTTTTGCAAAAACCCGTCCGGAAGGGCTTTTCAAGTATCGATCGAGATCAAGAGCTTTTTGGCGGTCTGTCAAGG
>Ga0114919_10003661_pt1 | contig 12375 bp, 8 predicted proteins | sample BlataG_FD_88682 | JGI IMG/M metagenome (GOLD analysis project Ga0114919, IMG submission 88682) | Deep subsurface microbial communities from Black Sea to uncover new lineages of life (NeLLi) - Black_00105 metaG | ecosystem: Environmental > Aquatic > Marine > Oceanic > Sediment | place: Atlantic... | reverse complement strand
TCCAGCCTCTCTTCAACACCCTCGATAATTCTCCCGTCTAAGGCGATTGTCCCGTTCAGGTCGAGGATCAGATGTACTATTGCGTAGTTACCCCTTCCAGGAATGGTTATGTGTATCACCTTGTTCCTTCCCTCGCTAAAGTTTTCCCTCAAATACACTCATGGCCAAAGAAAAAATCTGCCGGTTCTGTTGCTTTGTTTTCAAAAATTCTTATGCCACTATCTCCGGTATGTCAATGAGGAAATTTATTAACAGGCTGTTGCCGAAATCCCTTTTCGCTTGGTCTAAAACGTTTTTTGATCCCGCCAAAGATAGGCGGGACTCCAGGCGATGTCAAAACTCGCCTTTAGGGCTCAAACAGTTGACATCGCTTATCTTCCACTTGGCCAAGATTTCTTGGCAAAAACGTTTTAATGACCGCTCAAAGGGATTTCGGTTTGGGCAACAACCTGTTAACACTTGACACCCAAGATAGCTCCATATATTTTCCGAGGATAAAAGGAGGCAATATGTATAGGCTAAAATTCCATGAAAATCTCTGTAAGACCTGCCCAACATGCGACTGTCTCGTTAAATGCCAGTATATGGATTTAAAGGTAGATGAGGCAAGAGAGGAGATGATCAAGATTATTAATGGAGATGACTCTTTTGTCTTACAAGACTGTATAACCTGTTACGGATGTGAGGAATATTGCACAAGAGGTAATCATCCCTTCTATTTGATTACCGAAAGGAGAGAGGAAAAGGGCATCCTTACTGCCCCCAGAGCCATCACCAAGCAATGGGTCAATATAGGGGAACAGCGGGGAAAATATAAGCTCGGAGATATCAAACAAAAGATACTCTCCTTTGGTTTTATGCCTGAACTCTTGAAATTAGTCCAGGGAAGGCTCTTTGATGATGTGATGCCCTCGTATGTTTTTGGTCAGGAGTTCTTCTGTAATGTCGTTTATATACATTTTGCCAATACCTCGATAATAAAGGAGCGGCTCCCCCTGGTGATAGATAATTTCAGGAAACTAGGCGTCCAAGAGGTTATCTGTATGCATGACGAGTGTTATGGTTCATTCGCCTCACTGGCACCGGCATATGGTATAGAAGTCCCCTTTAAGTCCATTCATTATTTTGAATATTTGTTTAAGAGATTGAAAGAATTAGCTCAAGAGGTAAGGCCTTTGCATATCAAAGTGGCCTACCAGAGGCCTTGCTCATCCCGGCTTTCTCCTGACAAACATCATTTTGTAGAGGATATCATGGAGTTGATAGGTGTTGATCTGGTTGAAAGAAAATATCAGGGAGAAAATGCCCTGTGCTGCGGAGATATTCTTGGGATGGTCTTTGGTTATGACCTGAAGAATGATGTACAGAAGAGGAACATAGATGACATGGTAGCACATGGTGCAGAGTACTGTGTTTTTAACTGCCCAGTATGTCAAAATGCGTTAGCCACTAAAGTTACCAAAAAAGGGATAAAGCCCATCCACATAATTGACCTTTGCAGGATGGCCATAGGCGAAAAATGAGCAATCGATAAGTAATCATGCGGTCCATTTACCACTCACAGAGCACACAGAGGCACAAGGCTTTTGGTTGGAAAATGTCAAATGATAAATCTCCTTGCTCATTGATACTATCATCAGGGTTAGAAAAATGGCCCGAAAGGGGCTGATTGTTTGGCCTGATTTTGGATCCCTGTCCCGTGGAATTCCAAAAAGATTCAACGGGGCTCAAAAAATCAGGCCAAAGATATCGTTATCTCTGAGATCCCTGCCCGCCATAGCTCTCGCTCAGGCGAGGCAGGCGGGTCTGCGGGCTCTAGCGACTACAGGGCGCGGGCGAGAGAAACACAACTATGTGATCAGATAGAGAAATGGAGGTACCATGATATGAGTGACATCACTCTTTCACTGGCCCAGATAGTAGGGGAACAGTATGTCTCCAACAAGGCAGAAGAGACCTATTTGTATGCACGCGACCCTGGTTTGATGCCTGCCCATAAACCAGACTACGTGGTTGTGCCAAAAACAGTGGAAGAGGTACAAAAGATAGTAAGGCTTGCAAACAAGGAGAGAATACCGATCGTCCCTATGGGGGCAGGTATGTCTTTAACCGGCCTGGTTATTCCCCTCAAGGGCGGCATAGTAATCGACATGAAAAGGATGAATAAGGTACTTGAGGTGCATGAGAAGGCACGCTATGTAATAGTTGAAGGAGGAACCTCCCACGGTTTGTTAAAGGCATACCTGGAAAAAAACTACCCCCGGTTACGGCACAGCGTTCCTGATTCTCCTGCCACATCAACAATAGCGGCAAACGTGATGATACACGGTCAGGGCAGGCTCACACAACAGTATGGCTTCAATTCCGACATGGTTGCTGGATTAGAGGTAGTCTTGCCATCTGGGGAGCTTTGCAAGATTGGCTCATGCTCTCTGTCTCCGGAGTGGTTTTCAAAAGGCGCACCACTTCCGGATCTATCCGGACTATTTCTGGGATGGTTTGGGGCTACCGGTATCATTACCAAGGTGGCACTGAAGCTCTATCCTAGAAAGAAGATAAGAGATGTTGAAATATTTGTGACCGACAGAGAAGACCTGGTCCCAGATATGGTATACGAGCTGACCCATACAGAGATGGTAGAAGATATCAACATCTTCGCCCAGCCACTGCCTATGATATTCAAAGATAACCACCATATAACCCTATTCATTACCGGAGATACCGATGAGGAACTTGAATTCAAAAGAAAGATGATCTGGGATTCGCTTGATGGGTTTATAAAGAGCAAAGATGGTGGGTTTATGTCGGTTCCGCCGGTTATGAAACCAACACTCCTGGACATGCCTCAGCGGAGTGTCAGCAGGTTTGCAGATGTAAGAAAGGGTGGTGGATTTGAATATTCCGGACCAATCATAGCAGTTGAGAAATACCCAGAATGTAGTCGAAAATTAATAGAACTGGCCTCTCAGTATGACCTTGCATACTCTGCCATGGCCAGGATTATCGGGAGAAGTCACTGCATGATGTTCGGTTTTGCCTTTACCTTTAATCGGGCAGACCCTGACATGATGGAAAGAACAAGGAAGGCCTTGCAGGAGGTAGCCGCATTTGCCCTGGCAGCCGGGGGAGTCTTTTGGAAGCCAACCGTAGACGAACAGAGAATGGAAATTGAGCGGATGGATCCAAATACACGGAATCTCATGAAGATGATCAAGACCAACTTAGATCCACAGGGAATTATGAATCCTGGAAACTGGGAGATTGCGGAGATGAAACGCTCATAGTTTTTCAGACCACAAGGAGGTATTAAAATAGCCAAGCATTTGAATCAAGCATTGTATATATCAATTACAAATGACAAAGCTCAAATGTCAAATGAATGACAAATGTCAAATGACAGAGGGAATTATGAGGCGAAGCCCAGGAACCAATATTGATATGCTCTTGAATTCTGTCTTCAAAAAATAGATGACAAAAAAGCTCACCTATGCATGGAAAGGGGTTTTGACATTTAAGCATTTGAAATTGATTTGGCATTCTTGTCCTGTTAGATGGCAAACAAAGTAAGAAGTACCACTTTCGTGGTGTAATGAGGTGTCAGGACTTAGATCAAAAATGTAAATCGTTTATCTAACAGGGTGAAGATTTTGACATTTGAACTTATCAAGTGCCATTTGGGCTTGCCCAAAAAAAATCAAAATGGGGTTATAGCTGAATAAGGAGGCTATCTTATGATGAGGTATGCGGACATTATCCATAGGTGTTTTCGGTGCGGCTACTGCAAATTTACCAGTGATTACTATGACTTTAACTGCCCGTCCTACCGGAAATTTGGGTTTGAGACCTACGCTCCTGGCGGCAGGATGTGGCTCATACAGGCATGGCTGAATGGTGAGATAAAAAACAGTGAGCGCTTTCAGGAGATCCTCTTTTCCTGCGCCACCTGCGCCAACTGTGTTGAACATTGCGTATTTACCTTTAGTGATGATCTGGTCAATATCTTCATCGCAGCCAGAGAAGAGATGGTAAATAAAGGGATCATACCGCCTCCTGTAAGGGACTACCTGAAAAATATTAACACGAGTGGTAATCCCTACAAAGAGCCAGCTAACGAGAGGGGAAAATGGGCAGATAGCACGTCTATCCCGGCCTATGATGGGCACGAGTACCTTTTCTATATCGGCTGTGTTGGCTCCTACGATGAAAGGGCGAAAAAGATCGCAAGAACAGTAGGAAATGTACTCATTAAAGCCGGGGTCTCTCTCGGAATCCTAAGCAATAGAGAAACCTGTGATGGAAATGAGGTTAGATCCCTTGGTGAGATAGGGTTATTTCAGTTCTTGGCCGAACAGAATATCACTCTATTCAAGGAACTCAGAGTAAAAAAGATCATCACGTTAGATCCCCATGCCTTTAACACCTTTACACAGGATTATCCTAGCCTTGGGGGAGAATTCGAGATCTATCACTATACACAGGTCTTGGCACCCTTAATCCAGTCGAAAAAGCTTTCATTAAAAGATTACGAGGCAAAGATAACGTTTCACGATCCCTGTTACTTGGGCAGGCACAATGGTGAGTATGAGGCTCCACGAAAAATCCTGGAATCCATTCCTGGGGTTGCCCTAATCGAGATGGATCAAACCAGGGAGAATGCTCTTTGCTGCGGAGGCGGTGGGGGAAATTTCTTTACTGATATTCTGGGTGGAGGTGAGGACAGCCCCAATAGGATCCGGGTGCGGCAAGCTCTTGAGAGCGGTGCCCAGATTATCGCTGCTGCATGCCCACAATGCGCCAAAATGTTGGAAGATGCAGTCAAGGCAGAAGAGGTGGGACATAAGATAGAGGTTCTGGATGTGGCAGAGATTGCTACCAGGGCCCTGGCGTGACCTAAACATACCCTAAGGCTAAAGCTGCGGCTCTGCCGTTGATAGAAGCCTCGCGACCGGACAAGCTAAGCATTCCAAACTTATCCTTAGGGAATTGAAATAAAACCACCAGAGGGTGGTTTTTGTTTGTTACTACGATGGAAGATCAAAAAACTACTGATATAAAAGTGATCTTTGGCTTGGCCCTCGTTCATTTTACTGGTGACTTTTATTATTCTTTTATCAATCCTCTCCTTCCTGTATTTGTCGAGAAGTTTTCCCTTACTTTGGCACAAGTCGGTCTAATCGTGGGAATAAGCTGCTTTCTGGCCTTTATTGTCCAACCTTCGGTGGGATACCTCGCCGATCGCTACCGAACACGCTTGTTCGTCTTGGGCGGCCCTTTCTTGGCTATAGTCTTTATCTCTCTCATTGGGGTAGCCCCCAGGTATTTGGTCCTCCTGATTTTCATATGTATAGGATCTATCGGTTCATCCATGTTTCATCCTTCAGTGGCCGGCATGGTATCTACATACTCCGGGCGGCATTTCGGGTTTTCCATGTCAATCTTTAACACGGGCGGAACCCTGGCCTTTGGAGTCGGGCCGCTCTTTATTACCTATTTCGTGGGTGCCTACGGTCTGGATGCATCCCCATTCACCATGATCTTTGGCTTGGCAATAATGCTTCTTCTTTTCAGGATCGTACCGTCTCCCCAGGGGGAGGGTTTGAAAGATCTTGGCTTTATCCGTTCGATCAAAGAGGTGCTCGGAACAGTATGGAAATCGATTATCCTGATTTGGGTTGTTATGGTTTTGCGCGCCTTTGTCGGTGTATCCTTCAGGACATTTATACCAGTGTTATATGCACAGCAAGGGTATTCTCTCATCTCTATCGGAGCAGTGGTATCTCTCTTTACGGTGGCCGGGGCAATCAGCGGGCTTCTCGCTGGTCACCTGTCAGATAGAATCGGATACAAACCCATTTTTTATTGTGCCCACGCCCTGACAACGCCCAGCCTGTACCTCCTGCTCTATCTTACGGGCAACTGGGTCTTTTTCGGTGCCTTTCTGGCGGGATTCTTTTCTATGGCTACCCTGCCCCTGGGTGTGGCAATGGCACAGGAATTGGCTCCCAAGGGAAGGTCAATGGTATCGAGCCTTATGATGGGTCTGGCTTTTGGAATGGGAGGAATGATGGCCCCTTTGACAGGAAAACTGGCCGATATGTTTTCTATCCACACTATTCTTACCTTCCTGGCAATAATACCGCTCCTGACAATCGGCCTCATCTCCCTGCTCCCTGAAGTAAAATTCAAATACACGCAATCTGCTGTCACTTAGAGACCCTACTATTTGTCCCAATTACCGCCTCACTTCCTCCCTCTTAACCCTGAACGGTGAACTCTGAACCTGTGAACGCCTGCAAGGTTTTCAAACCCCTTTCTCTCTTCTTAACCAACTCTGTTCAGTGAATTTTGTTGACCTGATTTTCATTTGCTTTTATAAGAACAATGTATTCCCAGATTTTTCCTAGAAAAGTGAATTTATCCACTGGAGTACTATGGTTCTCGGCGGCAAAGCTTATACATTAGACCGCGTTGTGCGCCTGGGCATTGCCGCGGCACTGCTGTGGGTGCTGGTCTGGCTTTTGGGGTATTTGAGCGACGTTTTGATCCCTTTTGCAGCTGCTCTGCTTTTGGCTTACCTGATCAATCCGCTGGTGCTCTTAATCCAAAAGAAGATCCCCAACCGCATTGCTGCTGTGTTTATCAGTCTGTTTTCCGTTGCGGCCTTTTTGGCGCTCTTGGCTTGGCTTATCATCCCCGTGATCATGCATGAGATAGGGCACACGGGCCAGATTATATCCGGACTAGTAAGCAATTCGGACCTGGCTGAACGGGCTGCCAAACGCCTGCCCCCGGTTCTCTGGCAGGCACTCAAAGATTATGCAGCGCGAAAGGAGGTTCAGGACTTCTTCAGAACCGAGAATTTCTGGAAAATCGCTGAGACCGTGGCCCGCAAGGTTTTGCCCGGGGTGTGGGGGGTCATTGCCGGGACTGCTAGTTTTATCATGGGTCTTATGGGATTGGCCGTGATCGGGCTTTATCTCGTGTTTTTGCTCTTTGATTACCAGAAGGTCAGAGAGGGCTGGAAAGATCTCATCCCTCCTGCGTATCAGGAGACCGTCACGGACTTTGTGAGCGAATTCAACTCAGGCATGAACCGCTATTTTCGCGGTCAGGCCTTGGTTGCCTCCATTGTCGGGGTACTGTTCGCCATTGGCTTTTGGCTCATCGACCTGCCGCTCGGCGTCTTGCTGGGCCTTTTCATCGGGCTTTTGAATATGGTTCCCTATCTACAGATTATCGGACTCATACCGGCCTCTTTTCTGGCTGTTATCCATGGACTAGAGACCGGAGGCAGTATATGGGTCCCGCTATGTCTAACCGGCTTGGTCTTCGTGGTGGTTCAGGCTATCCAGGACGGCATACTGGTGCCCAAAATCATGGGTCGAGTGACTGGCCTAAACCCGGCTATGATTTTGTTGTCTCTGTCGGTATGGGGGAAGCTACTGGGGATTTTCGGGCTGCTTATCGCCCTACCCATGACATGCCTGCTATTAGCCTACTACCGTCGCTTTTTAGTTTCAACGGCACCGGAAGAAACCTCCCCTCTCTAGTGAATGGAACTAACGAGTAATTGTTTCGGTTTGGTAACGTTCAAAACTTGTGGCTCTATGAGTTATTCAACACAGAGCGACAATTATTCCATATCGTTTGTACGACAGGTAGGCCTGTTTCTGAAAGGCGATATCCTAGAGGAATTCCACCCGTGCCGGCAGTGGCCAAATCTTTGAGGGTTTACTCCATAGAACTCATAGAGCTAATGAGTTGTCTCTTGAACCCTCAAAGATTGGCCACCTCATCATAACAGGATGGATAGCGCCTTGAAGGAATTGGCCTATCTGATACCTTATTGAAGATTAAAGCTTTGCCACAACTTTTGAACGTCACCAATTGCTTAGGTCTGAACACGTTGTGTATCACATGCCCCCGAGAACAGCCACCTGAGCCTATCTCTGATGTTCATCCGGTATCGCAGACAAGAACGAAGGACAGAATAGATGCAGAAACAGAATACCAAGAACGCTTTCTCAGAACGCCTATTTGACTATCGCTCCGTGGAGAGGAGAAAGCTCCTCCTATCGTTATCAATTACATCAATAGTCATGATTATTGAACTCATTGGAGGCTTTCTAACCCACAGCATTGCCCTCATAAGCGATGCAGGGCATATGTTTACGCACTGTTTTGCTATTGGAATAAGCTTAATCGCAATCATGATAGCAAGAAAACCCCTCTGTCACCATAGGACTTTCGGTTTATACAGGGCGGAAATCGTAGCCGCATTTGTTAATGGCTTATTTCTCCTCCTTGTGGTGGGTGTCATAATCTACGAGGCAGTTCTCAGAATCATCTACCCCAAAGAAGTGCTTAGTTTTTCCATGCTGATCATTGGCTTTATTGGGCTTTCTGTGAATATGGTCAGTATTGCTATTCTTCATGGGAGCCACAAAGAAGATATGAATGTTAGAAGCGTGTTCTATCATATGATTGCAGACGCCGCTTCTTCGGTGGGCATCGTATTGGCGGCAATTGTCATTTTATACACAGGGTGGAATATCATCGACCCCATAGTTAGTTTGGGGATATCAGCCATGATAGCGTATTGGGCTTTGGGCATACTAAAGCAATCGACCACGATCTTACTGGAAATGGCTCCAACAGGGCTAAACACCGATATCATCTCAGATGACCTCAAATCACGGTTCCCTGAGATTAAGGAATTATTTAATGTTCATCTGTGGACAATTACTCCTGATATGCTTGTTTTCTCTGCTCACATGGTACTCAATCAAAAAAATGGTTCTGTGATAGACCAGGACAATTTAATTGAAAAAATAAATAATTATCTATCCGAGAAATACAAAATAATTGAATCGACTATCCAAACAACATCTAAGAGTGAGGCTGAGGTATGTAACTTGGATGGTTTCGGATCTTGAAATGATACACACCCAATACGTCTCTTCTTTAGAACCCATACAGCGCGCGCGCCTAAAAAGGTGCCTACACTCAAGCATCAGGTCCCTGTGTGTATAAAGGCAGAAAGTTACTGGAGAAACCATACCGAAATTCGGAAGACCTTGGCGAAAACCCGTAAGGCACACCGATTCTCTTTGCTTGTCGAGGTAAATGTCAGTATAAGACAGGCTGTTGCCCAAACAGAAATCCATTTGAACGGTCATTAAAACGTTTTTTTGCCAACAAATCTTGGCGAATCCCGACAAGTCGGGAAAAAAACATTTTAGACCAAGCGAAAAGGGATTTCGGCAACAGCCTGAAGAGGATTAACTTGAATCCTTAAGGACTGAATTCCTCATAACAAAATATTCGGAGGCAGCGATGAGTATCAACGCAAATGACTTCAGAGACATCGACCCAGGTGAACGCATACTTATGGGGCCAGGGCCAAGCAATGTGCCTGCGCGCGTATTACAAGCCATGTCCGCTCCATGCATTGGCCACCTCGACCCCTATTTCCTTTCCATCATGGACGAAACCCAGCGTCTCCTCAGGTTTCTCTTCCACACTGAAAACGACCTCACCATACCGGTTTCAGGCACAGGCAGCTCAGGTATGGAAACATGTTTCGTCAACTTGGTAGAACCAGGAGAAGAGGTAGTGGTATGCATAAATGGCGTTTTTGGCGCCCGAATGGCAGACATCGTGAACCGCGTGGGTGGCGAGCTCATCGAGATCCATGGGCAGTGGGGAAGAGCCGTTGATCCAGAGGCTGTGCGAAAGGCAGTCAAGGGACGCAGCCCAAAAATTGTCGCTGTGGTGCACGCAGAGACCTCCACCGGAGTTTGCCAACCCCTGGGAGACATTGCGAATATTGCCCGAGAAGCGGGCGCTCTGTTTCTCGTGGACATGGTTACGTCGCTTGGAGGGATGGAAGTAAGCGTGGATAATATGCGAATTGATGCGGCTTACAGCGGAACGCAAAAATGTATATCCTGCCCCCCTGGCTTAGCACCTATCTCATTCAGCTCTGCCGCCATGAAGACTCTTAACAGTCGCAAAACCCCGGTGCCCAGCTGGTACCTCGATATGAGTATGGTCAAGAGCTACTGGGGTGCTGAGAGAAAATACCACCACACTGCACCCATCAATATGATCTATGCGTTCCGTGAAGCATTGCGCATCATTGCAGAAGAAGGCCTTAAAGAACGTTTTGCCAGGCACCAACTGAACCACAGGGCCCTTGTGGCCGGTTTAGAGGCCATGGGTCTTTCCATGCTTGTTCCAGAAGCTGACCGCCTGCCCATGTTGAATGCTGTTTGCATTCCCGAGGGCGTAGACGATGTGAAAGTGCGGAAAGCCCTCCTGAATGATTTTGGGATAGAGATTGGCGGGGGATTGGGCGATCTCCAGGGCAAGATCTGGCGTGTGGGGTTGATGGGTCACTCATCCACCAGGAAAAACGTATTGCTCTTTCTCACTGCCTTAGAGACAGTGCTGAAGGCCCAGGGCATCAAGGTAAGCCCCGGTGCCCTTGAGGCAGTATCGGCTGTGTATTCATAACGGTTCCTATGCTTCTCTTCGAACCCTAATACCGTGCATGACCATTTCTTTGAGGCCGACATTATAGGCCCACCACTTGAACTCAGGCGGGTATTGTTCCCCTGAATCCCCATGGTGCATCAAGACAATCCGCCATCCACATGTGGCTATGGACGAGAGAAAGACATTTATCCCAGGTATTGTGCCTCCCAAGGACCAACTGAAACCCGCGTGGTGGTTTGCCTTCCAGGGTCGTGAACTTCTCGTGGATTCACAGGCATCTCCGGTCACCATCCCCTGTCTGGCTGACTTCGAAGAGTCGGAATTAAAGGCCAAAGGCAAACACTATTTGGGCCAGCTGGGCTCCCGACACTGTTATGCAGTCGAACTGGGTGAGGGGAGCCCACCGCCACCTGGCATGACTTTTCAGGGATTACGCCGCCTCTACGGTCATGTAGACGAGGATCTGTTCCAGGTGGCCGGCCGTGCAGTGCAAATCGTGGAATGGGGCAGGGTAAACCAGTTTTGCAGTCGCTGTGGCCATCGTATGGGAATCCGGCAGACTGAACGGGCCAAAGAGTGTCCCCAATGCGGCCTGCTCAAGTTCCCGCGTCTTTCCCCCGCAATTATCGTCCTTGTGGAACGTGGTCACGAAATGTTGCTGGCCCGTGCTTGCCATTTTCCGCCTGGTTTGCACAGCGTTATTGCTGGCTTTGTAGAGCCAGGTGAAACCCTGGAAGCCGCTGTGGTACGGGAGGTACAGGAGGAGGTAGGCCTTACCATCAAGGACATCCGCTACTTCGGGAGCCAGCCCTGGCCATTCCCTGATTCCCTCATGATTGGGTTCATAGCCACTTATGAGTGTGGAGAAATCTGCCTTGATGACCCGGAAATCGAAGATGCCGGGTGGTTTACTGCTGACAATCTGCCTTCCATTCCCGATAAAATCAGTATCGCTCGCAAGCTGATTGATTGGTTTTTGGCAGAACAGGGTAAATCTAAAGGGGACAATCGGGAAAAGGCAGGTTAGGACAATGGAAGGTACCCTGGATTGGGGCGTAACAATCATCCTCTGGTTCCAACAGTTCAGCCCAACGCTCGATATACCGTTCAAGGTCTTTACCCTTATGGGAGAAGAAGCATTTTTCATGCTGCTTGTCCTTCTCTTTTACTGGTGTATAGACCGCCGTACGGGCGTGAGGCTCGCGCCATCCCTTTCCTTTTTTCTGGCTATGTAAACACGGTGGCAAAGGTGCTGGCGGACCAGCCCAGGCCATTTCAGTATGACACCCAGGTGCACCAGCTATTCGAGGCCAGCGGTGGAGGCCTTCCAAGCGGCCACACCCAAAATACCGTCGTTATCTGGGGGTACATGGCTTCCCGGGCCCAAAACGTCTGGCTGTGGGTGATCGCTGGGCTCTTGATGGTACTCACACCCCTTTCACGGGTTTACCTGGGGGTCCACTTTCCCACCGACCTCATCGGTGGTTACCTCCTGGGCATTTCCCTGCTCCTGCTATACCGCTGGCTGGAACCGCGTGCTGAGGCGTGGCTTGGGAGGAAAGGGTTGGCTTGGCAGCTAAGTGCAGCCTTCGGGATACCAGCGCTCATGATTCTGTTGTTCCCCAGCGACGAAAAGAACGGCATCATCGCTGGGGCAACCCTGATGGGAATGGGCGTTGGCTTTGTGTTGGAGCGCCATTTCGTGAAATTCCAATCCGGCGGGGTCTGGTGGAAGCAGGCGCTGCGCTTCATGCTGGGAGTAGCCGTCGCATTCACGCTTTGGTTGGGGCTACGGTCCGTGTTTTTCGGCGTTGAACCAGAATCTCCCTATTGCTTTATCCGCTACGGATCGGTGGGTCTCTGGGGTGCCCTCGG
>Ga0114919_10003660_pt1 | contig 12375 bp, 10 predicted proteins | sample BlataG_FD_88682 | JGI IMG/M metagenome (GOLD analysis project Ga0114919, IMG submission 88682) | Deep subsurface microbial communities from Black Sea to uncover new lineages of life (NeLLi) - Black_00105 metaG | ecosystem: Environmental > Aquatic > Marine > Oceanic > Sediment | place: Atlantic... | reverse complement strand
ATTGCAATGGCTATGCCCAAACCAGCCTGTGGAAGTGTGGAAGAGAGAAGACGGATGGTGGGTGAGCGAGATAAGGCGGGGGTACAAGTCGGCAAGGGGGAATGACTGCGAAAAAACTAATACCGTGGGTGGTTCTTTCGTCCACCAAAAGCACCTGCAATACGTACCGTCAGCGAGGCAATCGCGGCATACAAGGCCTTGGGAGCGTTTCCGTCTAAAAAGCCCGGCATTTTCAAGCTGAGATCAATGGAAGATCGCTGCCTGGGGGTTTGTTGGGTTAATAGTAATCTGTCGTATAATTGCACGTGATCTATAACTGTAGTAAATTACTCCGGTTTTGGACGAAAGCAAATGGAAGAAGGTTTGGGGACCACTGAAATTTTCTTGTGATTTCAAGAAAAGAAGGAGGATGCCGGGAAAGAGGGAATAGGTGAAATTTCCTTAATATTGCACCATTTGGGAGCAGACTGAACGCAATATTGTGCATAATGTCTCCCCAAACTGTGTTTGATTCGAAATTATTAGCTCAACTTGAATCAGAAGGATGGAGCCTAAAAACTGACGTAAGTCCACATTTATGAGGTATTTCAAACCAACAGTACAACGATCTAATCATAGCTATTCCTTGCAGGAGGTCAATTCTTTGCCAGATGCAGCCGACGCCAAAGACTTGCCCAGCCTTCGCACCTTGTTGCTCGACACCGACTTGAGAAAAGTGGGCCTCCCTTGCCTCCCAGATGACATCAATAGAGCCGACAACAAAAAATTGCCAGGCCCCCATGTACTCCAAGTATCCTCAGTTTCAGATATAAGCCAACCAACTCGTTTCCAAGACAGTGACAAGAAGGGAAGAATCCTCTGCCTCAAAATGACAGATGGTAAACAAAGTTGCATAGGCATAGAATACAAATCACTGTCCAAATTGATCCCCAAGACAGAGGTAGTAGTCCCAGGTAGTAAGGTATTGCTACATCATATCACAATAAGGACTGGTATTATTCTACTGGATCCTAATTGCATGACACCACTAGGAGGGAGGGTTGATGACCTGGCAGATGCTTGGGAGGTGCAAGAGAAATATGGAGGTCTTAGTGCAGAGAGAACTGGAGGAAGAGGAGGAGGAGGTGGTGATGTTAATGATACAGATAAACCAGTACCTTTCCAGCAATATAATGCAAAGAATGCGAAGAAGCTAGTAGCAGCTGCTGCTAGAGGGAAAGGTGGAGGACAACAAGAACAACAACAGGCTCCTCCTCCCCCTCCACCTCCACCGCCTGGAATGACTGTCATGGCACCAAGACAACAAGAACAGCAACAAAAAGATCATAGACAAGTGAATGTAGAGAAATCAGCACCAACAACCCTAGCACCGCAACAAGTAGCAGGGGCTAGTCAAGCTCAGAAGAAATTATTACAAAAGTTGCATAATGATAGTCAGCAGGCAGGAGATATGGGTAGGTATGGAAGAGGGGGGAGAGGGGGAAGAGGAGGAGGAGGGAGAAGAGGTCGTCGTGGATATGATGATGATGATGATGATGATTCTAATAGTATGACTCTAGAAGAGTATGAAGCTAGACAGAAACAGAAACTACTAGGAGGAGGCAATAATAGTACGGCAGTTCAGGTGGAAAGTGATGAAGCCTTGGCCAGAAGGTTGCAATTACGAATGAATATTGAAGATGAAGGGGACAGTGATCATATTGCTGCATCTTTACAAGGAATGTTTACGTATGATAAACAAGAATCAGACCATGGTTATGGAGGTAGGGGCAGGGGCAGGGGTAGGGGGGGAAGAAGGGGAGGAGGAGGAAATAGGTTTAGTGGAGGTAGGGGAGGAGGAAGAAGTGAAGGTGAAGGAAGAGGTGGAGATAGGGGTGGCGGAGGAGGTCGGGGTTACAATAGAAGTGGAGGTAGGAGTAGTAGAGGTAGAGGAAGACAATAGAGAGATAGGTATGTATCTTACAACCTACTCCTCTCAGTCACATCAGGTACTGGTGGTCCTCCCAATGGTGCCCCAGTATCAGGAGCTCTAGCATCTATACTTTCTTTAACTTCATCCATTGCCTCATCTAATGTCTCAGGAAATGGAGCATGATGATGGCCTGGTTTATCATTATCACCACCATTGTTGTCATCATCATCACCACCACCATCACCATCATCCTCAAGTCGTCTCCAAGATGGTTTGTGTTCATTCCATGTCTTGACTTTTATGTTTTCAAATTGTGTTTGAGCACTTTCACTTATCCAATGTTTACTGGAGGCAACAAAGTCTTTTGCCTTGGCAGCAGCAGCAGCTACATTCTCCTTTACCTTGGCAGTCGTATCCCAGGCACTGGTGCTGGATTGCTGTTGCTCTTGTTGTTGTTGTTGATATTCTTCTTCTTCTGGGGAAGGAATGGGTTCAGTGAGGAGCGTAGTACCTCCTTGGAATGATCTTAACCCTTGATTCATCATGTAATGATGGTTATAACCATACTGGTAGGGCTTGCCTTGTTTATATATATATGCATGGCAGTATTTTTATCTCTGACTGCTCCGCAGCTTCCCTGCTCTCCGCTTATACAACCATGCAAAAAATGTTGCAAACCGTTAGTTATTTGAGATAGATAAGGTAATTTACATGGAAGATACCGTTAATAAGTGTGAGAAACGGTTGGCTGAGCTTGGCAAAGAAGCAAAAGCTGCAGTGGAGCAGGGCAGAGCTGAAGAAGCCAAGGCTGCATCTGAGGAAGCTTACCACCGTCTTGAAGTGAAAAGCTCCATGTTATCTGACCCTGGAAAGGTGGATATTGAGATGAGTGGTGGCCTCTTAATCCTAGCTATCAATGAGGCAATGGAACAGTTGAAGTCACTCTCTTTAGCTACAGATGCAAATGCTCAGTTGATGGATCAGATGCAGGGACATAAACACATTGTACAATCAGGATACCAAAAGTCTGCTTCAACACTTACAAATGTAGCAACGGCAGCTGCCACCGTTACCAACAATAATGGCAATCAAGACAACGGAGGAGGAGGAGGAGACCCCCTTACATCTCCACCCAGCAACAGCACTAGCAGTGTTCTTAAAGATAAAATTGATACCAACAAAATCATTAACGACGTGTTGGCTCCATTTAGTTCATATCTTGAGAAGGTAGTGAAACAATCCATTCCATACAAGCTCCCTAGGTTGAGAAGGGGGAAGGGTGTTGAAGGGGAAAGGAAGGAGACAGCATACAGGTTGGCTGAGGAGTTTGATTTTGATACTGCATCATCACCAAGACATGGAACAGAATATCCTTTTGGTGCTGGTAGTGGTACTTCCCCTCGTCAGAGTAGTTTGGTTGTTGAGAAAAGATGTATTGGTGATGTGAAAAAGATAGAACCAGTAGAGGATTTAAATCAGTTCCAGCCCATGTCACCCAGGAGGAGCGGTGGTGGGAGCAGGTCTGGCAAGTTGACTAAGCGAGGAGGAGGAGAAGGGAGGAGGAGGAGGAGAATGATAATTCCAGGTGATAGAGGCGAATCTGTATCATCCCTTGATAGTGAAGAAGACGATGTGGAGATTGGTAGTAGAGACGCGTCTCAGCAGAGCAATGATGGTGGTGGTTGTGCGTCAGATGTTGTTGCAGTGCCCAGGAAGACAGCGCCAGCAGGTGGGTTGACGGAACCGGTATGTGAGAGTCAACATCCACCTGGGCTCAGTTCGTTGGTGGCAATATTGGATGACATTGAGAAGGAGGAAGAAGTGAGAAAGGGTGATGTTGATGTTTTGATTTGATTTGCTGTAAGTCCAGAATGATGCAAGGAAGAGAGTGAGTGAGAGAGGCCACTCAGGGAGTGGGGGCAACGTTGCCCCAAACCTCGGACGGAAACCTAACCAAACCTACTTTAGAAGCCCGATCCTGACACATTCCGCACATATACTATTATCTAGCTAAAGATAATATATCAAAATATAGCCCTCTGGATCGAGCAATTATTCTAGTTTGACGAGAGAGATTACAGACTGTGAAGATAATAATCCTCCTACTTCCAAACCCAAGAGTCGACTAAACAGGTGAGCATTTATGTTCATGCTGTAAAATGCACTGTAGATTGTTGAACTCATCCATCGTCACCATCGTCTTTGTCTCCTTCTTTGCCACTCTCACACACACATCCATTCCCCCCGTTAAATGTCCAGTCGCTCACCCCAACCCCCTCTCCGTCCTCTCTTCACTTTGTTTAGGAGTTATAAACACACCATGGCCGAGAAGGGCAACACCCCAACCCCCACCTCCACTGCCACTCGTACATTGAAGACCACTTCATTTGGTAGACAAGAATGTTCTGTCTCATTAGAGAAAATCCTCTACAATAATAAAGAATGGGCAGCCCAGATGCGCCAAAGAGACCCCGACTTCTTTAGCCGACTCGCCAATATTCAAACCCCAGAATGGCTATGGATTGGTTGTGCAGACAGCAGAGTTCCAGCTAATGAACTTCTTGGCCTAGGCCCTGGCACTGTCTTTGTTCAACGCAATGTCGGCAACCTCTGCACTCACAAAGACATGAATTGCATGGCTTGTGTTGAGTATGCCGTAGCTGTATTGAAAGTGAAACACATCATCGTTACTGGCCACTATGGCTGTGGAGCTGTTCAAGCAGCCCTTACTCTCCCTTGCAAGACTCCAGGTCTTGTCAACCTATGGATTAATGACATCAGAGATACTCGCAACCATCATCAAGAATTACTTAAGAAATTGAAAGATGAGCCATCCAAACAATGGGACATGTTGGTAGAGCTTAATGTCATTAGACAGGTATTCAATGTATGCACCTGCCCAATAGTACAGGCAGCTTGGGATGCTGGTCAGCCTCTTAGTGTTCATGGACTGGTGTATGATGTCAAGGATGGTGTGTTGAAGGAAATAACCGAACCAATAACATCAATGGATGATCTGCAGCATTATTTGGAGGCTCCTCAGGAACATGAGGCTGTCGCTCAACTCAGTCGGTCATTGTCGGTTCACTTGTCTTTTGAGAATAGCAATTAAAATATGGGTTTGGATAACAGGGAATGGGAAGGGAGGGGAAAGTAATGCATTTCGTTGTTCGTTCATCATTAATGGAGTGTGGTTCCTTCATACTTGCATGTTGGATACTACTAAGACTAAACTAAAACTACATCAAACATCACTTGTCTTGTCAACTGTGTAAAAACTATATATCTTCACCTAAACTTGACTGAGACCAAAGGACAATCAAGATCCTCTCCATCTTCATCTTCACAAGCCACCACCACATCAAAATGATCCCTGGTAGGAGGAACCTCAACCTTAGCCACTGTCTTCAATACTGCACTCATCTTCTGGCCAAGGCGCTCTTGATGCTTAGGGAAGTATGTATTGTACAGCAATGATTGTCCCGCAGATATTGAGTAGGCAATCAAACCACGCTCTTTAAACCAGTCTACGACTTCTTGCACTGTCAGATCACCTTCCAACATCCATCTATCCCAAAGACTCCATTTCAATGATCGGAACTGGATTACCTTTGGTGGAATGGGCTCTGCGCTGGCAAAGAGAGGTAGTGCCAGGTTGACAAAAGTGTTACGATATGCCTCAACCGGCTTGTTTTGAGCCACCTTGTACATTTCTAGGCAGACCAGACCAGTAGCCATGGCAGTGGTTGTGGCAATAGCAGGAATGATCTTACCAGCAATGAGCTTGGCCTGCAACTTGTCCACCTCTGGAATGGCGTAATTACGAGCACGCATGTTGGCAAAGCCAGCAATGAATTGCATGTGAAAGTTGGTGTCATCGTCCTTTTCAAATGCAATGACGTTAAGACTAGTACCAGGTGAGATTGTCTTGGCTACTGCCTTAAGCGCATCTACCATCCTCTGAATCACCCCCTCATCATCATGGTGACCAGCTGTACTATCTGCTGCAGTCTTCTTCCCATCCGTCTCAATCTTTACACCTTCTTTAGGTATGAATGGATCTACATGAATGGCAGCAGCCTTTTGCAATACGGCATCTGCTTCAGAGGCCCAGGCAGGCACAGCGATACCATACACCTGAGCCTTCAAAATGGCAGCTGCTTGTACAAATGCAGCATGTGATGGGTCATCAATCACAAAATCTAGAGCATTAGGGAAACGTTTAGGAGCACTCCAGAATCTAGAACCATTGGATGTCACACAGTCTTCTGGGAAGGTATGCGTGAGTTGCTTGATCTTATCATGGAATTGCTGCTGGAAACGTTGACGAGCCCAGGCAATGCACTCATCAAAAGTAGCACATCTTTCGTTGACCAACACTTCCATTAGCCTCTCCAGCTTCTCTCTGCTAGATGAGTTACCATTGGCTATCATATACTCTTCTGGATTGCTCAAGAAGGCATTAGCTTCTTCTGGACTCTTTGTCAAGATGCCTTCAAATTCGCTGGCAGCATATACCAAGCAGTGATGAATGTTGTGAGGGAAGGAGTGGAGGGTGCACATTGGAGCTTGCTTCTCAGGAGGATCTCTACTGGCTCCATAGTTCTCAGTAAGATCCGGAATAACACACTGCGTATTGGCCTTGGTTCCCAGAGTACCAGACTCAAGTAGAGGCTTACGGAAGTAGACACAGCGAGAATCAACATACAGACGAGCGTTGACATTGTCCAGAGCGTTGACGATCAAATCAAGGCCACTCCAAAACTTATCATCAAAGACATCTTCAGTTTCCGGGGAAACACGATTCTCCAAGACAGTGGCCTTCAGTGCTGGATTGATCTTTGCTGCAGCTGCACATGCGACTGAACTCTTGGATTGACCAATGTTCCAGTCACGGAACAAAAACTGACGTGACAGGTTGCTTTTTTCAATGGTATCATCGTCAGTGACAGTAACACTGCCTGCTGGACCACAAGCTACTCCCATCAATGCAAAGTTCTTTAAAAATTCACACCCAAGAGCACCAGCACCCACCAAGAAGAGCTTCATGTTTTGCATTCTCTCAAACAGCGTCTTACCAAAGACGGCAATATAATCGTCGTAACGGCCACCTTGTGGTGCTGTCTCTGCAGCAGGGAGAGGATCAGATGGAAGACTCTCTATAGAGTCAAAATACAGCCACTGATACAGTGGATGAAACTTCCCACTAGCTGCCTTGACCACTTCTTGTCCCACTACACCACCCATCATGGCGGCCATAGGATTGAGTTGAGCAGCAGCAGATGCAGCCAACTTGTTGATAATGTCCTCATCAATGTCAACCTTGTTTTCAGCAGCAGCATTGATAGATCTGGCAAGTGCTACCATCTCTGCTGCATCCGATTGTGATGATGGTTCAGGCAATCTTGACGTCTTGGCTTGGAAGGCATCCAGAGCTTGGAATGCAACATGCAACAATGCAGGACGTTCCATCTTGGCAAAATCAGTAATAAGGAATTCACCTGGTTCCCGAATAGCTTCAGATAACTGCTTAAAGTTGAGAACCTTTCCAGTCTTTTGCTGAGTAACCAGACCACCACGTTGATACTCACCCCAGGAAGATGAATCCACCTCTATTTCAAATGACTGAGGTTTGCAGTTACGAATGCGCATGGGTGGGTGATCATTGATCTCCTCCATGCCCACCACTTCAGATAATGTTACCAGCTCTCCATCTTGGAACTCTAATCTATCATCTTCAATAGTAGTCACCAGTGTAACTGGACCAGGGGTGATGCCAGCGACAATACCTGTGTGGGGATCCTCACCATCAACATCCAAGACATCAAATGCTGGACCAAAATCACAGAATACCGAGGCAAATACGCCAGCGATGTCAGCTCTGATGAATGCGATACCATTGTTGTGGCAGAATTCATCTAGTTGCTGAGCTTGAGCCAGAGGCATGCAAGTGGCAACAACCACCTGGTGAGAACGTAAGATTTGTTCAGTCAGTTCACCCATGGGGGCTACTGATACTGGAACAGAGGTATTGAGTTCTTGGATGGCATCTCTGCATGCTTCAGCTCTATTACGGCCTACATCTGATTCATTCAAGTAGAATTGGGAGCCCAAGTCACGCTGCAAGACTGTCGCTGCATCGTAGAGGGTGATGGACTTGAGTCCTGCTAGAATAACATTCTTGGCGACTTCGACACCCAGACCGCCGAGCCCACAGATCAAGATGTTGGCAGTGGCCATTCTGCGCATGGATTCTTTGCCATAGACGGCAAGCTGTCAGTCAAATGGTGGAGATAGTGGGTTAGTATGGTGGTAGATGCAAGTAGATGAAGGCGCAAGGCTGCCTGATCCTCTTGAATCCGAAAACCGATTCATTCCCCTGTGGTGTAGCTTATTTGGGGCCTTACCTGGCGTGAGTGTAAGTCCTCGTCAATCTCGACGGCAGGACCCGAGCCATTTACCATGTGCTCGTCGGACATTTTCGTTTTCTTGGCTTGAAAAGGGTCCTGGAAAAATCCATTCAAACAAAGGGAGGGAGAGCATGAGAAATGAGTCTTCTAGCATTGCAATGAGCTTTGTACATATCCAGTGACCATATCGTAGAGGTTCAGTGGCATTTCATGGCTATTTTCCCTCCTGTGATCACTTGGGCAAAAAACTCTCATACCTGCTGATTTGCTGCACGTTTTGACATAGATTGTCTTGACGGTGAGCTACTGGAGCTATGTGTTCCAGTCTAATCAATGTTGGTTAGATATGAGGGAACCATGGTACACTTTGGAGGCTCTAAATGCTCAGGAGAGAAGGCTGCTATGCCGACGGCAGAACGAGAGGTGAGGAGAGGTGCTGGCTTCCTTGATTATATCAATTGTGCAGTCATATCCGATATTTGAATTGTATTGGTGAAATGTGGAGGAAGGTTGAAAGTTGATAGAATGTTTAGTTGGTGATAAACTGTCGTGTTTTCTTGTCAATCCAGATTCCAAACATCCTTCCAAAATCTGCCAAGAGTTGACTCTTCCTATCAAAGAGAATTATGAATAAGGGTTGCCAACATCTGTATGATGACGGTATTGGCATAGTACAGCCAACACTTGTGCCACATGAATCAATTCTTCAAGGAAGGTCTCGTTTCTTGTTCATCTTCCTTCATCACCTCCTCGACTTTCGTCTCCCCGAGATTGCGGCACACGCAACTGCATACGACAGGGACACATCATCAGAAGCAACTACTGTTATATGGGAGGAACCTATAGGTCCAATATCATCACCATATTGGTATGCGCACCTACCATCAATTGAAGTAGCAGCGTATATAGCCTCCAAATCCTTGTTGACTCGTGTCGTCTTGGATCCTTGGGCAGAGGCAGACACATTGGAAGACTTGCTGGAGGCAGTGCGGCAGTATCCCCAAGAGCTGAAAGCTCCATTTCAACAGGAAAGTGAGAGTTTTAAGTTTATAATAGAGGCATGGGGCAAGACTATATCTTTAGAAGAGAGAATTTCCATTATAAACAAGTTTGTTGAGCCGACTGCATTCCAAGGCCGTGTCGACTTGCAGCACCCTCAACATCAGTTTTGGATTGTATGGGTAGATGCCGACTTTATCACAGAAGGAATACCCAAACTTCCGGGTAGATGGTACTTTGGAAGACAAATCAGTCTAGGTGGAGATAGATCTATATTACAAAGATATGCCCTCCCCAATAGAAAATACTTGGGACCAACATCCATGGACCCTGAACTTGCATTCCTAATGGCAATACAAGGTGGTGCTAGGAAGGGGAGTATTGCCATGGACCCATTCGTAGGTACAGGTAGTGTCTTGGTTGCATGTGCGCATTACGGAGCCTATACACTAGGAGTAGATATTGATGCCAGAGTGATTAAATTGGGAAAGACTGATTCTAAAGGTCGATCAGTCAATGGCTGGACCAACTTTAGAGATTACTCCCTGCCTCCACCTATAGGGTTATTGATGGCAGATCTTAACAACATACCATTCAGAAGTTGGAACATAGAGGGATTACTGGATGCAATTGTATGTGATCCTCCATATGGAGTGAGAGCTGGAGGGAAGAAGTTGAGTAGTGATAGGGCCATCAAAGTCTATGACAAGGCAACACATATACCAAAGAAGGATCCATATTCAATGGGAGAATGTTTGAAAGATTTGGTCGAATTTGGGGCCAAGACACTAGCTATAAATGGTAGGTTGGTATTCTGGTTGCCAGCAGCAGATGGATACTATAAAGAAGAAGAGCTGCCCTGCCACCCCAGTATGGAATTGATTGCCAATAGTGAACAAATATTGACATCAAAGTATAGTAGAAGGTTGCTTACTATGAAGAAGGTGAAGACGTATGATGCGATATTATCAGAAGAGCATTGGAATAAGGTTGGATTGCCATGTCCATCGTTGGAGAAGATAAGAGACTTTGTGATGGATCTAGTGCCTGATGGTGAGGGGGGGACTCGTAGTAGTAATAAAGGGGCAATCAGACGATATCGTTGCAAGAATGTGTAACTTGATGTAATGGGATATATATATATATATATATATGTATATCTATAAATACTTGGCAAGGTGCTTTTCTAATCCATCAGCAGTCAATCTAGGTGGAGCTCGGGGAACAACTCGTTCATCATTATTATTATTTGTGATGGTCATCACCGGTACTTGCATTGCATATGCAGCTTCCCATGATGGATTATTGGCTATATTTCTAACTTCTAATAACACACCTACTAGAGGTGATGTTGGCATAAAGGCTGCTCTATCTATTAACGCTTCTAGTTTTTCTTTGAGTCCATCACACAAGGGACAGTCGTCTTTGCTGTAGACGATGAGCTTGCAAGCGGAGAATGGTGGTGATGGAGACGATGAGCTCTCAGCTGCTGTAGATACAGATATAGTGCGAGCGTGCTTCAGATTCTGGATGCCATATAAGCTAGGTAATTGATAAATGAATGAGGGAGTGTTCCAGGGTAGATTGCTACTTCGGATGACGTGTAGGTGTTTCCGGAGATGTAGTTGGAGCTTGCAATGAAACCCTATTCTTGTGATATCTCTCAGCACTGGCATATTGGATCTTGATAATGATTGCTGAAATGACATCATTTCCATCATCATGGCCATTTTCAAAGCAATTTGGTTGCAACCCAACTCGTTGGCAAGTCTACAAAAGTGGTTAAATAAGAGGCAGATTGCACTTCTTGATCACAAATTTGCAACCGAAACACCATCAAGGTAGAGTTACCTTCAAATATCACCAACTTTATTACCCACAGCTCGTCATCTTCAAGATGAAGACGTCCAGTTTGCCAAAATCACAACCCTTGTTCTTGTGCCAGCACACTAGGTAAGACCGCCATGCTGTTGCTACCTCTCTCTACAATCAAAGAACCTAACTTGCTCCGTCTCAATCATTGTAGGACCAAGGCCACTCAAACTGTATGCCGCCCTAGCCACGACAGTCGTCAACATCGTCGACAGCTGAAAACCCTCGCAGCAACGTCCAACCTCCAGACAGCCCACATTTATGAAAAACTTGAAAGCATCACATGCGACCTATCTGCTTTCCCTACTTGCCAGTTCTTCCGTATTGAAGCCATTATCAGACCATGGCGATTAGAGAAGGTAGTGGGCTCTCTATCTAAGTCTGGTATTAAAGGAATGACAGTGTCGTCGGTTCAAGGAGCAGGAGTACAAGGCGGGAAGAGAGAGAGATTTGCTGGCACTGAATTCGGCTCTGATGATCGTTTCTTGGTAGATAAAACAAGGCTAGATGTTGTTATTGTTAGAGATCAAGTTGATACAGTGGTAAGAGTAATTTCTGCATCTGCTTATACTGGGGAGATTGGAGATGGGAAGATATTTGTACATCCAGTAGCAGAAGTGATTCGTGTTCGTACCGCTGAGACTGGAGCTGTAGCAGAGAAGATGGAGGGAGGATTGAGTGATAAAACACTCTAGTAACTGAAAAGTTTACAAGTTGATACTTATCTATAATGCCTAGTATGTAGACGCTTACATATTATTAATAGAGCTGTCCCCTTGTACCACCATCATTCGTTGTCTTGATCGTAAATCAGCTTGCCTTATTGGTTCAGGTATTCGATACTTGCAGCACTTTAACACAATATCTACAGCACTCTCTAATGATACTCTATGCCCAATGCTCACATATATAGGCCTAGAACATCCCAGAGGTCTAACAGCTGCACCTACAACGACTGTCAACGGATCATCAGATGGTGATGATGGTATTGTTTCCCCGTCTTTGTCTATCTTCAGCAGTACAACATTGCTCTGTGATACATCTACAATATCTCTAACTGACTATATTGCAACTTAATACCCCCCCTACATTGGATTATACCACCTGTACACATCCAATTTCATGTCTGTAAAAACCTATCCCACCTAATTCAACTATCCCAAGATCATTGCAACCATTACT
>Ga0114919_10003659_pt1 | contig 12376 bp, 7 predicted proteins | sample BlataG_FD_88682 | JGI IMG/M metagenome (GOLD analysis project Ga0114919, IMG submission 88682) | Deep subsurface microbial communities from Black Sea to uncover new lineages of life (NeLLi) - Black_00105 metaG | ecosystem: Environmental > Aquatic > Marine > Oceanic > Sediment | place: Atlantic... | reverse complement strand
TGGCAAAAAGACGGGTCATGTCAGCGACGTAGCCGTTGACGCAGGAGCCTATGTCCACGGTGATGGGCTCGTGGGGGACCAGGGGCTTGTGACTGGCCCCCTGGGGAAAGGCGGGGCTGAAGCCCAGGCCCCCGCTGGGGGTGTCGGTGTAGGCCAGCTCCAGGCCCGCCTGGCCGGAGAGCACGTGGCCGAAGAACATCTCCAGGCTCATGTTGCGCAGGCGAATCAGGCCCTGGTGGCACTTGAGGCGGAGGCGGTATTCCAGGGCCGCGGAGAGTTCCAGTTCGGTCAGGCCGGGCCGCAAAATTCCCGGCACGGCCGCAAAGGTCTCGTCCAGGATGGCCGCGGCCTGTTTGATCTGCTCGATTTCATAGGCGCTTTTCACCATGCGCTGACGTCGGATCAGGGGGGAAATATCCTTGAGGTCTCTGTGGGGGAAGAGTTTGTTCTGAAACCGCAGGTACAGGGCGGCAGGCAACACGTCCAGTTCCAGACCCAGGGCGTCTTGTCCGGACATACCCAGGTCGCTGAGCAGACCCGGAATTTCCCTCAAATCGCGGTAAAAAACCAGGTCCCAGGGGAGCGAGCCTGCGTCCAGACGCTCCTGGGGCCGCCGCACCAGGAATTTGGGGGCGCCCTGGGCCGGCACCGCCAGAAAGCCGTCCGCCACCGTGCCGGTATAGTAATAGAGATCCGCGAGCTGGCGGATGAGGGCCAGGCCCATGTTTTTGCCCTGCATGGACTCCTGGAGGCGGGCCAGGCGGCGGGAAATTTCCTCTCTGGGTACGGTATCCTGCATGGTTCTCACTCTCCCGGCGGTTGCGGCTGGTACAGCACCACCGTCATCTCTGCCGGTCCCTGGGCGCCCAGGACCAGGATCTTTTCAATGTCCGCGGTGCGGGTGGCACCGGTCAGCTAGGTGACCAGGGTCTCAGCAGACTCGTGGCTCAGGGTCAGCGCCTCCCCCAGATCAAGGTGGGCTTGAGCGGGCGACACCACAACCACGTGGTGCCTGGCCCTAAGCGGCAGCCAGGCGGCCGGACCCCCGCCCCCGGCGGTGATCACCGACGCGGTTTCCGGGATGAGGCCCAGCCCCACCTCGACCGCGGTGTCAGCCGGGGGAGCCCATTCATCCCGAACCAGGCGGGAGGTGGCCCCCAACCGTTGCAGTTCCCGGGCCACCGGGCGGAGCCAGGGGTGGTCTTCGAGCCACACTTCCCCCTGAGCGGTGTCGTTCAGGTAGCGGGCCAGTGCCTGGGGGTCTTCCACACGGACCAGGTCAGTCCCCACTTCGGCCAACCTGCCGGCCAGGTCACGGGGTGGTTTTGCCCGGCTAGGTTCCCTTGGGGGCGCGGCTTTAGGGGGTATTTCCTGGAAAGAGGGGGTGTTCGAGGATTCGGGAATATTTTCCCCTCGGGTACGCTGATATTTTCTGAAAAAGCTTTCTTTGGGGAGCTTGCCCTGAAAAATTTTCTGAGCCTGGTTTCGCAGCAGTACATGACCCAAAAGATGGACCGGCGATTCCAGGGCGCGGTAGAGGCGGGGCTGTCCCAGGATAAAGCCCCCGGTGCGGGTCAGGGCCCGGGCCCACCGGAACGAGGAGGCCTGTTGTCGGAGATAACGGATCTTGGGGGGCAGCTCGATCCCGGCCGGACATAAATCCCGGCAAGCCCCGCACTGGGTGCACATATCTGAGATATCCCCTTGCGGCGGGAGGAAAGGCGCCAGCAAAGCGCCGATGGCCCCGGGGTAGACCCGGCCGTACAGATGGGCCCCGCCCGCCTGAAACACCGGGCAAATATTCAGACAAGCCCCGCAGCGCAGGCAATGGAGGGCCTCCCGCAGCTCGGGCTGCGCGGCCAGGCGGCTGCGGCCGTTGTCGAGAAGGACCAGGTAAAAGGCCTGGGTCCCCTGGGGGCCGGATTTCAAGCCCCGCCAAAAATGCACCAGAGAGGTCAGGCGCTGGCCGGTGGCGCTGGCCGGGAGCAGGCGCAGCAGGGGCGGCAGCAGCGCCAGTTCGGGCACCATCTTGTCCCAGCCCATGAGGGCCAGGTGCACCGGGGGCAGGGTGGAGCTCAGGCGCAGGTTGCCTTCGTTTTCCAGGCACACCAGAGTGCCTTCCCGGACCGCGGCCAAATTGACCCCGGTGATGCCCATGTCCGCCTCGAAATAACGGGGGGCCAGTTGCCGGGTCGCCAGGCGGGTCAGGGCCACGGGGTCGGTGGGGCACTCCAGGTCAAGGGCCTCGGACAATATAAGGGCGATCTGATAGCGGTCCAGGTGCAGGGCCGGGGCCGTGAGATGAGCGGGAGGATGCCCGGCCAACTGGATTATGAATTCCCCCAGGTCGGTCTCGGTGAGCTCGATATTCTGACTGGACAAAAAAGGTGGCAGCCCGATTTCGTGGGCGGTCATGGACTTGGACTGGACCACCCGGGCCACCCCGTGCCGCTGGGCCACCTTAAGGATAAGGTCCCTGGCCTCGGCGGCATCCGCGGCCCAATAGACGGTACCGCCCCAGGCTTCCACCTCTTTTCGAAGCCGCGCCGCATATTCCTGGTAATGGTCCACCACGTCGGCTTTGGCCGCGGCCGCCTGCTGCCGCCACTTCTCCCACTGCGGGCAGTCGGCTACCAGCCGCTCCCGGGCTTGCAGCGCCCGATGGGTGGCGGCCCGCACTGCCTGTCCGAAGAAGGCGGGGACTGTGACCATGATCGGGAAAGTCTCCGGTGGTTAAAGCTTTGCGGGATGAAGGAATCGCTTATAAAGTTTTTCGATACAAATTATTGCCCCTCCAACCCCACACAGGGAGCGGGACCACAGGCTTCCAGCCTGTGTACCCAGGCAAGATGCCTGTGCTCCTGGTAAAAGGGGTGGGGGGAGCTGAGGGGAGGGGAAGATGCCGCTTCCCGCCCCTCCTCAAAATAATCAGCGAGCGCCAGCCAAGGGGGCCGCGTTCCTTTTCTTAAGACCCCTGGCTCGGTTTCCTGACCTGGGCCCGCTGCCATTCCTGTCGCAACCAGGCCTGCAGGAGGACCAGGCGTTTTTCTCCTAAAAGCTGGCGCTTCAGATTCTCCCGGACCGCTTGGAATTCCTTCTCGGACGGCAGCTTCCGGTTTTTAAAGGCCAACACATAGTATTTGTCTTGCCATAAAATGGGTTGGTCCGGATAGGGGTCCTGCTTGGAAAGCAGGAACGCGGCGCTGGTCAGAGGTTCGGCCAGGGGTTGGTTCCTGAAACCCTCTCCCCGCGTAAAAAATCCGCTGTCCTTGAGGGGAAGCCCGGCCTGGGCCGCCACCTTGGACAGGGGCTCGCCCTGGCGCAGGCGCTGGAGCAACTGGTTAGCCTCTTTTTGCGCCAGTTTTTGGGCCTGCTGCCGGGCCACCGCCTGGCGCACCTTATCCTTGGCCTTTTCCAGGGACGGCAGGGTCGGCGGCTGATAGCTCAAGGCCTGCATGACAGCATATCCCTGGGGCACTTCGGCCACCCCCACTTCCTGGGGTTTGAGGGTAAAGGCCTCTTGATTGAAAGCCCTTACTGCCCCCAGCTCGGGGATGGGTTCGGTCTGGGTGAAAAAAGACGTTTCCTGCGGAGTGAGCCCGCTTTTTTTGATCACCTCCAGGAAAGGAACCCGGGCGGTTTCGGCCTGGAGGTCTTTGGCCTTATCACGCGCCAGTTGCCGGCTTTTTTCTTGTTTAAGCTTTTCCGTCGCCCTGGCCTTGATTTCCGCTTCCGGCAGAGCTTCGGTCTCTTGGATTTCCTCTACTTTTATCAGGTGGAAGCCCTTGCCGGTCCGGGCCAGGCCCACTTCTCCCGGGGCCAGGGCAAAGGCCACTTTGTCCCAGGCCTCGCCTTTTTGGCCCCGTTTCACGGTGCCCAAATCGCCTCCTTGCGAACGGGTTTTGTCATCCTGGGAGGAGGTTCGGGCTAATTCGGTAAAATTCCGGCCCTGGCGGATTTGCTGCCAAAGCTCCTCGGCCTGCTGCTTTACCTTCTGACGGGCGGCGTCGGTGGCCTTCTCGGGCAGGGCCAGAAAAATTTCCCGCACCCGGATGACCTTGGGCCGAACCAACTCCGAGCGGTGATCCTCCATAAAGTCCTCGATCTCCTCACCAGAGACCTTTACTTGCTTAAGAAAATCCTCGGCGCGCAGGACCACATAGCGCACCTTGATTTTCTCCGGGACGCGAAACTCGTCCTGGTGCTGCTGATAGTAGGCTTTCAGCTCCTCCTCGGTGGGTTTGACCCGGGCCACAAAAGACTGGGGGGTGACCGAGATATAATCCACCTGCACCTCTTCCCGGAACAGCCGGAAGTATTCCTGGAGCTCCGCTTCCGAAACTTTGGCAAAAGAAGTGATGGTTTCCGCGGCCTTGGTCGCGAGCAGTTGCTGGCGGATCCACTTTTCATAGGCCACTTTTTGGGCCTGACGGTTTTGTCCCCGGCCGATGAAAAACTCATACATCCGGGGATTGAACTTGCCGTCCTGTTGAAAGGCCGGATCAGTGATAATGTCATACTGGACTTCCCGGTCGCTGACCTGCAAACCCAACCGCTTGGCGGTTTCGGTCAGAAGGACCAGGTTGATCAATTTGTCCGGGGCCGTTTCCCGCAGGGCTTTGATATCGTCGGCGGACAGCTCCCGCCGAAAACGGGCTTTCTGCTCCAGCAGACGGACATATTCAGCATAGGTGGTTATCGGTATGGGCTGGTCGTAAACCCGGGCGATCTCCTGGGATTGGTGGGGGTCCATGCTGCCCATGCCCCAGAAAATAAAGACCACCACGATGGCCCCGATAATGGCGGCGATCAGCCAATGCTTGGAATGTTTGCGCAGGATTTTTAACATAGTCGGTTACCTATCTGGCGGCTGCGCCTGGTTGCAGCAGCCGTTTGGCTTCCTGGGCCTCGGGGCTCTGCGGATATGACTGGATAAGTTTCTGCAGCGCTACCCGGAAGTTAGTTTGCTGATTGGTCTGCTGGTAGGAGTAGGCCTGGCGCAACAGGGCGCTAGGGGCCAGGATGCTGTTGGGAAATTGGAGCACCAGCTTGTTAAATTCCACCCGCGCCGCGGGGAATTTCTTTTCCTGATAAAAGCTGTCCCCGATATAGTAACGGACTTCCGCGGCCTTGGGTCCCCGGGGTTGGCTCTGTAAATATTGATGGAACTTGGTGCGGGCCGCCTGATATTTTTTGGCCTGATAGAGGCGCAGGCCCTCGTTGTATGCCTTTTCGGCCGCGGGTGACGTCGGCGTCGCGGCTTTAGGGGCCGGGGTCACCGGGGGCGGCGGCGGGGGCGGGGGTGCAGTCGGCTGAACTTTGGCCAGCGGCTTCGAGGCCGGGGCCGGAGCCGGCGCCGGTCTGCCCTGGGGTGATTCCAGAGTTGCCAGCCGGCGTTCCAGTCGGTGTACTCGTTCTTCCAGGGCTCGAATCTGTTGGCTGGCCGCGGCGTCGGCCCCGCTCGCCGTCGGGGCCGGGGGGGCCGGTCCGCTGGGCGGCGGGGGCGGCTGGCTCTGTCGGGGAAAGAGCGTGGCCGGATCGCAAGCCGCCAAAGTCAAAATGAGGATACCGATTAATAACATCAGCCAGCGGGAAGGCCTCATGATTTCACCTCCGGGGCCGTAGGGGCGGTGACGATGCCCAATTTTTCCACGCCCGCGGCTTTTAAAATGCTCATCACCTGGACCACCAGACCATAGGGTACGCTCTGGTCGGATTTCAGGAGGACTTCCGGCGTCTTATCCCCCTTTTTTTCCCCCGCCAGCGCGGCCTGGAGGTTCTCCAGGCCCACCTGTCGGTCCCCCAGGTAGATTTCCTTTTGGGGACTGATGGAGACCACCAGGGGCTGTTGGCTGGTCAGGGCCGGGGCCGCGACCTGGGGCAGGTTCACCGGCAGGCCCTGAGAAAACATGGGCGCGGTCACCATGAAAATGACCAGCAAAACCAGCATGACGTCAACAAACGGGGTGACGTTGATATCTGACAAGGGCTGAGACGAAGAAAATTTTGGCGGCATGGCGTGGTTTCCTATACCAGAGACGGAGATTTTTCCGGCGAAGCCAGCAGCGGCGCCAGGTCTGTGGCGAAATCATCCAGCTCGGTTTGCAGGCGCCGCACCTGTCCGAGAAAATAATTATAGGCCATGACCGCGGGGATGGCCGCGGCCAGGCCCGCGGCCGTGGCAATAAGGGCCTCGGCGATGCCCGGCGCCACCGTGGCCAGGGAGGCCGAGCCCTGCAGGCTGATGTCGTGGAAGGAGGTCATAATGCCCCAGACGGTGCCGAACAGCCCGATAAACGGCGCGGTGTTGCCACAGGTGGCCAGAAAACTCAAGGAGCGGCTGAGCCTCTCCTCCTGCTCTGACAGGGAGTGGCGCAAAATCCGGCTGCCGGCGTGGCCGCCGGGGCTAGGGGGGAGACCCGATTCCGGCGGGGGATTCCCAGGCCCGGGGTTTAAAGCCACCGTGTCCCGAAACAGGCGGGCCGCAGGCGCGTAGGCCAGGTGGTCCGTGGCTTGCCGGGCCGCGGCCAGATCGGACGCCGACCAGAACAGCTGGAAAAATTCGGCGTTTTGCCGCCGGGCCCGGCTGAGCTGGCGAAATTTGGCGATAATGATGGCCCAGGAAATGATGGAGAACAGCAGCAGGATGAGCATCACCCCTTTGACCACCGGACCCGCGGCCAAAATAGCCGCGAACACGTCCCAATCCGAGCCGGTGAGGGGCACATTCTGGGCGCCGGGGGTCACCGCGGCGAGAGCCAGGCTTGACCAAACCATATCCAATTAATCTTACGGGCTGGCTGGTTGGGTGTCAAGAGCGGGCTGAATTCTGGTCTGCTGGGAGGGGTGGGGCCGTCGATCGAGACCTGCAGCTTTCTTCAAAACGCGAAAGCAAGGTGAACCGCTCTCACCTTATTATAAAAGGACGGGCGTCCCGCCTGCCAATTCTAAGAGCCTCATTGTAGGCGGGCGAGACGCCCGCGCTACGGGATTATTTGATCCAAATGCCCCTTTGGTGCGAGCCGCCCATTCGTTGGATAATTAATGTGGGCGGGCACGGCCCGCCGATTCCTAACGGCTTAAAGGACCGCAATGACTAGGGGCCGCGCAAGGTTTCTGAAATTCCACACTAGGCAGGGTGCGTTTTACGCACCATAAGTAGCTCCGGCAAAAAGTTACTATTCATTTGGAGGACAGCACCATCCTCAGCACAGGTGAGGACACCTGTGCCACTAGGCCTTGGGGTGATTTTTGACGCATCCGCAGGCTCATGAGAGACTGCTCGGCGTCTTTCCTCCCCCTGTCACCGAACCCCACTGGAGGGGGCGTCGACGCGCTTGCTGGGGCCCCGCATTCTAGTATAAGATGAAACCAGTCCTCGGTCGTTCCTGCGAACAGAAAGGGAATTCATGGCGCAGTCCGAGTTTGTCCACCTGCACGTTCACACCGCCTACAGCCTGCTGGACGGGGCGATTCGCCTCGAGGATCTGGTGCGCCGGGTCCAGGAGCTGGAGATGCCCGCGGTGGCCATCACCGACCACGGCAATCTGTTCGGGGTCCTGGATTTTTATGAAAAGATGCGGGGTGCCGGGATCAAGCCCCTGTTGGGCTGTGAACTTTACGTGGCCCACCAAAGCCGCCACGACCGCAAGGGCAAGGCCGACCACCATCATCTGGTGGTGCTGGCCATGGACCAGGAAGGCTACCATAATCTGGTGCGCCTGGTCACCCTGGCCAATCTGGAAGGTTTTTACTACAAGCCCCGGGTGGACAAGGAACTTTTGCAGGAACTGAACCGCGGCCTTATCGCGCTGTCTTCCTGTCTGCACGGCGAGGTGGCCCATCATATCTCGGCCGATGATCTGAAAAGCGCCGAAACCGCGGCCCGGGAATATGCCGAAATTTTTCCGGACCGCTTCTACCTGGAAGCCCAGGCCAACGGCCTCCCCGAGCAGGCCAAGGTGAACGCGGCGCTTTTGGAGTATGCGCCCCGCTGGGACCTGCCCCTGGTGGCCACCAACGATTGCCATTATCTCACCCCGGAGGACGCCCGGGCCCACGACGTGCTGCTGTGCATCCAGACCGGCAAGACCGTCAACACCTCGGGGCGCATGCAATTCAGCACCGATCAGCTCTATTTCAAAAGTCCCCAGGACATGGCCCGGGACTTCCCCCACCCCGAGCTTCTGGCCCGCACCCGGGAAATTGCCGATCGCTGTGACGTCACCCTGGACCTGGGCACCTTCCGCTTTCCGGTCTTCCCCGGGTTGTCCGGGGAATCCATGGAGGAGTCCTTAAGCCGCCAGGCCCGGGAGGGGTTACAAAAACGTCTGGAAGCCCGGCCGCCCTCCAGCCGCTCGGACGCGGATTATCAGCCGCGCCTGGACTATGAATTGGAGTGCCTGAGCAAGATGGGCTTTGCGGGCTACTTTCTGGTGGTGGCGGATATCGTCAACTATGCCCGGAAAAAAAAGATCCCCGTGGGACCGGGCCGGGGTTCCGCGGCCGGCAGTCTGGTGGCCTACAGTCTGGGCATCACCGACCTCGATCCCTTGGATTACGGCCTCATTTTCGAGCGCTTCCTCAATCCCGAGCGCCTGAGCCCTCCCGACATCGACATGGACTTCTGCTATGAGCGCCGGGGGGAGATCCTGCAGTACGTGGCCAAGACCTACGGCTGGGAGAACGTGGCCCAGATAACCACCTTCGGCAGCATGAAAACCCGCCAGGTCATCCGGGATGTGGGCCGGGCTCTGGAGGTGCCCTACGCCGAAGTGGACAAAATCGCCAAGTTGGTGCCCGAGCAGATGAAAATGACCCTGGCCCGGGCCCTGGAACAGGAACCCCGGCTGCGGGAATACCGGGACACCAATCCCACGGTGCGGGAAATCCTCACCGTGGCCCAGGTCCTGGAGGGCCTGCCCCGCCACGCCTCCACCCATGCGGCCGGGCTGGTCATCGCCGACCGCCCCCTGGTAGACTACCTGCCCCTCTATAAAGGCTCCAAAGGCGAGCTGGTCACCCAGTTCGACATGAAAGGGGTCGAACGGGTGGGGCTGGTCAAGTTTGACTTTCTGGGTCTGCGCACCCTGACCGTGATCAGTCAGGCGGAGCGTTTCCTCCGTCAGAGCCACGATCCCAACTTTGACATCCACGCCATCCCCCTCGATGATGAGCCCACCTTTGCTCTGCTCCAGGCCGGTAACACCGCGGGCGTCTTCCAACTGGAAAGCGACGGCATGCGGTCCCTGATGATGCGCCTGCGGCCCACCAGCTTCGAAGACATCATCGCCCTGGTGGCCCTCTACCGCCCCGGTCCCATGGAAAGCGGCATGCTGGACGATTTTGTCCGCCGCAAGCACGGCGAGGAAGAGGCCAGCTATCCCCTCCCGGAGCTGGAACCCATTTTGCGGGAAACCTACGGGGTCATCCTCTACCAGGAGCAGGTGATGGAGATCGCGGCCACCATCTCGGGGTTTTCCCTGGCCGAAGCCGATATTTTGCGCCGGGCCATGGGCAAAAAAATCGCCGAGGTCATGGCCACCCAGAGGGAGCGCTTCGTTTCCGGCGCCCTGCAGCGCGGTTTTCCGGAGGACAAAGCCCAGGCCCTGTTCACCCTGATCGAAAAATTCGCCGGGTACGGCTTCAACAAGTCCCACAGTGCGGCTTACGCCATGGTGGCCTACCAGACCGCCTATCTCAAAGCCCATTACCCGCTGGAGTTTCTGGCCGCGCTCTTGAACAGCGAAATCAATCAGACCACGTCGCTGGCCAAACACATCATGCAGGCCCGGGAGCAGGGCTTGCTGCTGCTGCCGCCGGACATCAATCTGAGCCGCCGGGATTTCGAGGTCGAGGACGGGCGGGTGCGCTACGGCTTGTATGGCGTCAAAAACGTGGGTTCCGGGGCTATTCAGGAGGTGCTGGAAGCCCGCAAGGCCGGTCCTTTCAAGAGCTTCACCGATTTTCTCGAACGGGTCAACCTCAGCCGGGTGAACCGCAAGGTCATGGAAGCCCTGATCCAGGCCGGGGCCTTCGATAGTGTGAACCCGGACCGGGCCCGCCTGCTGGCCGGGTTGGACGTCGGTCTGGACCGGGCCCAGCGGGCCAAGAGCCTGCAGGCCCTGAAACAGATGTCCATGTTTGGGGCCCTGGAGGCTGCGGTCACCGATGACTGGCTGCCCGAGGTCCCGGAGTGGGAAGAGTCGGAAAAGCTGGCCAAAGAAAAGCAGGCCCTGGGGGTCTACCTCAGCGGCCACCCCCTGGACTCCTACCGCCATATCCTTAAAAGCTGGGTCAAAGTGACTACCGCCGACCTGCCGGACACGCCGGACGGCGAGAGCATCGCCCTTGGGGTGGTGGTCACCGCGGCCAAAGAAAAGGTCAGCAAACGGGGGGGCCGGGTGGCCATCCTGACCGTGGAGGATCTTACCGGCTCGGTGGAGGTGCTGGTGTTCGGCGAGATTCTCGACAAAATGGCGCCCTGGCTGAGCCAGCCCAGTTTGCCCTTGTGGCTCAAGGGCGACGTGGTCCAGGAGGAGCGGGGCACCAAGATCGTGGCCCGGGAAGTGGCGCCGTTGGGGACTTCCCTGCCCCGCTGGCCCGCCCGCCTGGATCTGAAACTCCAGGCCGACAGCGTCAGCCGCGAACAGTTGCTGGCGCTGCGGGACATCCTCGCCCGCCACCAGGGCACCGTGCCCGCGTACCTGCATTTCCTCCATCCCCAGGAAAACGGCGTTTTGGTCCTGCCGGAGTCCCTGGCCCTGACCCCGTCGGAGGAACTGGCGGCCGAAGTCAACCGCATTTTCGGCTACCCAGTGCTAAGTCTTTGAAAATAATGATTAAGGCTGGATAGAACGGGAAGACCGGGGCTCTGGACTTCGCCCCGGGCGGCGGTTTAGCGCTCCAGTTCGGAGATCTTGTAGATAATGGGCAGTTCGATGGCCAGGCGCTCCCGCGGCAGGCCCCGGGGGAAGGGCGGAAAGGGCGCTGCGGCCAGGACGCATTGCCGGGCCTGATCATCCAGCAAGTTGTGGCCCGAGGGCTGGACCACCTGCACGCCCTGGGACAGGGCGCCGGCCGCGGACAGGGTGAAGCGCAGGCGCACCACGCCTTCCTGGCGGCGCTGGCGGGCCATATAAGGATATTTGCGCTGGGCCAGGATGCGGGCCCGGATGAGCTTCAGATAGGTGCTTTGGGCCGCGGCGGGGTGGCCCCCGCCGCCCGGGCCGCGCTGGCCGTAGCCCAGGACCGCACTGCTGGTGGTGCCGGTCCCGGAACCGGGCCCGGCCGCGGCCCGACCCGCCGCGGCGGTTCCACTCGGTTCGCCGCCGGACCAGCCGCGGGCCGGGGTCGGTGTGGACGACGAAGCTGTGGCCCGCGGAGGCACGGGGGCCGGAGGGGTCGGGGGCGCCGGGGGTGAGGGCTCCGGCACTACGCGCGGCGGGGGCGTTAGAGCCTGCTGGGGCTGGGGCTGCGGCCGCGGCACCGGCGGGGTGGCCCGTTTTTTAGCCTTCCGGGGCTTCGGCTTGGCGGGCGGCGGGGCCGGCTGGGCCAGGGTGGCCGCGGGCGCGTCGGCGGGCTTCTGGGGAGACCCGGCTTGAGAGCCCGGGACCCCGGCCGAACCCGGCGAGCCCCCGGGGCCGGGTCGCGCGGCCGGCGGCGCCACCAGGCTCACGGTCAAGACCGACGGCGGTGCCGGGGGGCGCCCGCCGGCCAGCAGCAGCACCAGGACGGCCAGGGCGGCGTGCAGCCCCACCGACAGGGCCAGGCTGCCGGAAAACAGGCCCCGCTCCCGGGCTGGAGTTAGTGGTCGATTCATGGCGCTCCCATAAAAAAAATCCCTGGGTCTAAAACCCAGGGATTGCACCCGTCTTCTTCATCCCTGCGGGGGCGGCAAGCCCCGGGGCCCCCGCCGACCCGCGCGGCGCTGCGGCCCGTCTTACCGGCAGGTCTTCTGACTCCCGGATCCTCCTCCCCCTACGCCTTCCCCCCAACCCGCGGCTGAGAGTGGTTGTCGCAGGGTTCGTCCCCGGTTACAGCGGCGGGACCGTGCCGGCTTTGCACCGGCTTCCCTATTAAGCCCAAAGGCACCGGTAAACTACCTCTTATTGTAAGACGAAGGGCGCTGGTGTCAAGCAAGAAAAGCGCCGGGAGCGGCAAGGAAGCCAAATGAAGACTACTTAGAGGATCGCCAGGCTTGTCACAAGTTGTCACAAAATAAGAAGGTTGACTCAACTTGAACAAATAAAAAATTGTTTTTGATAATTTTTTTGGTTCATCAGGAATAAGCGTACTTTTTGACAAAAGCGTGGACATGCGGTCTCCTACTGACGACCCGCAAAAGTCGATCAGAAGGAGAAACCGATCATGTCCA
>Ga0114919_10003658_pt1 | contig 12376 bp, 10 predicted proteins | sample BlataG_FD_88682 | JGI IMG/M metagenome (GOLD analysis project Ga0114919, IMG submission 88682) | Deep subsurface microbial communities from Black Sea to uncover new lineages of life (NeLLi) - Black_00105 metaG | ecosystem: Environmental > Aquatic > Marine > Oceanic > Sediment | place: Atlantic... | reverse complement strand
ATCTCTTCGCTGAAGAACAAAAAATTAGATTGTCAGGAGGTTTTTCAGCTATACATAGAGATCGGCGCTGGAAAATTAGTATGGATATAAAAAATCCTCCATGGGCTGGATATTACCTTGTTTGGGTCCCACCTAAGAGGAAGGAATATATTAATCTTTGCAAGAGAGAAAAAATTAAACCCTATACAATTAGAAAATAAAAAGCTTCTTTTTGTGATTATAAGTAGAAAATTAATGTCGCTTAACAACATGTTTGCAGCTTCCCATCTTCAGCACTCTACCAAAGGTTGGATTTTGCAAACATGCAAATGATCAACAGAAAATCTATGCTTTATCAGCATAAAAGAGAATTCCTATCAGCTGACCAGATTAACATGTTAACCAATTTTTTCTCCAATAAAATTTAACCCTTGCAAAGTAAGATCAGGATTTACTTCTTCTATCTCTTTGCACTCTTTTTTAAGCAATACTCCCAACCCACCTGTAGCTATTACTTTCATCTCTTCTTCTCTTATTTCTTTTTTTATTCTTTTTAATATTTCTTTTACTCCTCCGAGAGAGTGATAAAAGATTCCTGAGATCAAATTTTCTTCTGTGTTTTTTCCTATAACCCGGGTTGGCTTTTTGAAATCTATTAGGAAAAGTTTTTCTGTTTTCTCAGATAAACTCTCCAGGGAGGAGGTAATTCCTGGAGCGATTACTCCTCCTAAATACTCTCCTTTCTTTGAGATTACATCAAAGGTAGTAGCCGTGCCAAAATCTATTACTATAGCTGGTAATTTGTATAATTCACAGGCAGCTACCACATTAGCTATACGATCCGCTCCCAATTTTTGAGGGTTATCGCAAAGAAAGGGAATCTTTACAATCTCAGAAGAAACCTCCACAGGTTTTATCTTAAAATACTTTTCTATAGAAGCTTTTAAAGAAGTGGAAATTAGAGATACTACTGAAGCAATGACTACTTTCTTTATTATAGATTCTTTTTCTACTTTATTTATCCAGGTAGAGAGTAATATTCCCCATTCATCAATTCCTTTTTGACATTTAGAGGAAAATTCAGCTCTTGAAAGAAGATTTCTCCCTTTAAATAACCCTGTCTTTACCGTGCTATTTCCTACATCTATTACCAAGTTTAGCATATAACAAGCCCCTTTTCCGGACTGATTTTCTTTTGCAGTCCACTTTCTAAACGCAAAATTAAATTTCCTTGTTCGTCAATATTTTGAACTTGACCATTAAGTTCTTCGCCTTCATTTTGGATTTTTACCTGTTCTCCGATCAAAGAAGAGAAAAGGCGAACTTCTTCCAAAAAAGAAGGAAAATTTTTCTTGAAGGAAAAATATAAATTCTCTATTTTATTTAGTAAAACAGGGGAAAAATCTCTCAGGGGTACAGAATAACCCAGCTCTTTTTTTAAAGAAGTAGCTTTTAAGGAAAGGGGAAAGGGGAATTCCTCTATGTTTAAGTTAACTCCTATCCCCATAATTACGAAACTCACTTTATTTCTTTCTCTTTTTACCTCTGAAAGAACTCCTCCTACTTTTCTCTTTTTTATGACAACATCATTTGGCCAGCGAATCTTAGAAGGAAGCGACAAAGCTATTTCTCTTATACTTTTTACTATTCCCACTGCTCCCATTAAGCTTAATTGAGAAATATACGAAGAAGAAAAAGTTGGACGAAGAATAAGAGATAAATACAGACCCCCTTTGGGAGAAAACCAATAGTGTCCCGCTCTTCCCCTGCCTTTTGTTTGTTCTTCAGCTATTACTACTGTTCCTTCTGGCGCTCCTTCTTTTGCAAGTGAAGAAGCAATTTCCATCGTGGACTCTACTGAAGAAAATCGGTAAATTTTCTCATATAAGGAAGTTCTTGTCTCTATAATACTCATTAATTACCTTGTAACAATTTTTCCGCTTCCATTTTATCTTTCTCTATTCTTTTGGCTAAATGAGAAAGAGATGGAAATTTTTTTACCTCTCTAATTTTTTGTATTAATTCTATTGTTAAATTTTTCCCATAGATATTCTTCTGAAAATCAATGATATGAGCTTCTACCCCAAAAGATTTATCTTCAAAAGTAGGTTTATCACCTATATTTATTACTCCCCTGTAAACTCTTTTTCCAAAGAGAACTCGCCCTGCATACACTCCTAAAGCGGGTAAAAGCTTGGCCGGGTGGGGTTTTAAATTAGCTGTAGGATAACCTAAAAGATATCCTCTTTTTTTTCCTTTGACTACTTTCCCTATAATGGTTGGAGGGCGAGTCAGCCACTCGGTTACTTCTCTTATTTTCCCTTCTCTTAGCCACATTCTTAGTAAAGAACTACTAATTTTTTTCCCTTCTATTTTTAAAAGAGGCACTACCTCAAGCTTATACCCAAATTCATTTTGCTTTTCTTTAAGCCAGAATACATTTCCTTGTTGATTCCTGCCAAAGACGAAGTCCTCACCTACTATGTTTTTTCTTATCTGAAAACCCTGACTTATTTTTTTTATAAAAGAATAAGGCGAAAGGGAGGCAACTCGTTTCGTAAAAGGAAGGAAGATGATTAAATCTATTCCCATTTTTTTTAGGATTTCTTTTTTCTCCTCCCAGGTAGTTAAAAGAGAGAGGGGATGATGGGAAAAGAACTGAAAAGGAGAAGGATCAAAGGTAACTAAAGAGGTTTTTGCTCCGATTAATTTAGCCTCTTTTGTTAATTTTTCAATAATTTTTTGATGTCCTCGATGGACTCCATCGTAAAAACCTATAGTTAAAATAATCTCTTCTCTTTTTCTTTTCTTTTGGGGGAATCTGTACAAAATTCTCATTTTAAACCAGTACTTTAAGATATTTAAACCCTATTCTATCTTTGGAAAAATGAGTAGCATCCTGGAGGCTTATGCCTATAGATAGTAAATCTCCTTCTTTACTGCACAAGCGCACCCGATCCCCTTTTTCTAAACCTAAGGGTAAGTTTTCAATATGGGATAAATAAAGAGGTCTACCAGATTTCACCAATTTTTCTGTCTCTTTCTTTACATAAATTAACGGAAAATGAGGTAAAATTTCTTTCAAAGGATAAAAATAGTTTTTTATTTTTTCTTTATCCATGTTGTTTAAGTCTTTTATTTTTAAAGCCTTTTCTAAGCTAAAATGACCGATCTGAACACGTTTGAGGGAGGATTGATAAGCTCCATATCCGCAAGTTTTTCCTATATCTCTACACAAACTCCGAATATAAGTTCCTTTAGAACATTTTAGCTTAAATTTCGCGCGGGGATGAAAACCAGGAAAGAAACTTAATAATTTTAGTTTATAAATATAAATCTTACGCTCGTGGATCTCAATCTCTATTCCTTTTCTGGCCAGTTTATATAGTCGCTCTCCTTGCCAGTGGATAGCTGAAAACATTGGGGGAGTTTGATTTATTTCTCCCTGGAAAGAAGAAAAAATTTCCTCTATATCTTCCTTTTTTAAGCTATGGGCATCTTTTTTTTCTATTATTTCTCCTTCTTTATCTAATGTATCGGTAGTAATACCAAAAGTCATCTCTCCTTCATAATCTTTATCGAAATCCTGGAGAAACTGAGCTAACTTTGTAGCTTTGCCTGTGCATATTAAAAGAAGGCCCGTAGCCAGAGGATCTAATGTTCCTGTATGTCCAATTTTTTTAACTTTCAAAATTTTCTTTATATTCTCTACAACATCGTAAGAACTCATTCCCTCTGGTTTATCCACCAACAAAAGCCCATTCATCTTTGTTTTGTTTCGTACACTTCTATTACATCTCCTTTTCTTATCCCTGTGAAACCTTTTATTCCTATTCCACACTCTAATCCCGAGAGAACTTCTTTTACATCTTTTTGAAAATGTTTAAGACTTTCTATAATTCCTTCCCCTGCTATTTTTTCCTCCCGAAGAATTTTTGCTTTATCTCCTCTAACTATTTTTCCTTCTTTCACATAGGAACCAGCTATTATTCCAACCTGAGGAATTTTAAATATTTCTCTCACTTCTGCTTTTCCTATTATTATTTCTTCTAATTCGGGCTGAAAAAGACCCTGGAGAATTTTTTCAACATCTTCTATAATTTCATAAATAATTTTATATTTTCTTATCTCTACTTTTTCTTCTTTAGCCAAAGCATCATTCTCTGAGATTATCCCCACATTAAAGCCAATGATAAGAGAGTTCGAAACAGAAGCTAAAAGAATATCAGACTTTTTAATTTCTCCTACTCCTCCGTGGAGAATATTTACCTTTCGTTCTTTCTTTTCCAGACTCTTCAGCGCATCGCAGAGAGCTTTTAAAGAACCCTGGGTATCGGTTTTAATGATGAGATTTAGAACTTTTTCTTCTTCTTTTTCTTTCTTTTCAAAAAGAGCTTCCAGACTAGTCTCTCTTCTTTTAAAGCCCTTCTCTCTTTCTTTTTCAGCGGATTTTTCTACTATTAAGCGCGCTTCCTTTTTACTGGATATTTTTTTGAATATTTCTCCTGGTTTTCCTACATCGGATAAGCCCAGAACCCTTACCGGGGTAGAGGGTCCTGCTTCCTTTAGCACCTCACCTTTCCAGTTAATTAGAGATCTTACTTTACCGCAGGTAATTTTTCCAACTATAATATCTCCCACCCGTAAAATTCCTTTTTTTACTAAAAGAGAAGAGAAGGGACCTTTTTTTCTATCCATTTCACCTTCTATCACTACTGTTTCCAGTTCGCCTTTAGGATATGCTTTTAATTCCAGCATTTCTGCTTCTAATAGAATCATTTCTAATAATTCATTTATCCCTTGATGATTTAAAGCAGAAACTTCTACACAAATAGTTTCTCCCCCCCATTCCTCGGGAGCGAGATTATATTTAGTAAGTTGCTTTTTAACTCGTTCAATGTTTGCTTCTTTTTTGTCTGTTTTATTTATAGCTACTAAGATAGGAACTTTTGCTGCCCGAGCATGATTAATAGCTTCTACTGTCTGGGGCATAATTCCATCGTCAGCAGCAATTACCAGAACAACTATGTCAGTAACCTGAGCTCCCTGAGCTCTCATAGCAGTGAAAGCCTCATGGCCAGGCGTATCAATGAAGATTATCCTCTTCCCCTTAAATTTTATTTCTGAAGCTCCAATGCGCTGTGTAATTCCTCCTACTTCTTGCTCGGCTACTCTTGTTTTTCTTATAGCGTCAAGAAGAGTGGTTTTTCCATGATCTACATGCCCAAGAAAAGTTATTACTGGATCCCGAGGAATAATCTTTTCTTTTTTTTCAGGAGAAGGTTTTTTAAAAACTACCTCTTTAATTTTTTTAATTTCTTCAGGAGAAAGAGAGCTTAAATTACTTTTCCCCTTTATTCCTAGTCTAAGAATTATTTTTAGAAGTTCATTACTCCGTAAATTGAACTTTTTAGCTAATTGATAAATTCTCATATTTTTTCCCTATTTTTGTTTTTCTTTACGCAACCCGAAGGTTGCGGCTACCACTTATATTCATTACTTATTACTCGTTACCTTTTGTTCATTACTTTTCTTATCAAATTGCTCTTGAACTTTTTTAACAATCTTCTCCGCTATTTTTGAACCAATTCCTTTAACTTTACATAATTCTTCTGTTCCTTCCCTCAAGATATCTTTAGTTGTAAGAAAACCTGCTTCCTTAAGAGAAAGAAGAGTTTTTTCTCCTATTCCAGGAAGACTTTTTAAAAAAGCAACTTCTTTCTCCACTTCTCCAATAGAACGAATATCAAGTTGCCATCCTGTCAGTTTCGCCGCTAACTTTACATTTTCTCCATTACTCCCGATAGCTATAGAAAGTTGATCATCAGAAACAATAACTTTTGCTTTCTTTTTAGCTTCATCAATTTTAACTTCTCTTATTTCCGCAGGTTTTAAAGAGTTTTTTATAAAGATAGTCGGGTTATCATTATATCTAATAATGTCTATTCTTTCTCCTTCTAATTCTCGCAAAATAGCCTTAATACGGGAACCCCGTAATCCTACACAAGATCCCACAGGGTCTATCTTTTCATTTTTTGATTCTACCACTACTTTAGCCCGCCTGCCTGGATCTCGTTGTATCTCCTTGATTTTTACGATTCCTTCTCCTATTTCTGGAACTTCCATTTCAAAAAGTCTTCTTAAAAAATTAGGATGAGTTTGAGAAAGGATAACACGCGGGCCTTTAGATTCACGAACAACCCGCAGAATATAGCCCTTCACTCTTTCTCCCTGTTTATATTTTTTTCTGGGTAATTGTTCCCTCCCAGGAAGAATCCCCTCTATTTTTCCAAGATCAACAAGAATAAAATGATTACCTTGATAGCGCATAGTTCCACTAATTATTTCTCCTTCTCTTTCTTTAAATTCTTTATAGATGAGATCTTTTTCTTTTTCCGCAATTTGCTGCATCATTACATATTTACCAGTACTGGCAGCTATACGGCTGAAATGAAAAGGGTCTATTTCTATTTCTATTTTATCTCCTATTTGAGCCATTTCATTAATTTTTTTTGCTTCTTCTAAAGAAATTTCTCTTCCTGATTTTTTTACTTTCTCTACCACTAATTTATATACCGAAATTTCAAATTTTTTCTCTTCCTCTTTCAGGATTACTTGCAAATTTTGCGGAGGGAATCCATACTTTTTTTTGTAAGCAGAAGTTAAAGCTTCCTTAACACATTCTACTAACATTTCGGGAGAGAACCCTTTCTCTCTTTCTATGTTTCCCAATAAAGAGAAAAACTCATTACTTTGCATCTTTTATTAACTCCTCTATTTTCTGGATAATTTTTTCCTCTCTTATTTTTTCTTTTCTTCCCTCCCGGCGTTCTTTTATTTCTATTTTCCCTTCTTTTAAAAAGGTATTTCCCACAATTATTTTAAAAAGTATACCTATAAGATCCATATCATTAAACTTTACTCCTGCTCTTAAATCACGGTCGTCCCATAATACTTCTATTCCCACTTCCTTTAGCTTATAATACAATCTTTGCGCTGTTTTAAAAGTCCCTTCTCCTACAGAAATTATCACTGCTTGAAAAGGAGCAATTTCTTTTGGCCAGATAATTCCCTTTTTATCATAATTTTGCTCAATAATAATTGCCGGAAGCCTGCTTATCCCGATTCCATAGCATCCCATCTCAAAGGCTTCTTTTTTCCCATTTTTATTAAGGAAAAAGGCTCCCAAACTTTGACTATATCTTTGCCCCAATTGAAAGAGATGTCCAAGTTCAATCCCCCTTTTTATCTCTATCTTATTTCTGCAAAAAGGACATTCATCACCCAAAAGAGGAAATCTTATGTCTCCGACTATATCAGGTTTAAAATCTCTTCCTGGATTTACATTAAGTAGATGAATATCTTTTTTATTTCCTCCGGCAATGAAATTTCTTCCTCTTATTATGGAATTATCTACTATTAGTTTAAACTTGTCAAATCCCACAGGCCCAACAAATCCTGCTTCTACTCCTGCCATCTCCTTTATCAGTTCCTCTTTTATTAAATTTATTTTATTGACTTTTATAAGCCTTTTAATTTTTTCTTCATTTATCTGATGCTCTCCTTTAACAAGTACGGCTACCGGCCCTTTTTCTGTCTCATAAAGAATGGTCTTTATTGTTTTTGCAGGATGACAATTAAGAAATTTACATAATTCTTCAATACTTTTGACATTGGGAGTATAAATCTCTTTTATCTTTTTTAACTTCTCTATCTCCTCTTTTTCAGGTTCATTAGATTTTGCCATTTCCATTTTAGCTATATACCCACATTTTTTGCATTGGACTATTCGGTCTTCTCCTGATTCACTGAAAGCTATAAATTCTTCTGATTTTCCTCCTCCCATAGCACCAGGATCGGCTTCTACTACTTTATAATTTAGGGAACATCGAGAAAAAATTCTTTTATATACTTTTTTTATTTTTTCATAGATTAATTCCAGTTCTTCTTTATCCTGGCAAAAGCTGTAAGCATCTTTCATTAAAAACTCTCTTGCCCTAATTACTCCCCCTCGTGGTCTTTGTTCATCGCGAAATTTAGTTTGAATTTGATAAAGAGTAAATGGAAGTTGTTTATATGAAGTTATTTCTTCCTTTACTAATTCTGTAATTATTTCCTCATGAGTTGGTCCTAAAATAAATTCTACCCCTTTTCTGTCCTGAAAACGGATAAGTTCATCTCCGTACTCAGTCCATCTTCCACTCTTTTTCCAGAGCTCTGCGGGTTGCATAAAAGGTAAAAGTAATTCCTGAGCTCCAAAATTATTCATTTCTTCTCTTATAATAAAGTTAATTTTCGCTACTACCTTATACCCTAGAGGCAAGAAACTATAAATTCCAGCAGCGAATTTTTTTATGAACCCCGCTTTAAGCATTAACTTATGGCTTATACATTCTGCTTCACGAGAAAATTCCCGACTGGTAGAAATTAAATATTGCGACACTCTCATTACTTTATCACCTCATTTAGGTAGCCGCGAGGCCCAGAGCCTGCGGGGGACGAGCCCCCGCTCTACAGTAGCGTTGGGGTTTATCCCCAACATACCTTGCGTAACCCGAAGGTTGCGGCTACGTCATTTAGTTTTGTTTTCGCTCTTCTAATTTTTCAATAAAGACTGGAAGAAATTTAAATAGATCTTCAATAATTCCATAGGTGGCAATATTAAAGATAGGAGCAGAGGGGTCCTTGTTTATAGCAACGATAACATCTGAATTTCTCATTCCTACTTGATGTTGGATGGCTCCAGATATTCCGCAAGCAATATATAATTTAGGTTGAACAGTTTTACCGGTTTGCCCTACTTGATGATAAGAAGGAATCCATCCGGCGTCTACTACGGCCCGTGATGCTCCTACTGCTCCTCCTAAAAGATTAGCTAATTTTCTTATAAGAGAAAAATTATCCGGTTTCCCCAGTCCTCTTCCTCCCGAAACTATTATATCTGCTTCCTGTAAATCCACTACCTCTCTTTCTTCCTTAATAATGTCGATAATCTTAATCACTTCTTCTTCCTGGATAAAATGGGGTTTAAATTCAATAATTTCTCCCTTGAAGGTTTCCTGTGAATTAGCTTTCTTCATCACCCTTGGTCTAACTGTAGCTATCTGAGGACGATGATAAGGAGAAATTATAGTAGCCATAATATTTCCCCCAAATGCAGGACGAATTTGGATTAAATTCCTTTTTTCTTTATCTATTTTTAAATCTGTGCAGTCAGCGGTAAGTCCTGTTTTTAGTCGAGTAGCTACACGGGGAGCAAGGTCTCTTCCTAATGTGCTGGCTCCAATAAGAATTATCTCTGGCCTCCTTTCCTTTGCTAAATCTACTATAGCCCGTGTATAAAAAGGAGTGCAATAAATATCAAGAAAGGGGTTTTCTACAAGATAAACTTTATCAACATTGTAGTAGAGTAACTTATGGGCCTCTTCTCTTATGTCTTTGCCTAAAAGAATGACAGATAGCTCTTCTCCAAGATCATCAGCTAATTTTCTTCCTATTCCTAATAGTTCGTAAGTTACCGGCATAATTTTACCTTCTCGCTGTTCAGCAAAGACCCAGACCCCTCTATAAGAAGATAAATCTACCTCCTTTTTTTCTCCCTCTATTATGATTGCTTCCCGTGGACAAGCTTCTATACAGACTCCGCAAAAATTACAATTATCCAGTATTTCTATCTTTTTTTCTTTTAATTGAATTGCAGAAAAAGGACAAACAGGTATACATTTTCCGCAACCGCTACATCTTTCTTTGATAACTTTTATCCTCATCTTATATCCCTATATTATCTTTTGTTCTTCTAATTTTTTAATTAGATTCTCCGCTATTTCAGGGGTTTCTCCAGAAATAATTTCTCCTCCAGAAGGAGGAGGGGGAGTAAATACTTTAATTACCTGTGTAGCCGAGCCATCTAATCCTATTCTCTTTTTATCTACTTCTAAGTCTTCAGCTCCCCAGATAATTATCTTTTCTCTTCTAGCTCTTAAGACCCCTTTTAAAGAAGGATAGCGGGGCTCATTTATTTCCTTAGTTACGGTGATAAGAGATGGAAGAGGAACCTCCATTAGTTCAAAAGAGTCTTCCAGTGTTCTCTCCACCCTCACTTTATCCCGATTTACTTCTATCTTTCGAGCATAAGTAACCTGAGGAAGATTTAACCATTCAGCAATTCCAGGACCTACTTGAGCTGTATCTCCATCTATAGCCTGTTTTCCAGAAAGAATTAAATCAAATTTTCCCAGTTTTCTAATTCCCATAGCCAAAGTATAGGAAGTAGCTAAAGTATCTGCTCCTGCAAAGGATTTATCACTTAAAAGAACAGCTTTATCTACTCCCATAGCCAAAGCTTTTCTTAAAGATACCTCTGCTTGAGGAGGACCCATAGAAAGAACGGTTACCCTTCCACCTACTTTTTCTCTTAATCTCAAGGCTTCTTCTATAGCATTTTCATCAAAAGGGTTTATTATATTCTTAATTCCTTCCCTAATAAGGGTTCGCGTTTCTGGGTTTATCTTCACTTTATTAAGTTCTTCTGTATCAGGGACCTGTTTAATACAGACAATGATTTCCATTTAGTTTTCTCCACTTAACTATTCTTTTAAGAGTAGGTTGGCGATAACTCCTCTTTGGATTTCTGAAGTTCCTTCAATAATTTCAAAGAGCTTTGCTTCTCGCATATATCTTTCTACGGGATAATCTTTCATATATCCATATCCTCCAAAAATTTGCACTGCTTTAGTAGTTACTTGCATTGCTGTCTCAGAAGCATATAGTTTCCCCATAGAAGCTAATTTTTCAAAGGGTTTTCCTTTATCTAAAAGCCAGGCAGCATGATAAAGAAGACTTCTGGATGCCTCTATTTTAGTAGCCATATCTGCTAACATATGTTGGATAGCTTCAAAACTTGAGATGGGTTTACCAAATTGTATCCGTTGTTTAGAATATTCCCTGGCTTTTTCAAAAGCTGCTTCGGCTACTCCTAATGCACCTATACCTACTCCAATTCTTCCGGCGGCAAATGTCTCCATAGCTACTCTGAAACCTCTTTTTTCTTTATATAAAAGGTTCTCCAGGGGGAGTTTGCAATTATCAAAAATAAGTTCAACATTGGGCAAAGCACTTAGACCCATTTTCTTAAAGTGCTGTCCAAAAGTGAATCCTTCTCTTCCTTTTTCTATAATAAAAGCAGTTAGTCCCCGTGCTCCTCTTTTTTTATCCATATTAGCAATAACAACATAAGTATCAGCTACTTCTCCATTAGTAATGAAAATTTTATTTCCGTTAAGAGTATATCCATCTTTATCTTTTTCGGCAGTGGTTTGAACATTTCCCGCATCTGAGCCAGCTTCTGGTTCAGTTAAAGCAAAAGCGCCAAGAGACTTTCCTTGAGCTAAAGGAGGGAGAAATTTTTTCTTTTGATTTTCCGTCCCGAATTTAAGAAGAGGATAGGTACAAAGTAGATTAGCTCCAAAAATTAAGCCAGTAGTAGCACAAGCTTTAGAAATCTTTTCTGAAATTAATGCCCAGGTAAGAAAGCCCATCCCTGAGCCTCCATACTCTTCAGGAATAGTGATACCAAACAAATCTAACTCTGCTAATTTTTTTACATTTTGAAGCGGAAATTCTCCTTTTTCCGAAATTTCATCAGATTTAGGAGCAAATTCTTTCTCGCAAACTTCTTCAACCATTTCCAAAATTGCTTTCTGGTCCTCGCTCAAGGAAAAATCCATTTCTTCCTCCTTTTCTTATCGGTAGTCGCAGGCTTTAGCCTACAAAGACATACGCAACCTGATAGGCGGGGGACGAGCCCCCGCGCTACAAATAACATCTGTAGCGTTGGAGTTTATCTCCAACAAATACGCAACCTAAAGGTTGCGGCTACCAGGTTACGATTTCTATAAAATTTTTAACATTACCCGTTTCCCAGAATACTAATTCTTTTTAATAATAGCTTCTCTTCTTATCTTTGTCAAGAAAAACTAGCTCTGTGTCAAAAAGTGTGGTAAAGGTAGCCGCAGGCTTTAGCCTGCGAAGATACATACGCAACCCAAAAGTTACGGCTATTATCTTTGTTTTTTAATTTAGGAAAGTAGCCATTATATGAATAATTCCTCCGTTTTTCCAATCATACATATTATAGAACCGAAAAACTTGGCCACTAAATTTTAAACAAATAAGGGATAAGCCCCCGCGCTACAAATAACATCTGTAGCGTTGGGGTTTATCCCCAACAAGGTAGCGTTGGGGTTTATCCCCAACAAGGTAGCGTCGAGGTTCATCCTCAACAAGGTAGCGTCGAGGTTCATCCTCAACAAGTAGCGTTGGAGTTTATCCCCAACAGGTAGCGTCGAGGTTTATCCTCGACAAAACATTGAGGTTTATCCCCAACAAGCGATTTGCT
>Ga0114919_10003657_pt1 | contig 12378 bp, 13 predicted proteins | sample BlataG_FD_88682 | JGI IMG/M metagenome (GOLD analysis project Ga0114919, IMG submission 88682) | Deep subsurface microbial communities from Black Sea to uncover new lineages of life (NeLLi) - Black_00105 metaG | ecosystem: Environmental > Aquatic > Marine > Oceanic > Sediment | place: Atlantic... | reverse complement strand
TCGTAAAAGGCCACCTCCAGACCGAGCCTTATCAGCAGCAGTTCGTGGGCCACCTCGTCAGCTTGCTACAGAACGAGGAATGGCGGGCCGAGTGGGGCGCGAAGGGGATGGCGCACGCGCCGACGCTGGCGTGGGAGCGCGTGGCGGCGGAGTGGCTGGCGGAGTGGGAAGCAGGCCAATGAAGGTTTTGCTAATCAACCCACCATTCCATAGGTTTATGGGCCTAGAGCAAGACTACCCACACCTGGGCCTGGCTTATCTGGGTACACACCTAAAGCAATTCGGGTATGATATTGTAATTAGAAACCTAGAAGTGCCCATAGGGGGGCGGCTTAGCTATGTGGGCTATGGTGGCCGCGCAGACGCTCATCAGTTGTATCTCCAAGCTCTGCAAGACGATATGCACCCTGTATGGCAGGAGATACCGACACTGCTAGCAGATGTACAACCCGACGTGGTTGGCATCACCACAAAAAGCGTGCAGGTTCCCAGCGTTCTAAAGGTTGCGGAGTTGGTCAAGGGCTACGACGAACGCATCGGGGTGGTGGTGGGTGGCATCCACGCCACTGCAAGGCCACAGGATTTTGATTCGCCCTTCATAGACGATGTGATACCAGGTGAGGGAGATCTGGGGCTACCGCTAGACCAAATGCCTATACCAGACCGTAGCCTATTCATGGAAGACTACAGCCTGGAAGGGCTGGGACACATGATAACCACCCGTGGTTGTCCGTTCCAGTGTGCGTTTTGCGCCCAAGCTGTAATGTTCGGCCATAAAGTGCGCTTCCGTAGCCCCGCTAATATCTTAAAAGAGATGCAATATCTTCACTCTGACTATGGGGTTAGGAGCTTTACGTTTTGGGATGATTCCTTTACTGTCAGGCGGCAGCGAGTGCTAGACTTATGTGCCCTTTTAGAAGGGAAGCACTGGACGTGGCGGTGTGATACCAGAATGGACTTGCTCGATGCGCCCTTGCTGCGGGCGATGTTGGGCGCTGGCTGCCGTAGAATGTCGTTGGGCGTCGAATCAGGCTCGCCGCGCATATTGGAAATGATTAGGAAGGGTGAAACCATTGAGGAAATCAAGGCAAAGGCCAAGCTGCCGAGAGACATACAGAGAGACTACCCCGCCCTCCAGTGGCGCATATACTTGATGACGGGCTTCCCCACAGAAACCCCAGATGAGGTGAGAATGTCGTGGGATTTAGCCAAAGAACTACAGCCTGACCGCGTATGCTTGAGCAACTTTGTGTACTATCCAGGAACAGCTATCTACAAAGAAGGACTAGAAAAGGGCTGGATAAATGGTTACAACTGGGAAGAACATTCTCACCAGACATTCACAGGGATAGCAAGGGAATTTGCGAGGTGGGTTGACGAGTACAACGAAGAAAGAGGCGGCTGGGCAGATTGGAAAATCGAATGAGAAAGGAGCAAGGGATGGACGGATTGAAAATCGCCTTTTGGACTGGGGGCACTGGGATGTGGGGCGAAATGTACCCAGAGGCCCTGGAGGGAGATCGGCAGCTGGGTGGGGTTGAAGCAGCCCTGATCCATGTCTCGCGTGGCATGGCGGAGCACGGGCACGACGTAACGGTTTTTCACGGTGATTGCCCGCGCGAGAGAGACTATGACGTACAAAGAGAGCATCCTGAGTTTAAGCACTCGCCCTATCGGTGGAAGCAGGCGGATATGTACAACCCCAGGGAGTGCTACGATGCTCTGATTCTATGGGACGATTCCAGCATATGCCAATATGATCCTTGTGCTCATGCGGTTATCTTGTCGGCACACTGTAACACACAACCACACCTACGCGACCACTATCGCATAAGTTGGTCGGTGATGGGGTCGGAATGGCAGCGCAAGGTATTATGCCAGCAATACAGGATACTCTCAATAGGGCGTAGTGAGACTATACATCTCGGTGTAGACCTGAGCCGCTACGAGGAGGACATCGAGGCTATCCCCAATCGCATCATCTACTGTAGCTCCCCCGACCGTGGATTGCACCACCTCTTGCGTATTTGGCCGCAGGTGCGCGAGCAGATACCCGATGCGGAACTGCACACCTTCTACTCCTTCGGCGGGTTCGAGCGCAACAAGTGGCGTATGGACAAGTATGCCTCTACGTGGTGGGAGGTAAGGTCGCACTTAGACCAGCCTGGAGTGGTCAATCACGGCCCTATTGGAAAGCAAGCGCTGGCGCGAGAGCAGAAGAAAGCGGCTCTACTAGCTTACCCCTCCGACCTATATGTAGACGGCGAGACCTTCGGCATGGTAGTCTTGGAGTGCATGGCCGCAGGTGTGCCAACGCTTATCAGCGACGCAGCCTCCTTGCCTGGTGTGTATGGAGACGCCGCTGCGATACTCCCTCGTCCCATAGAAGATGAGCATTGGATTGCTGCCATCGTGCGCCTGCTGACTGAGAAAGACCTGCGGCAGACGTACATCGAGCGTGGCCTAGAGTTCGCCCGTGAGCATACATGGGATAAGGCTGTCGAGGCGTGGGATAAAACAGTGCGTGAGCGCGTGCGTGACCATCGCCTAGACATAGCGGGCGGGTTCATTCCAAGCGATGACAAGCCGATGGGCAACATCCCCGCCCTAGGCACGGCCCAAACGCGCTACCCCGCGCTCAAGCAAGGGAGGCCGTGATGCTTGTCTGCCTAATGAGAATTAAGAATGAGGAAAAGAATATCCGTCGCACCTTTGATGCCATGCCCTTTGTGGATCACTTCATCGTGGTGGATAACGGCTCTACGGACGGAACAATTGAGCTTATCAAACAGTATCCTAGCACAATCTTGCACACCCAGGGCTTCAATCCAGAAAAGGACATCCAATTGACCTACGATGTGGCCCTGAAGATGGGAGCGGATTGGGCGCTACAGATGGACGCCGACGAGGAATGGGAGAAACGGGCGGCGACCGACCTGATTAAACTTACCCAGCAAGACCTTGTGGTAGGGTGGACATTCCGCAAGATGCCCTTCATTATGTCTGACGAGTTCTATCGCATTGAGGGGGAGTGGGCTGCGTTCACAATGTACGAAATGCAGTTCGCCTGGCCTATCCTGTTGTTCAAGTGCCAACCCAATTGCTACTTTGAAGACCCGCGTTCGACCGACCAGGGAGTGGTGAAGGGGTTGCGTGGGCCAGTGCGGGCCAGCGACCTGCGTGTAAAGCACTGGCTTATTGATAGCGAAGAGAGAATGAAACACAAACTCACATTCTACCCGCGAATCCTCCCCGATAGAGACGTACACTATGAATACGCCGATCATGAGAACGCTGTTTTTATGAGGTGGCATGAATGAATATCTATGTCAGCACTTGCGATAATGCCATCTACATACTTGAAGCGTTTCAACACTTCTTCAATAAATACTGGGGGGAGTATCAGCCCGTTACCATTCTAGGTTACAAGCCGCCTGAGTTTGAGCTTGCGCGTAACTTCTCGTTTGTTTCGTTAGGCAAAGACAAGGGGCCGCGTGTCTGCGGCGAGCTATATGATTACTTCTCTGCCATCGCAGATCGGCACCTCATTTGGACAGTAGGCGATCAGGTTCCTGTCCGGCTAGTGAATAGAGAGATATACTCTCTGCTGTCTGGAGTCGTTCGAGACGACAAGCGAATAGGCCGTGCTTCCCTAGTAGAGAACACTCAACCAGGTAGTCCCTACAGCGTTCTCCGTGAGCACGATGGCTACGACCTGGTAGAACTTGCCCAGGATGCTGAGTACAGATTATCTGCTGTCTGGTCAATCTGGCGCAGGGAATACCTCTTGAAATATCTGAAGCGCGGCGTGGACTTGTGGGAGTGGGAAACGCGCGACCATGCCAGGCATGACGGCTGGCGCATCCTCAGCACAGCGGGCCAGTACGCAGTCTCCTCGGCCCACATCCTGGCGCGTGGCAGGTTAGACCCTGACTCATTCCGTAGTTGGGACAAGTTGAAAGCGGAGATGAGCGACGAGGAGCGTGAGCTTGTGCTCCGCATCGTGCGGCGTGCAACATGGAAGGTGGCCGGGGAGACAGTCAAGCATTGAAAGAGATGAGGAAACAAATCGTACTCGCCGCAGCAAATGCGGGCAAGGGTCATATCGCAAGCGCCCTCAGCATACTCGACATCCTCTGGGTACTCTATGACCAGGTGCTACGGTACGACCCGAAAGACCCTAGAAGTGATGACAGAGACCGCCTTGTCTTGAGCAAGGGGCACGCCGCGCTTGCTCTGTACGTGGTGTTGGCGGCAAAGGGATTCTTCCCTGCGTCTGAACTGGAGCGGTTCGATGCCTACGACAGCATACTTGGAGGACACCCAGACCCTAGCAAGGTGCCTGGTGTTGAAGCTCCATCAGGCTCCCTGGGGCACGGGTTAGCGCTAGGTGTTGGCATGGCTATTGGTATGCGTAACCGCAATGTCAATCGCCGCGTGTACGTGCTAGTTGGGGACGGCGAATGTAATGAGGGTTCTATCTGGGAATCAGTGCTTTTGGCAGCCCACCACAAGTTAAACAACCTAGTTTGCATTGTGGATCACAACCATTCCGGAGACCGTGCTCTAGTGCTTGGCGACCTTGCTGCCAAGTTCAGGGCCTTCGGCTGGATTGCGAGCACTATCAATGGGCACGACCAGCAGCAGATTTACCAAGCTGTATCTGTGCCCATTAGTGGTAGCCCTATAGCAATCATAGCCAAGACGGTGAAGGGCTACGGTTGCAAGCGAATGGAGAATAACCCAGCGTGGCACTACGGAGCACCCACCCAAGACGAACTCCCTGCCATCTTGGAGGAACTAGCATGAGAAACCAGCTTGTTAAGACCGTAGAAGCCCTTATGAAGCAAGACGAGCGATTAGCCATACTACTGGGCGACATCAGTGCGTGGCTTTTCCATAATGTTCTTGAGTCATACCCAGATCGCGCCTACAATATTGGCATCTGCGAGCAGGCTATGGCAGGCATGGCCGCAGGACTAGCGATGGAGGGGTTTAGGCCCATGTTTTACAGTATCGCCCCATTCGCTGTCGAGCGTTGCCTGGAACAAATCAAGATTGATATTTGCTACCAGGACTTACCTGTTACCATCGTCAGTGTCGGAGCATCATACGACTACGCGCCGATGGGTTGCGCGCACCATTGCCCTGGCGACGTGGCTATTCTACGCACTTTGCCAGGAATGGAAATCGTTATACCAGGTACGCCAGCAGAGCTACACCGTCTATTCCAGGCCACTTATGCTGACGGCCACCCTACCTACTTGCGGCTAAGCGATCAATGCAACCAGCGGACTCACAACACGCAGTTTGGTCGGGCTGGTGTTATTCGACAAGGCAAACTGGGGACTGTAATAGCGATAGGGCCGATGCTTGATCCTGTGCTAGAGGCTATGGACGGGCTTGATGTGACAGTATTGTACTATACGACAGTCTCTCCATTCGACGCGCACACTTTGAAGCAAAACTGCCCGACTGACACAATAATCGTGGTGGAACCCTTCTATGAGGGTACTATGGCCTATGACATTATAGAGGCAATGTCTCCCAAGAGCGTAAGGTTGCTCTCAATCGGGGTGCCGCGCAGATTTCTAAGGGGTTACGGGGAGGCCGCAGATCACGACCTCGCGTGTGGGTTGACTCCAGAACATATCAGAGAACGCTGCAAGGAGTTTCTTGATGGACAAGCGATTACTAGAGGAAGATGGACGCCGTAGTGTAACGGGGGTGTCAGTAGAGAACCTAGAGGGTGTGACCGTCTTGGTGGCGGGGGCATCTGGGCTTATTGGTACGCACTTTCTGTATGGGCTTTTGTATTGCCAAGAGCACTTGGGGTTGCAGATTGACGTTGTGGGGGTAGTCCAGCGTGGAGTGCCGGAGCATCTATCGCAGATGACGGGGCACGCCCGCTTTCTGGTTGGGGATTTAACCGAGAAGGGCTTTTTGGATAGCCTGCCGCAAGCTCACATTATCATTCACGCGGCAGGTTACGGGCAGCCCGCTCTTTTTATGGCAAATCCCAAAAAGACTCTTAAGCTGAACACGGTTGCGACCTTTGCCTTGCTAGACAAGCTCCTCCCAGGGGGGCAATTCCTTTATCTCAGTAGTAGTGAGGTGTACAGCGGCCTAGCCAGTGCGCCCTTTTCAGAGGATCAGATAGGGACGACCAACACCACACATCCACGCTCGTGCTATATCGAGGCCAAGCGGTGCGGTGAGGCTATCTGCAACGCCTATGGGGCTAAATCGGCACGGCAGTGCTTGGCTTATGGGCCAGGCACCAGGGCTGGAGACAAGAGGGTTCTGTACGACTTTATCAGGAAGGCACTGACAGACGGAGCCATCCACCTTCTTGACCAGGGCGAGGCCAAGAGAACCTACTGCTACATCTCGGACGCTGTTTATATGATGTGGCGGATTCTGCTAGAGGGCCAGGACGCGATCTACAACGTTGGGGGCGCGTCACACACAACGATCTTGGGGCTTGCTCAGCTTGTCGGCAAGCAGTTGGGTGTGCCCGTGTACGCTCCGCTAGAGAGTGGCGGGGTGGCGGGTGCGCCGAGCGAGGCCCGCGTGAGCATTGACAAGTTCACCAGTGAGTTTGACCCAGTTGATTTTATGAGCTTGGAGGAAGGCGTAGCTCGCGCAATAGCGTGGCAAAGGAGTCTTGATGAAACTGTACGAGGAGTTGACCGCCAAGGAGCGTGACAGGTACATCCTTGGGATCGTTAAATTACTCCTCAGCGACGACCTGGTAGCCGCTGGGGAGCACCGTCTGCCAGAGTGGGAGGCGGGGTGGGCGAAAGCCCTTGAGGATATGCAGCTCATCCCTCTCTACCACGGCAAGCATAAGTTACTGCGCTGGAATCAGCGCATGGTGCGCCCGCTTGTCCCCGACCTTGATTATTACATCCATTGCCAGATCGTGGATTGGGCTATCCGAAAATATCTCAGCCACAAGGATGCTATCTTCGACTTTGGCTGTGGGACCGCCGATCACCTACGGAGAGCGCGCCTCTATACCAATGCGCGCCTTGTGGGGCTGGACTGGACGCAGGCTTCCCAGGACATAATCTCTGAAATCGGGGGCATAGAGGGGCGCAACTTCAACTTCTATGAACCTGACTACTCCCTGGATTTCCCGCCGAACAGCGGCGTCCTGACCGTGGCGGCCTTAGAGCAGGTTGGGGAAAGGTTCGAGCCATTCCTGCAATTCCTGCTAGAAAAGCGCCCTGCAATCTGCGTCCACATAGAGCCGATTGACGAGCTAATGGATCAGGACAACCTGATTGACATGCTCTCTGTCTGGTATTGTCACAAGCGCAACTATCTAAGGGGTTTCCTGACCAGGCTGCGCCAACTGCGAGACGAGGGTAAGGTGGACATTCACCTGGAGCGGCGCACCTACACCGGCAGTTATTACATCGAGGGCCATTCGCTGGTAGTTTGGTCGCCAAAAGGAGATTGCTGATGATGATGGACTGGCACGAAGTTATCCGTGTCGCACCACCGATACGGGGGGTTATACATATCGGTGCTCACCGAGCAGAAGAGCGCCACCACTACTTATTGGTGGGCATTACCAAGATTATCTGGATAGAGGCTAACCCGAAACTGGCGTCGTGGCTACAAACACAGGTTAATGAGCCAGTATTTAACTATGCCATCTGTGACCAGGATTGCGCCAAGCTCGCGTTTCACCTTTCCACCAATGACGGTGAATCCTCCTCAATATTGTGGCCCAAGGAGCATATCTGGAAGCACCCCAGCGTTGGGTTCGGGCAGACAATCATAGTCCCCGCCATCACACTGGATACGCTCATTGCTGAACAGCACATTGCCGTCAAGGACTACAACTTTATAAACATTGACATTCAGGGAGCAGAGTTATTGGCCCTACAGGGTATGGCTACCACTCTTCCCCACATAGATGCAATCTACGCTGAGATAAACTTCATTGAGATGTACGAAGGGTGTGGGCTGGTAGCTGAACTGGACGCCCACCTAGCAGGCTATGGTTTCCAAAGGAGAATGACCTATGATACAGGACTTGGATGGGGCGATGCCCTTTACATCAAACCCAAACCCCCTGGGGGGGGTAGCGACCTTTTACGGTCAATTTGTTAAGGCGGGAGACCTGTGCTTTGACATTGGTGCCCACTGGGGCAGCCGCACGGCAGCCCTTCGTGCGTTATATGCCGAGGTGGTCTGTGTAGAGCCGCAACCACAGATTGTCCAAATGCTAGAGCATCGCTTTGCCAACGATTCGTTCGTCCATATAGTACCCAAGGGGGTGGCGGCGCGAGCAGGCAGCTTGCTGATGTTCATTTCGGAGCGCGATAGCACCATTTCCACCTTCACAGAGAAATGGAAAACAGGGAGATTCAAGGATTACACTGATTGGAACATTACAAAAAACATACCAGTCACTACCCTAGACGTCCTGATTGCACAGTATGGCACCCCCAGGTTTTGCAAGATAGACGTAGAGGGGTTTGAATACGAGGCGTTGCAAGGATTGTCTACGCCGATCCCAATGCTCTCGTTTGAATTTGCAGAGGAATTTCTTGGCGATGCCAGGCGCTGTCTTGACCACCTGACTGCGCTCAGTGACAGGACGGTGTTCAATTTCTCCTTGGCAGACTCGTTGGAGTGGGGCTTGCCTTGGTGGTCTGAAGCTGATGTGGTGTTTGATAGCCTCTGCGCACTTACTGGCAACTTGCTCTGGGGGGATATATATGCCAAATCTACAAGGAGTACCGAATGATTTTTGCTATGGTTGTTCCACCAGGCTTTGACCCTAATGTCCTCTGTGCCGCGTCACCCATTCGCGTAGGGTATCTGCGGGGCTTTGAGCAGATCGGGATACCATCTATCATGGTTGATGCTCGTGGCGTCGAGAACATTCTGCCGTGCCTAGAGAAGCCGTTTGTGTTTATGACCATGTATGAATACACACACATGAGTGACGCTGGGCGTGCAACCCTGCGCAACTATCCGCATTGCGTCTGGGTAGACCTAGGCGCAGATGTGCTGCAAGCGACATACGATCCATTTGGGATCGTGCGTCCTAGGCCCGATGAACGGATTGCGGGGTACGTACTGGAATCTGAACCACGTTTTGTGTGGGCATCCGTGACCCCTTCGGGGCTGGAGTATGATACATTCTGGCAACAGTCTGGTTTGCGCCTCGTGGCTCTTCCCCTGGCCTGCGATCCAGAACGTTACCACCCTGAGCCAATGAACCTTAAATACTGTGCGACAAAAGCGGCCTACGTGGGAGGCTACTGGCCTGCGAAGGCCATCCAATTTGACAAATACCTGCGACCCTACGAAGACGTACTGACTGTGTTTGGCTATAACGCCTGGCCTTATAGAGGCTACCGTGGGCAACTACCGATTGATGATGAGAGAGTGCTTTACCAGAACGCCCGTGTATGCCCATTGATTACCGAGCCAATAACTTTTATGGGGCATATTAGCGAGAGACCATTCAAGGTGCTAGGGAGCGGTGGTTTGGCCGTGACAGAGGTTGCCACTGTATACCGCGAGTTGTTTGCAGAGGATGAACTGCTTGTCCCTGAGAGCATGGACGAATACCATGACATGATACAGCGCGCTTTGACAGACGACGAGTTTGGTCAGGGCTATCGGGAGAGAGGTCGCCAGGCCGTGCTGGCGCGGCACACCTACGTACACCGCGCCCAAACAATTCTTGACCATCTTACAAATAAGGAGGATTAGATGAGGACAGCATTGGTTTGCGGCGCGGGAGGATTTATCGGGGGGCATCTAGTCAAGAAACTCAAGCGCGAGGGCTACTGGGTGCGTGGGGTGGACATCAGGGAGCACCAGTACGAGCCAGGTCAAGCAGACGAGTTCCTGTTACTAGACCTGCGCCGCACCGAAGATTGCGGTAGGGCCTTGATGCTCAAGGGGGGCACATTCGATGAGGTCTATCAACTGGCGGCAGACTTCGGTGGCATGGGCTATATCACCGGGCACGAATGTCAGGTCGTGCATAGCAACACCCTTATCAACACCAATATGATTCACGCCGCTGCGCGTCTGGGAGCGGAGCGGTACTTCTTTTCTTCCTCGGCGTGCGTCTATCGGGACATGGAGCCTGGCGAGGCCACGTTGACCGAGGGCGATGCCTACCCCGCATATCCAGACAACGAGTACGGATGGGAGAAGTTGTATGCTGAGCGCGTACTTCAGACCTATGGGCGGCACTACGACATGGCAGTGAGGATTGGCCGTTATGATAGTGTCTATGGGATATACTCATACTGGCGTGACGGGCGGGAGAAGGTCATCCCAGCGATCTGTCGCAAGGTGGCGATGGCCGAAGATGGTGATACAATTGAGGTGTGGGGTGACGGAACGGCAGTGCGTAGCTTCATCCGGGTAGGTGACGTGGTAAACGCTACCTACGCGCTCATGCAATCCGATATAGACACGCCCACCAACGTCTGCACTGGAGAATATGTCACCGTGAATGAGGTGGTGGATATGGTCATCGCCGTGTCAGGCAAGGACATCCAGAAGAAGCACGTCGAGGGGAACGTAGGGGTACAGTCACGGGACTTCTGCCATGCACGCATCAAGGGCCTAGGTTGGGAACCCAAGATGTCCCTCAGAGAAGGCATTGGGCATGTCTATAGATGGATTGAGGAAATGGTGAAATATGGCTAAATCACTGAGTACACTTAGGGACAATATCAATGTTTTCACAGGCGACGCTTCAAATGTTGTGTGGTCTGAATCGCAAAAATCACTTGCGATCAATCTCGCCATACAGAGTGCTTGGCCTGAGATCAAGAAGCTGGTGCGCACCACTTTCAACCTGACAGCGGGCAGCTATGCCTACGTCGTCACCACCATGACCCGCTCTCCGTGGCCTCCCGCCCAGGTTTGGATAGCCACCACGGCCACTACGCAGCCCGTGTACCGCGAACTGCGGCGCAGCGTGCTCTGCCGCTCAGACGGCTTGGCCTACTCGCTGGAGTTTGACAGCACTCTTGTTGATAATAGAGACGGCTACAGGATCGAGGTGCATTACGAGCAATTCTTTCCCGAACTGGGGGGGGATACCGAGACGACCGACGTGCCCGAAGCGTACATCAACCCCAGGGCCCTGTTCGAGCTTTGCGGAATGATGGCCTTGAAGGGACACCATACCGACGTGGCTACGTTCGCGAAACAAAGGCCCGATTTCTACGAGCAGGCCGAGCGGGAGAAGCGGCGGCATCGGAGAGAGGCTCTGCCGCGCACAATCTCAATACGTTGGGAGTAGGCGATGGGCATTTTTGTAGACGGCACCGAATATGACATATCTCTGGAAAGAAGCACTGGCGAGAAGCAGGGCTTCATGATCGTCCCCCACAGCGACCGCAGAGAGAGAATCAATGATTGGGCACCCAATATTTCCACAACGGGCGACCTGGCCTATGCGGAGGGTGTATGGAAACCATGGAGCCAGGCGACGTGGGTGGGAGGCTTAGGGGAAGAGGTGTGGTCCCAAGCCGAGCAATCCCGCTTTTACGAGGCCGAGGGCGTAGAGACACGCATAGACGGCAAAGTCATGCTGGCTACGGCAGTGTCGCTGATTGACGCCAGCCTTGCCTGCGCCCAGCCTACCGACTTCCTGGGCAAGCTATACCTCCGACCCACAGGCACCCACTTCATCAGGCAGTACGAGGACGGTGTTGGCTGGGACAACGTGGGGCTTGGTACAGTTGGAGACATAGCGACCGACCTGATAGTTTTTGGCGACGCCCTGTACGTGGCCTCCACCGCTACGCACTACAGCATCATGGCTGCTGATGAATCCTGGGCATTGGGGCCAGTTGACAGAGAGCACTTCGCCACGTTTAACCCTGGGGCCACGCCTTCCCTCTACGGAGCGCACGGCCACCAGATATTCGCCACCACCGACGGCACGACCTGGGGAACAGCCGTCAGTATTGGAGATAGCTCGGCGGAGATCACGAGCATGACGCCGTTCTCCCAGAAGCTCTACATTGGCAAGGAAGACGGCCTGTACTACTATGACGGTACTGACGTGGTGCAGATGATTGACTGCCGAAACAGGCTATGGTCTGCCAACTTCATCCAAATGGCCGAATGGGAGGGGTTTCTCTACTTCAACATCCTTAGACGCATCTACAAGTTTTCTGAAAGCGCAATCGTGGACATAACACCACAGGCGTATGGCTCGTTGGCAGCGGAGAGCTACGATTACGGGCTGCCAGAGGCTTTTGTCACAAGCCCCACTGCGCTTTATGTTGGGTTCGACCTGGCGGAGAACGACTACCCGTGTGTCCTGGCCTACACTGGCCTGGGGTGGCATCCAGTCTACAAGGGGGCTTCGGG
>Ga0114919_10003653_pt1 | contig 12388 bp, 10 predicted proteins | sample BlataG_FD_88682 | JGI IMG/M metagenome (GOLD analysis project Ga0114919, IMG submission 88682) | Deep subsurface microbial communities from Black Sea to uncover new lineages of life (NeLLi) - Black_00105 metaG | ecosystem: Environmental > Aquatic > Marine > Oceanic > Sediment | place: Atlantic... | reverse complement strand
TCTCCTGCCTTATAGCCCAGGTATTCAAAGCATTCCTGCAGGTGCATTGGAAGCGGATAATAAATCCCACAACCAACCCCCTTTTCTTTCAAATAAGCGGCAAGCTCGTCACGATTGTCCGCAGTCCTAAGGACTCCTTGCGGAGGACGCCTTCCGGCGGGGACCCGGACAACATATTGATTATAGACAGACACACAATCCGGATTGATAAAGGGCGTTTGGACAACCGTGTTTTTGAATTTTTCATCGTAATAGGACGCGGTCTGCCTGCGGGCCTCGCACCAGCTATCCAAATATGGAAGTTTAACCAGAAGAATCGCCGCCTGGATGGCATCGAGACGAAAATTTCCGCCGACAAACTTATGATAGTACTTGGGGCTTGCTCCGTGGTTCCGCATTACTTTCATTCGATTGTAAAGCTGCTCGTCATTGGTAACAATGCAGCCGGCGTCGCCCGCGCCTCCGAGATTTTTGCTGGGAAAAAAGCTAAAGCAGCCGGCCGTGCCGATACTGCCCGCTTTTTTGCCTTTGTAAGTACCCGTGATTGACTGTGCGGCATCTTCTATAACCGCAAGCCCATACCTCTGTGCCACTTCCATAATCGGGTCCATATCAGCCATCTGGCCAAACAAATGCACGGGCATAATGGCTTTGGTCTTCTCCGTGATTGCCTCGGCAATAAGGGCAGGGTCGATATTGTAAGTTTTAGGGTCAATATCGACAAACACAGGTCCGGCACCGACACGGACAATGCTGCCGGCCGTGGCAAAGAAAGTAAAAGGCGTTGTGATAACCTCGTCGCCGGGCCCAATATCAAGCGTCATAAGGCAGTTTAGGAGCGCGTCGGTTCCGCTGGATACGCCGAGTGCAAATTTGCAATCGCTCACAGCAGCCACTTGCTCTTCGAGCTCTGCAACTTTCGGGCCGCCTATACAGCGCTGTGATTCCAGCACCTGGCGCACCGCAAGCCAAACCTCGTCTTTAATAGCTGCATACTGGGCCTTCAAGTCCAATAGAGGTACCGACATTTTTGTCGGGGGCCCCAAAACGACCTTTATCGCGTTTGCCGAACCTCTCGCTGCGTTGGTGGCATGCTGGCTCATCGCACTTTCCTGAGATTATCGTATGGTATTTCGCCCCGTTAGAAACTTTTTCCGTTGGGTCTCTAACGGGGTTTGCCGACGGTTTTATCGTCAGGCAAGGGCTCATCCTCATCCAAATCGAGACATTTGAGTAGATTCTGCTGCGCCAATTTGTATCGGTAGCCGCTTTCCGGACAAACCATAATGCCATCACAATCACCCGTACACAAGCGAACACCGTGCCGACTCATCCATCCTCTCTGCTTAGCAGGGACACCTATCATCAGTGCATAGTCCGGCACATCACCGGTCACGACGGCACCTGCGGAGATAAAACAATATCTACCCAATTCGACACCACAAATAATGGTGGCATTGGCGCCCACAGTTGCGCCGCGCCGCAGAACAGTTTTTTCGTAAAGACCATGTCTGTTTATCTGCGAACGGGGATTTGTAACATTTGTCAGAACACAGGAAGGCCCAAGGAATACATCGTCCTCAATGACCACGCCGGTATAGAGCGAGACATTATTCTGTACCTTAACATTGTTGCCGATGACCACACCGCCGGCAACGTGTACGTTCTGACCCAGGATGCAATTTTGCCCTATCTGTGCATCTTTCATTATGTGTGAGAAGTGCCAGATTTTGGTGCCTTTGCCAATCTGGCAGGGCTTATCGACACAGGCCGATTCGTGAACAAAATAATCAGTTTCGGACATAATACTTGCTCTTACGTTTGGGTACCGCCACGTTTACAATCTGCCGGCCAAGATTAACAGCAGCATACATTTGACCGCTTAAGCAGAGGGTGGTACTCACCCTTGAGGCCGACAGGCACTGCGTTGCGGATGGTGTAAGCCGCCTCAACAGCAGGACGAGCATCGGCAAGTCCAAATCCCCCGTCATTGAGGATATGGGCATAGCTTTGAGTGTGCAAATCCTTAAATCCATCTGAAAACTTAATCTCCTCACCTTCAATCCTGACTGACCGATAGGTTGTTAGTTCCTCACTGCCGGGCCGGAGAAGGCAATCATCGCCGTCAATCGAGAGAAACCAGCGAACCCTGGCTTTTTCGAGTTCAAGAAATCCGGCAGCTCGCGCCGGCTCGGATATATGAACGCGAATATCCTGCACAGGACCGAATATCCATATCAACATATCAAAGAAATGAATACCGATATTCGTTGCAATTCCGCCTGATTTACTGACGTCCCCTTTCCACGAATACAAATACCACCTGCCGCGAGGTGTAATATAAGTCAAATCAATGTCATACTTCTTCGTCCCGGTTGAAGTTTCGACCTGCCGTTTTAACTCTATAATGGATGGATGCAGGCGCAATTGCAATATATTGTAAACTCTTCGGCCTGTCTCGGACTCGATGGAGGCCAGAGCATCAACATTCCAGGGATTGAGGACCAGCGGCTTTTCACAGACAGCGTCCGCCCCTACTCTAAGCGCAAATCGAATATGGGCATCGTGGAGGTAGTTCGGCGAACAGATAGAAACATAATCGATTTTGTATCCTTTCTCGCGCTTCAGCTTCTCAATGTGCCGGTCGAAACGCTCAAATTCAGTGAAGAAATCCGCCTCGGGGAAATAGGAATCAATGATTCCGACAGAATCACTCTTGTCAACCGCCGCTACTATAGTATTGCCGGTCTCCTTTACGCCTTTCATATGGCGAGGAGCAATATATCCGGCAGCTCCAATTAGTGCAAATCGTTTCATGGGATTACACCTTGTGTCCAGGTTCACTGCCTACAACATCAGCACTGCGGGATTGGCGGGATTGCCCGCACCATCGATACCACATTTCTCGATAAGCTGCCTCCACCTGGCTGGCAAAGCCCTTTGCATAGCACAGTCCTGAAGCGGCTATTCTTGCCCTCATCGAAGAGCGAATCCGCCCAAGGGCCGGGCGATTCGTCGCAAGTGCGGCGGCTTTGGCGACATACTCCTGTGGCGTTGAGCATGCAAAAAACTCCAGACCCACCCTGGTCAATATGCTCAGGCCGACTCGCGAAGCGTGGCATTCGCCGATAAGCGAGACCGCTGGAACACCCATCCACAAGGCCTCACACGTAGTAGCGGTGCCGTTATAAGGGTAAGTGTCCAGTGCGATGTCTATCCGCCCGTACATTTGCAGGTGCTCAGCCGGCGATTTCCAGCCGAAGATATCGATTCTCTCGCGAGCAATTCCGAATTGCTCAAACCGGCCCAGGTAACAGTCCCCGATTTCCGGCTCGTCACCTCCCTTGAGCTTCAGCAGAAGACGTGAATTGTCATTGGCCCGTAATACTTCAGCCCAGAGTTTTGTAACAACAGGATTTATCTTGCAGTTATTATTAAACGACCCAAAAGTTATGTAACCTTTTTCATCGGCAGGAAGTGGCCCTATAGGCGGGGCAAAATCGGGAGGTCTGTAGCAGAGAAAGCCCTCCGAGAGAAATACCAGCTCTTCGGTATAGAACTGCTGCAATTCCGGAGGGTCGGCCAGAGTATCCGTCAGACGATAATCGACGGCCTGCATCCCTGTTGTGTTGGGATATCCGAGATAGGTAACCTGAATCGGAGCGGGCTTGCGTGCCAGGACAAGCAGGCGATTATCGCCCACATGCCCGGCAAGGTCCACCAGGATATCTATCTGGTCCTGTTCAATCAGCCCGGCGACCGCTTCATCATCCATGTCCCGGATATTCCGGTAGGAATCAAATTTTTCTTTAAGACATTCGGTAATCTGGTCCTCGAACTCAACGCTGCCATATCCGTAAACCTCGACGGCCTGGCGATCGTGCCCATCCAGGAGCGATTCGAAGAAATATGCTACTGAGTGTCTATGAAAATCCGGCGAGATATAACCAACTCGAAGGCGTCGGTCGGGTTCCGGGATATTGTGGTGAGCTGTTCTGGCTAAATCTGCCGGGGCGTGAATCCTGCCCCATCGCTTATGCTCCTCAAAGAGCGTCTGTGGGTCCAGCTCGGCTTCTTGATGAAGGCGAAGCAGAAAGTTGGAACATGCCTGCGGATTGTCGGGCATCTTTTCTATTGCTTTTCTCAACAAATCGATGCCCTCCTGCATACTACCTGTTTCCATCAGGACCCTGGCCAAGTTTGCCCAAAGTTCCGGTCTGTCAGGTTCCGCCTCGACGGCCTTTCTTTGGTACTGCACGGCCTCGGACATCCGACCCATATACTGACAGAGACAGCCCAGCTTGTTGTACGCTGCGGCGCTCGGTCTCCATTCGAGGAGCTTTTTATAGCATTCTTCGGCCTTACGCTCGCGTCCGCTCTTCCACAATACCGTCGCAAGTTCAAATATAATATCCGTCCGGGACCGGTTCTGCTCAACCATTGCCCAAATAGCTTCGACGGCCCTGTCATTAAGAATATCGCCAGCTTGCTCAACCTGTCCGGATGCAACAGCGGACTTGGCGGCAACAAGGAATTGCGGCAAGCCATCCCCGCAAGGGGCCCGAGGGGCCTTTGGGCGAATCAACATTGAAACGCAAGATTTTTCCACTTCGTCGCTATGGCTTTGACTCATCTTGGCCTCTTACCGGTAAAGCCAACCTGGCTTATTACTGAAACGAACAAACCCTTTAGCGAAGGCATACGAATATCAGCCATCCAGTAAACAACATCGGCAAAAATGGCGATTTAAGGGCAGGTTTTTTGGGGAGACGCCTGCGGCTGAATGCCGCAATTGAAATGAACAAGGCCGGGTGCCAATAGCCTAACTGTCCCCTCCCCGGCCTTACAATGGGCAAAATGACCCGCGTTACTCAACGTGGCAATTCTGCAAAGGCAGGACTACGTCCTCAACCGGTGACCGCTCTCCAACCCCTGTTGAGCTCTTCCATCAGAGTGATTACTTCACGAATCATCTCGGGTTCGCGTTTGACGTTGGCCTCCGACAGGTGTCTGCTCATAAAAGTATAAAGCTTGCGAAGGTTGGCGGTTACTTCACCACCGGCTTCCATATCCAAAACCGCATTGAGCTCGTTGATTATGTTCTGGGCTTTGGTTATGTAGCGGCCTTTCGCCTCGTAGTTTTTGGCCTCCAGTTCCCTAATTGCCATTCTCATAAACTTGATTGCTCCATCGTAGAGCATTACTATGAGGCGGCCTTTGCTTTCCGTGGTAACAGATGTTTCTTGATATGCCGAGACTCCATTCATAGTATTACTCCCTTATAAGTTCTCATGCATCAAGGCCCGAATGTTACTCTTCAGACCGACCGCACCAGTGATGTCACTGCTGTGTTGTCACGGCATTTGAACTAATGGGGAGATGACTCGTGTTTTATCCATCGGTCATCTCCCCGATGTCATCCGATTGTTCAGATGCCGCTGTTATCTAAGCAGCGACAATGCCATCTGCGGCATCGCGTTGGCCTGGGCCAGCATCGCGATACCTGCCTGTGCCAGCACCTGGTTCCTGGTCATCTCTGCCATTTCCGTGGCCACATCGACATCAGAAATACGGGATTCGGCTGTCAGAAGGTTCTCAGACTGAATGTTGAGAACGTTCACGGTGCCTTCAAGACGGTTCATCTTGTAACCGAACTTGGCCCGTGCGGTGTCTTTGGTGCCGATGGCGGTATCCAGCGTCGCCAGGGCCGCCTTGGCACTGGCGGCGGTGTCGATTTTAAGGCCCGTAATGGCAAGGCCGCCCGAAGCACTGGTCATATTGCTGCCCTCGATGTCAATCTTGTCGGTCGTCAACTCACCAAAGTGGATGGACACTGTGGAAGTGTTGTCGAGCATCTTGATGTCGTTAAACTTGGTCGCCCCGGCGATACGGTCGATTTCCTGGCGCATTTCGTCAAACTCGCTGTGCATAATGCTTCGCTGCGCAGAGGAATACGAACCCGTAGCCGCCTGCTCCGCCAACGACTGCATACGGACAAGAATGTCATCCATCGTTGCCATAGCACCTTCCATTGTCTGCAGCATGCTGATACCATCCTGAGCGTTACGGGCACCCTGCTGAATAACAGCAATGTCCGCTCGCATCAACTCGCGAACGGCCAGGCCGGCTGCATCGTCCTTTGCGCTGTTGATACGCAGGCCGGACGACAGCCTCTCGACTGACTTGGATAGAGCATCGTAGCTATTACTCAAGTGTCGAGCAGCATTTACTGACATAAGGTTGTTCTTAATTGCTAACATGTCTTTATACTCCTTAAAAAAATACCTGACAATCTCAAGGCCCTGTCAAGCCCTCTCAAGTCAACTTAACGTGCAACAAGCACGTCCCCGGAATACACATTCCAATAGCCCTTTTCGACCAACCACAGCGAAACTTAAGGTCTTTCTTCACCAGGAGCAGTTCCAAAATTGCGAGACCTGTAATAGTATCACTCGGGATACTGATAATTGCATCCTGACATTCCCAAAAATGAAAAAAAACAAAAAATTTACAAAACCGTCCGGTTTAGTACCGGAAAAAACCACAATCCTTATGGTCACAAGCATTGGAGAACATTTCCGTTCGCAAGCAGTCAAATAACAAAGGATTACGCTTGCTCAGATGGCTTCTGAGGCGTATATTTCAAAACGATGAATATGCAGAAACAGAACGAACCAACCAGCAAAAGGTTACTCGTATTCAACTGCCATGAGGCATGGGTTTATCAGCTCGGGGTGCTGGGATATGAGCTTGACATAATTGTAGGGCTTAAGGGCCAGTATAAGAATACCTGGGATGAGCAGATGCGGCCGATACCGCCTAATTCCCGGTTACTCAGCTTATCAGACGCACTGCAATCAAACACGGCATACTACTGCATCATAGCACACAACATAACCGATCTGCTTGACGTCAGATTTCGACCCGAGCCGCGGCTTATGGTTATTCACTCTACAGTCGAAGGTCGGGTGCTGGAGGAAAAATCCGATGTTCAACCGGAGCAAATGAAGGAAATTCTGCACAAATACCTGGAATTAGTTGGCGGCCATGCGGTTGCGGTCTCTGCACTCAAGGGTAATTCATGGGGTCTTACCGGGGATATTGTGCCGTTTTGCGCTGACCCGGATGATTATCTGCCGTATTCAGGCCAAAAACCCTGCGGCCTTCGGATATGCAACTTTATTGAGAGCCGAAAAAAGATTTTATTATGGGACTTTCATAAGAAGACGTTTGACGGGCTGCCTGTGCGTATCGTCGGACACAACCCGGATATGCCGGGGGTATCGGCCGCTGATAACTGGGACTATCTGAAAAGACTGCTGCAATGCCACCGGTTTTACATTCATACCGCTGATGCGCGACTGGAAGATGGATACAATATGGCTACCGTGGAGGCAATGGCCGCGGGAATGCCTGTTTTAGGCAATAAACACCCCGGCTCGCCCATAGAACATGGGTTAAGCGGTTTCCTCAGCGACGACACAAATGAACTGCGCAAATACGCCATGATGCTGCTGGAGGACCGAGAGCTGGCAGTCAAAATGGGGCGGCAGGCCCGGAAAACGGCCATCGAGCGCTTCTCAAGAAGCAGTTTCAAAGAGGCCTTCAGCCAATCCATCGAGACCGCCCGTCACAAATGGCACAGCAGAAAGGTTATGCTGTGACCCTCCGTCAGAAGTCACGCCAGCATACAGGCACCCCCTGCTCGCTCTGATTGACGGGGCTTTTGTAGAACCGTCTAAGCCAACATATCAATTGACTCGTCAGTAACGAAAGCTTCACCGAGTCCGATAAATTTAGTGTGGCCGCTGTTATTTGTCAGCCATTCGGTGATTCCCGTGTGTTCTCCATTTGTGTCGGGGTTGGCCGAGGAGCTTTGCCGGCCGGACCAGTTATTCTGTCCTTCTGCCGGCGATTGGCCGTTGAAGGCCTGCCGCTCCTGTTCATTCGTCAATACAACTTCGAGCCGCCTTATCTGAACGCCCAGCCCCTGAAGATTCCGTACTATCTCCGGCAGTGCCTGCTGTATCTCGGCTCTTGTTTGTGCCTTGCTGACTTCCAGCAATCCGGTGATTTGGTCCTCCTGCTCCTGGAATTTTATGAAAACCTTCCCGAGTTCCGGAGGATGGAGTCGAATGGTGATTTGCTGGTCTCCCTGGCGTACAGAGCTGTATATAGATTCCCGAATCTGTTCGCTAACGGTCGCAGAAACATCGCTGGCCGAAGCGTTACCAGCGGCCTTTCCGGCCTGTGCAGCAGCGGAAGGCTGCTCCGCAACGGGAATCTGGGCATTATCGTGGGAAAGTACCCGCTCGAAATCCGAATTAGAAGAGTTGTTATTGGAAGCTGTGCCGCTGCGCCCTTTTATCTGGCCGCCGGATGATACCTGTACCTCTGTCACATTAAGCTTCTGAAGAATAGAGTCGCCTGGGAGACCCTTTTCGCCAAGGCTGGCCTCCTTGCCATTGCCATCAGGCGACTCTGATATTGTCTGGGATTGCTGGCCGGTATCGGCCTTGTTGTTCGCTTCTCCGAAAGCAGGCACAGATTTTTTCGGACCCAGCCCATCGCCCCCAAGCTGAGAATCAGTGGATACTCCTCCCGTCACAGCCATATTGTTATGCGGCGCGGGTGTGGCACTGGACACGGCTGGTTTGACTGCATCTGCCGATTTTTCACCGCCAGTGGCTACCTTGCCACCTTCTGCAATTAGTTCCGGCACCAGCCCTTTGCCATTTCCCTCCTTAGCAGGACCATGTTCGACAATAAGTCCCTTATCAGATACCTGGAAACCTGCGGCTTTCTCGCCCTTTTTGGACCCGGTATCGGTAACAGGCAACCCCTTGAAGATATCCGGCTGTACAGTTTCAGTGCTGTTTTGGCTATGGCCAGCCGTTGATTGAGCAGGTTTATCGGCCAATTTCGGTACCGCAGGTGCCGCCGGCCCTGGCTCCGCAGCGGTTTGCTTGGGGGCACCCGTAGTGAGATTCGGTAACTGGGTGATTTTTGAACCTTTGGCTAATTGGACAGATTCTTCAGGAATTTTGGGACCCGGCCCCTTTGAAGACGAGCTGTCAGGTGCCGCAGCGGCAGCTTTGCCAGGCATTGCTATTTCAGCTTCAGTTAGTAATGCCTGAGTCGAGACAATCTGTGAGTTGTTCCCCTCGGGCTGACTTTCGGCTGGCTGGTTCGCAGCCGGACTCGCCCCTGGTGTGGAAGGTAGGGAGGATGTGGAGGTTTTCATCTCGGATTTGGATGTATTCCGACCCTTCTGCGGCTCTTTCAGTCCTATCTGTTCCTGGAGCGTACAGTCAAAGTCCTGATGCGGTTCGCTGGTGGTCTTTTCCTGGGTACCGACCGGGGTATTATCGGGCGTTGTGCCCGGCGGCTCATTAACGGCAGGTGTGTTGTCAGCCGGGACCGAGGCAAAACGCTCCGCATTTGGTGCCGCTGGCTTCGACGGAGGCGGTGCAACACCAACATTAGGCACGAACATATCTATCAATAAACCGGTATCCATACACCAATTTTTTAAGCAACTACTGTGCCAGCATTCGGGCACAAGCTCTTCGTAAACTTTAACTCCTTGTTGTTGCAGAAGTTACGAACACCAAAAAGATGCGTTCAGTTAAACTATTCTCCCGTTATACGGGAGTGCGGAGAAATATTACCCATCTGAAGGCAGGAATTTCCGCCCATGGTACTCCGCAGGACGCCTTTCGGCGGAAGCAAAACCGATGGGACTTGCCGCCGAGCGTAAAGCGCATAAAGAAACGCACTAACTTGTATAGAATCCTGACGCTCGTACGACCATCCAGGCAGACATTTATCGTGGTTTGGGCGGTTTTCGGGGGAATTAGCGGGTTGATGGAGGGAAAATACTCGGCTGCGAGTATCTGGCACGATTATTGCTCATCTTTTTCCAGCAGACAAGGTTTGTGCAAAGATAATACAGGAAAACCAAGGTGTCCCAGACAAGCAACATCGTGGATATTCTGGAGGCCGGCATAAAGGCTGAAAGTCTTCGACAGAAGGCAATCGCCAATAACATCGCCAATCTTCAGACCCCGGGCTACCGCAGGATTGACGTCAAGTTCGAAGAGCTACTCGACAAGGCAATGGACTCTCGCGGGGCGGTTGACCTTGATGAAATCAAGCCCGTGATACATCAGCCCAAACAAACACCGGTAAAATCAAACGGCAACGACGTTAATCTGGAATACGAGGTGGGCGAAATGGTGAAGAACACCCTTCGCCATAAGGCATACGTCAGACTGCTCAACGGAAAGTATCGAAAGATGGAAGCAGCCATAAATGTGAAGTAGCGTCTGGGTTCAACAGAACGAACCCAAACCAAAACGAGAAGAAAAAGGACAGGTATAAGCAGATGGAAGTGAACAATGGTTTCGGCCCAATAGATATAGCGATTTCGGGTATGCGAGCACAGAGTAAGAAGATAGGGGTGATTTCGTCCAATGTCGCGAACGCTCAGGCAACGGATAACGGCAAGGGCGGGCCCTACCGCAGACTCGAAGCACTATTCAAAGCAGACGACGATATAGGCGGCGTTACACTGGATGAAATAGCAGCGGATATGAGTGAACTTCCCAGGATTTTAAGACCCGGCCATCCCCACGCCGATGAACAAGGATACATAACAATGCCCAACGTGGATTTGCCTATTGAGATGATAAATCTGACCGTCGCAGCACGAGCATATCAGGCCAACGTAGCGGTCCTGAAGCGCTATCAGCGTATGGTGGAAACGACGCTCGAATTACTTCGATAAGTAAGGAATAAGATAATGGTCAACCTAAATCCCAGTATAAACCCAATGCTGCCCAAGATCAATCCCGAAAGCATTGGAACACCCAAATTCGGTAATGCCGATGGTAAGCAGTCGGACTTTGGCGATACTGTTAAGGCCGTCGGGAAATACATATCCAATGTTGATGACCTTCAACAATCATCGAATATATCCATAAAGGATTTGTTGAGCGGCAAAAATTCGGACATCACTTCCGTGGTCTCGGCGGCGGCCAAAGCGGATATAAGTTTCAAGCTTCTTGTGGGCGTCAGAAACAAACTAATCGAAGCCTACAAACAGACTATGAATATGCCGTTGTAACTGATTATTTTCAAATTCTCTTTCAATAATAATCAAACAATAATCGATTAACGAAAAAATTTATGAACTTCTTCCAGAAAATACAAGCAGTTTGGCAAAACGTCAGCCTGATTCAGCGGGCTCTGCTGATTGCCCTTGTGCTGACATTTGCTATCGTCGGCGGCCTGCTTATTCACTGGGCCCGCAGACCCGATATGGGGGTTCTGTATTCAAACCTTGACCCTGAAGATGCAGCTAAGATTACCGAGAAAATCAGTGAAAAAGACACTGCCTACGAACTGCGAAACGGAGGTACAACCATCTACGCTCCGAAAAAGGACATCCCTCAACTTCGTCTGGATATGGCAAAAGAGGGGCTCCCCGTGGGGGAACAAGGCGGCTACAAGATATTCGACAATGAAAAAATCGGCATCAGCCCATTTGTTCAAAATGTCAATCTTAAGCGAGCACTACAGGAAGAACTCGCCAAGAGCATTCAAATGATTGACGGCGTGGACCACGCCCGGGTCCACCTAGTGAGCACTGAGCGAAACTTGTTCGCTTCCCGGACGGACCAAACCTCCGCCTCTGTGGTCCTCCGGCTAAGACCGGGTTATAAAGTAAGCGGTCTGAACATAGCAGCAATCACGCATCTCGTGGCCGGTAGTGTCGAGGGACTCCAGTCAGAAAGCGTGACCGTCGTAGATAGTCAGGGGCACCTTCTTTCAAGCAAATCAGACCCGACTCTGGCCCACGGCGCAGGTACCGTGCAGGATTATAAGGAAAGAGTGGAGCGGAATCTGGCCCAGAAGGTTGAAGATATGCTCACCACCGTTTTAGGGCAGGGTCGGGCAACAGTCAAAGTCAGCGCAGTTATTGATATGAACAGCGTCAACACCGTTACTGAAACTTATGAGCCAAAGGGAGCTATTAAAAAAGAAGAGATTCAAACCGGTTCCGAGATCGAACCCGGCACCGCCTCGGCAAGCGGCGAGCCGGCCACAGTGGGCAGCACGAAGAAAGACGAGACAATTACTACCGAATTCGAGGTTGGCAAAACAGTAAAGCAGGAAGTTATTTTACCGGGCAAAATAACCTCCCTAAAAGTTGCGGCATTTGTCGATTTATCACCGGTGAGCCGCCCCGATGCCAACGAACCGGCGGCCGGTGCTGAAGGCAAAATAATGGAGGTCCCTGATGTGCAGGAAATCATTAAAAATGCGCTCGGCCTTGAAGATACAAGCGCAATCAAAGTAGTGGATGTTAAGTTCAATCGTCCGC
>Ga0114919_10003652_pt1 | contig 12389 bp, 10 predicted proteins | sample BlataG_FD_88682 | JGI IMG/M metagenome (GOLD analysis project Ga0114919, IMG submission 88682) | Deep subsurface microbial communities from Black Sea to uncover new lineages of life (NeLLi) - Black_00105 metaG | ecosystem: Environmental > Aquatic > Marine > Oceanic > Sediment | place: Atlantic... | reverse complement strand
TTGTGTGCGCGAAACGCGCTACGTAGCCAAGTCTTAACAGGACGGACGTTCCGCCCCCGTTGCGTGCGTTAAGCTGCGCACATCTTTAGAAGGGAGAGATTCATGGCAAACAGGAGAATTACGCTACCCGCCGTCACAAGACTGATATTGGCGGCGGCCTTCGCTATCTGTCTCACGGCCGACACGATCTTCGCGGGCATAGTCGTGGGCAAGGCCGGGCGCTCGTGGGGAGACGCGAAAGTCGAGCGAGGTGGATCGGACATCCCCTTCACCGAGGGCATGGACCTGCAAGACGGCGACAAGATCAAGACGGAGCGTCACTCCGGGGCGGTCTTCGAGCTGCACGATCGCTTCGGCGTGCCGATTACCGAAGAGGAGGTCTTCGGCCTGCCGGGCCCGAAGGGCTGCGCCGACGCCGAGGGTGACCGAGGCAAAGGGCTCATCATCATAAAGAAGAAGGATATCGGCACGGACAAGAGGCGAGTCGTCATCCAGGTGAAGAAAGGTACTGTAAAGTCCAAGTCCAAGCCGGGCAGGGAAATACCGGCCAAGCTCGTGGAGATCCTGATCAAGGAGGCATTGCTCAAGAAGAAAGGGACCGATCTTGCGGCAAGCTACGACCTGGGCTCGGATCAGACGTCACTTTCGACCCTTTCCGGCCTGGTCGAGTTCGATAACATCGAATACTCGACCCTCCCCGATTTCTACTTCACGGATCCGGGCAACAAGTGTGAGGACACGCTCAACCTCAATTTGGTCTTGAATCTGACCAGCGAGACGATCGGCCTGTTTGACCTGCTTGGGGCCGGGAACTCGGTGGACGTCAGCGGCGGGTACTACTCCATCGTCTCAAGCCCGCCAAGTACGCCGCTGCCCGGCAAGGCGCCCATCCACGACGCACCGGGCGGCCTTTCGCCCGAACCGGCCACCATGGGGCTGTTGGCGCTTGGCGGCGCGGCCCTACTGCGACGCCGGCGGAAGTGACCAAGAGAGCTTGGAAGGAGAGAAGAGCATGAAACGGGCACTTATGATCATCGCTACGCTGCTCGTCTGCGCCGGCTTGGCCCAGGCGGGCGTCCGCGCCGACCTGTCCGGCGACGCGGTCATCGATTTCCAGACCACCATGGACATGCCGTTCATGACCGTGGGCAATCTCGGTAACACCGGCGAGCTCTCAGGCTCCGGCGCCGGTGGCGACGGCCCGGACCGCGTCTGTGGGGCCGTGGACTACGCGTACCGTATCGCTAAGTTCGAGGTGACGGCCGGGCAGTACACCGAGTTCCTCAACGCCGTGGCGGCGACCGACAGCTACAGCCTTTACACGACGGAGATGTGGGTGATCGACAATGCCTGCAAGATCGAGCGTAGCGGTTCGTCCGGCACCTACACCTACTCGGTGGCGGCCGACTGGGCCGACCGCCCGGTCAATATGGTGTCGTGGAGCGATGCGGCGCGGTTCTGCAACTGGTTGACCAACGGCATGCCCACTGGCGCTCAGGACTTGACGACGACCGAGGACGGCTCCTACTTCCTCAACGGCGGGCCTGAATGGAATTCCTCCCAGGTGTTGCTCGTCACCCGTAAGAGCCCGGAGGACGGAGGTCGGTGCTACATCCCATCCGAGGATGAGTGGTACAAGGCCGCCTACCATAAGAATGACGGCGTGACGGGCAACTACTTCGACTATCCCACCAGCAGCGACACCGCGCCGAGCAACGATGTTCTGGATCCCGACCCCGGCAACAGCGCCTGCATCTATGACGCCCTGCAGCACGCGATCGGCAGCCCTTACTACCGCACGGAGGCCGGGGAGTTCGAGAACTCCGATAGCCCCTACGGCACGTTCGACATGGGCGGCAATATCTATGAGTGGGACGAGGCGCTCATTGGCGAGTTCTATCGCGGCATACGGGGCGGGGCGTTCTACAATGACGACGCCTCCCTCACCGCGTCGAGGCGAGGGGGCGTTCAACCGTCCTACTATAATGCGGGCGTCGGCTTCCGCGTATCCGAGGTCCCCGAGCCGGCGACGATGAGCCTGCTGGCCCTGGGTGGCGTGGCGCTGCTGAAACGGCGGAAGCAATAAGGATTTGCACTTTACTTCAGCAGAGGTGAGCCCAAAGGGCCCGCCTGAGAGATCGAAAGGAGCAGTGTGATGAAGAAGAGCGTTCTATTATTGACAGTTGTGGTGTGTGTGCTCGGCGTGGCGGGCAGGGCGTCAGCCCAGCCACTGATCCAGCCGGACTACTGGGACGACGACCTCGAAGGCTGGGTCTTCCTCAACCAGCGGCCGTTCAACCCGAACGAAGATGACCCGCCGGCGAGCGACCCGTGGTGCCTCACCGGCATGCGCTACCAGATGCTGGATCTGGACGACGGCGACGACTACTGGTTCACGGGTTTCGGACTGCCCGATGGCTTCGGCTTCGACGGCATATGGTTCGACGTGTACGTCGACGAGATGCTCGTCGGGACCGTGACGCCCGGGCCGCGCGGTTCCGCGCCCTTCTTTCCGCCGCAGTGGTTCACCCTCACCCCCGCCACCAAATCATTCGAGGTCCGGTTCTTGGTTGGCGTATGGGGTGAGCTGCAGTGGGACATGTTTCCGACCTGGCTGGACTGGACGCCGCGCACGTGGGGGACTGACCCTGACTTCGGCGCAGACTACGCCATGATTCCCCTTGGCTACGTTCCCGAGCCGGCGACGATGAGCCTGCTGGCAGTGAGCGCGCTGGCTCTACTGAGAAGACGGCGCAGGACGTAACGAGTAATCCGACGCGGCTTTGGATTTCGACGAGTTGTCGAGTCGCGCGGCGAGGCCCGCAACGGCCGTCCCGCCGGCCTGGGTAGATCCCGGCTGAGGCGAGTGACGGCAAGGAGAAAGGACTATGAAAACGAGAGCATTGGGACTGATGGCGCTGGCCGTTTGCCTGGCCTTGGCTGCCCCGGCGGCGGCCGAATGGACCGTCACACAGGTAACGGACAACACGGTTAACGAGCTATACCCGCAGGTCAGCGGCTCCAACATCGTCTGGAACGCGTTCGTCGGCAGTGATCTGGAGGTGTTTTTCCACGAGGGCCGGACCGGAACCACCACGCAACTGACCGACAACGACCGCACTGACTATCAACCGGTGATCAGCGGGTCCAACGTGGCGTGGCGCGACGTCCCCGCCGGGGGGCTGGGTAGCATCTGCGTGTGGGATGGAACCAGCACTACCACCTACAGCCATGCCTCGATCAGCTACCAAGACCCCCAAATCAGCGGGGACCACGTGGTCTGGCGAGGTTGGGACAGCGGGCAGGGAGACATCTTCTACACCGACGGCGGATCCGTCCAGCGGGCGACCTATACCAGCGGCATCGAGGGCGCGCCGCGGATTTCCGGCGCCAGGGCCGTTTGGACGGCCACCGCCAGCGGGGGGTCCGGGCAGAACGTGTACCTCTACGACGGCGCCACGGTGACGGAACTGGGCAACGGTACCGTGTACGGGGATCCCGACATCAGCGCTGACTACGTCGTCTGGTCGGCCGTGGACCCCGTCAACGGCGATGGTGACATCTACGGCTACGACGGGGCCACCACGGCGCAGTTCAATTTCGAATTCGGGGCCCAGCCCAACCACCTCTCTCCCCGTGTCAGCGGAGAAAAGGGCGTTTGGTTCGGCTGGTCGGACGACTCCTATGCGTTGGTGTGGGGCCGCGGACTGGGCTCCTATTTCGTGACAGACGGCCTCACCGGAACCGAGGATCCCCAGGTCAGCGGCGAGTACGTGGTCTGGAGCGAGTTCGATGGTAATGACACCGAAATCTTCGCCTGGGACTGGCAAACCAGAACCGTGGTCCAATTGACCGACAACGACTACACGGACTCCGACCCGCACATTAGCGGTTCGACCATCGTCTGGAGCGGCATCGGCCTCGACGGCGGCACGGACCGGGAGATCATGATGGCCGTCAACCTGGACGGGACCACCGAGTACCTGACCTACGGCGAGGACCAGGAGTCGCAACTCAACGGCGGGTCGGACGAGATCGGCGGCATCGACGCGTTGTTCGACGAGATCACGGGCGAGGGCGAGTTCTCCGGCCAGTTCGATCCCACCCCTCTGGACGAGCTGGATCCCGAGGTATTCGAGGACATAACCTTCTTCATGCCCACCGACCCGGTGATGATGTGGGACATCCAGTTCACCGGCGAGTTCATCGGCCAGGTGGAGCTGACCTTCTGCTACGACGATTCCGCCCTGCTGCCCGGCTTCGACGAGGCCGACCTGTGGGTCTGGCACACCCTCGAGGGCCCGCCGGTGTCGTGGGAGATGCTGACCGTCACCGATCGCGACCTGGACGCCAACACGATCACCGTGCTGACCACCGGCTTCTCGGAGTTCGCCATCGGTTCGCCAGTGCCCGAGCCGGCGACGATGAGCCTGCTGGCGCTGGGCGGCCTGGCGCTGCTGAAGCGGAAACGTCGCGGAGATAACCCAAAGGAGACAGAGAGATGAAAACGAGATATCTGATTCCGGCCGTGCTGGCCCTTTGCCTGGGCGCGGCCTGGCCGGCGGCGGCCGTAACATGGACCGTCACGCAACTGACCGACAACAGTTACGACGATAACGGCCACATGGTTAGCGGGTCCAACGTCGCGTGGCTGGGCGAGGTCGGCGCCGCCAATCGGGAGGTCTTCCTCTACGATGGGTCGACCACGACCCAGGTGACCAACGACACCTACGACGTTACCGGTGTGCGGGTCAGCGACACGCGCGTGGTGTGGTACGCCGACCACGGCAGCGGCAACGAAATATTCCTCTACGACGGCGCCACGACCACCCAACTGACCAACAACGCCGTTTCCGATATTGACGCCAACGTCAGCGAGTCCAACGTAGCCTGGCGACAGTGGGACGGCAACGACTGGGAGGTCATGCTCTACGACGGCGCCACCACTACGCAATTGACGAATGACAGCTACGCCGACTTTGGCGTCAAGACCAGCGGGTCGAACGTGGCCTGGTACGGACACGACGGCAACGACGACGAGATCTTCTTCTACGACGGCGCGGCCACCACCCAGGTGACCAACAACACCCGCAGCGACAGCAACCCGTTCCTCGACGGCGCCAGGATCGTGTGGTCCGCGTCCGACGGGCACGACAGGGAGATCTTTCTCTATGACGGGGCGACAGTCACGCAACTGACGGATAACGACGTGACGGACCAGGGCCCCAGCGTCAGCGGGTCGAAGGTGGTCTGGCAAAGGTACGACGGCAACGACTATGAGGTCATGCTTCACGACGGCGTCACCACCACGCAACTGACGGACAACGACGACGACGAGTGGCACCCCCGGATCAGCGGCCCGGTGGTGGTGTGGAACGTCGATGACGGCAACGACTTTGAAGTCATGGCCTACGCGGGCGGGACGATCACGCAACTGACCGACAACAGCGTCAATGATTACTACCCCCGGCCCGACGGGTACAACATCGCCTGGCAGGGCTGGGACGGCAACGACTACGAGATCTTCCAGGCGACACCCGAACCGGCGACGCTGGGCTTGCTGGCGCTGGGCGCCTGCCTGCCCCTTTTCCGCAGGAAAAGGCGGTAGGGCTTGGCGATCACGCGGCGGAAGAGGAAGTGAGAAAGAAAGCTTAGAAGCAGAGAGATATGAAACGAACAGCGATTACGATGGCAGTTCTGTTGGCATGTGCCGGCATGGCGCAAGCCGGTACGAGAGCGGATCTGTCCGGCGATGCGGTCATCGACTTCCAGACGACCATGGACATGCCGCTGATGGCCGTGGGCAATCTCGGCAACGCCAACGACACGCACGGCGACGGCTACGGCGGCGTGGACTACGCCTACAACATCGGCAAGTTCGAGGTCGCGACCGGTCAGTACACTGAGTTCCTCAACGCCGTGGCGGCGGACGACACCTACGGACTGTACAACGAGCGGATGGCCGACCCAACATTCATCGAGGGCGACGATTTCCCCTTCGGAGGCTGTAACATTCAGCGCAGCGGCTCGTCCGGCAGCTACACCTACTCGATCGCAGCCGATTGGGCAGACCGTCCCGCCAACTACGTCAGCTGGGGTGACGCGGCCAGGTTCGCCAACTGGCTGACCAACGGCATGCCCACCGGCGCTCAGGACCTGACCACGACCGAGGACGGGTCCTACTTCCTCGACGGCGCGACGACCGCCGCACGCAATGCCCCGGTACTTGGCGAGCGATATTATTACATCCCCTCAGAGGATGAGTGGTACAAGGCCGCCTTCCATAAAAACGATGGCGTTACGGGCAACTACTTCGACTACCCCACCAGCAGTAACACGACCCCGGATTACATTGGCGACGGACAATCCATAACGGATCCGGACCCGGGCAATTACGCTACGTACGACGGTGACGCCGGAATAGACGGGATCGGCGCACCATACTACCGCACCGAAGTCGGTGAGCACGAGAACTCCTATAGCCCCTATGGAACGTTCGATATGGCCGGTAACGTCGGGGAGTGGAACGAGGGCATCACCATCGTCGGGCGCTGCGTGCGGGCCGGGATGTTCTGGCACCACGAGGAGAGCCTGCACGCGGACTACCGCCGCATCAGGCGCGCGGATCGCGAGAGCGGCGACATAGGGTTCCGCATCTCCAGGATAGGCCCCGACGAACCGCCAGAGCCCGTTCCCGGCGACTTCGACGGCATTGATGGCGTCAATGATATCGACATCGACATGCTGTGCGACTTCATCCGCGACGGCACGCCCTACGATTCGCTGTATGACATCAGTGGGTCCGTGGAGGGCGTAGCTGACGGCTTCGTCGACACGCTGGACCTGGACTATCTTGTCCGCGTCCTGGTTGAGACGGCCATCGGCAACGGCACGGAGTACGGCGACTTCAACCTCGACGGCCTGGTCGACACGACCGACCTGACGCGCCTGGCTACCAACTACGGCCCGGACGACCGGAAGTGGGACGACGGAAACGCCAACCGGTACATCGACACGGACATTGACAATACCGACCTGACGATCCTGGCGACGTACTACGGCTTCGGGGAGCCGGACGTCGTCCCCGAGCCGGCGACGCTGACCCTGCTGGCGATCGGGGCCGCCGCCTTACTGAGGCGGAGGAAATCGTAGGTCTGTCGGGCAGAGGCAGAGACTTCGTATCGACTGAGAATAGATGGTCGGCCTCGCGCCGTTCTGGCGGGGTCGGTCTTGGCAACTGCGCCCTCGAGAGGGCTACTGAATACAGGAGAATGCACAATGAGAAAACACTGGATTGTCATCGTGGGGGCCGTCGTGGTGTTGTCCCTGTCGGTTGGTCTGGCCCGTGCGGATACCATCGGCTTGGCTCGCGGCCGCGTCGACGGTAGGGTCGCCTCGTTGCATGGGTTGTACACGGCCGTCTCGGAAAGCAATTTGAACCCTGACACGTATCCTCCTCTGACGGACCTGGAGGAGGTCTGCGACGACCCGGCGATCGCCTCTGCCGACACCGAGGTCCTGAACGAGGACATCTGGGCCAAGGCCCGCGGCCTTGGTGTCGCGAATGACGCCTACGATTGGTCAGACGTGAGCGTCTTTGCGCTGGGGGAGGTACGCGACCCGTGCTACGTGTTCACCGAGGTGGGTGATATCACGCAAGCGCTTGCGACCGACCTGGACGCGACCGCCAACACGACCGTGCAGGTCACCGTGAGCCACTCTTACCTGCTCGACCTTCTCAACATGAACCCGGTTGGGCCGTACACCCCCAGGGGTCTTATTCACCTGGAAGTCGCCTTTGGCGAGGATGGCGGGGACATGCTGCTGGACCCCAAGGCCGGCTGGTCGCTCGTGGGCGGGAAGCTGGTCGTTGAGGTCGAGAGCGAGACGCCGGGCTTCTATGAGGAGCGCTTCACCCAGGAGACGAGTTGGATGGTCCCGGTCGAGGCGGGGCACACGTACTACCTGTTCGCCGTCGCATACGCCGAGATCGACGCGCCAATACAGATCCCCGGACCCGCCACGCTAGCTATGCTGGCGTTGGGCGGCGTGGCTGTGCTGCGAAGAAGGAGACGCCTATAGGTCACGGATGAGGAAACAGAAATTGTGGTTACTTGCATCATTTGTCTTGAGGGAAGGCAGAATCGAATGAGTAAGATAATCGTCATGTTCGCCATGGGAGCGTTGGTCGCTCTCTTCACTGGCCCGGCCGGTGCGATGGCGGGGTCGTTTCACTTTGCCGACGATTTCGAGGATGGGGACATCTCCGACTGGACGACCGTCGCCACCGGGGCCGGCAACAGGGTGGTCGAGGCCAGCATGAACCGAGCGGCGGGGGGCATCTATAGCATGCACATCCGCTCGATCGCGCTGGGCGATCGCGCCTATGCCGTCGGTCCGGCCGGCTCGTTCGACCTGGACTACGACAAGGCCTACACCATCGACTTCGATTTCAACTACGACAAGAGCAACGACGCCAACGGCTTTCACTTCATGGAAGTGATGGCCATGAACTCACCCGGCGGCGTGGACCGTCAGGTCGGCCTGTACCTCGACACGCCGGGCACCGTAGACGGCAGCGACGCCCTGATCTACCGCGACGACACGCCGGCTAACAACACGGTGGCCGGCCTGAAGGAGGACGTCTGGTACCACCTGGCCATCGACGTGGACCCGGCCGGCGATACCTACGACCTGACGATTACCAGCCCCGACCAGGCCAACGATGTCTACGACGCCGTCGGCCAGCAATGGGTCCATGAGCTGCTCACCAGCGACATCCCCTTCATCGGCGCCGGCCAATCCGACGGGTTCTTCCCCTTCCGTTTCGGCGACCGCAACGCCGACGCCGTCACCCACGACCACGGCGAAGCCTACTGGGACAACATCGTCATTGACGGGACCCAAATCCCCGAACCAGCCACGATGAGCCTGCTGGCATTGGGCGCCTGCCTGCCCCTTCTCCGCAGGAAAAGACGGTAGGCCTGCGTGGCCCTTTTCCGCAGGAAAAGGCGGTAGGGCATTGCGATGCTTAGAAGACGGAAGGCCCTGCGGCGGCAGCCTCGGCACGCCGTCTGCCGGGCGGGTCAGATTGTCCGCTCGGCGTGTCGTTTTGCCTTCAACCTTGGCGCCCGCCGGCAGCAATAGGCGATCGGCGGCAATAAACCGACGGGTCTTGCGTTAGGCGATTGAATTCAAACACTTGCATCCCGGAAAGGAGCATTCACATGACGCACCGAAAACTATTGTTGATCCTGCTTGTCGCAGGGCTTGTAAGCGCAGTCTGCATCGGGCAGGCATTCTCTCAAGAGGGTCGTCGCGACCGCCGAGGCGACCGCACCGACGCTCAGACGGCCGAGCAACGCGCCGAGCGAATGGAGCAATGGCGCGCCCGCGCGGCTGAGCGAATGAGAGAAGGACTCGGCGCCACCGAAGAAGAATGGGAGGTCCTCTCCCCCCTGGTCGAGCAGGTGCAGACGCTCTCTCGCCAGTTGCGAGCGGGCGCGATGGCCGCCGGCGGCCGATGGGGAGGCCCTCGCCCTGACAGTGACGACGAGGACGAAGCAGACGCTCCGCCGCTAACGGATATTGAGGCAGCCGCCCAGGCCCTCCGAGAGCTTGCCGACAGCGACACCGCTACGGATGAAGAGCTCGAAGAGGCCATGGAGGCGCTTCGCACCGCCAAGGCAGCCGTCGAGACGGAACTCACCGCTGCCCAGGATGCCCTCCGTGACGAGGTAACCGTGCGACAGGAAGCTCAGCTCGTGTTGATGGGCCTGCTCGATTAGGCCGACGTTCGTTGACAGCCGAGCGAAACCAAACGACAGCCGGTAGCGCGGGCGGCCCTCTGCCCTTTTTCCGCGGGAAAAGACGGTAGGGGCGTGGCGCTGCGCCGGGGCGGGTCGTAGATTCGCCGAGGCGGGAAGTCGTAGACCCGCCGCGGCGGGCGGAAATAGACCCAGCCGACCGAAAGCAACACCCCCACGGGCGGGGCGTCATAGACGCCCCGCCCGTTGTCTATTAGCCCCGCCCACCCGCCGACGCATCAGCGCGCCGCTTGATCTGCTCTCCCCCTGGGGTATACTCATAGCTGGCTCGTAACGGGCTTTCGGGGTGGATTACGTCGGCTTCGAGGCAAGGACGGCGGCGGGCCCAGGGAGAAAGACATGAATCATCCGGCGGCAGCGGGGTGTCTTGCGATGTTGCTAGTGAGCTGTTCCGCCCTTCCTGAATCTCCTTACGAGGTCGCGTGGATCGTCCAAATCGGATCGAGCGAAGACGATGAGAGTCACTCCGTCGCCGTGTGTCCATCCGGCAACGTCTATGTCAGTGGATCGACCAGGGGCGATCTCGGCGGCGCCGACGGCGGGGGCTGGGATGCCTTCTTGAGCAAGTTCGATGCCGACGGCAACGAGCTCTGGACGACCCAGACGGGCAGGAGCGGCTCGGACCACAGCCACTCCGTCGCCGTGGACGCTTCCGGGAACGTCTACATCAGCGGGTACACCGCGGCCTATCTGCCCCCGAACGTCCGTGAGTCTCACGCGTTCCTGGGCAAGTTCGATTCAGCGGGCAACGAGGTGTGGACGAAACAGACCGGCACGAGCGACATTGACGGCAGCCGCGCCGTTGCTGTCGACACTTCTGGCAACATCTACATCAGCGGGTGGATTCGTCGCGATCTCGGCGAGTTGAACGCGGGCGACACCGATGCCTTCCTCACCAAGTTCGACGGCAATGGGAACGAGGTCTGGACAACGAGAATAGGCACGAACTGCGGCGACGCGGGCGTCGGCGTAGCCACCGACAAAGCTGGCAACGTCTATGTCACGGGGTCCACCGAGGGCGATCTCGGCGGGACCAACGCCGGCAAGTCGGATGCCTTTCTGAGCAAGCTTGACCCATCGGGCGACGAAGTCTGGACGAGACAGATCGGAACGAGCACTCACGAGCAGAGCAAGTCCGTCGCCGTGGACGCTTCGGACAATGTCTACATCAGCGGATGGACTTACGGTGATCTCGGCGGGCCCGGCGAGGGCCCGTGCGATGTGTTCCTGGCCAAGTTCGGCTCTGATGGCAATGAGCTGTGGACGACACAGATAGGCACGGTCAGGAACGACCGCAGCGCCTCTGTGGCCGTGGATGCCGCCGGCAACGTCTATATCAGCGGATGGACCGAGGGTGACTTCCGTGGGCCTAACGCCGGCCATGACGGCGGGGGCTGCGATGCCTTCCTGAGCAAGTTCGGCCCTGACGGCAATGAAGTCTGGACGACGCAAGTTGGCACGCACCCGGGGGAGGCCAGCAATGCTGTCGCCGTGGACACTGCCGGCAACGTCTACATCAGCGGCTGGACCTACGGCCATTTCGGCGGCCCCAACGCCGGCCATGCCGATGCTTTCCTCGCGAAGTTCGTGCCGAGCTCTGCCGAGTGACGGCAATACTACGCGGGCGGGGCGTCACAGACGCCTCGCCTGTTCGCTATTGCTCGTGGTCGGCGGAGGCAGGCGGCGAGAAAGGACGGACGGGCCGCTTCAGGCCCCTTGCCGCGGGGGTGATTCGGGGCGTATCATGCAGGTGGAGGGCGGTGGGTCGCGCTCGCATCGAGCGTCGGCACGGCAGATCATCGCGAGCGAAATGAGAGCCAAAGAGCTAGCCAACCTGGGCGTGCCGCGCGGGCTTATGAAGCTCGCCGCGGCCGCCACCGACCAGGCCACCCACGCCGGCATGACGCACAAAGCGCTGCGCCAGGTCGTCGCGTCGGTGGTTGCCGACCCCCCGGCCCACGAGGCCGACGAGGTCTTCGGCGAGCTGGCTGCGGCGCTGACCAGGATGAAAGGCGCGCAGGCGAGCTTCGTCGGCCGGTCCAGCCCGGCCCCGTGGAAGCAGTGGGGCACGGGCCTGGAGTCCTCGGCCGTGCAGCAGATGAAAAACGCCTGCGACCTGCCGATCACCGTCTGCGGGGCGCTCATGCCGGACGCCCACCAGGGCTACGGCCTGCCGATCGGCGGGGTGATGGCGACGGACAACGCCGTCGTGCCGTATGCCGTCGGCGTGGACATCGCCTGCCGCATGAAGATGACCGTGCTGGACATGCCGCCTTCGGCCCTGACGAACAAGCAGCATCGCCTGCGCGAGGCGATCGAGACCGAGACGCGCTTCGGCGTGGGTTGCAGCTTCGAGCGCCGGCGCCGCCACGACGTGATGGACCGCGACTGGTCGCTGTCCAAGGTGGTGGCCGGGCTGAAAGACAAGGCCCACGACCAGCTCGGCACGAGCGGCGCGGGCAACCACTTCGTGGAGTTCGGCACGCTAACGCTGGACCGGGCCGAGCTCGGTCTGGAAGCCGGCGTGTACCTGGCGCTGCTCAGCCACAGCGGCAGCAGAGG
>Ga0114919_10003650_pt1 | contig 12393 bp, 4 predicted proteins | sample BlataG_FD_88682 | JGI IMG/M metagenome (GOLD analysis project Ga0114919, IMG submission 88682) | Deep subsurface microbial communities from Black Sea to uncover new lineages of life (NeLLi) - Black_00105 metaG | ecosystem: Environmental > Aquatic > Marine > Oceanic > Sediment | place: Atlantic... | reverse complement strand
TGTATGGGGACAGAACGATGTCGTTGAACGACAGCCCAGGTACCGTGTTCAAAGCGGGATTTTCTCTTTGTAATTTAACCACCTCTTTGTTGTAGAAATCCTCGACCTTTCCCAATTGGGTTTGGGCGTTGGAAATCGTGTCGGACACTACTCCTACCCATAGCCCAAGGGCGTTGTCGTAGGCCTCTTTTGTTTGACCGACAAACGTTTCGGATTCACGTATCGGGTAAGGGTTCTCCACATTATAAGTATCCTTATAAGTATCCTCAAAACGACGAGCCCCACCTATGAACTCTGTAATGTCTTCGTTTGTGAGAGACACATAGGCTTCCTCTGCGATCTCTAGTTGGTTTTGTAGTTCGTCTTCTCCGTATTCATCGAGCCCGAGAATGGTCAACAAATCGATGATAATGTTTTTTAACGCAAATGCGGAATACGTTAATTTTTCCACCTCATTCGCCGAGGGGAACACGTTGACCGGAATTTGAATAGGTTTCAGAACGCGGTCTGGCTTGGTAGGAAACGGGCCAGCGGTCCCCTCGCCTGGTCCTCCGGTGGTTCGAATGGTGGGAGTAACCTTAACCTCCGGTGGTTCGAATGGTGGGAGCCCCCGCTCGATTTTTCCAAATGCTGCGTTACCCAAGCTGTTGGCAACCGCGCGTTTTTTGTTGAGTCCAAACAGAATCGAATGGACCCGGCATGTAGGCGAGGAGACGCGTAGCTGGGCACGGATGTGGACCAGGGCCACTTGTCTCAGTTTGCCGCGTCCATCTCGAAGCTGAAGACTCAGAATGCGTTCTTCCACCTCGCCTCGTCTACCATTGGTGGTAGGAATGAAGGAGTAGTCCATCGCCGCCGCCACCCTACCCACTCCGCGAACGTTGCCGTAGACGACGATAATTCCTGCTTGTGGGATTGCGTTCATACTGTTGGTCTGCTTCCTTCCTATCGAAGTGGTCTTGGCCGTACTGTGGATCACCCTCCCATCGCTTGGGTTAAAGGTGGCACCCACCACCGCGAGGGAATCGTTGACGCGATGGAACCGCCCTCCAACGTCCATGATTCGTTCTACGAATCCTCCGTCCACAGCAAAAGCGGAAACGGGCTCAGGGTTGTTGGGGTTCTCTCGAAACTCGTCAACGGTGCAAAAGGAAATACCCATGCCTCCGGCGTACGTCACTCGGCCTATACCTCCGGTGGTAAAGCGAAGGCGGCGGTTCATTTCCGCAATGTCTCGAATAAATGGTCCGCCGTATTGAATGGCTGGGACGCCCTTTCTTCCTTTGATGCGCACCACGGTGGTGACAATCCCTCGCATGATGAACCTTCCGGTGTACATAAACATGTCTACGCCTGAGTACGCTCCAAGATTGCTCAATGGAGGAGGTGTGGGTGCAGGTTCATCCTCATCGTTGTCAGGGTCCCAATCAAAGGATATTTCATCGTCGTCTTCTTCGTCTGTCTCAGATGGGCTTGTGGCCGGCGGAGTTCCGGGTGGACTTGTGGCCGGGGGTGTTCCCGGAGCGTCGTCATCCTCGTCTTCGTCCCCATCCTCATCCTCGTCCGGTGGTGCAAATGGTTCTTCTGGTACCACCACCGGGTCCACTTGGTCCGTTTTGGGTTCGGTTTTGGGAAGCGTTTTGGATTCCATTGCGACGTACATTTCTTCGCTAAAAGTGCTGTTGGAAGGAATATACTCTCTCCACCCACTTCTCGCCTCTTCTTGGTAGCGTCGAACAAAGATAGAGTGGTGGGTGACTTCTCCTTCTACGGATGCGTCCGGGGCGAAATCGCCTTCGGTGGAGTTGTCGTTGGAATCGATTCTCGCCTTTATACGTTGTCTGGCATCTTCGACGGCTTGTCTGTCACTTTTTGTCGGCTCTGCGCGTCCAGAGACACGCACCTCCGGCCCGTTTTTGATGCCTTGCAGTTGTCCATAGGACAGGGAGAACAGCTCGATGAGTGCATGAGTGTTCACAAAATGCTCCTTGAGAAGATAGATTCCGTCGGAACGGGACAAGGGATACAATGTACCAACGGCAGAGAATGACGCCTGTTCCATATCATCACCTGGGTGTTCCAAAGCACACAGGGCACTTAGGATGTTGTCAAACGCGCTCAAGGTGGACCTCACAGCGTCGGCATCGCGGCTGTTGGTCCGAACCAAATTGGCCATTTCCGTAAGGTCCAAATTGCATTTCATCACCATTTGGTTCAGTTCAACGCCCCCCGACGACCCGCCTGTATAGAATACCTTGAACGAGGGATCTCCGGGACTATCGGCATCCCAATGCGTGGACACTTTAACGGTGTTCAGCTTTTCGGTAAGATCAATATTGTTTTGATCTATCAGGCTCGCCTGGGTGTATGTGGTGCGGCGCCTGGACTCTTTTATCTGATTGACGTCCCGCACCAACCGAAGGACGGATTCTCTCAACGCCATGCTTCCGTATCGAGAATCTTGATGCACGGTCTTTCCGTCGGTGGATAGAGGGATGCGGTCCCCATCGGGTATTCCTTTTTCAATGTTGACACGTGGGGTCGTCGAATCCTTATCGACGCTCAGACGAGGGTCCATCCGGAACAGTGGGTTGAGTGGCCCATCCCTGCCTTGTCGTACAAACGTTTCGGCAGAGGCGTGTTGTTCGTAAAGCGATTCTTCGTTCCCAAGCATAGAGAATTCGTTGTAGACCACGTGTTCCACCGCAGGGAATCGCAACAAGACGGTCACGTTTTGACTCTTCTCATTCTTCGACAGAAACCTATCGAACTTTCGCATGCGCGACCACAGCGCGCTGAACCCTTCGTCTCGTTTTTCCTTGGTGGTAGCGGATTGGATGGCGCGCAGGGCCTCGGCAATGGGTTTGACGTCCTCGGCTTCAGTTCGTCCGTCATCCATTCCGAACATGCGACGGTGGAATCGAACACGGATCTCGTAGTTCACATTGGGAAGGTTCACATAGGCGCTGTCCAAGTACCCGCTTTTCCCTTGCAGCACCTTGTAGGTACTCGGGGCTGTAAAGATCAACGGGCGCGAAACAATTGTTCGTCCAATGTCCAGCGGCTCTGTGCCACTTTGAATGTATCGAACAGGACGTCCGATGAACGGAACAGCGGTGTTGACAAAGACACGGCGATTTCCTCCTTCGTCTTCCCTCACACCCTCATTGATATCAACACCCATTTTCGCAAACCTTTTCCTGCCCTCCTCGTCTCCGGGCCTATAAACGTCGTACGTGTTGGCCACGCCCGTCTTGTATCCAACAGCCACCATAGAGTCGGAACGCAAAAGGTTTAAAAGTCCGGACGGAAGACGTTCGGCAAAGGGCAAGCTTTCGTCGGCATTAAGCTGGACGTTGGAAAGCCTTGCTTTGACTGGGTCTTTGGTGGCAATCATGGCAAACAGAGCGGACAGGTCAAAGGAAAACTCACTCGCGTCGTCGGAAAGGAACCTGAGAACAATCCATTCGCTGAAGTTGCTCGGGTCCCCTCGCATTTCTTTTCGTCGCTTAAGGTGGTCGCTCGATATGGTGCTAAAGATTTTTTCATGAAATTGCTTGGGAATAACATCAGTTCGCACATTCTGAATGCCCAGATTTTTGCCGATGCTTTCGTTGTCCAACATGGGGTCGTACGCGGTCTTACCGCTATCGGATTTGGGTTGCGACAAGACAACCACCGTACGTCCCGAATTCCGGGAGTCGGTCCACAGACCGACGTTTCCATTGTCTTCCAGATCAAAGAGCCTCTTATCATCGTCTTCGTCAAAAAAGGAAGTAACGGTAAAGTAAGGCGACCAAAAGATGGAGTCTGTGTTGACTTGAAGGACCTTTCCGAAAAAGTGTTTGCGATCTCCGTTGTTCACGTCAAACGTCCCATAGAGAAACGACCCATTGAATGAGTCTCGATCTGCCTCGTTTGACGCTGCCCCAACCACACTGGTCGCCATGCCAGCAAGGCTCGGGTCCCTTTGAACATTGACAACCCTGCGGAGAGAGTCGTCAACATTAAGTGCAAGGGTTTGGTCAGTGTCGTCGGTTTTCTCTTCTTGAATTTTGAGCGGATCCCCACGCGTATACAGCAGAATGTCGGGGTTGGATCGGACATTTTTGAGTCCGGGTCTAATACGGTCAGGCGAGAGGGCCTTCACGGCATTGGAAGCAACCTTGATGGCTTCGACGGGATAGCTGCGTTCCTCCGCGGGTCTTCTTGGGTCAAGCATCTTGGACACCTTGGTGTCCTTGGTATTTGCTGTTAGTGAGTCCTCGACGCTTTCCTAGATATTACCTTATATTTGAGGCATGTGGAAAAGTATGTTGAACCTCGCATTCCTTTTTTTTTGTTTACGGCAGGCGAGGGGGAATGGGAATGAAAAAAGATAAAAATGGCATTTTATTGGCAAAGGGCCAGGTGACAAGGGGTGTGTCGTTTTGGTATTTTGGTATTTTGGTAATTTTGGTGTAGGGTAAATGTTGGATTTAATCCCATGGGGGAAAGCATGCACCAGCATCTTACATGCGCTGGAGTTTGATGTCCAAACGATCGCCGGGGTTTGCGGTCGATGTGGCCTCCCCAATGATCCAGCGTCGGTCCCACTCGATTAGGTCGGTTTGGTGGTGCAAGCATTCTCGCACACCCGACTGAAGCTCGTCGACAAACGCAAGCTTCGCCTTGTTCGCTTCAGTTTCTCCCTCGAATACGTCTTTGGACCCTCGGGCACTTCTTCCTCTTGCGCTGCTGTACATCATGCTGGCAATGGTGGTACCAAAGGCGGAAAGTTTCGCAGAGCCTTCGGTACGATCCTTCAAGGCGCTTCGGAATCTTCTGAAACTTCGCAAGTTATCTTCGTTTTGGCGCACCCATTCCCTCACATCGTCAACGTTGAATTCATCATCGGTGTCCTCATCCAACCCCAAAAACATCTCGTGGGCGAGGGCTCCAAAGGCCATGAGGTCTGCGACGCTTCCGTGCATGCGCTGTAAGATGGCAGAAAAGGTGTTGCGGTTCTTCCAGTCCTCGCGGCTGAGGCCCGACGTAAATTCGGCATCCTCCTCGCGTGTACTCCCAACCAGAACGTTGAGGTTTTGGTTCATGGTGTCGACGATGCTTTCCATTCCATAGTGAGGCTCGATCACCGGCAGAGGTCTGGCAGACTCTCTGTCCAAGTACTTGGAGTTCATGAAAAGGGCCTCGTACTCATCGGGATCATGGATCGCGTCGTAAAAGTTCACGCGAACGGGGTGACCCGCAGGGATGGCGTATTGACCGTTGTTCACCACAGAGGTGGTTCCTCCGATAAACACAGCCAGTTGGGAATACTCCTTGGTGGAACGGTCGTCCAGCGTAGTGTGGCTTTTGGCCACACCCACAACGCGGCAGTTGTTCAGGATCCAGAACTTGCTCTTCATTCCGACAAGATTGGAAAAGACCGCAGTGCCAAGGTGTCCTCGGTACACGTCCACTTCCGCTCCCACGGGAAAGTATCCAGGAACGTCCCTGAAAGCGAGGCAGATTTCGTGCTCATCGATGCGCATGGTGTACATGTCCGCGCCACCCGGGTAATATTTCGTTCCGGATTTGTCGCGATAAGCGTCCCGGGGGACCTGATACGCGTCGATGGTCATATTGCCCATCTGAGGACCAGGGGTCCTGATCTTGGTTCGGGTGGTCACGATTCCGCCAGCTCTCGGGTGAGACATGATTGATTGGTTGGTAGGGTTTTTTTTCGAAACGGTGAGACGGTGAAAAAAGGGAAAGTTGTCGTGACCCTTTTGGCTTGTACTACTACCAAACAATACACAACCTATAGATTTTAACCAGAGTTTCTTTTTTTTTTACTACTACTTCTTCTTCTCCTTCTTCTTCTTGAAATCTTGCATGTCTATGCTACAACCTTTTTTTGGGTCAACAAACAAACGGTGGTTTTGTTTAGAAGCCAACCATGACCATCACGCGAGGGAGCATCTGCACAGCCACATCGTCGCAATGGGAGCGAAGGTACAACTCCTCTCGGATCATCTTGGACCTCGGCTCGTACGCGGTGCCCACAAACATCACATGGGCTCTGCGCGTGGCGCCGTCGTTGTCCACATACTTGAGCTCTTCCGGAGGAGGGTAGTCGCCAGAATTGGCAGGCGTGTCGTGTCTGGGCCAAGGAATGATCTGGAACGGGCGCTCGACGATGCCTTGTTCCGCTGCTTGTTCCGAGGTGTACCCGTAGCGTTCGGCGCTTGCTTCTCCGCTGCGCACACCCAGGCGATAGGGCGAACCTTTGCTGTGCCTTTCGGTGGGAATGTACTTGCCATCGTCCCGGGACACACGTTTGGCGATCAAGTATAGCTTTTGTCCTCGCCTGGCGCCGCGTCCCCAGTAATTGGCCGTGAATCCCATTCCGAGGACCACCGAAGTGGTGTGGCTGTCGTCTCCGGTGTAATAGGGCATCCCATACTTTGTCTTGTTCCCCTTGGCGGTCACCTGGACACCGCCGAACGCCCATTCGTCCATGACGTCCAAGAAACCAGCGTCCGTAAGCTCGGGGTTCGTGTTGATGGGTTCTTGCTCCTGAAGAATAAAGTTCATCTCGGAAAGGCTGATCTCAAACGACAGGTACGCCGTCAGACCGCCAACGCGAGCTCCGGCCACCATGCGGTCACGAGGGACCGAGCGGACACCGGCTCCGACGGATTCGGCCAGAAACATGCCACGATAACCTTTGGTGCCCTTGGCGTAATAATCCTTCTCGACGTCGTACTCGTCCATTGCTGCGTGAATGAAGACGATGAAGTGGTCCATACGAGCGCCTTGGGAAACAAGCTCCGGGTTGACCGCAATCTTGCGCGGGACGGTGACCCAGTAGTTCTCGCTCATCGTCTGGACCATGCGGTTCTCGGGATCGTCCGAAGGTGCTCCGGTCATCTGTCTCTTGAGATTGGCAATGGCGCCGGCCGCGGGACCACCCATGATGCGTTTGTGTCCACGGTTGGCGTACCCGGGGGCCATGGGCCCCACGCGTCCCCAAGTAGGATCGCGCGAAACGTTCATGAAACCGGGTTCCCCGGCGGAACGGAGCGTGTCTGCCCCTCGCATCATGCTCATCATTGCCCTTTGATTGGCCATTTTTTCTCTAGCGGTTTCTCTTTTGCAAGTCAGAGGGCCTTGTGTTATCATTGAGTACAAAAGGATCATCCTTTTCTTCGACCCTTTATTTATTTTTTTTTCCACCACCACCCTTCTTTCATTCACTCGGAAAACCCTCCCTGTGTCCAAAAACTACGATCCACCCCCAAATTGAATCCTCTCCGGACACACCAGTGTCGGATTGATATTTTTCAGCCGAGATCGTTTTCGCTCGGGCGCATACTCGCTTGCGCTTAACTTGGCCACATCCTTGAGTGTTTTGTACAGGTCCATACCACATCGGATCGCTTTGTAATTGGGCTCCCAATGCTTCTCTTCGTGTCGGTAACGCACAGGCTCTCCTGTATCTGGGTCCGTCTCACGATCGTCTTCGGTATACTTGACCACGGTGGTCTCGGTGAAAAAGCTATTTCGTATCTCATGAAAGGTCATGTGGAACGTCTTGAACACCTCGGAGAAAATCACATCGGGGTCCGAAACGTGAAATAAATAGTGTTCCTTGATGATGGCCGCCGGCCAATCGGGAATGGGAATCCCTCGCCTTCGGTAGGGGTCACGAATCTTTTTGTTGAAGACGCTCTCCAACAGCACACACAGCGCATCGTCGTCCATCTTTCCGTACTTTTTGAAGAACACCTCGTCCACTTTGCTCAAATCCGACAACTCCACCTTGGGTCCTTCCGACCAATTGCAGCCGTAGCAAGCCTTTTGAGCTTCAATGGATTCTTTCACACGCTTGTCATAGTTCTGAAGGATGTCTTTCAACATATCCATCTCCTTGTTTTGTCGAGAACGTTCCGTCCTTCGCCTGGCTCTCCGACTTATTCTACTCCCTCCTCCAAGCTCAGAGGTTCCTTCACTATCGTCTCCACCGCCTCCTAAAGCAACACTTCCCTCATCCATGCTACTCGAATGCCGATGAGAGCCGTGCCGAGATCCGCGGCACGCGTGCCGCGGATTCTCGGAACTGGCACTCATCTCTCGTTGTCGTAGTGCATCTTCCAACGCTCTGCGCCCCTGCTCTGCGACGTAATTGCCGCTTCGTTGCGTATGGGCAATAGCGTCAAACGAGATAGGAATGCCTCGAGAAACGATGCCTTCCTCTTGTCGTTTACGTTTGGGAGAAGACCTTCTGCCTCCTCCTCTTCCTCCTCCACCACCGGACAAAGCAAAATCAGCACCGTTAATGGGGCCTGGTACAGGACCAGGCGAAGGGTTCTCTGGTTCCGCGATGGGTAGGAGCGTCGCTTGGTCCTGGGGACTCGGCCAGGCTTCTTCTTCTCCTTCTCCGAAATCACCCGCATCGGCAGAATACTGGTCCAACAGAGCTCGGTTTGCTTGGAAATTACCAAGCATGGCGCCGGTTCCTGGAAAGTACGCTTTAAAAAAAAATAGTAAGGCGCAGATTATATGCACACGCCAAGTAATAAATTTTTCACACTCTCAAGGACCAAGGCGAGGAAAAAAGAAACCAAACCGACCTCATCCGTTTCTAACCAATACGAGGGGGGGTTCGAGTTCGCGTTCTGGAGTTTGTCAAATGAGTTTTTTTGCACCGACACCCTTCCGAAGAACTTATTTGTCCCAGTCCATCGCCAACAGTCTACGGGAACATGTATCCTCTGTATCGGCGGGTTCAGACGAAGAAGGCGAGGGAGGTGAAGAGGGGGAAATGGAGCGGTCGATAGATATTGACGACGACGCGGTTTCCTTCTCTGGAGACCCCATTGAATACCTTTCGGACAGCTTGAATGACGATCGACCCAGTGTAGAACATTTGCCGCCTTCGTTCGACGACGAAGGACCAATGCGAGAAGGAGGCGAGGAGAACAATGATGATGATGGATATGATGATGATGATGATGATGATGACTCAGTCCACCAATCCTTTTCCTTTTCCTTTGAATACGATGATGATGATGATGATGCGTTGGGATCCGGGGATCTTATCGACATGGAGATTCTTGCCAACGAGGCCATGCGAGAAGAAGAACGCTACTCGGTGCTTTCCAAAGAGTCTAACATCCTATTCAACCCACAAATCGAAAAGGAACGCCGAGAAGGCAACCCGGATTGGACGGTATTTTCCGAAAGCACCTGGCACCTACTGGAAAGTTTGGCCTTGCCCAAAGCCACCGCCTTGCTGACACTATACGTTCGGCACTGCGTATACGTGACCAGCGGGTGGCTTCGACGCATCCTCGAGGAACTACAGGCACTCGATACGCGGGTGGTTCGGTCAGCCCCTCGCCTGTCCTCCATCCCGGACAATTTTGCCGAGAAGATTCGGCCCAAGATTCAGTCGATTTTGTACAAGGTGCAGCAACGCAGGTGGTTGTGTTCCGTCAGCAAGAAATACCAAGATGGGATATGCAATGCGACGCATTGTCCCAGCTTCCGGTACGTTAACGACAAACTCATGATGGGAGAAAAAAGCGAAGGGATGGAGTACAGTCTGTATTTCGTACGATCGAAAAACAGACAAGGAGGAGATCCCTATCGAGAGGTGAAAAAGGAAGTCAACATCTCAGCGACTCTTTCGACCAACTCGCAAAAGATGGTTCCCATTCTGTGGGCACTGGAGATGCGTCTTTTGGCTGTCCTTTACATCCACGACGAATGGATCACCGACCGCAGAACCGCCTTTTCCTTTCCTCATCTGAACGACAGCCGAACGCTCTACAGCATACACAACCCAAGCTTGTGCGAGAAACCCATCATGCAATACAACGTCAAAGAGATACGGGACGCGTTGGGACGTCTCCATTGGCGTTGGAACGACATAAGACCCAGCGACGATTTAATCGCTTACTTCAAAGTCATCAAAGACCGATGTGCATTGCTTTCGGTCTGCGCGAAAATTGAAACCATCCGTGTAAACACCGCCATCGACCTCAGCATTACTTCTGGTACTTCCCGAAATTCCCGAAATTCCCGAAATTCAACGGGATCCTTCTCCTCCTCATCCTCATCCTCCGTGGCGAAACCCACCGCGTCTGGACTTGTGAAGAAACTGTGCCCATTGAACATCGACACCGATTGTGCCTTTTCGCATTTCATTGGGTCCAACCAACAACACGCTGTGTTGACACTTTGCGCGGACCTGTTGTTTTCCAATGAAGAGCAAGAAGGTGAGGGGAGTCGTTCCGCAGGAAGAAAGGTAGAGTTGTCTTCCGGAGCGGGGCCCAAGACACAGAAGAAGTCTATTGCGCAGTTTTTGGCCAAGCGAAGGAGAATCAACCAGAAAATTCAACGGGAAATACGAGCACTTGGGTCGGGTTTCTCCTCGCTTCACGACCAATACACCGTTTCCTCGGGCGACGCCACCGCCACCGGTCACGGGAAAAATGGGAAAGGACACATTTACGGAGACGTCGAGTCGCAGCCTCGGATGGTCCGCGTCAATTTGAACCGAGGATCCGATCTTCTAAACTATTCTTCAAGCGAGGAGGAGCAAGAAGACGAGGAATATGCAGGAGACACGGGAGAAAAAAGCAAGGATGGGCGATCTGTCGACCGAATGTTGTCCAAGCATTACAAAGGGAAGAAGAAGAGGCGAGGAGGGGGTTCGGGAAAAGGTGGCGACGATAACTTCTTTGCATCCAAGTCCCGCATGGACGCGTCCATGTACAAAGACTTTGGGAAGAAGTATACCGACAAGGACATTTGTGACGAGATACTTACACGAAGCATACTTTCCTCCGTCCCCAAGCTGTGTTTGGACAACGTGTCGGAAAAGCAATATGAAGACGTTGAAGACTTCCTGGAGAACGCATTCATGCGGAGCTTGAATACTTCTTCCCATCTTCACAAGCCAAATATTACCCGTCCTTCTACTTCTCGCATGGCCAGAGGATCGGCGCACAAGAGGTCCAGGGGTGGTCTGCCCAAAGAGTTTTCAGCTACTTGTGTGACTCGGACCAACGAAAGTTTCCTGGTAGAAACGCATGCGATGATGTGTGAGATGGACGAAGAGATCCGAGCATGGGAAACCCTGGTGTTTTTGGATTCCCAACGTCTGCAGCTGGATAAGAAGGACGCAAGGGCATCCTCACCCTCACCTCCTCCATGGATGGCGAGGCCTGAAGGGTGGGCCCCTCTGGTGCTTCCAGCATACATTGCGGACGATATTTCCGAACAAATGGCCTATGAAAAGGGAAAGATTGAAAGCGCCCTTTCGTGGGCTCACGAATATTGCAATGGAAAGAGGAACCAGTTTATGAGTCGAAACATTCGAGAACTCTTTTTCAGCCAATACATGCTCCCAGGGGAAACGGAGATTCTGACCAATGTAAACCAACTGAAGAACTCCAGCATCGTGCCCTCCATTGTAGTTTCTCGCTTGAGGAACGACGTAGAGCGGTTGGACAAGCTGGTGTACGATATTACGCTTTACCAAACGATCGAGGAGTTTGCCAAGGAGAATGGGTGTGCCATCAAAGATGGGAAAGAACCCTTTGTCAAGCTGGGAAAACACATGTTCGAGGCATCCACCAACCCAGGAACCTCGCTGTTCGTCAGACACGCGCACCCCGATCATGCTTCCATGCCTTCGGCCATTCAACGGTTCTACAACATCATGGAGTTTGCCCGTGAATGTACGATACGAGACATGTTGTTGATCCACACACAGCAACAAACCGAAGTAGTAAAACCCCAACACCGATCCAACGACGAAGAAGATGAAGAGGGGGAAGAGGAAGAAGAGGATTCTCCAGGCAGCGAGGAAGGCGACGGGGATTACTCAGGGATCGAGTCGGCATGTCCACCGAAGACCAAGGAGTCCTTATTGGTTCAACCGACCTACGAATACTTGGAGGAGCTTTCGACACATTTCCCAAACGTTTCGTTCATCAACCCCAATGTATCAATCACATGGAAAAGCCCACGCGGGATCACCAAGATTGTTCGCGTCATTCTGCTGCAATGCATCGAGTTTTTCATGAAGGAGATTCACCATTCCCTGGAGGCCAAACGGTTCTTTTTCAACAAACAGATGACCATTCGATTGATGAACGACCGCACGTTTATACATGCGGTAGACAAACGCGAAACCATGCACGAAGCCTCTCGCATACCTACCCATCCCGAAGATCCCAAAGATACCGAGTCCTCTGGACCAAGCGAGGATGAGCAGGAGGAGGAATATTACCAACAGGAGGCCTCGGTTCCTGACCGAAGTGATTTGATGCAGTTGCTTTTCCCATCCACAGAGGACCCTGAAATCCCTGAAATCCCTGAAATCCCTGAAATCCC
>Ga0114919_10003649_pt1 | contig 12393 bp, 9 predicted proteins | sample BlataG_FD_88682 | JGI IMG/M metagenome (GOLD analysis project Ga0114919, IMG submission 88682) | Deep subsurface microbial communities from Black Sea to uncover new lineages of life (NeLLi) - Black_00105 metaG | ecosystem: Environmental > Aquatic > Marine > Oceanic > Sediment | place: Atlantic... | reverse complement strand
CTGGGGCAAGCGAACCGAAAAGCTGCTCCGCGACGCCGGCGACGCCCGGCCGATCGCGTGGGTGCTGGAGCTCAAGATCGACGGCGTCGCCGTGGCCCTGACGTACGCAGCCGGCCAGCTGAGCCTGGCCGCCACCCGGGGCAACGGTACGGTCGGGGACGACATCACTCACAACGCCCGAACCATCCCGGCGATTCCGCTCGCGCTCGACTTGGCCGATCCTCCGCCGTTGATCGAGGTCCGGGGTGAGATCTTCATGACAAACTCCGCCCTCGTCACGCTCAACGAGGCCCAGGCGGCCCGCGGCCTGCCGCCGTTTGCCAACACCCGCAACGTCACCGCCGGCAGCATCCGCCTGCTCGATCCCCGGGAATGCGGCAGCCGGCCGCTGCGGTTTTTCTGCCATGGGGTGGGCGACACCGGCGATCTGCCGGTCTCGTCACAGACCGATTTCTATGCCTGGGCGACGGCAGCCGGCCTACCGGTGGCACCCCGCACGCAGCGGTTTGAGTCGCTCGATGGGCTGATCGACGCCGGCACCGAGCTGATCGAGCAGCTGCATGAACTCGATTTCGAGGTTGATGGGTTCGTGGTCAAGGTCGATCGGTTCGATCAGCAGCGGCAGCTGGGCACCACCGCCAAAAGCCCACGGTGGGCGATCGCCTGGAAGTTTGAAAAGTTCGAGGCGACGACGCAGCTGGCCGGCATTCGGGTTCAGGTCGGCCGCGGGGGCACCGTCACGCCGGTGGCCGACCTTGAGCCGGTCGAACTGGCCGGCACCATCGTTCGCCGGGCCAGCCTGCATAATGCCGACGAGGTAGCTCGCAAGGATATTCGCGTCGGCGATGTGCTGGTCGTGGAAAAGGCGGGGAAAGTCATTCCCCACGTCGTTCGGGTCGAAAAGCATCTCCGCACGAAGCGGCTGGCCGCCTGGCACCCGCCGACCGCGTGCCCCGAGTGTGCCACGCCACTCGTGCGGGATGAGGACGGCGTTTACATCCGCTGCCCGAACGTCCACTGTCCCGCCCGGCAGCGGGAGCGGCTGAAGTTTTTTGCCTCGCGCAACGCAATGGATATCGAGGGGCTGGGGGACAAGCTCGTCGAGCAGTTCGTGGCGACTGGCCTGGTGAATGACTATGCCGATCTCTATCGGCTCACCGCCGACCAGCTCATCACGCTTGAGCGGATGGGGGAAAAGTCTGCCGAAAATCTGGTAACGCAGATTGCCGCCAGCCGAGACCGGGGCCTTGTCCGGCTGCTCAATGCCCTCGGCATCCGGCACGTTGGCCCGCGGGTGGCGATGCTGCTGGCCCGGCGATTTCCGTCGATCGACGCCCTGCGGCAGGCGCCGGCCGCGGAGCTTGCGGCTGTCCATGAAATTGGCGACGTGATCGCAGCGAGCGTTCATGACTGGCTTGCCAGTGACTATGGCCGCGGGGTGATCGATCGCCTAGCCGCCGTCGGGGTCACGCTGGAAGTGCCGGCTGAGGAGCGGGCCAGCGACGGTCCCCTCACCGGTAAGACCCTGGTGGTGACCGGCACGCTTGCCGGCTACACCCGGCAGGAAGCGGAGGCGGCTATTCAGCAGGCTGGTGGCCGGGCCGCGTCGAGTGTCTCGAAGAAAACCGACTACCTCGTCGCCGGCGCAGAAGCGGGCAGCAAGCTGGCCAAGGCCGAAAAGCTCGGCGTGACCGTTCTCGACGAGGCGGGCTTCGAGCAACTACTCAGTGGTCGCTGAGAACCAGCCTGCCAGGGGCAGCGTGAAGCAGGCCAGCGTGAGCCCCCAGAGTGGTTCGGCAATCAGCAGGCCGATCAGAGGCCAGGCCACGACCGCCGCCCGGGCGACCAGTCGCTGGGTCGGAGCAAACCAGATCGCGATGGCGAAGCAGAGCTCCCAGGCGATGATTCCCTGGCTGAGCAGGTTGCAGAGATATTCCGACGCAAGCAGCGGGCCGGTGAGATCCACCAGCCGGCCGGCCTCGCGGGTGGTCACCCACCAGAGGCCGGTGCCGTTCCACCAGACATCGCCTTTGAGCTGGGCGAAGACAGCTGCCGCGGCAATCACCGCCGCATGAATCTGCAGCAGGCCGATGGTCAGCCGGGTTCGCACCCGGGGGCGGGCCACATCCCAGCCCAGCCGGTCATGCAGCCAGGCGTCACACGAGGAATGCTCAGCCGACGTCCCCGGCACCAGGCACCAGAGCAGTACCGCCAGGCAGTCATCGGCCGGCCCGGCCAGCATCGGCCCGCGGTGCAGCAGGGCCGACCAGCCGATTGCCACCAGGAGCGTCACCACCGGCGTCAGCAGCCCGATCGCCAGCAGTCCAAACAGCACCGCCAGCAGCACGAAGGCTGCCCAGAGCGAGGCAACGCTCCCGCAGGCATCAAACACCGAGAACGCCAACGGGCTCCGCCAGGCCGCAACTGTTTCGGCCGGCAGCAGGCCCGCAGGTCCGAACCAGTCGGTCAGGTCTGCGGCATACGTTGCACAAGCCAGCAGCCCGATGATGCCGGCGGCGAAACGGACCGCGGCCAGCGGCCGGCTGTCAGCCGGCGTGAACCAAAAGGCCTCCCAGGTCTGGGCAAGCGAAGCCGCAATCCCTGCGGCTGGTGTCTCAGCCGGCTGGTTCATGGCGTCCCTCCCACCGGCGCTACCGGAGCCACCTCGCGGCGGGCCTCGGTCTTGATCAACTGCAGTTCGCCGCCGGAGAGCCGTCGCAGCCGCGCGTCGTAGGCCACCACGGGGTCGGCGAGGGCCAGCGGCAGCTGCCGCTCCGGCCGGGGCTGAATCAGAATCCGAACGTCGATATCATCACTGCCGCAGGTGGCGAAGAGTGCCGTCCCGAAACCAGCCGGCAGCAGGCCCTCGCGGCCCGGCTCCTGTTCGCTGGAGACGACCGACCGCAGCAGCCGCTGCCAGCGGGCCGCCCGGGGGCCGCTGGTGTTCATGCCGGGACCTGCCTGCCAGGTCTCGTCACCATGGGGCCGAACCTCCAACCGATGATCGGCGTCAGCCTGCTGCCCGTAGGTAACCGGATGGTCAAAGCCGAGGTCGAGCCAGGCCGGCACGAGCCAGGGGGAAAACAGCCTGCCTTTGATCACCCCGACAAGCAGCGAGGCTCCGCTGCCCGAGTTGCCCACCACGGTCAGCCCGAGGCCGACCAGATAGACCGTCAGCAGGACGGTTGCCACAGCCCGGGGCATTTCTCCCCAGCCGGCTCGATTGGGTGTGGTCGCTGTTGCTGGTTGTGCGTGCATGAAATTTCCACTGAGCGGCAGCTGCCGCTCAAGCTGGCAGCCGACACCCGAGTGTGCTTCGAGATCCGGAGCTTCACCAGACCTGACAGTAATTTCGGCACGGATTTTCCGCAGCGAGGCCGGCTGCGTTGACACCCGTCAGGAGGCGGTTTAGTTTCACAAGTTCAGGAAACCGTACGGTGAGTCCCCGATGCACGACTGCGGGGGATTAGCTCAGTTGGGAGAGCGTCTGGCTGGCAGCCAGAAGGTCAGGGGTTCGAGTCCCCTATCCTCCACTCAGGCTCATCGGCAGGTGTTTCCGGGTCTAATGACACTTGCTCGGTTCTTTTCTAACGGCGATGTTCCGCCGAATGCACATGCCACTGCCGCCAGGCACTGTTGAGGTCGCCTGGCAGGACGGCCTTTTCCTGCCCCGAGAAGATTTGGCTGTTTCACCGGGCGACGCTGGCTTTGTCCTGGGGGCAACTGTCACGGAGCAGTTGCGGACTTTCCGGGGAGAACTCTTTCTGCCTGAAGCCCATGCCGAACGGCTGGAGCGATCATTGGCTGCGATCGGGCTGGCAGCCAGCCGTCCGTTGCCCGAAGTTTTTGCTGCTGCCGCCGAACTTGCCCGCCACAACCAGGCCTTGCTTATAGCGGGCCGCGATACCGCCACCGCCGACCTCGGCCTGGTGATCTTCGTCACGCCGGGTGATGTGGCGGCGCAGCATGCTGGCCGGGCTGGGCGCCCCACAACGGTCGTGCACAGTTTTCCACTCGCCTATTCACTCTGGGCGCAGGCGTACGATGCGGGCGTTGGCCTGCGCAGCGTGTCGATCCAGCAGGTTCCCGCCGGCTGTTGGCCGATCAATGCCAAGATTCGCAGCCGCATGCACTACTTTCTGGCCGACCGAGAGGCGGCGGCGGCCGAACCAGGTGCCCGCCCCCTCTTGGCTCATGCCGATGGCCGGATCAGTGAAACCTCCACGGCAAACGTTGCTGTTGTGCGCGGGAGGACGATCACGGCCCCGCCATCGACCGACGCCCTGCCCGGGGTCAGCCTTGGGCACCTCCAGCAGTTGGCCAATGCCGCAGGGTTCTCCTGGCAGGCTCGCTCGCTCTACCGCGACGACCTAGTAGCTGCCGACGAAGTCCTGCTGACGAGCACCCCTTGGTGCCTGCAGTCGGCAGTCCGACTTGATGGCGTGCCGATTGGCTCGGGAAAGCCGGGGTCGATTTACCGCCAGCTGCTTGCGGCCTGGAGCGAAGGTGTCGGGCTCGACATCGTCGCTCAGGCCAGGGAAGCTTCGTGACCCCCAAAGTGGCAGTTCCCAGTGAACTGCCAGGATTCGGTAGGCTGCGGCTTTCTTCCGAGAGCCACACCGATGCCATCATCTGCCGAGCAGCTAGCCGCCGCTCCCATCGAGCGACCAGCCGACGCCGTCGATTCCCCTGCCGAACCTGTCCGGGCTCGTGGGCCACTGCGACGGCTTTACGACTGGGTGCTGTCCTGGGCCGACTCTCCCCACGGCACGACGGCGCTGGCGGTGATCTCCTTTGCTGAAAGCTCGTTTTTCCCGATCCCACCCGATGTGTTGCAGATCGCCCTCTCGGTCGGTCAGCCACGAAGGAGCTTTCGGTTTGCGGCGGTCTCTGCGGTGGCCAGCGTGCTGGGCGCAATCGTCGGCTGGCTGATCGGCTGGGGCGTCTGGCAGTCGGTGAGTGGTTTCTTCTATGAGGTGGTGCCGGGATTCACTCCGGCAAAGTTTCAATACGTTGAGTCGCTCTACCAGCAGAATGCCGGCCTCTATCTCGTGCTCTCGGCATTCACGCCGATTCCCTTCAAAATCTTCACGATTGCCGCCGGGGTCTGTTCGGTGCCGCTGCTGACACTGGTACTCGCCTCAGCCGTGGGCCGCAGCGGCAGGTTCTTCCTGGTCGCCACCATCATGCGGCTGTTCGGCAAGCCTGCCCGTGACCTGCTCGACAAATACCTGGAACTGGCGACCCTGCTGCTGGGGGCGTTGATTGTTGCCGGTTTCTTCGCCATCCGTTTGCTGGGTGGCAGCCACTAACAGTCAGCCGTTGTGGGTAAACTTGCAGCTGCTGCATCAAACACGTGGTGAAAGAGCTGTCGCACCCGGGCTGTGGTCTCACTCACCTCGGCGGCTAGGTCAGTGCCGCTGTCCCGGCCGAGCAGGGCGGCCAGCCGGTCGCGGGCCTCGGCTGATTCTGGGAAGTCGTGCCCCAGCCGCACGTCGAGCAGCCGCAGGCTGCACTCGATCGACCGCAGAAGGTCATAGGCTCTCCGGAGCGAGGCTGCGGTGGCAGCTTCAATGAGGCCGGCTGCAGCCAACGCCTCAAGGCCGGCCAAGGTGTTTGGGGTTCGCACTGCCGGCAAACGGCCGCCATGCAGCAGCTGCACCAGCTGCACGGCAAACTCGATGTCGACTACGCCCCCAGGCCCGCGTTTGAGGTTGCTGACAGCCGCCCCCTCCTCCAGCCGCAGCCGCATGGCCCGGATCTCCTCGACGGCAGCCCGGGTCCAGCAGTGGCCATAGCTGGCGGCGTTGATGGTTTCAGTCACGCGGCCGACCGCCGCAGCCGAGCCAATCACGACGCGGGCCTTGACCAGTGCCTGTCGCTCCCAGACTGCCGCGGGGCCATCGACGGCAAAGTAACGGGCAAAGGCATCGAGCGAGATGGCCAGCGGACTGTTTCGGCCGCTGGGCCGCAGCCGTGAATCAACTTCATAGAGTCGCCCCTGCGGCGTGAAGGTGTTGAACAGCTGCAGGCAGCGATTGGCCAGCTCGGCAAAGAAATGACTGTTCGTGGTCCCCGGCTTGCCGGCTGCTGGTGGCCTGGTTGTTCCATCGTGGTCATAGAGGAACACGACGTCGACATCACTGGCATAGTTCATCTCTTGGCCGCCGAACTTGCCCATTGCCAGCACGACCATGTCGGCGTCGGCCTCCGGCTCTGCAGCCACCTGAGGAGCCCCGAGTCTGTCCACCAGTTCGGCCCGCTTCCGGACGACCACCACCCGCAGCACCGCTTCGGCAACGTCAGTGAGCGCCGCGGCGGTGGCGTGAGGGGTCGGCTCACCCAGCAGGCCCCGGATGCCGATCCGCAGCTGCTGGGCAACCTTGAAGGCAATCAGGCTCGGCAGAATCTCAACGGCTGGACCGCAGAGCATCCAGAGTTGGCGTTGCAGGTCTTCCCGCGTCGGCTGTTCATCACCCAGCAGGCTATCCTGCAGTTCATCGATCATGCCGGGGTTGCGAACAAGCAGATCAGCCAAAAAAGGCGTTGCGGAACAGAACCTAACGGTCAGGTCGAGGGTGGCCGGCGACTCGCTAAGCATTTCCCAGAGCATGGCCTTGCCGCCAAGGGAGTCGCTGACGGCAGCCAGGGTATGCAGCGTTGCATCCGGATCAGGCGTGGTGGCAATCCGGTCGAGCAGACGGGCGGCGATAGCGGCAAGAAAGTGCCGGCACCGGCGGTTCGAGAGGAAGCGAACCGGCTCTTCTCCAAGGGCCATCAGCAGTCGCGAGGCCTGTGGGATGTCACGAAATCGACGCGGTGCCAGCACCGCAGCAACCGTTTCCGCCGCCGGATCGGGATCGAGGATCAGGTCGACCTCGGGCTCCGGCGTCTCCGCACCCGGAAAGGCATCATGCAGCATGTGGTCAAGAATCCGCCGATTCAGCCGCGTCGCCTCAGCCAGGTCGGCCCGCAGACGGGCGGCTGCTGCCGGGCTGTTCCCATAGCCGGTTCGGACCGCTAGACGGGCGAACTCCGCATCGTCATCGGGCAGCCGATGGGTCTGGCGGTCATAGAGAATCTGCAGCCGGTGTTCGACCGTGCGGAGCAGCCGATAGGTCCGCTCGAGGATCTCGCGTTCCTGATCAGTCAGGCCACCGTTGGCCGCCAGCCTACGGATGGCTTCAATCGTGTTCCCGCCGCGGATGCCGGGCGTATCGCCGCCATTGAGGAGCTGCAGAAACTGAATCGTGAACTCAATATCCCGGATGCCGCCCCGGCCGGTTTTGAGGTCGGCCTCGTCGGCCCCTTCGCGAATGGCACGCTGCTCGATCCGGCGTTTCAACGCCCGGATGCCGCTGATGTCGGTGCGGTTCAGCCAGCGGCTGTAGACCCAGGGCTCGAGGCTGGCCAGCAGCTGTGCCCCCAAGGCCTGATCCCCCGCAATGCAACGGGCCTTCACCCAGGCCTGGCGTTCCCAGGTGCGGCCCTGCCGGTCGTAGTATTGGGTGACGGCCGCCAGCGGCAGCACCAGCGGTCCCTGGCCTCCGTAAGGCCGGAGCCGCAGATCGACACGGTAGGCAGCCCCCAGTTCGGTCTGGTCCCCGATGAGCTTTGTCGCCTCCTGGACGACCCGCTGGAAGAACTCGCCATTGGTGCAGGGTTTTGGGCCGGCCACGCGGCCTTCGGCAGAGAAGCAGAAGATCAGGTCGATGTCGCTGGAATAGTTCAGTTCATTCCCGCCCAGTTTGCCGAGTGCCAGCACCGTGACGGTTGCCGGAGTCCCGTCGGCCTCCAGTGGCTCTCCCCGCAGTTGCAGTTGCCGCAGCCAGGCAACCCGGACCGCTTCGGCCACCACGCAGTCGGCCACTGCTGAAATCTGCCCGGCCACCGTCTCCAGCCGCTGGCCCATGACGATGTCGCCGTAGGCGATCCGCAGGAGTTCCCGCCGCTTGAAGCGTCGCAGTGCCCGCATCACCAGCCGGGGATCGGTCTGGTTGCCAATGTCGGCCCGCAACACGTCCCGCAGTGATTCACGTTTTTCCGGACGTCCGCCACCGCGGCGAATCTGCTCCCAGGTATCGGGCTCGGCGAGGACGATCTCGGCCAGGTAGGGGCTGGTCGCCACGATCGCCAGCAGCGTTTTGAGCGCCGCAGGATCGCGCTGAAACAGGGCGACCGCCGAGAGCGGGCTGTGCAGGGTTCCAAGAAAGCGGTCGAGGGTGACGAGAACCCGGTCGGCATCGACGACATCTGGCAGCAAACGGCCCAGCAGTTCGATTAGCTCACCCAGCAGGTCGGAGCTGAGCCGGCCATCCGCCCAGCCGCGAAAGATCCGCCGGACCGTCTCGTGATCGGCCAGGCCTGCGGCGTGCCCCCAACGCTCAAGGGTGTCATCACTAGCCAAGAATGCCCGCAGACTTTCGGGCGACTCTGCAATGGCCAGGCCCGTGGACGAGTTGCCCGCTAACTGCTCTGAAGCAGCCGGCTTGGCCGCCATCTCAGGTTCCCCGCTGCGGGGCGACAGGCATCGCAATCTGGTGCAGGGCTGGGTGTGGTTGCTCCACCTGTTCCAGCGGCACCGCGTCGGCCAGGCCGTCGGCCACCTCGCCAGCGAGGCTCCAGGCACCAGCTGCGGTGATGTCGACATCGACCAGCCGGCCGACGAGCCGCAGCGGCGCGTCGAAGACAACGATGCGGTCGCACATCGTCCGGCCGGTCAGCTGGGCCACACCATCGGGGCCGGGATCGACTGCCCGCTTTTCATCCCGCGTCGAAAGCCCCTCGATGAGCACCTGCTGACGCGAGCCGATGAACCGGCGATTGCCGTCCAGGCTGACCTCAGCCTGGGCCTCGAGCAGCAGCCGGTTGCGTTCCTTCTTGACGGCTTCAGGCACGTCGTCCGGCTGCCGGTCAAACGCCTTCGTGCCGGGCCGCGGGCTGTACTTGAAGATGAAGCTGTTTTTGAACCTGAGCGACTTTACAAGGTCGAGCGTGAGGCCGAATTCGGCATCGGTCTCGCCACAGAAGCCAACGATGAAGTCGCTGGTGACGGCCGCATGCGGAATCGCCTCCCGCAGCCGGGCGTGCATCTCCAGGTACTCACCAATGGTGTAGCCCCGTTTCATTCGCTTGAGCACGTCGTCAGAACCGTGCTGGGCCGGCACATGCAGATAGTGGCAGACCTTGGGCAGGTCGCGGACCGCAGTGATCAGGTCATCAGTCATGTCCCGTGGATAGTTGGTGACAAACTTGATCCGATCGAGGCCGTCGATCGCATCAAGGCTGACCAGCAGGTCGGCCAGGCGGGTGGTCTGGCCACCGTCGGTCCAGCGATAGCTGTTGACCGTCTGGCCGATCAGCGTGATCTCGCGACAGCCTTCGGCCACCAGCTTGCGGGCCTCGGCCAGAATCGCGGCCGGTGGCCGGGCCTGTTCTGGGCCCCGCACCCGCGGCACCACGCAGAAGGCGCAGAACTTGTCGCAGCCGGTCTGGGTCCGGATGAAGGCCTGAAAGGGCGTCGGCCGCATCGCCGGGTCGCGGTCGGGGTCATAGCTTTCAAAGCTCTCGGCAACGGTGTCGCGGCTGCCGGCCTTACGGTCGAGGCTGACCTCAAGCTGTGGCCCGCCCCCCTGCTGCACCAGTTCCACCAACTGCGGCACTCGGTGCAGCTGGCCGGGGCCGACAACCAAATCGACCCAGGGCGCCCGGGCCCGGATCAGCTCCTGGTCTTTCTGGGCCATGCAGCCGAGCACGCCGACAATCAGTTCGGGCTGCTGTTGCTTCTGCTGCCGCACCCGGCCAAGCGCCGAATAAATCTTGTCCTCGGCATGCTGCCGGACGCTGCAGGTGTTGTAAAAGACGGCATCGGCCTCGGCGGCCGAGCTGGCCATCTCCCAGCCCTGCCGCCGCAGGGCCGCCACCACGAGCTCGCTGTCGAGCACGTTCATCTGGCAGCCGACGGTTTCGATAAAGAGGCGTTTGGTGGCAGTCATGCCTACGATCTTATCGCGATTTGTCCGTTGTGTCGTTGCCGCCTGCCAGCCGACTGCCCAGCCGGATCGGGCTACCCCGCAAGAAGTCGGCCGCGGTCATTAGCCGCCGGCCCTCAGGCACCACCTGCCGCACTACCAGCCGGCTGCCGCCGCCGCAGGCAACAATAAAGCCATCGGCAGCGGTGGCGACCACCGTCCCTGGCGGCTCGGGCTCGGCAGCCGGCGGGGCGACCGCGGTGTCGGCCAGCACCAGCCGCCGGTGGCTGCCATCGGCGTGGGGCAGTAGGGCGGTCAGCCGCGGCCAGGGTTCGAGGGCCCGCCGCCTGCGGTCGAGTTCCTCGGCTGTCCGCGACCAGTCTGCCAGCCCGTCCTGCTTGGCCAGCCGCGGGGCCCGGGTGGCCACGGTTTCGTCTTGCGGTACACCGCAGCTGACCGGCTGGCCGGCTGGAGTCTGACAGCGGGCGGTTTCGAGGATGTCGATCGCCTCAAGCACCGCGTCGACCCCGAGTTCAGCCAGGCGTGGCTCGAGTTCAGCCGCTGTTTCCCGCGGGGCGATTGCCGTCTGCCGGCTGGTGATGACGTTGCCGGCATCGAGGGCCGGCGTCATATGGATGGTGCTGACGCCGGTGACCGCATCGCCGCTGAGAATGGCCCACTGCACCGGCGCGGCACCGCGGTGCCGCGGCAGCAGTGAGCCATGCAGGTTGATGCCGCCCAGGCTGGCGATGCCAAGCGTGGCAGCTGAAAGAATCTGGCCATAGTCACAGACGACAAGCAGGTCGGGCTCGAGGGCGGCCAGTTGTTGCCGCACCTCGTCAGCATTGACATCGGGAGGCGCGAGCACCGTCAGCCCGGCCGCTTCGGCCGCCTGCCGCATCGGGTTGGGTGGCGGCCGGCGGCCCCGGGCTGCCCGATCGGGTCGGGTCACCACCGCGACCACACGATGCCGTGAAGCCAGCAGGGCCGCGAAGGTTGGCAGGATGAACGGGCCGGTGCCCATCACGACGACCGCCAGACCGGTCGCGGCGTTTGGGTCGGCCATCATCGGCAGCGTTCGGCTTCAAGCCGATCGAGGCGTTCCTGCATGGCATCGCTCGCCGGCAGTTCACCGCGGGCCTGCTTGCCATGAAACATGTCCTCGAGCAGTTCCAGGTCGCGTTTCACCTCCAGGGCAGCCGCCTCCGGCAGCCGATCGGTGAACAGCCGCCCTTCGAGGTGGTCAAACTCGTGTTGCACCACCCGGGCCAGGAACCCCTCCAGGTCGAGCCGAATCGGCTGGCCGTCGAGCGAGAAGGCGTCGACCACTACCCGCTCCGGCCGCCGCACATCAGCCCGCAGTCCGGGCAGGCTGAGGCAGCCCTCCTCCTGAATGGCGGTGCCCCGGGGCCGGCTCAGCGTTGGGTTGAGAAAGACCAGTTCCTCGCCGGCGTTCGGGTTGCCGGTAACGTTCACCACGAACATGCGATAGGGAAGCGCCACCTGGTTGGCCGCTAGGCCGACGCCCTGGGCGTCATACATGATGTCGAACATCTGGTCGATTGCGTCCCGCACTCCCTCGTCAATTCGCAGCAGGGGCTGGGCTTTGCGAAAGAGGGCTGGATGCGGGTATTCGACCAGTTCGAGGGTGCCAATGTCGGCAGTGGAGGAGGGCGGCTCGGAGCCGGACGGAGAAGCTGACACGGTGAAACCTGCAGGCGGAGAACAATCGGGACGGCGGGTGGAAACATTTTCTATGATACCGGCCCCGTCCATCACCGACAGCAAAGACCCGCGCCAATGACTGCTTCCAGTCCGCCACCCGCCCACGCATGGTGGCAGCCTGCCGTGATCGCGGCCACTTGCTGCTGGGTCGGTCGTTTGCGGCCTGCCCCGGGTACCTGGGGGTCGGCTGTCGGGCTTGTCGCTGCCGTGGCGGTGTCGGCCCTTGGGATTGGTCGGCCGCTGGAGGTGGTCTGCTGGCTGCTGGTCAACCTGGTTGGGGTTCCACTTTGCACCCTGGCGGCTCGTCAGTTGGGCGGGCTGAAGGATCCGTCTGCTGTTGTGCTGGATGAGGCGGCCGCCATGCCGTTGGTGCTGTTGGTGGTGGCCCCGGAGGCCCGCACGTGGCTGACGCTGCTGGCGGCCTTCGGCCTGTTCCGGCTGTTCGACATCACGAAACTCCCCCCCTGTCGCCAGCTTGAACGGCTGCCCGAAGGCCTCGGCATCATGGCCGACGACTGGGCCGCCGCCGCCTACGCCGCCGTCATGCTTGCAATGCTTTCGCCGCTGCTGCCCTAAGGCACCTGGCACCATTAAAGGCACGACGAACACGAAGTCCGAAAAAAGGGAAGGGGCTATCCTGCCAGTGGTGTTCGGCTCAAAAGATAATTGGGGGACGGACATGCCGTCCGACAACGTT
>Ga0114919_10003647_pt1 | contig 12397 bp, 8 predicted proteins | sample BlataG_FD_88682 | JGI IMG/M metagenome (GOLD analysis project Ga0114919, IMG submission 88682) | Deep subsurface microbial communities from Black Sea to uncover new lineages of life (NeLLi) - Black_00105 metaG | ecosystem: Environmental > Aquatic > Marine > Oceanic > Sediment | place: Atlantic... | reverse complement strand
TACTATATGGGATATGCAATACGATCATCTAACCCCTTCGCAGAGAAAAGCTGTCTTTCATGTGGAAGGGCCGTTACTTGTCCTGGCCGGCCCCGGCAGCGGTAAAACACGCGTTATCACACATCGAGTCGCAGCACTCATCGATTCAGGCGTCCCGCCACACAACATTTGTGCCATAACCTTCACCAACAAAGCTGCTGACGAGATGCGACAGAGGGTGATTGCCTTAGGCACTGCCGCCGGCGCACATATCAGCACCTTTCATTCCTTGTGTGTCAGAATCCTGCGCCAATATCCAGACAAAGCGGGCATCAGACCGAGCTTTAGTGTTTACAATGAGGCCGACCAGAGCAGATGTATCAAACAGGCCGTAAAAGATTGCGAGCTTGATACCACAAACTTTCCGCCCGCTCGAATGCTTGAAGCAATTTCGGCCTTGAAAAATAACGTTGTAGATGTTGATACTTTCAAGGCAGAGGCGCACGATTTCTTTTCCAAGACTTTGGCCAAGATATACGCTTGCTACCAGCGCATCTTGAGTGAACGAAACGCACTGGATTTCGATGACTTGCTGCTCAAAACTGCGTTCTTGCTCCAGGACTGTCCTGACGTTTGCAGCGAACTTGGAAACCGCTTCAAATTTCTGCTCATCGATGAGTATCAGGACACCAATCGCGCCCAGTATGTAATAGCTAAAGCGCTCGTTTCGACACACAACAACATCTGTGCAACCGGCGACCCGGACCAGTCCATTTATCGCTGGCGGGGCGCCGACATCCGCAATATATTGGCTTTCGAGAATGATTGGCCAGACGCCACCGTTATTAAACTGGAAGAGAATTTTCGCAGCACCTCTAATATTCTCGAAGCCGCTGACAAGCTGATTTCGTTTAACCAAAAGCGAAAGCAGAAAACACTTATACCCACAAGGCCTCCAGGCAAAGACCCCGTCGTAAGTGCTTTCGAGGATGAGGCCGATGAAGCTTTGGCAGTTGCCCGGCAGGTAAAGGAGCTAACCGACAAGGGCGCATCTTTGAGCGAAATAGCTGTATTCTATCGTATTAACGCGATGAGCCGCGTGCTCGAAGAGGCGTTTATCAAGAATAAAATACCATACCAGATCGTTCGCGGCGTGGAATTCTACGGCAGAAAGGAAATCCGCGACCTGCTCGCCTATTTGAAAATCCTTGTCAACCCCGATGATGAAATTGCACTTTTGCGAATCATCAACACGCCACCGCGCGGTATAGGAAAAACAACAATCGATAGAGTTCGCGCCTACGCTACTCTGCACAATATCAGTTTTTCTGAAGGCTTAAAGAAGGCAAAGCAAATTGATTCTCTTTCCGACACCCCGAAAACTAAAATCGCCGCCTTCATCAATATGATGAAACAATTCAAAAAGGATAGCACCAGCGAAGTGGCACCGCTTGTGGAGCGAGTTATTGTCGAATCCGGATTAGCTGAATCACTCAAAAGCGAAGATGCAAAAGAGAAAGGTGCGCTGGAGAATGTCAACGAACTGATAAATGCGGCCGGCATGTACGACCAACAGGCAGAGGAGCCGTCACTGCTTGATTATCTTCAGCAGATTGCGCTCTTCAGTGACACCGATACTTATGACGCATCCAAAGGCTCTGTCGCCCTTATGACTTTGCACTGTGCTAAGGGACTGGAATTTGAAAATGTCTTTATCGTCGGGCTGGAGGATGGCTTGCTGCCTCACGAAAGAGGGGCCGGCGATGAAGATGAAACCGAAGAAGAACGCAGGCTTTTTTTCGTCGGCATAACCCGCGCCAAAGCAGGTTTGTATATAAGTTGTGCCCGATACCGAACAGTTCGAGGCCAGATGCTGCGAACAATACCTTCACCGTTTCTTTTCGAGCTTGGAATTGATTTGGGTGAGACCGCTGGAGAGGGCAGCGCACCCTTGAGGCATGGGCAATATGATGCCGGTGAGGACTTTGTTGTAGGTCAGTTGGTGCGACACGAAGTTTTCGGCCTTGGCAAGGTTAAAGATTTCATTGATATGGGCGAAAACAGCGTAGTTGTGGTCAAATTTAACACAGGACAAACAAAATCGCTGTTGGTAAAATACGCCGGTTTTTCAAGGGTATAGAATCTTCGACAAACAGCAGATTGCATTTTTACCAAAGGATGATTTTATGAATCGGCGTGATTTTTTGAAAGCTCTGGGGGCTGGTGCTGCTACACTGGCCGTTTCGGGATGTATCTACTCAACCCGAAAGCTATCGGCAACAGGCAAGACCAACAAGATGCCCAATTTCCTTCTTATTTTGATCGATGATCTGGGCTGGAAGGACCTGGGCTGTTGTGGCAGCAGCTTTTATGAGACGCCAAACATTGACCGCTTGGCGCGAGAAGGAATGCTTTTCACCAACGCCTATGCGGCCTGTCCAGTCTGCTCGCCGACCAGGGCAAGTCTTATGACCGGCCAGGACACAGCCCGGCTGCGCTTCACCGGTCACATTACGGCCATAGGCAGACACCGCCATCCCAGGAACAGCCGAATCATTCCGCCGGACGACCGGATGTATCTGCCACTCGAGGAGGTGACCATAGCCGAGGCGCTAAAGCCCGCCGGGTATGTCTCGGCAAGTATCGGCAAGTGGCATCTCGGCACAGAGAAATATTGGCCTCAAGAACAGGGCTTTGACCTTAACGTAGCCGGCTGGACGCACGGCAGCCCGCCCGCTTACTTCTATCCATACGAAAATCCAGGCAGCAAATGGAATCCTTCAATCCCCACGCTAAAAGGCGGCAAACCTGGAGAGTACTTAACAGACAGGCTCACCAATGAGGCCATCAAGTTCATTAAGGCAAACAAGAATAGACCATTCTTCCTGTACCTTACTCATTACGCAGTGCATACTCCGCTACAGGCGCCTGAGGCGCTCGTGAATAAATACAAGGCGAAACTCAAAACCGACAAATCGCAGAGAAACGCCACATACGCAGCAATGATAGAAAACTTGGACGCCAACGTTGGTCGTGTGCTTTGGACGCTTGAGCAGCTCGACCTGGTCGATGACACTGTTGTTATCTTTGCCTCCGACAACGGCGGGGACGCCAGGGTAACCAATAACGCTCCGCTGCGTGCCGGCAAGGGCTGCCTTTACGAGGGCGGCATCCGCGTACCGATGTTTGTCAAATGGGTCGGACGGGTCAAATCCGGCAGCATCTGCCATACGCCCGTCACCAGCGAAGACCTTTATCCGACGATTATGGAAATTGCCGGCAACCAGGCCAAACCGGGCGAGAATATCGATGGCAAAAGCCTTGTACCGTTATTGACAGGCAACGGCAAATTCAAGCGAGAAGCGATCTATTGGTATTATCCGCATTACAGCCCACAAGCAAAACAACCTGCGGCTGCTATTCGCGCCGGCGACTACAAGCTAATCGAACATTACGACCCGCCGAAAGTTGAGTTATACAACCTGGCCGAAGATATTAGCGAGCAGGTTGACCTGGCTGAGAAGATACCTCAAAAAACCGAAGAGCTAACGACAAAGCTTCACGATTGGCTCAAGTCAGTCAACGCCAAAATGCACACGCCAAACCCCGAATACAAGCCAGGCCGGACTAAACAAAAAACTTGAAGATGAATAAGAGGAAAACAATGAGCGCCGAATCGCAAATTAAACTCTATTACAAAAATGTCGCTGCTGAAGTTATAGGTGACGAACACGGCATTACGGCTGAGCAATTAAAAGCACTTGCCAAAAAGACCTCGCCGTTAATTCAGAAGTTGAATGAAGAAAGAAAAGCCGGTCAAACGCCTTACAGAGACCTGCCCTTTAACACACAAATCGCCCAACAGGTCAAAGAGCTGGTTGGCGAGCTAAGAGGGCGATGCGAAAATCTCGTTGTGCTCGGTATTGGCGGCTCGGCCCTCGGCAACATCGCTTTGCAGACTGCGCTAAATCCTTATATGCACAATCTTGATGACGCACAGCGTCCTGGGCCCCGTCTGTTTGTTTTTGATAATATTGACCCATCGCAGTTTGGCTCATTCTTGGATTGGGTCGGCGACAAGCTCGACAAGACCATCTTTAACGTCATCAGCAAGTCCGGCTGGACGGCAGAGACTGCAAGCCAATTTTTGATTGTTCGCCAAATGCTCTTGGACAAGCTCGGCCCTGAAGGTGTAAAAAACCAAGTAGTCGCTACCACCGACCCAAAAGACGGCATTCTTCGCAAGATTGCCAACGATGAGAAATTGCGCTGTCTTGAAGTCCCCCAAGGTGTCGGCGGCAGGTTCAGCGTCCTAAGCGCCGTCGGCCTGTTCAGTGCCGCTATGTGTGGAATTGACGTCGGCTCGCTCCTGAAAGGCGCCCGTGATATGGACGCCAGGGTCAGCCAAGAAGATTTTTACAAAAACCCGGCCGCAATCAATGCCGCGATAAACTATCATTTTTATAATCGCAACAAAAAGATTTCGGTGATGATGCCTTATAGTTATGCACTGAAAGATTTGGCGGACTGGTACAGACAACTCTCGGCCGAAAGTCTCGGCAAAGCAAAAGATTTGACCGGCAGTGAAGTACACATCGGCCCCACGCCCATCAAGGCACTCGGCGCAACCGACCAGCACAGCCAGGTACAGTTGTATCGCGAAGGGCCTAACGATAAATTGTTCACCTTCCTGCAGGTCAATAATTTCGAAAGAAATCTCAAGATTGGCCCGGTGCCTGACTGTGCCCCTGAGCTTGGCTTCCTCGCCGGAGCCGATTTGGGCACTTTGCTTAACAACGAAAAGAAAGCCACCGAGTACGCGCTTCTGGAGACCAAGCGTCCCTGCCTTACAGTCGTATTCGATAAAGTAAACGCCTATACCGTCGGCCAGTTTATCTATCTGTATGAGGTGACAACTTCTTTGGCCGGCGCATTATTCGGCATCAACACCTATGACCAGCCGGCGGTCAAGCTGGGCAAGGAAGCTACCTTTGCCCTTATGGGCAGGGCCGGCTACGAAAAACTGGCAAAGCACATTCAGCCTTCTACCGAAATTGACGGAGACTTTCTTATTTAATGCTGCCGGTACCGCAGAATATTCTGGCGACTTTTTCCGCTCAGGACGTTGCCCGCCTTCGCTTCGCAAGTATGCTGGTGGTGCTTGTCTGCGGACTTGTTTCGGGATATCTGGCAGGCAAGCGATTTGGCCTGCCGGAAAGCCTGGCCAAAAAGATAATGACCGGTCTTCTGGTCTGCTTGAACTGGCCCATCGCACTGCTTGTAATCTGGCGGATGCAGCTGTCGAGAGAGCTTATCTGGCTGCCGATAGTCGGCTTATGTTTGATGCTGACAATCACGGCTATCTCGACAGCGGTGTTTTCTGCCTACAAACTTGACCGCAGGAGCCGATTAACACTTATCCTGGCAGGGGCGCTCAGCAACCTCGGTTATACCGGCGGAGCATTTGTCTGCTATGCGCTATTTGGTGCCAACGGCCTCGGCCTGGCGAACTTGTACCTTGCACTTTGGATACCTGCTGTTTACCTTGTCTTCTTCCCTCTGCTGAAGGTTCACGAACTTCGGATAAATGATACTCATCGTGAATTTAAGCTCGTACAGATACTGGATCCTCGTTGTCTTGCGATTCCAGCAGTGATAACAGCTATAGCCCTGAACTTGACCAATACCAAATTCCCCAATTTCATATCAAAACTTCATATTATTGATATCTTTGTTTACACTGCTTCGAGTCTGGCGTTTTTCGCAATTGGCCTGCGTGTACGCTTGTCTCGGCTGAAAAACTATATAAACTTGTATTTTCCGCTTGCTGCGGTAAAATTTGTTTTAACGCCGGCCGTAGCGCTTTTGCTCATCGGCCTGCTGGCCGTTACCGGACGAAACTTGACCGGCCTGGTTCGAAAAGTAATATTAGTTTTGTCAGCTACTCCGAGTGCCGTTGTTATGGTGACAATGAGCAACGTTTTTGATTTGGATGGGTCGTTAGCCAGTGCGCTTTGGGTAGTCACTACAGTAATTTTCGCTGTAATCGTGATGCCCGTGTTATTTCTTCTCTTCGCTTAAACAAGGAGTCGGCGATGAACTACGCGGTTGTAATGGCAGGGGGCACAGGAAAAAGACTATGGCCCCTCAGCCGGCAGAAACGCCCCAAGCAAGTATTAAGACTGCTTGACGGTCAAACGCTTCTCCGCCGTTGTTTTGAACGTCTCTCACGAATCTTCGATATAAGAAACATAATTATTCTCACAAACGCCGGCTATGCAGACCTCGTACGCGAAAATCTGCCGGAACTGCCCTTTGACAATGTCATTGCCGAGCCGGCCGTCCGTGACACTGCCGGAGCCATCGGGCTGGCCGCCACGTTTCTGACAAAATACGACCCCGACGCCACGATGGCTGTCCTGACCGCCGACCAGATAATAGAACCGGCTGAGGCATTGCAGCAGGTCCTGAAAGATGCTTTGACGTTTGCGAATAACAATCCGGACGACTTAGTTACCTTCGGCATCCAGCCTACCTTCCCCAGCACCCAGCTTGGCTATATAAAATGTGGTGCCACTCGCAAGTGTCGGGATTGCCAGAGCACAATATATTCCGTGGAGGCGTTCAAAGAAAAACCGGATGAAAAAACCGCAAACGAATATCTCAGCTCCGGCCAATACTTATGGAACTCCGGAATGTTCGTCTGGAAGGCTAAAACAATCCTGGCCAACCTGCAAAAGTTCTTGCCCGAAGCCACCGAGCCGTTACGCCAAATTCGCCGAGGCTGGGACAGCCCGGATCAAAGGCAAATACTCCAGGAGTGGTTCCTGAAACTACCTAAAATCAGCATCGACTACGCTGTTATGGAAAAAGCCAAAAATGTTTATGCTATAAAGCTGGACTGTCACTGGCTTGATATGGGTTCTTTTGCCGCTCTGGCCGACATAATCAGTTCCGACAAGAACAATAATATCGTTGTAGCCGGCACAAGTGAGCTGCTTGATTGTAAGAACAGTATCATAGTCACCGAAGAGCAGGGCCATCTAATCGCCGCCCTCGGTTTGGAAAATATAGTCGTAGCTCACAGCCCCGATGCCACACTCGTATGTCCCGTTAACGAAGCGCACAGATTAAAGGAACTGCTCGATTTGATAAAGCAGCACGGCGGCGAAAAATTCCTATAACAAAACGATACACGATACGCTACGGACACAACGAAAATGAGATACTTAGCAATAGATTATGGCGCCAAGCGCACGGGATTGGCAATTTGCGACCCCGCTGAGACAGTTGCTTCACCGCTAACTGTAATCGAGGGCCAAAAAGACCTGCTGAAAAAGATTGCAGAAGTGGTCGAGGCCGAAAATGTCGAAGCCGTTGTCGTGGGCCTGCCTTTGAATATGGACGACTCCGCCGGCCCTCAGGCCAAACTGGTCTTCCAGTTCGCCGAGCAACTGGAGAAACTTCTTAACATTCCCGTCCATTTTCAGGATGAAAGATTGAGCACTTTCGGCGCCGATGAAAAGTTAGCTGCCACAGAGCTGAGTATAAGGAAAAAAAAGAAGCGCCTCGACGCCATCGCCGCCGCAGAAATCTTAGAAGCCTTCCTCGAACAAAAAAGACCGTAATAATCTGTTTGCCAGAGCGCAGGCCCCGTAGCAAAAGCAATTACTCAATAATGTCATAGCGGCTTTCTACTGATGTCGGAGGGTCATCGACCAGGTCGCCAATAAAGTTAACAACAAGGTATTTTTCATTTGGAATGGCGTAATAGAGCCAACTTTTCTCTTTCGTTCCTTTTTGCGGCAAACCAAAGCCGATGTCGGGCTTACCTAAGATAGCGTAAACCTCCTTAAATGTCATGCCTGTTCTTATCTTATCTGCCTGAGAGAGGTTCCGCCGCTCTCTGCTGCAACCTATAACTGCATATCCGATCGAGCACATTAGACTAACAACTATAACCGCACGTCTCATCGGCAAAACCTCCTGATTTGCTTTGCCACGCCCACCGCAATACGATTATAACTTCGCCATGTTCAGGAGATCAAGGTTTTTGTTCTTGGAGGTTCACGGTTCATGGAATGTGTCAGTTTCGCCAGGCTCAATATTCGCATCCTTCATCAGTTGATTGGCCTTTGAAATCAGGTCAACGAGCTCGATAATGTCTGCGTCGCCGGACCGTTCGTGAAGCAGGGCCTGGGCACGGTGCAGGGTATCACTCAGCTTCGCGCCTTTGGCCCAGTAGCTTTTACGCAGGATTTCCGCAAACTCGGCAGCAACAGTAGCTAATCTAAAATCAAAACTCAAAGCGGTCTCAAACCAAGTATCAATCTTCTTCTCAGCCAACGGCATAAAGTCTTCGGTAGCTATGGAACTGTTGAATTCGGTTGCAACCATCGTGTCAGCATCTTTATAACGGACATAAGTGGTGGCCACGGTGCCTTCCTTGCCGGGCCATAACTTCAATTCATAAAGAGCTGTTACCGAATGACCTGCCCCAACTTCACCGCCGTCATACTTGTCGTCGCGGAACTTCTCATCGGGTACGTCCCGGTTCTCATAGCCTATCAGCCGATAGCTGCGCACAACCTTCGGGTTGAAATCAACCTGCACCTTGACGTCCCTGGCCACGACCTGCAACGTGCCGGTGAGGTTGTCCTCAAAAATCCGCCTTGCCTCGGCGATTGTATCGACATAAGCGTAGTGTCCGTTACCCTTGTCACCGAGTCTTTCCATCAGAACATCGTTATAATTGCCCATGCCAAAACCGATAGCCGAAAGTGTAATCCCTTTTTCTGCTTTCTTCTTGATGACCTCTAAGATAGCATCAGCTCCGGTTTGTCCTACATTAGCTACCCCATCCGAGCAAAGAATGACCCGATTGATGTAGCCTTTTCTGTATGCGCTTTCGGCCATTTCGTAGCCGATTCGAATTCCTTCCTCGGCGTATGTTGAGCCACCAGCACACAGTGATTCGATTGTAGCCAGAATCTCAGCCTTTTCATCAAGTCTCTTGTGGTCCATAATTTTTCTGCCCCGGCTGCCGTAAACAGCTATCCCTATTCGGTCTTCTTCTCTCAACCTCTCTACCAGCATTCGCAGGGCTTTTTTAACAAGGCCAAGCCTGTTTTCTCGATTCATTGACCCGGATACATCAATCACAAAGGTCAAGACCGCTGGCTTGCGGTTTTCCTCGTGTACCTGCATCGCCTTTAGGCCCAGCCGCAGCAGATAGCTGTTCTTCCGGCCAGTCCCGAATTTCCACGGTGCAGCTTCTGCATACACTTTGAACACATCTTCCTGTGGCGCGGGGTAATCGTATTTGAAATAATTGACAAACTCTTCAACCCGCACGGCCTTTTCCGGCGGTAGATGTCCATCATGCAGGAACCTGCGGACAATCGTATAGCTGCCGGTATCGACATCCGTTGCGAAAGTGGACAGATGGTCGTCCTCGGTATCAACGAACGGATTCACACCGTAATTCTTAAAGAACACCCCATCAAAAGCTTCACCATTTGGCGGCGTAGTCCCGCCGTGCGCCATCGGATAACCGCCCGGACCCGGCTCAGGCTTGTAGCAGCTACCCAGCCTACGTGCTCTCTCTCCCTTAACACGGATCTCAGATAATGTTGAAGATACTTCACCCGCCGTTACATTTGTTATTTCCGGTGCGCTCAGAGTATAACTATCTCTCGGGCCGGACACCGGTCGCCTATCCTTTGCAAGCTTTGCACTACTTTCGTCCCACACCTGCGGAACAGATTCTTTCGCCCGTTCCAAGGCCACGACTGGCTTGCCGGCTATTTCCTTGCGAGGGATTCCTTGTTCAAGGGCTATTTTGTCGGCCCGCGACCAGCCTACTTCTGTCTTGGCTTTCTGCAGCGTCGGCATGGTTAAAGCAATTACTACGCCACATATAATAATGATGGATGCTGCATAAGCGAGTATCCTTGGCCATTTAGTTCTCGTGAATTTATGCTTTGTCTGCTGCTGCCGGCCATCGGCCGATTCAGAAAGTTCGCTAAGAGCATCATTTATCAACGACTCGCTGAAAGCCTTGCTGGGTTCATTGGAATCACCGGTTAATTTGACCAGCCGCGAGATATTCTTTTCGAGATTTTCGTCTTTGCGTTTCATAATTTTTGCTCCTGCTTATCAAGAGATGTCATTCGTTTAAGTTCCCGGCGAAGAGAATTCCTCGCCCGATACAATAAACTGTGCACTGCCTTTTCAGTAATACCTATCCGCCCGGCAATGTCCCGCGCTGAAAGACCTTCGATGTACTTGGCTCTCAATACCGCTTGTTCTTTACTTTCCAATCTGCTCAGCGCTGCTCGGACCACCATTGCTGTTTCTTTTTGTTCGAGTACTTCGTCGGGCAGCGCCTCGCTGTCGATTGCTTCAACGTAGCTGCTGATATCGCCGTCAACACTTGGCCGACTTGCCCGCTTTCTCATCTCAAGACGGATATTGTTTCGCGCGATTCCAAAAAGCCATTCTTCAGGGCTGCCCTTCGATGGGTCATAACTGCCGCATCCCCGCACAGCGTCAAAAACCGTCTTTTGAACCAGCTCTTCAGCCAGCGAAGGATTTGGCCAACGCCTCATAAACATACCGTAAAGCTGCGGTATCTCTCTGCTGATAAGCTCACGCCATATATCAGCGTCGCCTTTCGCTACTCCCGCCCAGCTTCGTTGTTCCAGCTCGTCAGTCACTTCGACTTGCCTTTCTGGTACCAGTTTCCATTAACTATTATGCGCACAAAGGCCAAATTACTCATCCTTTTTTTGATGTTTCCTGTACTGCGATGTTGCGGTTGCGCACGCTAATTGCATGGTATAAGCGCTGTTGGATTTTGCAGGGACATCAGTATCAGGCAATGCGTCCTGATGAATTTATGGCTCGTTACTCCAGAGCCAGGACTCGGCCAGCACCGCGTAGTCGGCGAAGTCAATTATCTCGTCCGGAGCAGCGATATTGACTGAGGGTTCATTTTCCAACCAATACAACACTAATTTTGTCAAGTCCTCAAAATCAACGTCGCAATCCTTGTCGAAATCGGCAGCAACAGATGCGGTCGTGAACGACCATATCGGCCCTTCGGTTTCGCCGCAGCAGTTCTTAGATACAACCTGCCAGTAATACTTGGTGCACGGCAACAGCGATGTGTTCGGCTCAGGCGTCGGGTCACACGTCGGCTCCTCAATGTCACTACATACCAGCTCTATCGGCGGACTATTGCGCTCAAAGTACACATCATAATTTTCCAAAGGAAGCAACGCTGCAAATTCGGTGGCTCGTGTGACATCTTCCCACTCAGGACAACCTTCGTCCGGGCACACATTGGAACGGTCACAACTGCCATCCTCAATAAAGTCAGGGTTGCCACGGACAAGCACTCCCTCTACCTGCAACGTATTAGCGTTAAGAACCGCCGAACCTGAACTGCTGCTGTAAGTGTCCAAATTGGCCTGGAAGTAGCCCGCAGTTGTGTTCTCACGAACTTGCGCACCGCCTGCGTACTTCCTCGGAAGACCAACTGGGTGACCAATCACCAGAAGCTCCTGGTCGTCAGCAACAGTGCCTTCAGCCCGCACTTTCAATGGGATATGGCCGGTCACTTCTCTATCCAGACGGACCAGTGCCCAGTCTGCATATCCTGTCTGGGACGTAATAACCTCGCTGCAGTAATAAATCTCCGATTCGTCTATTCTCACTACGGGCGTGTTGACGTCCAGCATAACGAAGCCAAACACAACAGCCGTATCCGCACAGTAACCCGGGCAAGCACAGTGACCTGCCGTGGCTATGAGGTCCGGACCCACCAAAAATCCTGAGCACCAGGCCGGGTTTGGTTGGTCGCGAAACGGCTCATCCAAACAAAGCGGACGGCCGGTGGCAGATAGATACCACTCGGCAAAAGTTTCGCTCGGCAGTGAGAACGTCCCGTCGTTGTTGTCAATCAGCGCAGACCACAATACCAGCGCCACAGTCGAGTCGCCGGCAGCCAAAATGTTGACGTCATTCACCTCATACTCATCGAGGCGGTCATCACTTCCGTAAATGACCTTTGGCCTTATAACGTCTCCCGAAGCCGAGACACGGCCACTATTACTGCCGGCTGCAGACGCTCCGTCACCGTTCCAGGACAGGATAGCCTCGAGCGAAACATTGTTGACATCATTCGCAGGACTCGGCCCATTCGGCTCAGCCGGCAAAGCACAACCACTGTGGGTAACGGTAAGGGTATAATCGCCCGTCTCGTTGTTGTACCCAGCTATGCGGATAAGATAAGTGGTCGCCGCCGTCATATTCATAACCACCTCTGACAGGTAACTACAGTGCGAATCGTCGTTGCACGCCAGCTCCGTCCCGCCGCACTCGTCGAAAACAGCTAACGTGGTATCATTCGTAT